>JAABVA010001868.1_pt1 | contig 21794 bp, 15 predicted proteins | sample 5560331 | NCBI WGS metagenome assembly JAABVA01 (sample SAMN12812661, study PRJNA571458) | rock metagenome | isolation source: Antarctica rocks | place: Antarctica: Victoria Land, Mt New Zealand sud | collected 2016-01-07
CGCACCGTACGCTCCACCAGCGCGGGGCGGCGCTCCGACATCAAGGTGTCCATGGTATCGAGCCCCTCGAAGGCGTCCTTGGCGTAGAAGACGCCCGGCTCGTAAGGACGCTCCGGGACCTGATCCGCGCCACCCGACCCTACGGGGAACAGGATGCGGTGGGCGTAGGCCTTGTTGATCGCGGCACCGCCCACGATGACGGGGAACTGGAGCCCACGCTTATCCAACTCCTCCACGCACAGGGGCATCTGCTTGGAGGTGGAGACGAGCAGCGCCGAGAGACCGATGGCGTCGGCCTCGACCTCGACCGCCTTGTCGATGATGGTAGTCAGCGGCACCTGCTTGCCGAGGTCGTAGACGGTGTAGCCGTTGTTGGACAGGATCGTGTTGACGAGGTTCTTGCCGATGTCGTGCACGTCGCCGTACACGGTCGCCAGCACGACCTTGCCCTTAGTGTAGCCCTCTTTGCGCTCCAGGAACTGCTCCAGGTGCGCCACCGCCCGCTTCATGGCCTCGGCCGACTGCAACACGAACGGCAGAATCAGTTCGCCGGCGCCGAAGCGGTCGCCCACGTCTTTCATCGCCGGCAGCAGCACGTCGTTGAGCACCTCGACCGCCGTGTGGCGCGTCAGAGCCTCGTCGATGTCCTTTTCGATGCCATCCTTCTTACGGTGCAGGATACGGTAGTGGATGCGCTCCTCGGCCGTCATGCCCTCCATGGGGTCTTCGACCTCCTCGGCGCGCTCGGTCGGACCGTGCCGCTCGTAGTAGTCGACGAAGCGGCCCAGCGCGTCGGGCCGGCGGTTGAAGACCAGATCCTCGGCCAACTCGCGCTGCTCGCCGGGGATCTCCATGTAGGGGATGACCTCGCTGGGGTGCACGATAGCCATGTCGAGACCGGCGTCGACGGCGTGGTAGAGGAAGACTGAATTGAGCACGGGACGCGAGTGCTTGGCTAGGCCGAACGAGATGTTGCTGATGCCCAGGATACTCTGCACGCCGGGCAACTCGCGCTCGATGCGCCGGATGCCTTCGATTGTCTGCTCGGCAGAGTCAAGCAGGTCCTCCTGCCCGGTGCCGAGCGGGAAGGTCTGCGTGTCGAACACGAGCGCGTCGGCGGGCAGGCCGTACTCGCCGCAGGCGATGTCGTGGATGCGCCGCGCCACCTCGGCCTTGCGCTCGGCCGACTTAGCCATGCCGCGCTCGTCGATGGTCATGCACACGACGGCGGCGCCATGGTCGCGCGCTAGCGGCAACACGTTATCCAGCTTGACGCGCCCGTTCTCCATGTTGACCGAGTTGATGAGGGCGCGGCCGGGGTAGGCGGCCAGCGCGGCGCGCGCCACGTCGACTTCGGTGGTGTCGATAACCAGTGGCGTCTCGACGGTTTGGGCCAGCTTCTTGACCAGCGTGCGCATCTGCGCCGCCTCGTCGGCGCGCTCGGTCATCGCTACACAGACATCGAGAACGTGCGCGCCACCATCGACCTGATCGCGCGCGACGGTCATCACCGTGTCGTAGTCGTCGGCCAGCAGCAGGCGCTTGACCTTGCGGCTGCCCAGCGTATTGACGCGCTCGCCCACCAGCGTCGGCGGCGGCTCCTGCTGCTGCGCGGTGGCGCGGATGGCGCTGGAGAGGCGCGGCACGCGCTCGACCTGACGCTTCTTAGGGGCGCGATTACCGCACAGTTCCACGATGCGCGCCAGGTGTTCGGGCGTCGTCCCGCAGCAGCCGCCCACCGCGTTGACGCCGAAATCGTTCACGAAACTGGCGAGTTGCGCGGCCATCGGAACGGGCTCCAGTGGATAGACGGCGCGACCACCCTCGTTGCGCGGTAGGCCGGCGTTGGGGATGACCGAGATGGGCAGGGGGCAGCGCTCGGTCAGCGCTCGTATAGGCTCGCGCATGTACTCGGGTCCGGTTGAGCAGTTGAGCCCGATCACGTCGACGCCGAGCGCCTCGAGCGTGACCATGGCCGCGTCGACGTCGGTGCCCAGCAGCATACGCCCTGAGGTGTCGAGCGTGACCTGCGCCTGGATCGGCACGCGGCGCCCCTCGTCTTCCATGGCGGCGCGGCAGCCGAAGATGGCGGCCTTGACCTCCAGGATGTCCTGCGCCGTCTCGATCAGCAGGACATCGACGCCGCCGGCGATGAGCGCGCTGGCCTGTTCGCGGAAGACCGCGGCGAGATCCTCGAAGGTGACATTGCCGAGCGAGGGGTCGTCGGACGAGGGCAGAAAGCCGGTGGGGCCAAGCGAGCCGGCCACGAAGCGCGGGCGCTCTGGCGTGGCGTAGCGATCGGCCACACGGCGGGCCAACCGGGCCGCCGCGACATTTTGTTCGCGCGTTTTATCGCCTATCCCGTACTCATCGAGCTTGAGGCGCGAACTGCCGAACGTGGCAGTCTCAAGGACATCGCAGCCGACCTCCATGAAGGAGGCGTGGATGTCCTCGACGACATCGGGACGGGTGAGGACGAGATAATCGTTGCACCCTTCTTTGCCGCCAAAGTCGGCGGCGGTGAGCTCACGGGTCTGCACGGAGGTGCCCATCGCGCCGTCATAGATGAGGACGCGTTCCTGTAGTATGTCTAAATAGAGACTTTGCATATCTTCTATTGTATCGCCTCTTACCGTATCCGCTACCCCATATCGCGCGCTCATCCGGGCTTTTGATATGACCGTAACGCATCTTAACCGGGAAGGGCCTTTTTGCCCCTGATCTTAACCCGTTCTTAACCACGATCTTAACCGGATCTTAACCTACGCCAGGTATCCTTAGTAGTTAGTAGCTACTAACTGCTAACTGCTAAGGATACACAGCCCGTGCTTAATGCCATCGCGGCGCTCCATGCGACGGCCCCTACCGCCGTCACCTCGCTCGACGAGGCGCTGGACGCGCTTTTCGCGCTGGCGGCGGACATGCTGCGCGTGCGGCGCTGTTCGCTATACCTCCGCTCAATGGATGGGACATCGGATGGGACATCACTACTCCTACGCAACGAGATAGGACTTACCGCTACGACCGCCGCGAGGGAAGCGCCCACCGACGAAACGATTGTCGGGTTTGTCGCCCGCACGCGTGCGCCGCTACTGGTCCAGGATGTCGGCGCCTATCCCGCCCTCCCCACGCACCCCGAACGCTACGCCACCGCCTCTTTCATCACAGTCCCCATCCTTGTCGAGAACGATGCGGTCGGCGTGCTCAACGCGACCGACCGGCACGACGGCCACGCCTTCTCCGACGACGACCAGCACAGCGCCGAACTCCTCGCGCGCGCCCTCTCGGCCGTTTTACACAACGACCTGCTGACGCGGCGTATCGCTCAGGAGGGCGAGATCGATCCAATCACCGGATTGGACAACCGCCGGCGCCTGGAACGGCGATTGACGCAGGAAGTCGCGCGCGCCCGGCAAGCGGGCGCGCCGCTCACGTTGTTGCTGTTCGATGTCGATAGCTACACGACTGTCGCGGCGAACGCGGGGGTGCAGGCAGCCGGGGCGTTGATGCGGAGCGTAGGCGAGTTGGTCGGACGCGCGGTGCGCCAGTCCGATACCATCGCTCTTTTCGAGAGCAGCCAGATTGCCATCCTACTCCCCGCGACGCCGCTTGATCGAGCGTGGGACGTGGCGCATGCGATCCTGCGCGAGGCGGTCCACGAGAGGCTGCCCGCGCACCTGCGCTATGACTGTGAGCGGCTGGAGCTTAGCGTAGGCGTGGCGGCGCTCGACGCGGCGACCGACGACAACCTCGCGCAACGCGCCCAAGTGGCCCTGCGTGCGACGCAGGCCCAGGGAAAAGGAATCGCGGTTCTGCCGCGCGACACGCCGCCCCGTGCGCGGCAGGACACGGTCGCCATCGCGCGTGGGGCCGGCGTCTCCTACCTCGCCAATCCCGCGGCTGTCGCGACGGAGCAGGCCACGCGCCTGCTCTCACGCGATGTCGCGCGCGGCCACCTCTGCTTCCCGGTTGCCTTTGAAAACGGAACCCTGACGCTGGCGATGGCCGACCCGACCGATGCCGTCGCTATCACAATCGTGTCGGAGTTGACGGGAATGGCGGTGTACCCGGTCGCCTCATCGCGCTTGAAAGTGCTCCAAGCCATCGGCACGTTGCTGCCCGATCGGCGCAACGACACGGGTGATCAGGTCAAGCCGCGCCCTTTGCGCGACGACCGCGATGTCTAAATCCCGCCTCCGATCTCCTACGGTCCACGAATTCTCAGCCTGCGACTGCGGTCGCATGGCACACCAACGCCGACTGCGGTCGGTTGTCGCCCGACTGCGGCGCTCTGACGCGCCCACCCTGGCACTGCAGTGCCCGTGGTGCGCCATGCGACCGCAGTCGCAGGCCGCGTTCCACTATTCCGCGCCAACCTCTTGCATCCCGTCCTCTGGCACAGTAAGCTATAGACGCAGCCTGCTCATCTCGTATCACCATTAACACGATCACCTCACGCCTGGCTAGAGCGTTTAAGCCCGCGCTACTTTCCGGCGATACTACCTATACAGGCAATCTCGTGACATGTGGAGCGTCGTAAGCGTATAAAAACGGCGTGTTAGCCGCAAGTGAACGGGGATGTCGCTATAGCTATAGTGGGAGAGGCGGCGCTACATATGCCCAAAATACTTTGCATTGACGACGACCACTATCTGACCGATTTGCTGCGCTACGGCTTGACCCGCGCCGACTTCGATGTCGCGACGACAAACAGCGGGCGCGAAGGTTTACGCTTGGTGAGAGTGGAACGGTTCGATTTGATCATCCTCGACGTCAACATCCCCGACATGAACGGGTTCAAGGTGCTTGCCGCCCTACGCACGTTCTCCGCCATCCCCGTGATCATGCTCACCGCGCGCGCTCAAGACGAGGATATTATCGCCGGCTTTGGAGAGGGCGCCGACGACTACGTGTCCAAGCCCTTCAGCATGCAGGTGCTCGTCACGCGTGTCAAAGCCGTGCTACGCCGTGGGACGGTGCGCATGATTGATCCCGTGGAGAACGCCAACCGGCAGGCGTATCATGTCGCGGGGGCGATGCTTGACACCGAAACGAACGAGTTGGCGGCAGGGGAGGCGCGGGTACGTTTGACGCCGACGGAGAGCCGCATCCTGCACCTCTTGCTGACACATGAGGGACAGGTGCTCGCGGCCGAACGCATCATGGAGCGCATCTGGGGCTACAATAGCGACAGTGATGTCAACGTCATCAAGACGCACATCCGCCGCTTGCGCGAGAAGATCCTGCGGCTGCCTGGTAATCCACAACCGATCCGCACACTTCCTGGCGTCGGCTACGTACTCAACGACATGGAGCAAGATAGCGCGACCGACATGGAGCAAGATAGCGCTACAACGGGCGACGATGATGAGCTCGTTTGACGTGGAGCCACGTTCATTTGACGGCGAGAACACGCCTGCTCTGGCCCTGGCGGACACGTGGGCCGCCGTAATCTCCATCGGCCCGACCTACGCTATCACTCTCTTCAACGCGGAAGCGGAGCGGCTGACCGGCTACCGCGCGGATGACGCGCTAGGACGCCATGTCTGCGATGTCCTGGGACTGGAGTGCCATATCAACGAGGCCGGTTGCCGTTGGCGCCGCGTTGTTGTCGGCGATGAACGCCGCCTGCAACCGCGCGAGACACCGCTGCATCCACGAGGACGCCGCGTCGATGTTCTCCTGGGCGCGCGTCCCAGTCAGGATACCGACGGCTCCCTGGGCGCCGTGCTGACCTTTATCGACCTGACCTATCACCGCAACGTGGAGCAGATACGCACGGCCCTGATGGCCGACGTGTTCCACGAGTTGCGCTCGCCCGTTTGCGCCATATCGATGGCGGCGCACTTCCTCGACGCCGACTTCGAACAGCTACCCCCCGACCGTATCAGGAGTCTGCTCGACACGATACAACGCAACGCCAGTACCCTGCTGACCGATCTCAACGACCTCCTGAACCGCTCGACCTTCACCGACGACGCGCCAACGGTCACATCGCGTGCACTGGACTTGGACGGAGTCATCGAGCAGGCGGCATGGAAGCTGCGGCCGCTGCTGGAAGAGCGCGACCAACGCGTCTGCGTCAACCTCGGCGCGCTACCCTTGCTGTGGGCGGATGAGCGGCGCGTCGAGCAGGTCCTGGTCAACCTATTGGCCAACGCCAATAAATACTCGGTCGCGGGCGACGAGATCGTGGTGGGAGCCGCGGTCCAGGGCGCCATGGTCCGCGTCTACGTGGAGGATCATGGCCCCGGCCTGAGCCCTGCCGATAAGGCACGCGTCTTCGACCGCTTCTACCGTAGCGCGAAAACGGCTGATACGGTAACCGGGGCGGGGCTCGGCCTATCCATTATGCGGCGCATCGTCGAAGCGCACGGCGGCCGTGTCGGCGTGGAAACAAGCACCCCTCACGGCACCCGCTTCTGGTTCACGCTGCCCATCGCGCGATAGTCGGAAGTCGGAAGTCGGAAGTTGATAGTCGACGGAATCCTCACTGTTGCCGCGTGAGGTGTGCTTATCCGCACGCAGTCGCAGCTAGTTTACTTCCGACTTCCGACCGTCCACCGCGCGCCATAGTCGCCGCTGCGATAGAGCCCCCGGTCGGTGTAGACACGCACGACGCCACCCGGTCCGAGTCGGACCGCGACCGACGCGGGGTCGGTGTAGCGCACGACCGCGACGCGCGTCCACTGTCCCGCGGCGTCCGCGCTACGATAGAGTCCGCTCGGTGTGGTCAGGAAGAGTACGGTCGGACGGCCAGCCCGCGCGGGGTCGGCCAGCAGGGAACCGGGTGGGTAGGCCCGGTAGGAGCCAAGCAGGGCGTTGGTCTGGATCGTCGCTTGCAGGCCGCGCGTCGCCTCACGCCAACTCTTCCCGCCGTCGACGCTTTTGTAGAGGCCGGCGTCGTGACCAGGCGAGCCGAACGACGTGGGAGTCTGCGCGTAAAGCACGCCGCGCCGCGTTGGGTCGAACACAAGCGAGTCGAGCCCGTACGCCTGCGCGCGCAGACGTGGCTCAATCGTAAAGGGCAGCCCCGCCGTCAGGCGACGCCAGCCGGTCGCGCCATCGGCGCTGTAGTAGAGCCCGCCGTCCGCGCCGCCGCGTCCGCCGGATAAGTAATCGCCGAGCGCCCCGACCGTCCCCACGTACAGCGCGCGCGCGTCGTGGGGATCGGTGACCAGGAACGTGACCCCCGCGTAGCGCGCGTTGTGGTAGCGCCCCGTGCGCGCGTCGGGAAGCGAGACGCCGGGCGAGAGCACGGTGCGCCAGTGCGCGCCGTTTATGCCGCGCTCAACCGACCCCGCCAGGGTTACCCGCCAGGACACGGCGCCATGACGCGCCGTATAGGGCGGGTTACTCGCCCCAAGGTCGACGGACGGCGACGACCGCGCGGCGCTCTGGATGAGGCGGCCACTACCTCGCACGCCAGGGGCGAACGCGGTCAGCGTACCCGTATAATCGCCACTGTATAGCCGGCCCGCCGGTCCGCGCGCCGGCGCCCCCACCGCGGCGGACGCCAGCGGCAGGCGCCAGCGCGGCGTACCGTCCGTGCCGAAAGCCAGCAAGGCCGGCGGCGAGAGCGACGGCGCCACGACGAGTGAGCCATCGACGGTGACCGGCGCCACCGCGTCGACCACGCGCCGCCACAGCACACGCCCATGCGGCGAAACGGCCAGCAGCAGGCGCGCCGCCACGTACAGCGTGCCGTCGGGTCCACGCACGACATCGCCGCCGACGGGGATCGTGAGTCGCCAGCGCAGACGTCCGTCGGGCGCGAGCGCGTCGAGCGCGCCGCGTCCGTTAGCGAAGCTGGACAGGTAGACCGCGCCGTCGAGCCCCACGGCAGGGCTGAAGAGGAGCGGCACGCCGGCCCGGAAGGCCCAACGCCGCAGACCGGTTGGGGCGATAGCGTAGAGATAGCCGTCGGACGCGGCGACATAGGCCGTGCCGTCCGGCCCGCGCCCGAACCAGTCGCGGCGATAGCATAGAGGTACGCGCCGGCCACGACGAGCACGCGGCCCTGTGAAAGCACGGGCGCGCTGGTGGGGCCGGCCAGGAAGACCCAGCGTACGTGTCCCGTCGCGTCGAGCGCGACGACGCCGCCTTGTAGATTCCAGTAACTCGCGCCGTCGGCGCCGATGGCCGGCCGCGTCGTCGCCGCGCCCGCGGATACGGCGCCGCTGGGCAGGGTCCAGCGCACGGCGCCGTTGGGCGCGACGGCATAGAGCACGCCGTTGGCCGCCGCCGCGTAGAGCGTGCCGTCGCGACCGGCCACCGGCGCGCCGAGGAGCGGCTGGCCACCGGTCGCGAACCGCCACACCACGCCTGGGGGCGCCCCCATGCCGGCGCCCGGCGATCCTCTCCCCGTCGCCCCCTGCGCTTGAAGCGGCCCCAGCGTGACGACGAGCGCCAGAAACAGCGCAAGGGCCATCATGGGCGTCGGTGACCGCCGATAGCCGGTCATAGACCTGGCGCTCCCCGTAGAAACGGGATCTAGCCGTCCGTCGCTACTCATCTCACGCACCGTCATGCGCGCCCAGTGTACCCATCGTCAAGCCTCTCCTAGCAACGTTTACGCTACGCTATGGCTACCAAACTACTGTACTACTGTAGCACGCAAGGCGCGTGGATCGAAGCGTAGGGGCGTATGGCATACGCCCGGTCTGTGCCGCGAGTCCGTCTAAGGCGACGTGCGGCGGTTACCGCGAACCGCACACCCGCGAACAAGGCGTATGCCATACGCCCCTACGATAATGCACGAGCCCTGCTGTAGCACAGCATTTAGCGATGAGGGTAGCGATTGAGGATCGCGATGTCAAGCAGCAGCACGGCCACTGTCGCGGCCGCGGCGACGAGCAGCGCCCAGGCCGCCGTGGAGCCGCCACTGAGCACGGCCCCGACCCAGAAGGCGCCGAGGGCAATGCCGGTGAGCAGGAAGAATAGCGCACGCAGCGTGACGCCCACGCCGCCGCCGGACGCGTCTACCACGATGGCCGGCGCGGACACGGGCGGCGTCAGCTGCGTGACCATGACATTGTTGACCATCGACGGGGCCTGCGCCTGAGCCGGCGGCGGGATAGGAGCGGGCGCATAACCGTACGGCGCGGCCATGCCTGCGGGAGCGTAGCCATAGTTGAGCGGTATGGCGGCGGGAGCCGCGTCATTGAACGGCGCGTACGCTCCCTCGACTGACGCAGGCGCGAAGGGGAGCGGCCCCATGCGCGGCGCCAACTGCTGCTGCTCATGAGGAAGCAGAGAGTAAGGACCATTAGCCGGGTCAGCCGCGAACGGCCCTTGAGGCTGGAGCGGAGTCGCGAACAACTGCTGTGGCCGGCCCCCCGATTGGGCCGGGGCCGCGAACGGCTGCTGGTGTTGCGTTGGAGCCGCGAAGGCAAGCGTAGCGCCGCACGTACTACAGAAGCGTGCATTGGCGCCGACAGGCTGGTGACAGGCGTAACAGCGCATGTGGCATCCCCTTCTTCGAGTGGCGAGTGGCGAGTGGCGAGTGGTGAGTGGTGAGTGACTAGAACTTCTCGCCACTCGCCACTTAAACGGTGGTAGGCTTGTTCCTATCCTCGTCGCGCGGCGCGTCGCGGCGCTCGGCCAGGATGGCCTCGATGCGCTTGCGCGTTTCGCCGATGACGTCGCGAATCTCGCCGACCTGCCGGCTGTCGGGCGTATACGAGCGCACGGCCTCGCGCAGCGAGCGCGCCAGATCTCCGGCCTCGCGGCCGACCGAGCGGAACTCGTCGCGGAGACCTTCGCCGCCCTCGCCGGCGCCCTCACCCCAGGCGCGCCCGCGCGCGTCGTCGGTCCGCTTGGGACGGTCCTCCATAAACGCATAGCCAGCGTCGGTCAGCCGGTAGGTGCGCTTGCCGTCGACCGTCGTCGAGGTGACGAGCCCCTGGTCCTCTAGCATCTGCAACGTCGGGTAGATCGAGCCAGGGCTGGGACTGTACAGACCACCAGAGCGCTTCTCCAACTCCTTGATCATGTCATACCCGTGGCGGGGTCCTTCACGTAACAGGTCCAGCAATACATACTTCACATCACCGCGATCGAAGCGGCGGCCATTTGGCTTCTCAAATCCGGGGAACCCATGTCCTCCAAAACGAGGCATCGTACTCTCCTCCATCTCGCTATCTCTATCTTTCACATGTGCGTCACGTCGGCGCGCGAGGGCCCCATCGTCCGCGCGGCCACGACTCTCGTCGCGCCGGCGCTCCCAAGGTCGAACGACCGAGAAACGTTGGCGTACAGACACGCCATCGAATCCGCGCACTACGGCGCCGGCCGTAGCGCCGACCGCGCCGACCGCAGCCACGTACTTCCAGGCCCCACGCAGACGCAGCAGTTTGAGCGGCCCGACGGGGCTCAAGGGCCCGAAGGGACCGAACAGCCCGAAAGGCCCGAACACGACGCGCTTGACGAGACGCCGCCGCCGCTTATTGCCCAATGCCGCGCGCGCGCCCCACGCGCCGGTGCGGTACATAAAATCGCCCGGTTGACTCGCCCGGTTCGACCGCCTGAACTTATCTCTAGACATAGCCTTCCCCCGATACATCTCGATAGGTCGCGATATATCGTGACCTATCGAGATCATCATAATACGGATGCGCTAGTGTGTCAAGAGGGGGTCAGTCGGGAGTCGGGAGTCGGGAGTCGGGAGTCGGGAGTCGGGAGTCGGGAGTCGGAAGTCGGGAGTCGGGAGTCGGGAGTCGGGAGTCGGGAGTCGGGAGTCGATGGTAAGCTGGTAGCGACAGCGGCGCTGGTAGTCGCGATTTGTTCGTTGGTGCGTCGATGGTACGATGGTAGTAGCCCACAAGTTGCAGATGACCATCGACTTCCGACTTCCGACTTCCGACTTCCGAAGGAGATAACGTATGGCGCATGACCGGCCGCTGTTGATCGACGTGCCAGAGCGGTTGATAGGCGTACGGGTGGTTGTGCGCGCCTACACGGACGCCGACGCCCAGGCCGTGTACGACGCGGTACGGGAGTCGGTCGCGCACATTCGCCCGTGGCTGCCCTGGTACGACACGCACGAAACCCTCGACGACACGCGCGATTTCATTCGTGGAGCAGCCGCTCGATGGGCAGCGCGCGAGAGCTTCGACATGGGCGTCGTCGCATGCGACGACGGCCAATTCCTGGGAGGCGTTGGCTTGACCGTGCGCGATTGGCGTGTCCCCTACTTCGAGATTGGCTACTGGCTGCGGGAGTCGGCCGAGGGGTACGGCTACATGAGTGCAGCGGTGCGCCTGCTCACGACATACGCCTTCGAGGGATTGGAGGCGCGACGCGTCGAGGTCCGCTGCGACGCGCGCAACACGCGCAGCGCGCGTCGCGGAGCGACAGGGCTACGTATTAGAGGGACGCCTGCGCCACGACATGCGCGATCCCGCTGGTGAGCCGCGCGATACGCTCGTCTACGCCATGATTCCCACCGACTATGAGCGGACGCACGAGGCGTGGCCTCGGTCATAATCCGTGAGAACCGCAGGCGTACCCCCTGGGATCGCCATTGCTACACCGTCGCCGTCTTCAGCCTCAACTGTGGGCAGCGCTATGCTTGCACCGATTCGCCGGTCGCACGGTCGACCAGAGCGCACAGTGTAGTAGGGTCGGCGTCGGGCGCGGCGTCCTCATACGAGAATGCCACGTTCTCGCGATCGAATTTCTTGAAAAACGTTTCCCACGTCGTTTCGGAAACATCTTTCTTAACCCACCCTGGAAAGTCGATGTAGAGGGCGCCGGCCTCGTCGCCGGAGAGCGTGTTGAGCACGAACGAGGGAATGCCGCCGTGGGACTCGACCCATTGCCTGATCGTGTCGTGGTCCGTCGTCGTCTGCCGTTCCGCCATCGCGATTATCCTCCCTACGTCTGATACGAGTGATACACGTCGCACGCACTCCTACTACAGGCCGCGACGACGTTGTGTGCGGTTATAGCGTACTGCACGGACTGTACCAAAGATTGCCAGCCTGGGAGCAGGTAGATCGAGCGTGGCAGGTGAGTTCGAGCAGCGGGATGGTCAGGACCATCTGGCGAATGGGGGTCTCCTTCAACTCTCCTACACCCTTATAACCAGCGGCGCACGGTGGCCTTGTAGCGCCCGTAGTCAGCGCCGAAGGTCCGGTCGAGGTACCGCTCCTCGCGTGCGATGACGCCGCGCTGCATGACGCCCAGGACGGCTGGTAAAAAGAACAGGGGCCAGCGAGTGTTGACGAGGCTGGCCACGCCCACGTAGATCAGCGCAAAGGACGTATAGCTGGGATTGCGCGAGAGGCGGAATGGACCGGTCGTGACCACCTGACGCACCGGTTTTCGGGGATCAATCGGGGTGTGGGCCTGCCTCATGGTGATAACGAGCCACGCGTTCAACGCGATGCCGCCGATCAGGAGGGGCCACCCGAGCGGACGGGCGAGGCGGCGCGGCAGCAGAGGGCGCGGACGAACCTTGTGTAGGAGCAGGCCAAGCAGAAGTGGTCCCCCATAAATCGCCGGAGGAGGGGCAATGACCCCTGCGTTATCTAGCATAGCCTCACTCATCTCATGCCTCCTTTGCCCTGTCACCTCTGCGACATAAAGATCGTCATCTTGGACGAACCGTCCATAGCGCCCTCATTTTACGCCCATTGGATCGTGACAGCGAGGAGCAATGCGCGTCGATTATCGTCGGTCGTTCAGGAGGCCGGCACCGTAGGTATGGTCAGGCTGGGATCGTTCCAGCGGCTCCAGACAAGCTGCGTTGCCAGCGTGTTCCCCATCCCACTGAGTGTGTACGTGCTGACCGTGTCCATCTCGACGAGCCGGCCGGTCGCCGCGAGCACCGCGCCCGTGATCCCCCCCGACGCGCCGGCCGCCACCTCTTGCTGGGAGAGGTAGGGTTGGAGGGCATGCGCCAGGTTGGGCAGCGGCAAGGACTGCAGCCAGACCCGCCCCGGCCCCGTCAGCGCGGCGAGAAAGAGGCCGTCCCCGCCAAAGAGCGCGTTCCTGATCCCCGGAATGGTCGTGATGTCGAGTGGCCGACCCGCGTCCCACAATTGCCACAGAATGTTGTTCCTGGTGGTAGTTGGCTTCCACAGTTTGAGCAGGTCATCACGGACTCCCTTCCTATCCTTCCCATCTACCACCACTCTAGCCCACGCCTCTTTCTTTCTACATATCGCCCATACAGCGCCTCCAGAAGCCTATGAGCCCGTAAGCCGGGCGCATGTGACGGCGGCCCTTTTGCAACACGACACCGTTCTTTTGCAACAGACACAGCGCCGTTGTGATAGGCTAATGGAAACTGGCGCGCACCGCCGAGGAAGCGCCTGTGCCGACCGAACCGCCGCCCAGTGACGTCCACATCACCTATAGCCAGCAATATCGACGTTGTGGCAAGCCCGACTGCCCCCGCTGCGCGGACGGAGCCGCCGGCCACGGACCGTATTGGTTCGCCTACTGGCGCGAGGGTGGACGTCTGCGCTCACGCTACCTCGGTAAGCGAGCGCCCGTGGGCGCGTCCCTGGGGTCAGGGCAGGGGGAGGGACCGCAGCCCCTCCCCCTCCTTTGACCGGCGCCCCCTGGGACCGCCGGCGTCGATCCGCTGACCGTCCTGCCGGCAGCGGGAGGCCGGCAAGATGCCGGCGGTCCCAGGGGGTACGCCTCGCTGCAAAGCAGCCCCTCTGAAAAACCGCTAGACGCACAGTCCGCGCTGCGCGTGCGGACACTGGGCGGCTTTATGGTGTGGCAGGGCGATCACCTGATCCCAGCATCGCGCTGGACGCGGCGGGCCGCGACGGCCCTCTTCACGAGTTTGTTGAGCGCGCCGGGCTATCGGCTGCACCGCGAACAGGTGAGCGACTGGCTCTGGCCCGAGGCGGAGCCGGCGGCGGCCGTGCGGAACCTGCACGCCACGTTACATCTACTGCGTGGCGTACTGGATGACCCCGACACGACCGGCAGTGCGTTGCGCCTGGTCGGCGAGATGGTCGTGCTGGAGCCCGCGGGCGGCCCCTCGCCGGCGCCGGATTGGCTGGACGCGGCGGCTTTCGCACGGGCGGCGCGCGCGGCCCTAGCCGGCGCCAACCGGGCGGACTGCCAGGCCGTGCTGGCGCTCTACGGCGGCGACTATCTGCCCGACGAACCCTACGCCGAGTGGGTGATCACGCGGCGCGAGGAGTTGCGCGCCCGCTACCAGGCGCTGCTGTCGCGCCTCGCGCGATTGAGTAGCGCCGTGGATGACCTCGAGGAAGCGGAGCGCTGCCTGCGGGCGGTATTGGCCGTCGATGCCTGCCACGAGGAAACGGCGGCGGAACTGATGGGCTTGCTGGCCGCTCAGGGCCGGCGGACGGCGGCGCTGCGCGTGTATCAGGCGCTGGCCACGGCGCTGGAGGCGGACCTCGATGTGGCGCCGAACGGCGCGATCGAGGCGCTGCGCGCGCGGCTACTGGCGCAGGAGGCGGTCCCTCGCGCGGCCGACCGGCCTCCACGCGTGCCGCCGACGACCACACCCACCAACCTACCGGCGCCGCTCACCGGCTTCATGGGACGAGCCTGGGAACGGCATGAGGTCGCGGACATACTGGCCGCCACACGGTTGCTCACGCTGACGGGACCGGGTGGGTGCGGCAAGATGCGCCTGGCGCTGGAGGTAGCCGGCGCGCTGGTCGAGACCTACCCCGATGGCGTGTGGCACGTCGAATTGGCCATGATTAGAGACGCGGCGCTCCTGGCGGGAGTCGTCGCGAACGCGCTGGGGGCCGTGGAGCAGGCGAATCGTCTCCAACGCGACACGCTACGCGACTTCCTGCGGCCGCGCGCGGCGCTGCTGCTGCTGGACAACTGCGAACATCTGCTCGACGGGTGCGCCGCGCTGGCCACGGACCTGCTGTCCGCCTGTTCTGGCCTGCGCCTCCTGACGACCAGTCGCGAAGCCCTGGGCGTCAGCGGGGAAACGATCTGGCGCGTACCGGGGCTGTCCGTACCGCCCGCGGACGCCCGTCCCGAACCCACGAGCCTGCCGCGATTCGAAGCTGTTCAGTTGTTGCAGGCGCGCGCACGGGCCGGCCGGGCGGACTTCGCCCTGACGACCGGCAACGCGTCCGCCGTGATGCAGATTTGCCAGCGGCTGGACGGCTTACCACTGGCGATTGAGTTGGCGGCGGCGCGGTTGGCCACGCTCTCGGTCAACGATGTGGCAACACGGCTGGACGACTGCTTCGGTCTGCTCACGGGAGGGAACCGTACCGCGTTGCCCCGACAGCAGACGTTGCGCGCGACGATGGAGTGGAGCTACGGATTGTTGAGCGCAGAGGAGCAACGCCTGTTGCGCCGGCTGTCCATATTCGCCGGCGGATACGCGGGAGAGGCGGCGGCGGCTGTCTGCGGCGAGGGGAGAACCTTCTGGCCGTGAATGGGGCCGGCGATAGCGCCCACGCGATCACCATCGCGCGCGCAAGGGCACTCTATGGGGCCAGCGTCCTCGCCGCCGAACAGGGCGACTACCAGCGCGCCGCGGCCCTGTCCCTGGAGAGCGTCACGTTGTTCGAGCGTTTCGACGACACGTTGGGCCGGGCCCGCGCCCTCAACCTACGCGCCACCGTGACGCGCTACCAGGGCGACCAAACGGGCGCCACGGCCCTGTACGAGGAGAGCCTGGCCCTCTTCCGCGCGCTCGGACACGGGCAGGCGACAGCCGTCGCGCTCAACAACCTGGGCGCCATGGCGGTAGACCAGGGCGACGACGCGCGAGCCACGGCCCTGTATACGGAGAGCGTCCAGTTGTTCCGGGACGCGGGCGACCAGCACTTTATCGCGCTCACGCTCAGCAACCTGGGCCATGTGGCGCACGATCAAGGCGACGAGGACCAAGCGGGGGCGCTGTACCGGGAGAGCCTCACGCTCTATCGCGGCGTGGGTGAGAAGTTGGGTGTGGCGAGTTGCCTGGAAGGGGTGGCCCTGGTGGACCGCACGCATGAGCGCTTCGAGCGCGCCGCGCTGCTCTACGGAGCGGCCGCCAGCCTGCGCGCGGCCATCGGCGCGCCCCTACCGTCGGTCGACCGTACGGCATACGACCACACCGTCACGGCCCTACGCGAAACGCTGGGGGAAGACGCGTTCGGTGCGGCGTGGGCGGCGGGGCAGGCGTTGTCGCTGGAGCAAGCCATCGCTATAGCCCTCGCCTATGCCGCACCGAAGCGTGTCACGGCGCCGTAAAGGGTGTTCCATGCGGCAAAATCGCCGTGCCGCGCCCGTCCTGCAACAGCGGCGCGAGCGAGGAACCCGGCGCCGCGCGCAACAGGCGCTCGACGCGCGCGGCATAGTCATTCCCGATCGCGCCGGCTTCGCTCCCACTCAGGTACGCGTACAACTGGACGCCGTTGACCCAGTTGGCGATGGTGAGGCGCAGGTCCGCCAGCAGCGCCGCGGGCGTCACATGCCGCGCCGTGGCGATCTGATCGAGCGTCATCGTCTTGTGCAGACGTTGGATCGTGGGCAGACTCAGGCCGAGCGTGTACGTCACGGCTTGCGTCAGGGCGGCGGGCATGTAACTCAAGTACCGCGCCTTCGTCGGCAGCGCGGGGCAGGCGCGCGTCTTGAGGACGAGCGGCGCGGCCGGGCGCTGGGCAAAATTGAACAGGTCGAGCGTATCGCGCGCCGTGCGGTCGTGGTCGGTGAGCGGAGCCAGCTTGTCGATCTCCTCGAACGTCTTTAAGACCGAAGAGAACGAATAGGTGGTGTGGCTGATGTAGCCCTTCCTGGCGTAGGGCGAGATGAGCAGGAAGGGCACGCGCGGCCCCAGGCCGAGCGCGTCTACCGTCGGCGGGGCAACATGGTCGTAGAAGCCGCCGAAATCGTCCCACACGAGGTAGACGGCGGTGCTCGCCCAATCGGGACCCTGCATGAGCGCGTTCATCTTGCTGACAAACCAGTTCTCGGCGTCGCAGGCGCCGTAGGGCGGGTGGTTGCTGGCCTGGTAGGTAGGGGTGATCCAGCTGAAGGCGGGCAGACGCCCCGCCTTCGCATCGGCCTGGAAGCTTGCTTGGTCGAAGACGCGCTCGTGCCATAGCGCGGTATTGCGGATGGCAGGGAAGGCGTCGAGGGTCGAGAAGAGATAGCCCAGGTGACCTCGAACATCTGAGTAGTAGCGCCAGGAGACGCGGGCTTTCTCCATGGTCTCCGCGAGCGACGGGAAGCTGACGCAGGGGCTCGTGCCCGTGAGCTTGCGCGGGTCCGACCCCGTCTGCCGCAACGCGTAGGCGCCCGGCCCGCTGTCGCAACCCCAGCCGTTATGCCAACTCTGCACGTTCGAAACGATACCACCCGACTGTGCGGCGACGCTGAAGAGGTGGTTGGGAAAGGTGGCGCTGGCCACGGAGGAGAACATGTGGTCGCCCAGCGCGAAGTGCTGGGCGTAGTTCCAGAAGTTGGGTATGTCGGACTGGTCGTACTGTTGGTAGGCCATAGCCTCGCCGTTAAGGTCGCCGCTGCCTATCTTGCTGAAGCCGTCCATCTTGCCGCCGTCGATCGCGGCCAGCGTGTCGGATCGCTCGTGCCCCGCGTCGTGCCAGAAGAAGGGCGACGCGTGCAGCAGGGGGACGTGGCCACCGCCGGCGACGAGGGCCGAGGTCGCGCCATCGGCGCCGGGGTAGCGCCCAAACACGCTATCGAAGGAGTGGTTCTCGAGCAGCACGAAAACCACATGCTTGATCTTGGCGCGCGCCGCCGTAATGGACGGGGACGCCGGGGACGTTGTTGGGATCGCCGGGGACGACGCAAGCCTACCTGAGTCGCCTCCGCCGTGTGGGGCGGGCAAGGCGTACGCCAGCCCGGCGAGTAAGAGCGCGATGAGCGCCAGCGCCCCCGCCATCAGACGTATATCCAACCCCCTTACACCGCGTTTACCGCTACGCACTCCGCCAGTCTCCATCCTCTATACCCTCCATATGCATCTCCTTCACCCTCCACACACAGCCAACCGCTACGGGAACGTCGTGCCGTGGGGCAGGACCAACGCGTCCCGTTGGTCGGCGGCAAGCGGCGGCGTGAGCGGCGCGCCGGCGGGCGCGTGCAGCAAGCGCGCGAAGACCTTTTTATAGGACACGCGGAGATCGGCGTCTTGCTTTCTCGTCACGTCATTCAGCAACTCGCCGCTATTGGCGTACGCGATAACGACATCATTCAGCGCCTTGCTCAACGCGGCCAACGATACCCGCCGCGCCGCGACGATCCGGGCAATGGCCTCCGTTTTGTGCAGGCGCTGGATCGCGGGCAGACTCAAGCCGAGTGTGTGCGTCATGGCCTGGGTCAGGGCGGCGGGCAGGTAGCTCTGGAACCGCGCCTTGGTCGGCAGCGCGGGGCAGGCGCGCGTCTTGAGGACGAGCGGCGCGGCCGGGCGCTGGGCGAAATTGAACAGGTCGAGCGTATCGCGCGCCGTGCGATCGGCCTGCGCGAGGGGCGGCAAACCGTTGAGGTCTTCGACGGTCTTGAGGACCGAGGAAAAGGAGTAGGTCTGGCGCCCAATGTAGCCTCGTTTGGCATAGGGCGAGATGAGCAGGAAGGGCACGCGCGGCCCCAGGCCGAGCGCGTCTACCGTCGGCGGGGCAACATGGTCGTAGAAGCCGCCGAAATCGTCCCACACGAGGTAGACGGCGGTGCTCGTCCAATCGGGTCCCTGCATGAGCGCGTTCATCTTGGTGACGAACCAGTTCTCGGCGTCGCAGATACCGAAGGGCGGATGGTTGCTAGCCTGGTAGGTGGGGGTGAGCCAGCTGAAGGCGGGCAGGCGCCCCGCCTTCGCGTCAGCCTGGAAGTTGGCTTGGTCGAAGACGCGCTCGTGCCATAGCGCGGTATTGCGGATGGCGGGGAAGCTGTCGAGGGTCGACCAAATGTAACCCAGGTGGCCCAGGACATCAGAGTAGTAGCGCCAGGAAACATGGGCCTTCTCCAGGGACTCGGCGAGCGACGGAAAACCAACGCAAGGGCTCGCGCCGGCCAATTTGCCGGACGACGTGAGCCGCAGCACGTAGGCGCCCGGCCCGCTGTCGCAGCCCCAGCCGTTATGCCAGTTTTGTACGTTGGTCACGATGCCGCCCGCTTGCGCGGCCACGGCGTACAGATGGTTCGGCAGCGTGCTGCCGGCGACCGAAGAGAACATGTGGTCGCCCAGCGCGAAGTGCTGGGCGTAGCTCCAGAAATTAGGTATGTCAGACTGATCATACTGCTGGTAGGCCATGCGGTCGCCGTTGAAATCGGCCGCGAAAATCCGGCTGAAGCCATCCATCTTGCCCTTGTCGATCGCCGTGAAGGCGTCGGAGCGGTCATGGGCGATGTCGTGCCAGAAGAAGGGCGGCGCGTGCAATAGGGGAACGCGGCCGCCGCCGGCTACGGTGGCCGAGGTAGCGCCGTCGGCGCCGGGGTAGCGGCCGAAGACGCTATCGAAAGAATGGTTCTCGAGCATGACGAAGACGACGTGCTTGATCTTGGTCCGCGCCATCGCGAGGGGCGCCGGTACAGCGGGCTCACGCGCGCTACGCGCCACGCCGAATGACGCCGGTACAGCGGGCTCACGCGCGCTACGCGCCACGCCGAATGACGCCGGCAGCGCGTAGGCCAGGGCTCCAAGCCCAAGCGCGACGAGTAGTCCGACACGCGCTATCACGCGCGGAGCCACACGACGCATACCCGTACCACGTCTATCACCTGTCACAACTACTCTACCACTGCTTCTCTCACCCCCGGAACGCCCACACGCTGTCCCGATAGGCCGCGACTACCCCGGACTACCCTGTGCGCGCCACACCGTGATCGGTGTGGTCAATGTACAGCGCATGGTACCAGATACGCCCTCTCACATTCATTAAAAACCTCTCATATTGGCTCTGTATACTATGCCTTTACGGGCGTCCCATTGGATCACCGCTCGCGGCCGCGCGGCGCGGTACTCGACCATCGGAAGGGATTAGGCAACACATGAGCCGTCCGCGTTATGTCATACCGTTGCTGGGCGCCGCCCTGCTGTGCGGAGCCGTTGGGCTGGGGCTGGACGCGCCGCCCGCGACAAAGCCATCCGCCGCCACCGTGTCCCCCGTATCCTCGGCGGCCGCGGCGACCCAGGGATTAAGCGCGATCAAGCACATCGTTTTTCTCGTGAAGGAGAATCGCTCGTTCGACAACCTGTTCGCGCACTATCCGGGCGCGGATGGCGCCACAAGCGGCCTCACCAAGGGCGGCCAGCGCGTGACGCTCGGCAAGGGGCTCGACGTAACGCAACCCGACATAGGGCACGACTACTATGCCGCGCAGGTGTCCATTGATGGCGGCAAGATGGATAACTTCGACGCGCTCAACGGCGCGTACATCAATGGCCAGCATCGCTCCTACACGGCGTTCACGCAAGCGCAGATCCCCAACTACTATACCTACGCGCGCCAGTTCGCCCTGAACGATCATTTCTTCTCGTCGGTCGCAAGCTCGAGCTTCTCGAACCACCTCTACACGATCGGCAACGACACCAACAACGTCGTCGGGACGCCATTTAACACGAAGATCAACGTGCTCAACGGATGGGGCTGCGATCAGCCCACGGGGACGGTCGTCGATCACATTGGCGCCTACGGCAAGCACAGCCCGATCAAGCCCTGCTTCTCCTGGCCCACCATCGCCGACCGCCTGGACGCGGCTGGCCTGCCCTGGAAGTACTATGCGCCGCAGTCGGGACAGTTCGGCTACATCTGGTCGTCGTTCAACACCAGCGACAAAGTGCGCAACTCCTCGCTCTGGGCGCAGCACGTTGTCCCGACCTACAATTTCGTGAGCGACGTGCAAAAAGGCTCACTCCCGGCGGTCAGCTGGATCATCAACGATACCTTCCATAGTGACCACCCGCTCGGCGGCAGCCTCTGCGTCGGCGAGAACACGACGGTGCGCGAGATCAACGCCGTGATGCGTAGTCCGCTGTGGAAGAGTACCGCTATCGTGCTGGCATGGGACGACTTCGGCGGCTTCTACGACCACGTCGCGCCGCCCAAAAAGGACGCGGTGGGCTGGGGGCCGCGTGTGCCAGCCATTGTTATCTCACCCTACACCAAGGCCGGAATGATCGACCACACCCCCGCCGACTTCACGGCGATGCTGCGCCTCGTCGAGAAGCGCTTCAACCTCAAGCCGTTGGGCGCGCGTGACGCCAGCGGCGCGAACTTCCTTGAAACGTTCGACTTCTCCCAGAAGCCGCGCCAGCCCGTGATCCTGAAGACGCGCGCGTGTGGGGCTGAACCAAACTGGCACTCGGAGACGCTGCCGCCGCCCGTGAAAGGCGCTCCGAAGCCGCGGACAGCCGTTGTCGTCAAAGCGGCGTCCAACGCGCTACAGGTGCGCGTTGGCGCGGGCAAGACCAGCACGATACAACTCGGCAGCGGGACGCTACTGGCGCACGGGTTCCGCGAGGAGGGGCCGACGGTGTTCGGGCAAGGCGCCTACCCCAGCGACTTCACGGCGGGCGACCATCTATTCATCACTCCGTCGGCGGGAGCCGACCTACCAACGAGCGTCTACGACGTGGACACCATCGACGGCGTCCTGCTCGGGACGGTGAAGAGCGTGGACGCGCAACACAACAGGTTCATCTTCCAGTCACGGCAGGGCGGGCCGCCGCTGGCCGTGTCCGTGCCCAGCAACACCCACTCGCATCAAGCTAAGAAATGAGCAGGGACGCTCTTTTGGCATCATAAGGATGTAGAAGACCTTAGGAGCAAAGGAGCGTCCCTATGACCACGGTAGCAGATGTGACCCAGGCGCTGCAGGCC
>JAABVA010001869.1_pt1 | contig 21792 bp, 16 predicted proteins | sample 5560331 | NCBI WGS metagenome assembly JAABVA01 (sample SAMN12812661, study PRJNA571458) | rock metagenome | isolation source: Antarctica rocks | place: Antarctica: Victoria Land, Mt New Zealand sud | collected 2016-01-07
GGTACGAGATCCCGTACTTGCAGTACCACCGAACACATACCAAGATGATCTCGACCGGGAAGCGACGACGCCTAAACATGAACCATCGTAGCGCCCACTGTCGGTCCCGGTTAATGCAACAGAGCCACGCAATGAGATCCGCTTTGTGAACCAACTCTTCCAAGTTGCCGCCTGAACTCTCGCCCGGATGCAGGCGGACTGCGCTCCAGCTAGTTAATGCAACAGAGCCAAAGGAACGCATGTTCCCGATGGTATGGGACGGAGGTTGAGGCGGGAAGCAAGGAATACGCGATGCCGGTTGGCTGAGGAGGAGGTTTCTGAATGTCCGGGCTCCAAGCAGCTGGTTCAGCGCAAGCTATGGACCTCCGGTCGCGAGCCTACATCACCAGGGCCAAACGAGAGAGTTCCTCCTGCATGCACTGAATATTGCAACCGAGTGATTCTATGCGACTCGCAGCGGTGCGGGCTTCGCTATTCGAGACGCCATAGCCGCGGACGTTCAGGAAGGCACTGATCAGCTCGGCGGCCTGCCAGGAATCGAGGCCGGCTTGCTGCAGCTCTTCACGCAAGCTGGATAAGTCGTACGCCGTGAAGTTGCCGGGATTCATTTGCAATGTCGGTCTCGATCCTGCCGGAGATTTGCCGGCACCTGAGAGATAGATGTCATTTTGCGTCGACTCCATTCCCCGTTGATGGGTACGAGTTGGGCTGTGTAAGTAGATTGCGGGGTATTTTGACCTGCGACGCAAGCGATCTGAGGCGAGAGACGGTTGAACAGGTGCGCCGTGGCTTTGGTTTCTCTGTCTGGCCCCGAATGGATCGACCTTGCCCACGCGGTAGCATGAGGGAATGAGTGTGACTGCGACGAAAGTGGCACGGGTGCTGGATGGTGTGGCGATCGCGGCCGAGATCAAGGCGGAGGTCGGGGTCGAGGTCGAGGCGCTGAGGGCAAACGGTGTTGTGCCTGGACTGGTGGTGGTTTTGGTGGGCGAGGTGCCAGCGTCCGCGATGTATGTCCGGAGCAAGGTGAAGACGTGTGGCGAGCTTGGGATTTATAGCGAGATGATCACGCCGCCGGAGCGTGTGAGCACGGAGGAGATGCTGGAGATCGTCGCCGGCCTTAACGGGCGTGACGACATTGACGGCATCCTGATTCAGTTGCCGTTGCCGAAGCATGTGGATACGAAGCGGCTGCTGGAGGCGGTGGATCCGGAGAAGGATGTGGATGGATTCCATCCGGTGAATGCGGGACGGCTGCAGGCAGGGCAGCCCGGCCTCCAGCCGTGCACGCCGGCGGGAATTATGGAGATTTTGCGGCGGAGCGAGCTTGAGATCGCGGGTAAGAGCGCGGTGGTGGTGGGGCGGAGCGACATTGTTGGCAAGCCGGCGGCGATGATGCTGCTGAACGCATCCGCGACAGTAACGGTGTGCCACAGCAGGACGGAAGATCTGCCGCGGTACACGCGCGAGGCGGACATTCTGGTCGCGGCAATTGGACGTCCGGGGTTTGTGACGAGGGAGATGGTGAAGCCGGGAGCGGTGCTGATCGACGTTGGCATCAACCGCGTGACGGAGGCGGCGGAGGTGGAGCGATTCTTTCCGGGCGATGAGGCGCGGGCAGAGGTTTTTCGGAAGCGCGGATCGACGGTGGTGGGGGATATCGATCCGGCGGCGTTTGCGATTTCGGGGGCGTATACACCGGTTCCGGGAGGCGTGGGCGCGCTGACGATCGCGATGCTGATGCAGAACACGGTGACGGCGGCGAAGCTGCGGCGGGGCATGGGTTCGGGTCCGCTGAATTTGAGCATTCCAGATACGAGCCTGGTCAGGTAAGGCGCGCGGTGCTGCGGGTTGGGCTGACGGGAGGATTGGGCAGCGGGAAGTCTACGGTGGCGGCGATGCTGGCGGCGCGTGGGGCCGAGGTGCTGCAGGCGGATGAGATTGGGCGGGAGATGATGCGGCCGGGCCAGGCGATGTACGCCGCCATCCTTGAGCGTTTCGGGGCCGGTGTAGAACGGGAGGACGGGGAGTTGGACCGGGCGGAGCTGGCTCGCCTGGCCTTTACGGAGGGCAGGGTGGAGGAGCTTAACGAGATCGTGCATCCGGCGGTGATCGCTCGGCAGGCGGAGATAGCGGAGGGGATAGCCGCACGGGATCCTGAGGCGGTGCTGGTGGTGGAGTCGGCGCTGATCTTTGAGACCAAGTATGGCGGTGACGGTGGGTGGAGACAGCGCTTTGATCGGCTGGTTCTGGTGCAAGCGGCGGATGCTTCAAAGGTGGTCAGGTTTGTGGAGCGTGCTTCGAAGGGAGGAGATTTGGGCGAGGAAGACATCGCGGAGCTGAAGCGGGAGGCTCAGCGGCGGCTCGCGAAGCAGATGGGCGATGCCGAAAAGGCCAAATTCTGCGACTACGTTCTGAAGAACGGGGGATCGCTGGCTGAGTTGGAAGCGCAGGTGGATGCGTTGTGGCCGGTGCTCGTAAGCGAAGCGAGGACGAGACCTAGGTCGTAGAGGCGGAATGGTTTCAGGTTGGGTGGATACAATAGAGCTGATGCTTCGGAGTGAAGCAGAAGAGAGAAGAGACGGGTTGGCGACACGATGAAACTGCGTCCGGTACTTCTGGTCCTTGCCCTGCTTTCCGGGTTTTACTATGTCACGACGCATCTGGCGTCCTCGGGTGCGATGGCGCCGCTGGTGCGCCGAGCCCTTCTGAAAGCGGGTGCCGATGGGGCGGGTGTGAGCACGGAGCCGGTGAAGGGCGGGATGGGGAGCTTCGACCTTACGGAGGCCTCGGCTGCCCCGGCGTTCGATACCGAGGAGCAGCAGAACATGGCGGTGTACCGCAAGGCTCTGCCGTCGGTCGTGAACATTACGTCGACGGCGGTGCAGTTCGACTTCTTTTACGGACCGGTGCCGCAGCAGGGGCAGGGATCGGGATTCATCCTGGATAAGCAGGGGTTGATCCTGACGAATAACCATGTGATCGACAATGCGCAGCGGGTCGAGGTGACGCTGAGCGACAAGCACAAGTACAAGGCGACGGTGATCGGGATCGACAAGAACCACGATCTTGCGCTGATCAAGATTCAGGCGCCGAACCTGCAGCCGGCGACGCTGTCGGATTCAAATGGGCTGACGGTGGGGCAGAAGGTGTATGCGATCGGAAATCCGTTTGGGTTGAACGGAACGATGACGAGAGGCATCATCTCGTCGATCCGGTCGATACGCGGGCCGCAGAACAACCCGATTGAGGACGCGATCCAGACGGATGCGGCGGTGAATCCGGGCAACTCGGGTGGGCCGCTGTTGAATTCGCGCGGGGAGGTGATCGGGATCACGACGCTGATCGCGAGCAATGGGGCAGACCAGAGCTCGGGCATCGGGTTTGCGATCCCGATCAACACGGCCAAGGCGGTGCTGGACGACTTTGCGAAGTATGGACACTCACGAAGGCCGTCGCTGGACATTGTAACCTTGCCGATCTCTCCGGATATCGCGCAGCAGATTGGGCTTCCGGCGGACTACGGCGTTCTGATTGAGAGGGTGCTGCCGGGTGGGGCGGCGGAGCGCGCAGGGCTGCGTGGAGGCAATCAGCGGATGTACAACGGAAACCAGCCGGTGATGCTGGGGGGCGACCTGATTGTTGCGCTTGACGGGCAGGAGATCGCGACGCCGCAGGATCTGTCCGCGGCGATGAACTCGCACAAGGCGGGTGATTCGGTGACGCTGACGGTCTTCCGCGGACGGCGGCGCATGGACGTGAAGGTGACGCTTTCGGATGCAAAGGATGAGGGTACGGGGCAGGTGACCTAGGGTAGGCGCGGCAGGGGTCGGAGGGGCGTCGCACGCGTCGTTTTGGACGACTTAGAATCAAACACGTATGGAACCTGTTCAACTCCCGCCCGCGCCAACGCCCGTGTATAGCTGTCCGCAGTGCAGTCACTACATCCATGAGGGGACGCTGGTCTGCCCGGAGTGCGGGGCGCTGATCTACGGACAGCATGCGGCAGGGCTGGCGCATGTGGCGCAGGCCATGGAGGGGGAGAAGCGGTGGGATGAGGCGCGGGCGGCGTGGGGGGAGGCGCTGGTGTGGCTGCCGGAGGGAACGGCGCAGGCCCAGACGGTGCAGGCCAGGGTCGCGAACATCGATGCACAGGCCAGGCAGGACCAGGAGAAGACGGCGAAGTGGACGAAGCGGCTGGGACCGCTGGCGCCGATCCTGCTGTTGCTCGGGAAGCTGAAGGGGCTGCTGTTTGTGCTGTTCAAGATGAAGTTCCTGTTCAGCTTTTTCGCGTTCTTCGGCCTCTATTGGGCGCTGTTCGGATGGAAGTTCGGGCTGGGATTTACGCTGTCGATCCTGGTGCATGAGATGGGGCACTACTGGGCGGTGAAGCGGCGCGGTTTGAAGGCCGATCTGCCAGTGTTTATGCCGGGACTGGGAGCGTATGTGCGGTGGTATGCGATGGGCATACCGATGGACGGCCTGGCGGGAATTGCGCTGGCGGGACCGCTGTTCGGTCTGGGGGCGGCGGTGCTGTGCCTGGGACTGTTCGCGTGGACGCACCAGCAGGTCTACCTGGCGCTGGCGCACACGGGGGCGTTCATCAACCTGTTGAATTTGATTCCGGTGCTTGGCCTGGATGGAGCGCAGGCGACGTACGCTCTGAGCAGGCTGCAACGCGGTTTGCTGCTGCTGAGTGCGATTGTGATGTATGCGCTCATGAAGGAGGGTGTGTTCCTGTTTCTGGCGGCGGGCATGACGTGGCGGATGTTTACCAAGGATGAGCCGGCCGAGGGCTCGAGCCGAACGATGGTGTACTACCTCCTTCTGCTGTTCTCCCTGGGCGCGTTTCTGTTTATCGTGCCTCCGGGAACGGTCAGGGGACAGAGACTGTTCTAGTGAGCCGAGTTCTAGTGAGCCGAGGTGCGGGCGACTGGGCGGCGCAGGCGGTAGACGGCAAAGGCGGCCAGGGCAAAGCCAAGGGCTTCGAGGCTGCGGACTGTCCAGTAGTGAGAGCCGTGGGTGTGGTGAAGATTGCCTTCCTGCCAGGCGGTTTGCGTCGCGAGGAGATCGTCCGCAAGGCCGGGGATGGTGATGGCGTGCAGGTCGGTGGTGGGGAGCGATCCGAAGATGCGGTCGGGCTCGGGGCGGGTGCCGGAGCGGTCCTTGGGGATGGCGGCGATGAGCGCGTTGACCTCGGCGTCGCGGGGGTCGTCGAAGAGCGCGGCGTCGGCGGTGTTGGGAAAGAGCGTGGCGCGGCCGGTCATCTTTTTTTCGATGGCGGCGACGGCATCCTGGCAGACGCCGAGGGCGTAGTAGCCGCCGAAGGGAAGAGCCGGACGGGCGAGGTGCCCGTGGATGTACGCGAGGGCCATGCGGCCGGAGACGCGCGTGACCTCGACAGCGCCGGGACCGGTATAGGTGTGCGCGTGGCGGTTGAGGACCCAGGGCTGATTGAGCTCGTCCATGGTGCGGAACTGGGCTTTGCCGTCGATGCCGAAGTAGAAGGCGATGGCGGCTTCGATGCGTGGGCCGTGGACGAACCACTCGTATTCGGTGTGGCTGACGGGGACGAGCAGAGGGCGGCTGGTGCCAGGGACGAGGATCTGGGAGTTGACCCAGAAGGGCATCATGACGTCTTTGCCGAGATAGTGGAAGTGGCCGAAATTGGCGAAGTAGCGCGCGTCCGCGACGGAGACGGTGTGGCCGGTGGCGATGAGGGCTTCGATGAGCTTTTCGGGGGTGGTGGCGCGGTGCTGATGTCCGCCTCCGCTCAGATTGGCGGTGACCTGCGGGATCCTGTGGGAGGGATCGTCGAGAGCGTTGAGGGAGAGGCGATTCAGGAGGAAGGCGAGCCGGGCGCTTTCGGAGTGGAGCGGGGCGAGCGCGGGGTCGGGGCCGTCGCCGCGGGTGACGCCATCGCCGAGACGGGTGACGATGCCCTGTTCGGTGAAGCCGGGAAGCCGCGAGGGCTGGTCGAGGTTGACGGTGGCCGGGCGGTCGAGAATGAAAGGGCCCAGATCGATGAAGGCGGGGATGCTGCTGGCCGGTGCGCTCGGGCCGCCGGCCCTATCGGGGTTCGCGAGAGCTTCGGCTTTGGCATCCTTGCCGACGACATGGCCGACGACGCGGACGGTGGGGTTGATCTCGCGCATGGTCCATCCGGGAAAGCGTTCCAGGCCCTCCCAGTCCTTGCCGAGGATCATGCCGCGCATGGTGTCGACGAGCCTGGGGGTGAGGAGGGCTGGACCGGCTTTGCCACCTTTGTCGAGCTGGGCGAGGATGGCGTCGGTGAAGCCGGGCCTGGCGGAGAGCTCCTGCATCATCTGTGAGAGGAGGACGGTGTTGGGCGGCATGGGGCCGCTGGGGGGGGGTGTAGCGGGCGCGGGCGCTGCAACCGGCGAGGGCACCGAGGATGGCACCAAGGAGGAACCAGCGGGGTCTTGGCGCGCGCGGGAGGAGCATGGATCAGTTGTAACTGATTCGATTGCGGGCGGCCTGCCGATCGGGAGACTTATGGTGGGGCGAAGAAGCCTCGACGAGCTTGCACCGCCAGCTTCTTATCCTTAGCTTTCAAATCCAGCTTGTGGTAGCTGTTGGGTTGCACGTCGGGCGGCGGCGTGTAGCCGAGTTCGTACTGCAGCCGCAGATCCTGGCCGATCTCCTTGTAGATCTCCCGGAGACCCAGGGTGGGCGAGACTTTAAAGACGCGGCCGCCCGTGTTCTCCGAAAGCTGACGCAAGGTGGCCAGACCGGGATCTTGTCCTGCCGGATGCAGGCCGCTCAAGCCACCTCCGAGTGGGACCGGGGCTCCCGGCTGCCATGCGCTGTAGAGGATCGAGTAAATCTGGACGTCGGCTCGCTGCGCCTGTTCGATGGCTTCGGCCAGCGAGTGGCGGCTTCCGTTGTCTCCGCCGTCGCTGAGAATCACGATGGCTTTGCGCCCCGTCTCCTTGGCCAGAACGCTTTTCGCGACGGCCCAGACGGCGTCATTCAGAAGGGTTCCTCCCGCCGTGGCTGCATTCGAACTCAGGCTCAACAAACCGAGGTGCAGAGCGTCGGCGGAGCTGGTCATGCTCCTCAGTTGCTGCACCCTGGTGTCGAATTGCACCAGCATCGCGCGGTCTTCTTTCCGTCCGAGCATGGTCTCGAAGAAGATGTCGCTGGCCAGCGATTCGTCTCCGATAAAGGTGCGCTGGCTGCCGCTCGTATCGACCAGGAGAGCGATGCTGAGAGGGAGCTCGGAGCCGCGCGAGAAGTAGCGAATCGGCGCCTCCCTGCCGTCCTGCTTGAGCACGAAATCGTCTTTGCTCAGACCGTTTTGAGGCTGGCCATCCTTGCTCGTGACCACGGCCGAGATTGCCACCACACGCGTTGCCACTCGCAGGGTCGTCACGGGCGACTGCTCTGGTCCCGCATCCTGAGACGCGGGAGGCGCAGTAGCCTGGCCGCAGGCTGCCGTTGATAGCACCAGAAGGCACATGGCCTGAACGTATATCGTCACGAGCTCATTCCTCTGTCCATCGAGATGAATTGTGCGTCGTTAGTACCTGGCGGAACCTGAGATTTCGATGCAATCGACTTGGGAGTCGTTCCCACGGCTCTGGACCTGGCTAGATTGGACCCAGCGCCTCGAGCTTTTTGGTAACGAGTTCGTTGAGGAGCGCGGGGTTAGCCTGCCCCTTGGACACGCGCATGGCTTGCCCGACGAAGAAGGCGGCGACGGTTTTCTTGCCCGCGCGGTATTGCTCGACCTGCTTGGGGTTGGCGACGATGACTTCGTCGATGATGGCCTCGATGGCAGACGTGTCGGAGATCTGCCGGGGCTTTTCGCGCTCGTAGACGGCGGGAAAGTCTTCGTTTGAGGCGAAGGCGGAGTCGAGGAGCTGCTTGAGCTGTTTTGAGGAGATGACGCCGGACTCGGCGAGGTCGGCGGCAACCACGACACCGGCGAGAGAGACGGGGGACTGCTCCTGCTCGATGTTCTGGGCGCGGAGACGGGGAGTGAGCTCGCTGGTGAGGATGGCGGCGACGCGCCGCGGGTTCTTTGCGATCTTGGCCGCGGTCTCGAACCCGTCGGCAAAGGCGCGAGTTGCGGTGAGGGTGGCGGCATCCTGTGGGCTGAGACCGTAGCTGGCGATGAGGCGGGCCCGGCGGGCCTCGGGGAGTTCGGGAAGGGACTTCAGGATTTCGGTCTGCCACGCCGCGCCGACGACGAGGGGCGGGAGATCGGGCTCGGGGAAGTAGCGGTAGTCGTGGGCTGCTTCTTTCGAGCGCATGGAGAGGGTGCGGCCTTCGGCGTTGTTCCAGAGGCGGGACTCCTGCACGACGCGGCCGCCCTCCTCGATCACGCCGATCTGCCGCTCGATCTCGTACTCAAGCGCGGCGCGGATGTAGCGGAAGCTGTTCACGTTTTTGACTTCGGCTTTGGTGCCGAACGCGGCCGCGCCCCGCTGCTCCCAATCAGAACGGAGCATGACGGAGACGTTGGCATCGCAGCGGAGGGAGCCTTCCTCCATGTTGCAATCGGAGACCCCGGTGTAGAGGAGGATTTCCTTGAGGCGGGTGAGGTATTCGAAGGCTTCATCGGGGGTGCGGAGGTCGGGTTCGGAGACGATCTCGACCAGCGGTGTGCCGCAGCGATTGAGGTCGATGTAGGTGCGGCTGACCGAATCCGCGAAACCGTCGTGGATACTTTTGCCGGCGTCCTCTTCGAGATGGAGGCGGGTAACGCCGATACGTTTGATATCGCCCGCGGCATCGGGGACGTTGATGAAGCCGTGCTCTGCGATGGGCTTGTCGAACTGCGAGATTTGATAGCCTTTGGGGGAATCGGGATAGAAGTAATTTTTGCGAGAGAAGATGCTGGCCTCGCGGATCTCGCAGCCGATGGCTTTGGCGGCCAGAACGGCAAACTCAACCGCTCGCCGGTTGAGCGCGGGAAGGGCGCCCGGGAGGCCGAGGCAGGTCGGGCAGACGTGGGTGTTGGGCTCGCCGCCGTAGCGGTTCAGGCAGCCGCAGAAGGCCTTCGACTCGGTCAGGAGTTGCACGTGAACTTCGAGGCCGATGACCGGCTGGTACCTGGCGAGGACCTCTGGGGAGAGCGCGGAGAGCGTTGGCATAATTTCCCTCGATTTTACCAAGCGCAGTCCAAATGGCGCGCAGCGCATCTCATCACGCAGGCGTAACCGCCTTCACTTCACATCCCAAGGACCACCTATGGCATTTCGCCTCCGAGCAAGACGAGCCGCGCAACGGCAGGCGCCGGCACAGGATGCGCAGAAGAACCTTGAACGTCCGAGCGCCCAGGAGATCTTTGAGCAGGTTGCGAACAATGCCCGGCAGGAGCTGAAGAGATCGACCTCCGCGCTGGCGTTCTCGGGGTTTGCGGGCGGAATCTTCATGGGGCTGTCGGCGCTGGGGAACGCGATCGCGCTGGCGATGCTGGGAACTACGAGCAAGATCCAGTTCATCGCAAAGATGTTCTACCCGATCGGCTTTATCGTCGTGATTTTAGGAAGGGCGCAGCTGTTTACGGAGAACACGCTTTATCCTGTTGCGCTGGTTCTGGCGGAGAAGAGGCATTTCTGGAACACGATGCGCCTGTGGTTCACGGTGCTGCCCTCAAACGTGCTGGGCGCTCTCGCGTTCGCGGCGCTGGCGAGCCTGACGAATGCGGTGAGTCCGGACGTCGTGCATGCTCTTGCCCAATTGGGCCTTGAGGCTTTGCACCGGAACCCGAGCGGGATCTTCTGGAGCGGTGTGATGGGCGGATGGATTATCGCGCTAGCGGCTTGGCTGGTTTCGGGGTCGCACTCGATTACGGGGTCGGTGATGATTATCTGGATCCTCACCTTTGTTGTCGGGCTCGGGAACTTTTCGCACTGCATCGCGGCGAGCGGGGAGATCTTTACAGCTGTGCTTACGGGGCAGACTTCTTGGGAGAGCTACTTCAAGTGGCTTCTGCTTGCGGTTTCGGGCAATGTTTGCGGAGGTGTGGGTATGGTGACGCTGCTGGAATATGGGCAGGTGGTCTATGGAGACAGCGGCGAACCTGCGTTTCGCGAAGGCTCACGCTCCGCGAAGATCGAGGAGGATGCCGCGTAGACCTAGCGCGCAGCTTACGTCCTCCCGGTTCTACTTCCGAAGCTGGTTGTGATTGGGTGAGTCTCTTCCAATGAGGGCGAATCAAATGTTGCGTACCGGCGCAAAGCTTGCGCAAGGAGGAGAGAGACATGGCACAAGGGACTGTGAAGATCGTACGTTTTTACGAGACGGGTGGGCCTGAGGTTCTGAAGATCGAGGAGCAGCCCCTGCCGGAGCCAGGCAAGGGTGAGGTGCGACTGCGAGTGAAGGCCATTGGGCTGAACCGGGCGGAGGTGATGTTCCGCAGGGGCATGTACCTGCAGCAGCCGAAGTTGCCGTCAACCAACGGATACGAGGCCTCCGGCGCGGTGGAAGCCCTGGGTGAAGGTGTGGATCAGAGCTGGTTGGGAAAGACAGTAAGTACGGTTCCGGCGTTCAGGCTGGACGAGTACGGGGTGTATGGCGAGGTCGCGATTGTGCCGGTGTATGCGCTGGCCGAGTACCCGTCTTCGCTTTCGTACGAGGAGGGCACCAGCATCTGGATGCAGTACATCACGGCGTGGGGCGGGCTGGTGCATCTGGGCAAGATGACGAAGGGCGACTTTGTGGTGATCACGGCGGCGTCGAGTTCTGTGGGAATCGCGGCGATCGAAATGGCAAAGGCTGAAGGTGCGATCAGCATCGCGGTGACGCGGACTCAGGCGAAGTCAGCTGAGCTGAAGTCGCTTGGGGCGGATCAGGTGGTGGTCACGGATGAGGAGGATCTGGCGGCGCGGGTGAACGAGATCACCGGAGGTAAAGGTGCGCGTCTGGTCTTCGATCCGATCGCCGGCCCGATCGTTGAGAAGCTTGCTGCGGCGACGGCGTACCAGGGAATCATCCTCGAATACGGCGGTTTATCCGGGGAGCCGACACCGTTTCCGCTGTTTCGTGCGCTTTCGAAGTCGCTAACCCTTCGCGGGTACACGTTGTTCGAGATCAACAGCGTGGCGGAGCTGCGCACGCAAGCGGAGCGGTACGTCTTCGACAAGTTGGTATCAGGTGCGTTCAAGCCGCGGATCGCAAAGATCTTCAAACTGGCAGAGATCGTTGAGGCACATCGGTACATGGAGTCGAACCAGCAGATTGGGAAGATTGTTGTCACGGTGTAAATGGGGTGGAGGCGGCCGTCGTCGCGGGCGCTTCTGCTCAGTACAATTGAGACAGCGATGATTCTTCCCTTTGTCCGCGAGGTGATGGCGGACCTCGAGCACTCCCAGGCGTTTGAGCGTGTCCGGCGGCACCTGAGCGCCGGGTCGGGGCGAAGGCGCGTCTCCGGCCTGACTGCGACGGCAAGGGCGCTGTATCTTCCGATGTTTGTGCGGGCGGCTAATGCGCCCTGCCTGGTAGTTGTGGCCGACAACAAGGCTGCCGAGGCGCTGCATGCCGCCCTGCTCTCGGCCTGCGAGCTTTCGGGTGCGCTCGACGCATCTCAGGTGCTCCGGCTGCCTGCGCATGACGTTCTGCCGTTTGAGAACTTGTCGCCACATCCTGAGATTCAGGAGGCGCGGGCGGCTACCTTATGGAAGCTGTGTGAGCGGGCGGCGGGTGTGCCGCGACTGGTGATCGCGCCGGTAGAAGCGGCGTGCATGCGGCTGTTTGCGCGGGAGCACTATACCGGGTTGGCGCTGCGTCTGCGAACTGGCGAGGAGCACCTTCCGGAGATGCTGATCGAGCATCTGCTTTCGGTCGGATACACCAAGGTCGACGTGGTCGAGATGCCGGGGCAGGTGACGACCCGGGGCGGCATTGTGGATGTGTACTCGCCGGAGCAGGATCGACCGGTGCGAATTGATTTTTTCGGCGACGAGATTGAATCTATTCGCAAATTCGATCCGGAGACGCAGCGGTCGAGCTCGACCCTGGATGAAGCTCTGCTGCTGCCGCTGACGGAGACGCCGGTGACGGAGCGCCTGCTGTTGGCGATCAATGCGCGGCTCACGCGATCGGGATCCGCGGCGGCCGCGCAGATTGAAGGCGGAGAGACGCCGAGCGAGCTGCAGACGCATGTGGCGACTCGAACGGGTGAGGCGACGGTCTTTCCGGGGTGGGAGTTCTTCGCGCCGGTGGCGGGGGCGCCGCTGACATTGCTCGACCTAATGGGGAAGTCGACCCGCGTCTTTTTGGAAGAGCCGGCGATGGTGAAGAACCAGGGCGAGCGCTGGTGGAACAAGGTGGAGCAAAGGCATGAGCGGGCGGGGATCGGATCGCTGGTGCGGCCAGAGGATATTTACGTTTCGCCGTGGGAGCTTGAGGATCGGCTGCGGACGTTTACGGGATGCGATCTGGACCAGCTCGGAGCGGTCGATATTCTGGATGCGGACCGTAGCGATTTAAGCGAGGTGGACTTTTCGACCCGGCCTACGATGCGCTTTCACGGTTCGATACCGGCCCTGATCGACCAGCTTCGCACGCTGATGAATCAGGATGCGCGCGTTCTGCTAACGGCACCGAACCAGGGCGAGGTGGAGCGGCTTGCGTCGATGCTGCAGGAGTATCAGGTGCCGTACCGGCTGGGGTCGCGAACGCAGCTGCCGGGATCGTCCACCGTGTACTCGGAGTCGAGCTACCTGGCGGGTGGTCTGCGCACGCCGGTGATCGTGAGGACGGCGATCGCGGCGGGTGTGCAGGTGCTGGATCTCGACCGGACGACCGCGCGGCAGATCGTTCTCTTCGGAGCGCAGGACCTCAGCGACGACGCGGATGTTGCAGCGCGTCCGGCGGCTCGAAAGAAATCGAAGACCTCGGCGTTCCTCTCGGACTTCCGCGACCTTGCCGTCGGCGATTACGTGGTGCATGTCGAGCACGGCATCGCGCAGTATTGTGGCTTGCGGGTGATTGAGGAGAATGACGCTCCGCCGCTCGAGCTGATGATCCTCGAGTTCGCCGATCAAGCGAAGCTTTACGTTCCGCTGACGCGGCTCGATCTGATTCAGAAGTACAGGTCGACCGATACGGGACCGGCGCCGGAGTTGAACAAGCTGGGCAACCAGCAGTGGGCGAAGACCAAAGCGCGCGTGAAAAAGGCCATGCAGGATATGGCTGCCGAGCTGTTGAAGTTGTATGCCCAGAGGGCGTCCGCTGTCGGAACGGCGTTCTCGCCTGACAACAACCTCCAGCGCGAGTTTGAGGATGCCTTCGACTTTACCGAGACGGACGACCAGCTGAATGCGATCGCCGATATTAAGCGGGACATGGAGTCGCAGCAGCCGATGGATCGTCTGCTGTGCGGCGATGTGGGATACGGCAAGACCGAGGTCGCGATGCGCGCGGCGTTCAAGGCGGTGCAGGACTCGAAGCAGGTTGCCGTGCTGACGCCTACGACCGTGCTGAGCTTTCAGCACTACGAGAGTTTCAAGAAGCGCTTCGCCAATTTTCCCGTGAATGTCGAGATGATCTCGCGCTTCCGAACGGCGAAAGAGCAGAAGATCATTCTGGAGAAGGCGGAGCAGGGGAAGATCGACATTCTGATCGGAACGCACCGGGTGCTTTCGAAGGATCTCAAGTTTCAGGATCTCGGCCTTCTGGTCGTCGATGAGGAGCAGCGCTTCGGCGTGCGGCACAAGGAGCGGCTGAAGCAGATGCGCTCCGCGATCGATGTGCTGAGCATGTCGGCCACGCCGATTCCACGCACGCTGCATATGTCGCTGATCGGGCTTCGTGACATGAGCGTGATCGAGACCCCGCCGAAGGATCGGATGGCGATCCAGACGATCGTGGCGAAGTTCGACGAGAAACTGATTCGCACGGCGGTCGAGATGGAGCTCGAGCGTGGCGGGCAGACGTATTTCGTGCACAACCGGGTAGAGACAATCTACGAATTGGCCGCGAAGATCCGGGAGCTGGTTCCGCAGGCGCGGGTCGTGATTGGGCACGGGCAGCTGCCCGAGGCGGAGCTTGAGCGGGTGATGCTGGCGTTCATGAATCATGAGTACGACGTTTTGTGTGCGACGTCGATCATCGAGAATGGGCTGGACATTCCGCTAGCCAACACGATCATCATCAATCGCGCGGACCGCCATGGCCTGAGTGAGCTTTACCAGCTGCGCGGACGTGTTGGGCGGTCGAATCGCAGGGCTTACTCCTACCTGCTGATTCCGCCTGAGCAGCAGTTGACCGAGGTTGCGAGGCGGCGGCTGGCGGCGTTGAAGGAGTTCTCGGACCTCGGCGCCGGCTTCAAGATCGCGGCACTGGATCTCGAGCTTCGAGGCGCGGGAAACATGCTGGGCGGGGAGCAGAGCGGGCACATCGAGGCGATTGGGTTTGAGATGTACACCACAATGCTCGAGGAGGCTGTCCGCAAGATGAAGGGCGAGGGCGACGCCCCGGCGCACGGATCGACGGTGATCAATCTCGGAATTTCAGTACGTATCGACGAGAGTTACATACCTGAGGAGAACCAGCGGCTGCGCATGTACAAACGGATCGCTGGAGCGACCGACTATGCCGCTCTGAATGACGTGCGCGCGGAGCTCCAAGACCGGTACGGAACGCCGCCGGAGAGTGTTTTGAACCTGCTAGCGGCCGGAGAGATCCGCCTGCATTGCGAGCTGCTGGGGATTGCCACGCTCGAGAGGAAACGTACCGCGATCGAGAGTGCGCCTACGTCGGGCGGGAGGCAGGTGACGAACGCGACGCTGGCCGCGCGTGCAACGGTGGCGGTGCACCCGGTCACCGCGAATTCGGCCCAGGCTGGAAAGATCAAGGCGATGAGGGACATGCTGCACATTCGGTTTGTGGACCGCAGCGCGGAAGAGAGCTTCGCTAACCCGGGGGCGAGCCGTGGGAAGATGGGGGTCGACCCGGGCCTGCTGATGAAGATCGTGAGCCGCAATGCCAAGGCCGGGGCACAGTTTACGCCGCAGGGCGTTCTGCGGTGGCCGCTGAACTCGGCGAAGGCGGAGGATGTGGTGGCGGAGACACGGGCGCTTCTGGATTCACTTGATGCCGAACGTCCTGTGACTGCTTGACGCCGCTACAATGAGTCGGAGCAGAGGACACGCCGTGCACAAAATGATCGTCGCAGCAGCAGCCTTCATCGCTGCCACCGCAGGAGCCTCCATGGACGCAACCGCAGCACACGCCCAGCGTGTCTCCGCCGACGGTGCGATGCAGACCTTTGTCTTCGTGTCCGATCAGTATTTCGACGATGTTTATTTCCGCTATTCGCCGACGAGCGGCACAGCGGCGGGGCTGCACCAGTATGACCCCAAGCTGGAGGACTTTTCGGCTGCCTCGGTGCAGAAGCAGATCGCCGCGCTCCACAGCTATGAGCAGAAGATTGGCGCTATCGACGCGTCTGCTCTTGACGCTTCGGTTGTTGGAGATCGAGAGATCCTTTTGAACAGCATTCGCTCGCAGCTGCTCTCGCTAGAGGTGATTCGCAATTGGGAGAAGAATCCTGACCTCTACTCTTCCGGGATCACCGGTTCGGTGTTCGTGCTGATGAGCCGCAACTTCGCTGCTCCGAACATGCGCCTGAAGTCCGTTGTCGAGCGCGAGCGTCAGATGCCGCAGGTGTTCGTCGAGGCGCGCAAGAACCTGAAGAACCCGCCGCGCATCTTCACCGAGATTGCTCTCGAACAGATCGACGGTCTGGTGAGCTTTTTCCAGAGTGACGTTCCGTCGGCGTTCAAGGATGCTACCGACACGAAAACGCAGGCTGACTTCGCGAAGTCCAATGCAGCGGTCATCGAGGCGCTGAAGGCGTACGGCGCGTGGATGAGATCCGACCTCCTGCCGCGATCGAATGGCGACTATCGTTTGGGACAGGAGATCTTCCGTAAGAAGCTCGCGTACGACGAGATGGTGGACCTGCCGCTCGACCGGCTGCTGACGATCGCCTATGCGGACCTGCACAAAAACCAAGCGGAGTTCAAGCGTATTGCCCATGACCTCGACGCTTCGAAGACGCCAGACCAGGTGCTGGCGGAGCTGGCCACGATCCACCCCGCTCCGGACAAGCTCTTGCCTGCGTTCCAGAACACGTTTTCGGGTTTGATCGCCTACATACGGGAGCACCACATCATCACCATTCCGAGCGAAGTCGAACCGACGCTTGAGGAGACACCACCCTTCATGCGGGCAACGACGTTTGCTTCCATGGATCCACCGGGGCCTTTCGAGACGCATTCGACCAAGGCGTTCTTTAACGTGACCTTGCCCGAGAAGGACTGGACGGCGGCGCACGTTGCGGAACATATGGCGAGCTTCAATGTGGGAACGATCATCTCGACGAGCGTGCACGAGGCGTATCCGGGACACTACGTGCAGTTCCTGTGGCAGGACCAATTTCCATCCAAGGTTCGCAAACTGGTGGGGGCTAGCACCAACATTGAAGGCTGGGCGCATTACTGCGAGCAGATGATGCTGGACGAGGGCTATGGCCAGCCGGGCGCAGGTGCGACGGATATCCGAGAGGCCAAGCTCATCCGCCTGGGGCAGTTGCAGGATGCTCTGCTGCGGGACGCGCGTTTCGTGAATTCCATCAAGCTGCACACGGCGCAGGGCGAGGCCAGCGGGGCATGGACGATCGACCAGGCCGTCGACCTGTTCGTCAAGGAGGGCTACCAGTCTCACTCGGTCGGACTAGTCGAGACGAAGCGCGGAACGGCCGATGCTACCTACCTTTATTACACTCTTGGCAAGCTCGAGATCATGAAGCTGCGGGAGGACCTAAAGAAGAAGCAAGGTGAAGCGTTCAACCTCCAGAACTTTCACGATGCTTTCATGCGGCAAGGAACTGCGCCGTTGAGAGTGGTTCGAAGGGCGATGCTGCATGACGACTCTCCCGTTCTGTAACCGCAAAAGTAGCACGTTGTTTACGGATGCGGTCTGTGCTACCGGTATGTGCTATTTCGCGCAGTGAATTTGATTTGCTAACGTCGATAAGATCGACCCGATATAAGGAATACGACTTCCCCCATGGCATACCAGAAGATTCGCAAAGCAGTATTTCCGGCCGCAGGCCTGGGCTCCCGTTTTCTTCCCGCCACGAAGGCAATTCCGAAGGAGATGCTTCCACTGGTCGACAAGCCGCTGATTCAGTATGGCGTTGAGGAGGCGGTCGCTGCCGGGTGTACGGAGATCATCATCGTGACCGGGCGCGGCAAGTCGACGATGGAGGATCATTTCGATAAGTCGTTTGAGTTGGAGGCCATGCTTGAAGCGCGTGGGAAGTCTGCCCTGCTGGAGATTGCGCGGTCTGTGTCGAAGCTCGCGAAGGTCACGTATACGCGACAGCCGGAGGCGCTGGGCCTGGGACACGCCGTCCTGATGGCGAAGGAGTTGGTGGGAGACGAACCGTTTGCTGTGCTTCTGCCAGACGACCTGGTCGATGCCACGGTTCCGTGTATGAAGCAGATGGTCGAGGCGTTCGAGGAGACCCAGTCTAGTATTCTCGGGTCCGAGGTGGTCGAGGGCGCGGCTATCCAGAATTACGGCTGTTTAGACTGCACGCCCGACCTAAAGAATCCTCGTCTGCTGGATGTGAGGAACCTGGTCGAGAAGCCCGAGCCGGCGGAGGCTCCGTCACAGAATGCCATCATCGGACGGTACATTCTCACACCACGCATCTTCGAGATGCTGGAGACGATCACGCCGGGAGCTGGTGGGGAACTGCAGCTCACGGACGGCATCAAGGCTCTTCTGCAATACGAGAAGGTTTATGGGTTCAGCTACGAGGGCAAGCGTCACGATGCAGGAGACAAGCTCGGATTTTTGAAAGCCACCGTCGAATTTGCGCTGAAGCGGGAGGACCTAGGTCCGGAGTTTCGCGAGTGGCTGAAGAACTACCCTGTTTAGGCGGGTGTTCTCACCGCGAAACTAGATCCGTCGCAGCAAAACGGAGGGCCTGCGCTCTGCATCGTGTCGCGATCCTGAACATCTCATCTTTGTAGTTATTTGATGAGGTGTTCCATCGTGCCATCGTTATTCGATCCCTTGCAGCTCGGCGATCTGAAGCTTCCCAATCGCATCATCATGGCACCGCTTACCCGGCTTCGCGGCACCCCCGACAATATACCCACGCCGGTTATGGCGGAGTATTACAGGCAGCGGGCGTCCGCAGGTCTGATCATCTCGGAGGGTACGCCCATCTCTCCGCAGGGTGTCGGCTATGCACAGGTTCCGGGACTCTGGTCGCAGCAGCAGGTGGAGGCATGGAAGCCGGTCACAGCAGCAGTTCACAGCACAGGCGGGCGCATTTTCTCGCAGATCTGGCACGTCGGGCGCATCTCCGATCCGGTGTTCCTCCATGGAGAGCAGCCAGTCGGGCCCAGCCCCATCGCCGCAGCGGGGCATGTCTCCCTGGTGCGTCCGATGAAAGAGTTCGAGACGCCGAGAGAGCTTAGCCCAAGTGAGATCCAAGGGATCATCGAGGACTTTCGGCGAGGTGCCGAGAACGCGAAGGCGGCGGGCTTCGACGGTGTTGAAATGCACGGTGCGAACGGGTATCTGCTGGACCAATTCCTGCAGGATGGAACCAATCACCGGACTGATGAATACGGCGGGACTTTGGAGAAGCGCGCCGGGCTGATGCTCGAGGTTACGGATGCTGTGATCTCGGTGTGGGGAGCAAACCGTGTTGGAATGCACCTTGCCCCTCGCAGCGATACCCATGGGATCTCCGACTCTAATCCGGAGGCCACCTTCGGCTACGTGGCGAGCGAGCTTGGCCGGCGCAGGATTGCGTTTATCGCGGCGCGCGAATACATGGGCGATCGGCGACTTGGGCCTCAGCTGAAGAAAGCGTTTGGCGGTGTCTACATTGCGAATGAGAAGTTCAGCAAGGAGTCTGCCCAAGAGGTAATCAAGAAGGGTGAAGCGGATGCTGTCGCGTTCGGGAAGCTCTTCATTGCGAACCCGGATCTCCCCACGCGCTTCGCAAAAGACGCTCCGCTGAACGAGCCGAATCCGGAGACCTTCTACTCGCATGGCTCGGAAGGCTATGTCGATTACCCCGCTTTGCAGGGCTGATTGGCTGATCTTGGAGAAGTAGCAGAAATGCCGCGGCAGAGTTAGCCGCGGCATTCTTGTGTTAATTTCCTCACGTTGGGAGATGCAGCCGCCTCGAATTATTGCGTTGTACCGGTGGTGAATATAGGTTCGGCCCGGGAACCGACAACCCGGTATAAAGCAAATTGCCGAGTGTCGTGTGCGCGCAGTTCAAAGAGAAGACTCGCACGGTTGGAAGCGTCCGCATCAACCACGTCTACGAAGTGCATGCGAGGCGTGCGATCGAGGTGCGCCTCGTCAGTGGCGGTCTTGATGGCCGGCCGCAAATCCCCGTTCAGGTCGGCCTGAGCGACGATGGTGACGTACCGGAGATCGGCGCCTGTTCCCGCTGTGTGTGCTGTGTAGATGTAAGTTGGCGCGCCTCCGTAACTCAACGTGTAGGCCCTAAGGTCTTCCTCGAGCAGGGCCATTTCCGGGGAGCTTGAGCTATTTGCGGCCGGTCGGGCGGGCTGCGCTGGGCGGCTTGCCGCGCGACGCCGTCCAGGGCTACCCGATGGGGAAGGAGCCGGATTCGCTTTGGCGGCGGTGCCCTGCATCGCGATCGGGTCGGTCGCATACGTCTTGAGCTGAGCCCTTGCGAGCTCCTGCATCTTGGCAAGCACCGCTCCATGCTCCTTCTCGTCCTGCCAGGGCCGAGCGAAGTCATGCGGAGGACGATTTCCGGCATCGGAGACGGCGACCATCTGCTTGAGATCTTTCGGAACGCCTACAAGCTTGGCGATGTCAGTGTCGTTCGTTGACGGCCGAGAGCCACGATGGAGATTGGGCCGGTCTGGATCGTCATTCAGCGATCCACTGCTGGTAACAGTGGCTACGTCATTCTCCGCCCGCTTACTTTTTTTCTCATCCTCGGGAGATCGCCGGCGTAGCGTGGGGCGGTCGGGGTCGTTAGCCGGTGTGGATCCCGTACTTGGGGCGGGAGCGTCCGCGGGAGGTGCGGAAGAGTCGCTGCGGCGGCGCATGGTCGGGCGGTCGGGATCCTCAGCAGCCGAAGGGTCGGAGCCCTTTTTCTGTGCTGCATCCCGCTGGTCCGTGGAGGTGGACTGTGGGTCCTTTCCCGCCTGGGAGGCATCTGTCTTGTCGACATCGCCCTTGCTGCCGAGATGAGGGTGCGAGTCGTCTTTGGAACTGGTGAGAACGGGCTGGTTGCGAGAGGCGCGAAGAACCGGGTCCTTCTTTGGAGCCGGGGGGGCCTTGTAGCTTCCGTATCCGAACCAGCCATCTTCATAGGCGTCGTCAGCGGTTTGCAGGTGACGGGCGTAGGCAAGATCAAACATGCCTCGCGCGATGCCTGCCTGCTGGAACTCGTACTCATTTCCAGGAGCCAAGGCAAAGGGAATAGGACGCGCGAGGTAGACGCCAGCGTCCTCGAGTGCTCCGTCGATAAAGACGGTAACCGGGACCAGCCGGCTGGCGGTGGGTTTCTTCGGATCGCCCGTCCACTCGTACACGCCCACGGCGCGCACCACCTGCTCGGGCGTCGATACCTTATGGGTCTGGGATGCAGCTCGAATGCTGGGAAGGAGCGCGAGCACTATGGATAAAGCAGAGAAAGTTCGCCTCATATTGTCTCTCATTAGACGCCTCGGACCGGCCCAGAGCTCAACCAAAGGGGGTCGGCGCTGTTCCGGACTAAGATGAAGCGGTGCACAGCCCGCTGCTTCAGGTCTCCGGCCTTTCCATCCAGTTCGGCAGCCACAGTGCCGTGCATGGGATCGGCTTTGAGGTTGGCGCGGGTGAGACCCTGGGGCTGGTGGGCGAGTCGGGATCGGGGAAATCCGCTACTTCGCTAGCTGTTTTAGGGTTGCTGCCGGTTTCAGCACGGGTGAGCGGGCGGATCGTATTTAGAGGCCAGGAGCTTCGGGGACTCGGCGACAACGAAATGCGAGGGGTCCGCGGGCGAGAGATCGCGATGATCTTTCAGGAGTCCATGACGGCGCTCAATCCGGTAATGTCTGTCGGCAGCCAGATCGCCGAAGCGCTGCGGGCCCACCACCCGGAGATGCGCCGGACAGAGATACAGGCACGGGTGATCGAAGCGATGAACGAGGTCGCGCTGCCTGATCCGGAGCGCCGGCTTGGCGACTACCCGCACCAGTTCTCGGGGGGGCAGCGGCAGCGCATTCTGATCGCGATGGCGATCGTGAATCGGCCAAAGCTTCTGATTGCCGATGAGCCGACGACCGCGCTCGATGTCACAATCCAGGCGCAGATCCTGGAGCTGCTGGCCGGGTTGCGGCGAACGCTCGCTCTTGCCATGCTGTTTATCTCGCACGATCTCGCCGTTGTGAGCCAGGTAGCCGATCGCGTGGCGGTGATGCAGCATGGGCGGATCGTCGAAGAGGCGAAGACGACCCAGATCTTCCACAGCCCCGCACACCCCTACACCCGCACGCTGCTCGCCTCCGCGGTGACCATGCGGACGGATCGCTCACGGCCCTTAGTGACGATGGCTTAAGCCGGTAGTGGGTTAGTTTGAATTCACAGATGATAAGGACATTCATGCGTGCAAAGAGCCCATTTCAACTGACCTGCCCCCGGAAATCTCGACCAATTAAAGCTGGAGTTCTCTCGTAAATTAGTTGGGAGGACGGAAGCGATGAAGAAGAGCCGGTTCAGTGAAGAGCAGATTATCGGGATACTGAAGCAGCA
>JAABVA010001870.1_pt1 | contig 21790 bp, 19 predicted proteins | sample 5560331 | NCBI WGS metagenome assembly JAABVA01 (sample SAMN12812661, study PRJNA571458) | rock metagenome | isolation source: Antarctica rocks | place: Antarctica: Victoria Land, Mt New Zealand sud | collected 2016-01-07
GCCATCAGTCCTGCGACATCCTCAGATAAACCCTCCCAGAATGCCTGTTCACGCTCCTGCTCGTCTTCCTCTTCGTCCTCTACAACATCTTCGCTCGCCACGTTTATGCCATCAATAATACGCCCATCTTTGACAACTACAATGCTGCGGGCGTTTTCCCCAACCTCTAAATATAAGAAACGCATTTCAGGCCATACCGCTTCTTGTTGTCGCATACGATACAACAAGGTTGCTACAGAACATAGCTTATCGGCATCCCCCATATCTTTACGCTTACGCTTGCGATAGCGGGGAACACTTTTGAGGCTTTTCAATGCGGGCAGGTGAAAATTTCTGGTATTCAGGAAGCCAATAGCAAGCAGGAATGTATGTAAATCGCCCATTTCAGGCGTTGAAGCTGCGTGGTCTGCTACGAGTGTTTGCAACGAACACAGCGCAGTTTCCAGAGACGAAGAGAGGGCAAGTATTGGCTCTGGATAGAGGGCACAGATATCCTCGATATAGGCAAGCGTCTCCCCGCTCTGTGCGAACGTACATAACTCTACCGTCTGCCCATTTTCTGTCAAGCAGGTTTTCCACGATCCAGTTGTATAGTCGATACCAATGCTCATGGTCATGTGGTCAGTTCTCCTCATGCCGTACCATATTTTGTAATCATTGTTTTTCTCTATTCATGTAAGAACTTTCTTTTTAATTCCCTTTACATCATCGTATAGGAGGTCATATTATATCATGACAGGGCTTAACACAAACATAGCTTTTCGCAGGTACTCGCGTACTTGACGCTTGCTATCCGCATCTGCTACACTTTGACTCAACAAGGATACAAAGCTGTCAAGCAACAGCATGTGTTCGTGAATGTTGACAAATACACATATACCCTTATAACAATAGATACCCAAACTCCTATTTACGCTATCTTCCATGAGAGGTTGATAACATGTCGAGTGATAGTTTTTCCTTTTCTAGCAATGAGGAGCGTTTACGTCTACAGCATGCTTTACGCGAAAGCGAAATTTTGCGTGAATTGACAGAATTGCTTGCCTCTTCTCTTGACCTTACTCATATTTTACAGGTCCTTGTGAAGCGCACAACAGAGGTATGTGAGGTCGAACGCTGTGCAGTGTGGCTCTTTGAAGAGTCGCGGAATCTGTTCGTGCCCAAGACATACTTTCTTGCTACACAACAAGTCGCAAAGCAGTATATTAAAGCTGGCGATAATGCGTGGTATCGGAGTTCGCTCTCCCCTCATAACTCCTTCATCCAACAACTGATGACTAAGAACGAATGTAGGCTATGCGAGGATTTGCGGACAGAACCAAGCATGAAGTCTTTTGCGGAAAAGTTTCTTGTACGTTCAATCCTCTTTGTTGCCCTGCGCCGTGAAGGCCGGCTGGTTGGTATACTATCGCTCGATAATCCCGGACAGCCCCTGACATTCTCTTCCGCGCAACAACAATTAGTGTGTGCGATTGGGCAACAGGCAGCCGTAGCCATCGACAATGCACGCCTTTACCAACATGCACAGAATGAAAACAAACGCGCCGAACGCTTAATTAAGCGTGCCCAATCTATCTACGAAGTCGCACTAGCAGTCAATTCACATGAAGAACTTTCTACCGTACTGGGTATCGCTACTCAACATCTTGTAAGCGGACTGGATGCGGATGGTGGCTCGACCTTTCTTCTGGATAACGGCGCATTGCTGTTGGCAAGTACCACACAACAGCATTCATCGACGGCTACACTCTCGCCAGCTTTAGATGACCTTCCCCACTGTCTGGCAGCTCTCAAGGAGGAAACGCCTTCATTCTTTACACAAGAGCAGATAGCAGGTATCGAAAAAGCATGGTATCAACAGGTCGGATTGACCAATGTACTGATTGTCCCTTTGATTACAGGTGCCAAGAATGAAAGCGAGCTTAGGAAGAAAAATGCGGTACTACTCGTGGAGAAACGCTGTGTTGGCTTTGCTTTTGTAAATTACACGAGAACGACACGACAGCCATCCAAAGGGCATAGTGCGTTTGCACTGGACATAGCAGCTCAATGCGCTCTTGCCATTGAGAGAAATCAACTTCTCATCAGTGCAAATCAAGCTACGATCCAGGCAACAGAGCAGGCCAATACACTGAGTGCTGTATTCAATGCGATGACCGAAGGAGTCATAGTACTCGATCAAGAAGGGCAGGTCATTGTAAATAATCAAACGGCCTCACATTTTCTCGGCATGCCACTTTATGCGAAAGATCATTTGACAGCATTTTTACAGCGTTACTCGGTCCATACGCAACAGGGTATCCCTATTACATATAAGGATTTCCCTCTCACACGTGCATTACAGGGTGAGAATATTCGTGGTGAGCGTTTCGTCACACGACGAGCAGACAATTCTGAACGTACTGTTGAGTTAAGTAGTGCCCCTCTTCATGATAGTGAGTCAAGGCGTATTGGTGTTGTCTGTGCATTTCGCGATGTTACGGAACAGGTACGTGTGGAGCAACGTATTCGGCAAGCACTCGATGTCATGCTCAATGCAGCAGAAGTATTATCGGGCGTTACAGACACAAAAGAGATCATACGTCTCATACTGACCATGACACTACATGCCATTGGTTGTGAACGCGGGTTTGTACACCTCTTCGATGCAGAACGAGAGCTTTTTACTCCATTGCTAGCTATCGGTTTTCCTGACACCACAAACGCTTTTTGGAACAAAGAGCAGCAATACTGGTTTGCTCCTAACACACCCCACACCCATGAGCCATATGCCTCACTCATCGCAGGTCATGCAACACTTATTCCGCCTGAGTATCGCATCTCACAAGAGGATACAGAGCATAACGACACGGTACTCGTTGCACCACTCACACACGGCCCAAAGCTTTTTGGTTTGATGGTGCTTGATCGCGCAATCTCGAAAAAAGAGGATGAAGAAACTTTTCTACCTCCTCACAAGCAGTATGCTCGTCGCGAGTTCAGTATCTGGGACGTAACAGTTGCTGAAGGCATTGCCCAATTCGCTGGGCTTGCTATCGAACAAGCTCACTGGCAAGCGGAGGTAGAGATTGCGCGTACAAGCGAGGCAGAGATGCGTGCATCGAATGCTCTGAAAGAGGAATTTCTTTCAATTACCGCGCACGAATTTCGCTCACCACTCACAATCATTCTAGCAAATAGCCAACTGATCGAACGCACGATGCGCCGCATCCCAGAAATGCCAAAGCGTGACAGGTTGCAAGAATGCATTACCTCTATCGAAGAGCAGACGCATCAGCTTACCAATATTGTCTCAACATTTCTTGAGGTATCACGTATCAATAAAGGTCAAATTGTCCTTAATCTGGAGAAAATAGACATAGGTGAACTGCTCAGGCAGGAGGTTACTTCACACAGCTCCGTCACAACGATGCATGACCTTCACTACATCGCTGATGAAGCTGAAACATCCCACTATGTCATGGGCGATAGCGCACGATTGCAACAAATCTTTGGCAATCTCCTCCAAAATGCAATAAAGTATAGCCCATATGGTGGTCCCATTACGGTTTCAACGGCGCATTATACAAACGATCAGGGAAAAGCAACACTAGAGATTCGCATTGCTGATAAGGGTATTGGTATTCCTGCCGATGCACTACCTCACCTTTTTGAGCGTTTCTACCGCGCCCCAAATGTTGATGGTTCCAAGACAAAAGGTGTTGGGCTTGGTTTATATATCGTTGCTGAGTTTATACGCCTACAAAACGGCACTATCCGCGCTGAAAGTAGTGGTGAATATGGAGAGGGAAGTTGTTTTATTGTCACTCTTCCACTCTTAGAAAATGGTGAACCCTCTGGTGACTGATCTACAATCCCTACGTTCCTGGCTGCTTACGCTGGCATACGAGGCAATGCAGCGTGAAGAGACCAAAGACGCCTCACACGATTACGATCATATTGTGCGCGTTATGGCATTAGCCGATACGATCTCCAAGCAAGAAGGTGGAGATTTACCAATTATCTGGGCGGCTGTGGCCTTTCACGACATTGGTCAAGAGCGAGAACGTCTTCACGGTGGCGATCATGCCGCTATCGGTGCGGAGATGGCAGGAGATTTCCTCACCAATACACGTTTTCCACAAGACGCTATTCTTCAGGTGCAGGCAGCGATCAGGGATCATCGCATGACGGGCAAGAATATTCCGCGTACACTGGAGGGGCGTATCCTGTATGATGCCGACAAAATTGATTGCCTCGGAGCTATCGGCATCGCTCGCCTCTACTGCATCACAGGACGCTACAATCAGAAGATATATTCAATGCTACCACCCGACATCGTTGAGCCTGTAGACCCGCTTGTAGTCCGCGAGCTACGACGCGGCCCAGACTATTCACCCAGTATCGAATTTCAATTACTCTTCGGCAACCTGCCCGAACGCATGACGACGACAACAGGGCGTATCCTGGCGCAAGAACGCTATGACTATATGACGCACTTCTTCTCGCGCCTTCGAGATGAAATAGAAGGCACGTTGTAACCGCTAGACAGCCATTTCTACCAACAAAACGTAGTTAAAGCTTGTCTTAACGGCAACAGGCGCGGTGAGATGCAATGTGAAGCCTACTTCTGGATGCAGAGATACATATTGCACAAGTGTAGGTCCGGGCTTGGAGGTCAAGGTGACATGTATCACGCTCGCTGCAGTGGTTCGCACATTTCTCACCATTAGCTCACCTTGCCCACTCTCGAAGGCACCAGTACCAAAGAACGATGCACAGCGAGTCTCACCATCAGACGAACAGCTTTTTCCAACACGAGCCGCAGGTAAAGTCTGTTTTTCTCCGTAGGGCGTTATGCCAACAAGCGCATCATCATATGGCACCTCTTGTACACTTTCACGAAAACGAATATTCACAGTCAGCGGTTCGCGTAGAGGTTCTTGACGCTCACGGCTCCATTCTTGTGGTTGTCGCTCTGCCGGATGTGCTATTGCCTTTGGCGCAGGAGCGGTCTGCAAACGTATCTTAGAGGTGTGTCCGGCGAGGCGTTGCTTGCTCCGTACAGGCGAAACGCTAGTAAGCGCAGGCGGTGCGGGAATAGCATCAATAACAGAGACAGGGGCAACTTTTTGAGTTTCATGGAGTGCCGTTGGATAGATAGGAGTGCGACTAACAAGATGTCTTTCTTCCATTTGCGGCTCTTCTTCATAAGTGGATACATATTCAGGAGTAGCAGGTTGAATTGCGGAACCAAATGCAGCAATTGAAGAGGTGAAACGTTGCGCGAAGCGAGCAAATATGCCCGTACCTTGTGGCGTTTGGCGTTCTTCCCTTGCTTTAGGTGTCGCTTTCTGGGCCGCTAATTCTGCGGTCACAGATTGTACGAACGTCGCAGAACGAACAGAGGATAGAGCTTTCGATTGCAGACTAAGGCGAGGAGGAACAAGTGACGTATTTGTCGCTGAACGCTCATCTCTTTCATCATTGTATTCATTATCGGTCCATGTCTCTTGAGAGGCTGTGTCGGCCAGTGTTTCCTCGACGGATTCCGAAATAACACGTCGCTCCCGTGCGAAGCGCTCGCGCCAGGTAGGTTGAGCTTGAATATCACGTTCTTCGTACAACGCCATAACTCCCTATTTACAAAACGTATTTCTATCTGACTGTCCTAATCCCTAATTCTTGGTATGACACTTGATAATTAAGATGTGTGCTTAGTGCTGTACAGGCTCTTGCTGCTAAAGGTGCTCTTACCGGTTCATCTTTCTCTATTTTCTCTATAGTTGCACGCGACACCTTAGCCTCTATCGACAATTGAGTGATAGTTAGCCCTGCATTAGTTCTTAGCTCCTCAAACTTTGTCATGAATACAACCTCATAAAGTATCTTTAATTTGTCAAATAATATCATATCGCAACTAGTAAAACAACTACTTCGCTCATACTTGCTAAAAACTGCTCGTAATTACCTTGACTTATCGAGCAAAGTCATTTATACTATCATCAAAGGAAAGCTATTATTAGCACATTAAAGATAAAAGTTGCTAGTATGCGCTTGTATTTACTAGCATGAAATGAGGTGAAAATAATATAAAAGGAAAAGAGCTAACTCTATCTAGTACACAGAGTTAGCCGAAACAGGACCGATGGAACCTTTTAGTACGTTACACACGGCCCCATGTCCATTCTATCATGGAAGGCCGACACAGCACACATGAAAGGCTACGACCATGAGCGAATCGCTCAGAATTGGCGACACGACGATCATCGTGACCGATGATGCATTTGCCAACGCATTTCAAACGGGCTACCTTCGCTACAAAGTTGACTACCTGAACACGCCGTTAACCGACATGGACCTCTACGCGTTCTATGTGGGCACCATGATCGACGTTCAGCACGCTGGACGCTACGATGCAGGCTATCTTACTGGATGGGTTGCCGCCCTCCTCGAACGCAAAGACGAGAAGGGAGAGCGTCTACTACAAGGGACGCTCTCTTCTCTCGGTTGACAAAGGAGAAGTCTGTTATGGCACAGGTTCAACAACCACACGTGGTTTCGATTGGCAAGAGGGCTGTTCTGGTGGAAGATGAGGACTTTGCGCGTGCCTACGATGTGGGGTACGAGACCTATCATCAGTACCATCGTGACGACGACGTGATCGACTCGGCAATGTTGTTGTTTCACCTGAGAAACGGGTGGAATGATGCATGCTCAGCTATGTGGACGACGGGTTTCATCATGGGTTGGCTTGCCGCCTTCTATGAGCAAGAAGAGGGGCAACTCGCACTTTGTGTGTCTGTGACGCAACACCGTGAGGATGTCGCATGAACACCGTTCACATCTATCCCTTGAAGAACCTCTCACAGACCCAGTTCCAACGCTTGCACGATGCTCAGATGGAAACGGCGCAGGTCTGGAACCTGTGTATGCAGATGCACAAGACTGCTCGTTTGCAACACGAGACGTGGCCTGGATGCAACGAGTTACAGAAGGCAACCAAAGGCCGTTTCGCATTACATAGTCAATCGGTACAGATGGTGGTGCATGCCTTCCTTGCCAATATCGACACCACACAGCAACTCAGGCAAACGCACCCACAGATGCACATGCGCTATCCCTACAAGGATAAGCGGTTCTATCCGGTCCATTGGCCCGCACAAGCCGTGTCGAGAGAGCAGGGGCGCGTGGTGTTGCCAATGGGCAAAGGGCGCAAATCTCTTGTGCTTCCTCTTGCCCTTCCTGAGAATAGTGGGGCGTGTACCCTGGTCTGGAACAATGGGTTTGAGTTGCATGTGTGTGTGGAGATACCACAAGCCGAAAACCCACATGGGAACAACCACGCGACGGTTGATTTAGGCGAGATTCACCTCGCGGCAGTGACGACCAATACGGGCAAGGCCATGATTGTGACTGGACGCGGCATTCGTTCCCTTAAACGTCAACGCACGATGCAAGTTCGCAGCATCACCAAGAAGCAGAGCAAGTGTACCAAATACTCGCGGCGATGGAAGAAGTTACAGCGTGCCAAGAACAAGCAGTGCCGACGTGCCGAACGACGCATTCGCAACCAGCACCACCAAGCGACCCGCAAAGTGATTAACTTCTGTATCGAACGAAAGGTCGGGACGCTCTTTATTGGCAATCCGCATGGCGTCCGCAATCAGAACAGAGGGCGACATCACAACCAACGTATGAGTTTGTGGGAATATGGGCGTGATATCGACTACCTCACCCACAAAAGCAAACAGGCTCACATGGTGTGCTTCACCGGCTCGGAACGAGGAACAAGTAGCCAGTGTCCTACATGTGGGCATAAGCATAAGCCAAGAAACAGGCAATGGCACTGCAAAAAGTGTGGTTTCACAGGGCATCGAGACCTGGTAGGCTCGGTCAACATGTATCCGCTTGCCTTCGGTGAGCGAGTGAAGTTTCCTCGTTCCTTCACGTATCTACGTCCTAGCGTGTTAGCGTGCTAGGGAAAGTAGTAGTCGGGTAGACACGCCCCAATGTTGTCTGAGTTCGTGTGCAGGTCAACCACATGTTGCAGACATGGTTCCTTCGGGAATAGGCCACACTGCACCCTGGCTTAGAAGCTCATCCCGTTCTACGGGATGAGAGTGTCACGAAAAGAACGTAAATAGTACAATTGGATAGTTTGCTTGAAATCGGGCGAGCAGTGAAAGGGAGCCACACGTAGTAGGAATATCGGGTAATTACAACGAGCGATATGCCACCAGAAAAGAAAAACGCTACAGGTACAGCGTCAGGGTAAGGGTGGTTCGATCAACGCTTGAGAGTAATACCCAAGCGTTGCTGTTTTTGTACTCTAGTGACTCTGAAGAAACTTTTTGACGATAGTAAGAAAGTGTTCAAACTGTTCCTGCTGCATTTCATGATGCAAAAAGTGGCTAGACTTAGGAAAAGCAACATGCTGACCAAGCCGCCATGGTTCGACAATTTGCTGAACCTCCTGCGCTGGTAGAGATGCTCCTTGCTCAGGATTGCTCGTGAGGAGCAATACAGGACACACAATCCGTTCCACGGTTTCACGCCAGGGCGTGCGGGATGGAACAGGAGGGACATAGTTGAGTACATCGAGATTAAATTGAGCTTGAGCCTCCAAATGGGTCAGCAGTTCTTCCTTCGGCCAGTTCAATGCACCAGGAGGCAAGAACTGCTGAGATGAGGCAATGCGCTCTTCTGAGGCTTGCGTTCTGAGTGCTTGATGCCAAGCAACCCAAGAGGTGTACCAAGCATGAAAACCTGGCCAGGGTTCATTTCCGTTGGCGGCTGGTCGCTGGAATGCTTCTCCCCAAGGTGGATCTTCTACAATGACGGTATGCACAAGTTCTGGTGCTATCGCCGCAACCTGCGCGGCTGTTACGGCACCATTAGAGTAGCCAAGCACAGCAGGATACTGTAGTTCAAGTGTCTGAATTAGTTCCACAACATCTTGAGTAAGAAGTTCTTGCGAGTAGCCTGTTTCAGGGCCAGAAGATCGCCCATGTCCACGAGCATCAACCATGATCACATCATAATCTTGCTTTAATTGCTTTGCAACACGCGACCAACATAGGCCATTTTCAGTGAAGCCATGCAGGAGGAGAAGTTGCGACTTATCTTTGCCAGTGCGATAGTAATGTTGATGTATACCATTGGCAAAGACATCGCCCTCGTTCCAATGTTCTTGCTGGTTTAGTCTCATAACTCTTCCCTTTCTTTGGAATCCAATATTCCTATCTGATCTATTTCGTTCCTCAGTATAAAGGGTGACGTAACGTCATGGTCAAGCCTTTTTGCAACAAAAATTTAGCAACTACATAGATGCTCTAGGGTGTCATACGAATAATGGCACATGTCTGTTCATCAACTGGTGGCAAATACACACCATCGCGCTCGATAAGCCATGTTTCAAGCAATCCTTGTAGCTCATTGCGTGTCTGCTCGTTGTCGGGCAAGATAAGTTGTTCCAGCAGTTCGTCCGTCGCCACATCAAGCGTAGGGTAGCGCATGACCCACGGCATACGCACAATCTCGACGCTGGCGTAAATACCCATCTCGAAAAGCACATCCAGCACGTGAATATATCCTGGTGCAGCATGTCGCTCATCGCCATGAAAATGTCGCCAGAGAGAGCTTGTGCTGGCATCAAAATGTGTAGCACGCATATAAATATAACAGGCTTCCAGAGTGGCGGCGCGTAACTTCGCTACGAAGGTGTCTATGCCCCATATGGGATAAAGGACATGACTGCACACCACGATATCGGCGTACAAATCTGCTGGTGCGTCTTGCCAATTTGTAGGCACGTATGCAATATTTGTTGCGCCCTCTGCTTCTGCATCTTGCCGTAAATACTGCAACATCGCTGCATTCGGCTCCACAGCAGTTACATGTTGTGCAAAAGGAGCAAGGGCTAGTGCGAAACGACCTGTGCCCGCTCCTACATCCAGCACAGTTGTATCAGGAAGCACCACCTGACGCAATCTGAGCAAGAGGGGATCACTGGCGACCTTTTCCTTCGTCGAGCGGTGATAATTTTTCGCACGCCGCTCCCAGAAATCTGCGCTGGTACGTCCTAGTCGCGCATATGCTGCATCCATTTGTCTCGCACGCGCGTCGAGCATCTCATGCCAGCGTTCGATAGCACTCTGCATAATCGTAAGCTTTCTATCATGTTGAAATCAACATACACTAAGTTGTTTTTATGATATCACAACCATGTTTATTCACTTTGGCACCATTTTCACAGAGCTTATTTGCTTGATACATTTGTATCTCCTATGCTATGCTTGTGTTAGAAAAATGACGCTGGAGAATGGTACAGGTTACGCCATTGATGCTGATGCAATAGATAGGAGATATACACATGAACCCATCTTCTGAGGAAAATATAGCATTACTTCGTGAATTAGCTCTGAGTCTCCTCGCACCCTCTTTTGATCCACAAGCACACCAGCCACAGCTACTACCAGGGAGTCTTCCCGCCTCGCTTCCATTCAATTTGCCTCTTCCTGTTGAGTACCAGATTATAGGCAGCTTTGTCCGTAATCCTGATGATGTTCTGATTATACTCGATACAAACCTATCACCAAATGAAGTCATCGCCTTCTATACTGAACAAATGCAGGCAGTGGGCTGGTCCGAACCTGATGTATTGAGGAGGCATAGACAACATGAGAGTGGTTTTACACACACCTTCTACGGCTATGCACTCTTCAGGACGTTCTGTAAAGGTAAGCGTGGTCCAGCATTACTAGTTTCTGCTTTTGGCAATCAAAAAGAAGGTAAAAGAACGAAGATCAGGCTGAATATCGACACCAGGAGCCGCAGCTCTCCTTGTACGCAATCATCTGAAATCTTCATAGGTGTTGGTGCTCTGCTTCCCTCTTTAGAGCCACCACAGGGTGGAAGCCAGCAAGGAGCTGGAGGAGGTGGCAGCAACTCAGAAAGTGCTGCCACTGCCGCCACGTTGGATATGAATAGCGATATTGCTCTCCCTCTGCTTGCAGCACACTACGCACAACAGATTGAACGAGCTGGTTGGCAAAAAACAGGCGAGGGAAGCAGCGAACCGATGGCATGGCACACCTGGGAATTTCGCGACAAGGAAAACGAACGCTGGCTTGGTGTGTTTACATTGCTTCAAGTACCTGGAATGGTACGCAGATATTACTTGCAAATGATTATAAATTGGGTCGAGCAGAGAGAGCAATAAACAAACAAAATTTTCCAAGCTGAGGAATGAAAAGACAATGCTTACCAATCTTCGGGATACCAGATAAACATGTAGTCTTTCGCCTTCTTTGGATTCACCTTTATTCTCACATAAGATCCTAGATGGTACTTTTCGTATACTGGGCTATCAACAACAACCATTGGAGGAGAGAGTTGCGAGTAACGAAACTCTTCACCGCTTACGGGATTTATTCCTACAGCGACATAAACAACCTCGTTTGAATTTTCATATGCCTCTGCCCATGGCTTGATGGCAACTATTTTTGCCTCAGCTCTTACACCATTTGCTTTCAGCCAACTTTCATGTTTACGCCTCCTCCGACTGAGCAAGGAGAAGAGAAACATGAGCGGAATGAGAACCAAAGCAACTCTACAGCGAAAGTAAAACAATCTGTTAGCAATCCCATCATATTGTTCGCTCACTTCTATCACTTTAGGTAAAAGTTACAGATGTACAAGGTCATTTTAGCATAATCTTTGGGACTTCTGAATAGTTACATTGTTATAAAAGAGTAACACTAACCCACGCGACAAAACACGGCTTTCAGATACGCTGTCTCCGGCATAGCAAGATTGATGGGATGATCGACGCCGTGTGTGTAGCTTTCAAGGAGTTGCACGGGACGCTGGAAGCGTTGTGTACTCAGCGAGATGACGCCGAGGAGATCATCCATGCCGACGACACCGGAACATGAGCAGGTTAAGAGGATGCCCCCTGGTCGTAGCACCTGCATTCCGAGTGTATTTAGGCGGCGATAGGCTTTGAGGGCATTGTTACGCGAACTCTGCGTTTTGGCGAACGCAGGTGGGTCGAGTATCACAACATCAAATTGCTTTTCTTGCTTTACAGCTTCTTCAAGGTAATCGAAGACATCGGTTATATGAAATTCGTAGTTATCGGGGTTGAGGCCGTTCTGTGAGAAGTTGGCACGCGATACCTCTATCGCTGGCGCAGAGATATCGACGCTCGTCACTTTGGAGGCACCAGCAAGTGCTGCATAGACAGAGAAGCCACCAGTATAGCTAAAACAGTTCAGGATGCGCCTTCCATGTACATATTTACGTAGCGATTCGCGTTTGTCGCGCTGGTCGAGAAAAAAGCCTGTTTTCTGGCCCTGCCAAGGATCAACAAGAAATTGCACGCCATTTTCGCGAATGACGACCTGTTGCGGCACTTCACCCGCGATAACGATGGGTTCCTCGACCTCTAGTCCTTCGCGCCGACGGGACATGCCTTCGTTGCGTAATAAAATTCCGTTTGCATTCGTTTCTTGCATCAAAGCGTCAACGAGCGCGGGACCCAGCCGCTCTATACCCAGCGTATGTATCTGCATGACAAGGATGTCGGCGAAACGGTCCACGACGAGGCCAGGAAGACCATCGCCCTCGGAGTGAATGAGTCGATAGGCATTCGTCTGTTTTGGATCGAAGACCTGACGGAGGGCAACAGCACGATGCACGCGCTTGCGGATAAATTCGGCGTCTATTGCCTCTTCTGGGTCGCGTGTCAAAATGCGAATGGCTATATCGGTTTGCGGATTGTAGTAGCCACGCGCGACAAATTGGCCTCTGGCCGACTTGATATCGACGAGACCACCCGCCTCTATCCAATGTGGCGGTTGTTGTAATGCACCTGAAAAAATCCAGGCATGACCTCCTGCAAGGCTCTCTTCTTTGTGCGGCTTCAAACTCGCTGTGGCATAGGTAATGGACACGATGTATGTTCCCTTTGTAAACCTGTTTTTCGCTTATTATCTCACAGGCGTAAAGAGCAAAACGGCGCATGTCCCTACTCTACTGATCAGTAGAGTAGGGACATGCGTAGTTCTCACACTTGTATAATGATCTACTTGTGGAATGTGATTGCCGCCATAACTGGGTCAGTGTGATGCTCAGCCATGCGTATCTCAGCCTTCCGCAAGTTGTTAGCACTATTGATAAGTGCAATATGAGTAAATGCCTGCGGATAGTTCCCTAGCGATCCTGAGCCGTTCGGTTCGATCTCTTCTGAGAATAGTCCAAGGCGGCCAGCGTAACTCAAGACACGTTCAAAGAGTGAACGCGCCTCATCCATACGTCCTTGCATCGCCAGATTATCCACAAGCCATAGCGTACAAATGGTAAAGGTACCCTCACCGCCAGCTAAACCATCGTCGGTGTCTTCGGCATGATAGCGATACACAAAACCTTGTCTATTCGTGAGATGCTCTATAGTACGATCTACCGTTGAGCGCATGCGTGGATCATCAGGTGCGATGAAACCTACAAGCGGTAACAATAGATTCGATGCATCCAGCACATTGCTATCATACGACTGTGTAAAGGCACCGAGAGCGGTATTGTAGCCACGTGATAGAATGTCGGTGCGAATTTGGTCACGCACCAGTATCCAGCGTGGCAGATCTGCCTCAAGATTCAACTCCTGTGCAGCTTTGATACCACGATCAAGCGCAACCCAGCACATCACCTTCGAGTAGACGAAGTGGCGCATACCACCACGTACCTCCCAGATACCGTTATCGGGCAGTTGCCAGTTGGCACAGACATGTTCGACAAGGGTTCGCATCATCGACCACAATGGTCCTTCAAGCGTTTCCCCGTAACGCTCGAAGCCGCCTTGACGACGGTAGATGTGAATACAATCCAGAACTTCACCAAACACATCTAATTGTCTTTGGTCTGCTGCACCATTACCCACACGTACAGGACGCGAACTACAATAACCATCCAGGTGAGATAGCTCTTGCTCTTCAAGGTTACGCTCGCCCCGAATACCATACATGATTTGCAGTTCTTCACCGTTGGCATAAGAAAGGCGTCGTAGCCAGTGTGTGAACGCTCTTGCCTCTTCTGTAAAGCCAAGCACATTCAGCGAATACAGCGTAAAGGTTGCGTCACGCAACCATGTAAAACGATAGTCCCAGTTACGTACACCGCCGATATCCTCTGGCAGTGAGGTAGTGGGAGCCGCGACGATTGCCCCTGTAGGGGCATACGTCATCATTTTCAATGCGAGCGCACTACGCTGCACCCATTCAGTGTAGGGTCCTTGATACTTAGAGCTAGCAACCCATTTACGCCAGCAGTGCAACGTTTGCGCGAGTTCCGCATCGAAGTTACGCTGGTGCAACTCGTGTTCCACCAATCGGCGTGCAGCATACGCGCTACGTCCCATACCGACGGCGAAGAGCAAACGCTCTCCTTCGTGGAGCACAACCTGCGCCACAACAGAAGGATGCCATTCCTCTTCTGTTTGTGCGATACCCAGCGAAAACGAAGGCAAGAGGCAAGCACCTATAATTGCTAAACCAACATGCTGTTTGCCATCGGAAATTATTGCGCCCATATTATCAGGTACAAGCGAAACCTCGCAAGGCGATGACGCGTAGTTTGGGCTAACACGTAGCGTCATTGTCACAGGCAGCTCGCCATGAGTACACTCCACGATACGCACAAGACAATGGCAAGAGCCATCTTCACGCGTCCATGTGTTGTTATTCATACCACGATAAGGCCACGCACTCAATGTCTCCACTGGCATGAAGTCGGTTAGCACAACCTCACCAGAGGTACTGGCAAACCGCGTTTGTAAGACGTTGCTTCCACGCAGATAGCGTTGAAAGCCCGGTATAGTGTTGTCTGTAGGTGCTATTTGAAAGTACCCGCCACGATCCGCATCTAACAAACGACAAAAGATAGCAGGGCTATCGAAATCAGGTAGACATCCCCAATCTACCGAGCCATCCGGTGCTACCAGCACCGTTGAGTGACAATCGCCAATGACACCGTAGGAATTGATAGGCTGATAAGTGCGATTGCTGTCGTTCATCCCAACCATTACACAACACTTCTCTCTGTGAGAACTAATGCAACAAAAAAAATCTTAATGAGTGCTGAGAAAACCTTAGAAAATCCTTAAAGCACCTTATAGGTGCCTTATAACAGAGATAAACGGAATAGGAACGAGAATAGTAACAGGATAGAGGTACCAATATTTTTGGGTCATGTCCGCTTTCTATAACTCTTTATCATAATAACAACATCATAAAATTGCATATAATTCCGTAGGCAAAGAGGTGGATTTTGTGCTATCTTGGTAGCAGTAATAAAGGGACCGCGTAAAATGTTTTTGGATATGCATAGTATACGTTCCAGGAGAAGGAAAAGAATATGCACACATTGCGAAAGATGATTCGTCATCCAGCAGGACGCATCGGGCTTATGCTAGGAATAGCGATTGGTTTTATCGCCGCTATTATGGGCGAGGGAAGCAAGGCACTTGTGTTCGCAGGTCTGTGTAGGTTGGTTGCGGGGCGGTTTGGTAAGTAGCAGTTGAGCCAGGGCACCAGCAAGTGGCAATACAATTCAAATATGGCAAACGTTGGTGAATGGGACAGGACGGACGCCCACAAGGGGCGAGTCCCTACTATACCGAACGCGCAGAGCGCGTTCACACGGTATATAGTAGAGTGCGGCCCTCGTGGTCGCCCGTCCGTTTTCATCACATTGCACGTATTTGAACAGTATCGCCCCTTGTTGGTGTCCTAGCTCCTACTAAACGAAGATTGTCGAAGAGGAGTACATACGATGGCATCACCACTTCCTTATCCTATCCATCCAATTGCTGATGCAGCAGCACAAATCGCTCAGGGTGAGGACCCCTGGTTTGCGCTTGGAAATTTTTTACACGATTGGTGGTGCTATGCTATAGATGCGCGTGCAGACCTCATTACCGAGCCACCGATACCTGGTGCAACGCTTGGAGAAAAACGTTGGGCTGCGTTTTGCGCGGCAACAGTTGAAGAGCTATGCGCTAGAACTGGTTTCCCGTGTCCTCCATGGACGGGCAAACTAGACTATGTTCTCGAACACCCCTGGTTTTACTATCCTCAACCTTCTCAACGTGAATGGTTGCTCTCAACAACACCTGAGTCGTTTCAGCGTCACAACGTTTTTGTCGGCAGAAGTGTCTTGGACAATAAATATGAACTTCGACAGACATTTGGCTCAAAGCCTAGATGGACAGTTTTGTCGGATGAGGATTTACAAAAATTAACGAGAGCAAAAGAGAATGCGGGTATTGCTAAGGGAGGGATATAACCATTCGGCTTTTTTCTTTTACATCAGAAACTTCTGCATAGGCTAGCTCAACTGCTTCTCATATAAAATCACTTCGATATTATTATACATATCTCTTCCGACTTCACGAAAGCCGTTTTTCTCATAGAGCATCTGGGCTGGCACTTGCAAAACAGAGGTATCTAAATGGAGCATCTTGTAACCCATAGCACGTGCGCGGGCTTCCAGTTCGGTGAGAATTAGTTGACCGAAGCCACGCCCCTGATAATCGGGATGGACACGCATACGTTTAATTTCGGCACGCTCCGGGCTTGTGCGACGAAATGCTCCCATCGCCACGAAATTGCCGTCCCATTCGCCGATCAAAAATTCTCCCCGATTGTTGAGATACGCTTCTTCAATCGCATAGACATCATCATCCCAAGGGCCACGCCCCAGATAGGCACCCGTCTGCTGAATGGCGTAGACGTGCAAATGTTCGACTGCCTCCAGATCGGCTGGGGTGTAACGGCGCAAGGTAAACATGAAACGTATCCTCTCATTCGTTCGAAGTATAAGCACAAAAAAGAAATTTGTGCTTATACTCCTCTAGTGTCTTGAGAGAGCAAACAAGATGCTATTCTTCCCTCAACCACCCCGCCACATCGGGTGCAAAGTACGTAATAATCATATCAGCCCCCGCTCTCCTGATGCCTGTTAAGACTTCCATGACGACACGGCGTTCGTCGATCCAGCCGTTTTGGGCGGCGGCTTTGATCATGGAGAATTCGCCACTGACGTTGTAGGCGGCGATGGGGAGGTCGCAGTTGTCGCGCACCTGACGGATGATGTCGAGGTAGGGCATGGCTGGTTTGACCATGATTACATCGGCACCTTCAGCGATGTCCAGGTCTACTTCGCGCAGGGCTTCGCGTGCGTTGGCAGGGTCCATCTGGTAGGAGCGGCGATCACCGAATTGGGGCGTGGACTCGGCAGCCTCGCGGAAGGGACCGTAGAAGCCAGAGGCGAATTTGGCGGAATAGGCCATGATGGGCGTCTGGCTGTAGCCGTGTTCGTCGAGGGCGTGGCGGATGGTACCAACGCGCCCGTCCATCATGTCGGAGGGCGCGACGATATCAGCACCTGCCTCGACGTGAGATAGTGCCATACGCGAGAGTAGCCCTAGCGATTCGTCGTTATGTACGTCGCCGTTGCGAATCACGCCGCAATGTCCGTGACTGGTGTATTCGCACAGACATACGTCGGTTATAACAAGCGTGTCTGACGACTCGGCTTTGATGCGCTGAATGCCCTGTTGAATGATACCTCTTGTAGCGTATGCCTGTGAACCGACCTCATCCTTCTCCGACGGAATACCGAAGAGTAATACGGCTGGAATACCTAAGTTTGCGATACGCTCGACTTCACACCCGACCTGATCGACAGGCCACTGCATAATTCCGGGCATAGAACTGATTTCGTGTGGCTCCTGGATACCTTCCGCGATGAAAAGCGGATAGATCAATTGATCGACGCTCAAACGGGTTTCGCGCACGAGGCTTCGTAGTTTCTCGTTCTGGCGCGTGCGGCGCATACGAACGGTTGGAAAATTTGTCATGATAAAACCTTTCTTATGCCACTTCGCGCAACACTTGCTCTATGTGCTTGATTGTCTCAGTGAGCATGGCATCGTCGAGTGCTAGCGAAATGAAGCATGCCTCGAACTGTGAGGGTGGCAGGTAGATACCGCGTTCAAGCATATGCCAGAAGAAATGCGCGAAACGAGCCGTATCCGATCTCTTGGCACTGGCAAAGTCGATCACGGGTTCTTTTGTGAAGTACAGACAGAACATCGCACCGATGCGTACCAGTTGCGCCTCAACGTTTGTATCGGCGATGGCTCTGATGATACCTTCGCCTAGCAGTGCGCTTTTCTGTTCGAGCCGCTCGTACTGTCCTGGCTTGCCTAGCTCGGTGAGTGTAGCAATACCAGCCGCCATTGCAAGCGGATTGCCAGAGAGCGTGCCCGCTTGATACATCGTACCGATGGGCGCGACCTGCTGCATAATGTCGCGGCGTCCACCATAGGCACCAACGGGTAGACCACCACCAATAATTTTACCGAAACAGGTAATATCGGGGACGATTCCGGCTCGCTGCTGCATACCGCCGGAGGCAAGGCGGAAGCCTGTCATGACTTCATCGAATATGAGTAGGGCACCATGCTGTTGCGTCAGGGTGCGGAGTTTCTCAAGATAGCCAGGGAGAGGCAATACAAGTCCCATGTTTGCCGCGACAGGCTCCACGATGATCGCAGCGATCTGATCGGGATACATAGAAAACAATTGCTCGACAGCGGTGCTATCGTTGTAGGCAACGGACAGCGTATTTCTTGTCGCTTCGACTGGCACGCCGGGGCTATCGGGCAAACCCATTGTTGCCACACCGGAACCAGCCTGTACCAGCAGCATGTCGGCGTGTCCATGATAGCAACCGGAGAACTTGATAATTTTGTCGCGTCCAGTAAAGGCACGCGCCAGACGTAAGGCACTCATGGTGGCCTCTGTGCCTGAGTTAACGAAACGAATCATCTCAACCGAGGGCACACGCTCAATAACAAGTTTTGCTAGTTCGCTTTCAGCCTGTGTCGGAGCGCCAAAGCTGAAACCGCGCTGGCTCGCCTGTATTACCGCCTCGACAACCGAAGGGAAGGCGTGACCGAGAATCATTGGTCCCCACGACTGCACGTAATCGAGGTATGTATTGCCATCAACATCGTAGAGGTATGGCCCCTGTGCATGGTCGATGAACACTGGCTCACCACCAACACCGCGAAAGGCTCGCACAGGACTATTGACGCCTCCTGGCAGAAGGGTTTGTGCCTCAGCAAAGAGATCGTGCGAACGAGAGAGCGTCAAATTGCTCTCCGTATATGCCTGATTTGTCATGTCTTTTAAGCTCCAATTGCCTCAAGGATATCGTCCAGCGGCTGTGCGACACAGGTAAACATGGGAGTGTCGCGCAGAGTATACATGCTGGCCTCCGTCTCGCGTAGTTCTTGCACAAGGTCGAGGAAGTCGTTAATGTTGTCGGTCTCGAAGGCGACCACAAATTCCTGGTCGTCGATGCCGAACGAGTAGGTGGTGTTGAGCGACACGCTGGGATAGGTCAGGCCAACGCGGATATGCTCACCCATCATGCGCTTGCGGTCCTCGGCTGGCAGAGCGTACCAAGCGCGTGTCTTCACAAATGGATAGACAAACAGATATTTTCTATCTTCGGGCATGATTACAAGGCGTGGATCATGAGCGCCACGTGCGTTTTTACCGACATAGACGGAACGCTTGGTCATCGAAAGAAACGCCTGGGACTCACGTAGATAGGGACCCATTGCGCTGCGGCGAATCTGGCTACTGAGGGCACGTAGGTCTTCGATATCATAAGTTGCCTGCCAGAGCATAAAATCACAATCGGAACGTATACCGTATAGACCGAAGCTACGGATAAGGGCGTTCTCGGCATGTTTGTCGAAGAGTTGCTTCATCTCAGCTTTGCCCTTCGCGCGTACATCGACAGGGAGCAATTGCCACTGTGGGTCAAGTTTATAGAAGGTGAAACGCACCAGTTGGCGTGGCTGCTTAGCCTTTGGCTTCACAAGCGCAGGAGCGGGTTCAAGGTGCGTGATTTCGTTCTGGTCGGCGATAATTTGTTCTGTCATGATAGTCTTTCCTCATATTTTACAATTGCCTCTAACAGACCGTTAATTGTGAACTCTTGCGCCTCAACCGCAACGGTGAGGCCAAGTTCGCGTGCTGTCTGCGAGGTAATGGGACCGATACAAGCGATTGTAGGTAGTTCGGTAGGTTGCAGGATTTGACCTGTTGCTTCTTCACATTGTTTCAACCATGCCATAAAGTTTCGTACAGTCGAAGAACTGGCGAATGTAATGATATCTAAGCGTCGTTCCTGCAACATCTGCCATAGTTCTTTGCCACGTTCATCATCAACAGCAGCCGTGAGCGTATAGTACGCTGGCACGTCATCGACAATGGCCCCAGCATCACGAAGCATGGTTGCCAGGACTTTTCTCGCCTCCGCAGCACGGGCAAGCAGGATATGTTGACCTTCAAGCGAGATGCCAAGCCATTCTGCGTCCGCAATCAAAGCCTCGGCGACACCCTCAGCGACATAGGCATCGGGAATGAGGTCGGTAGGCAGGCCATATTGCTCAAGGGCGGCGGCAGTTGCGGGTCCAATGGTGGCGATACGAAAGTCAGGTATCTCAAGTGGATCATAACCCAACTCTTGTATACGCTGCATACAAATGTGTACACCATTAGCACTCGTGAAAACCGCCCAATCATAGAGATAGAAATCAGCTTTTTGCCTTGCTTCGTCAGCATCACAGAGCCGTAATAGTGCCTCATCCAGTTGCGTCCAGTCGCTGGGCGGCACAATACGAATGGTAGGAAATTCTATAGGTGTTGCACCAAGTGTAAGGAGTCCTTCGCTCAACACGCTGGCCTGTTCACGTGTGCGCGTGACAAGGACGCGCTTTCCTGCTAGCGGACGTGTCGCAACCTGAAAATCAGACATGCAGTTGCTCCTGTTCTCGCAGCGCGTCGATCTCATGGATGATCTCGTAGGCACCCTGCATCAATGCCTCTTCCGCGACCCTGACGCCAAGCTGTTCAGCCTGTGCAATTGTTGTTGTCGTAGTCCAAGGCATGCTCTGCTGTACCTGCACACGGCGGCGTCCGTCAAGGCTGATGACCAGGCCACGTAGCGTAAATAGGGCGTCTGCGATAATGCCATGTGCGGCTACGGGTAGATAACAACCTGCACCGAGGCGACGCATAAACATCCGTTCGGCACTCGTCGCAGCTTCAACGTTGGTATCATGAAGTGGAGCGAGTAGTTCGAGCAGGGCTGGCTCTGAGCGTATCTCTAAAGCCAATGCCCCTTGACCAGGAGCGGGCATCATCATTTCAGTCGGCAGGTGCGTCATGCGTTCGGCTAAGCGTTCTTGCAAGCCCAAACGATGTACGCCAGCCGCTGCAAGCACAATCGCATCGTAGTCGCCAGCGTCGAGTTTCTTCAAGCGTGTATCGACATTGCCACGTATCGAGTGAATGTTGGCGTGGGGGTAAAACTCACATAGCTGTGCTGTGCGACGCAAGCTACTGGTGCCGATGCGAAGCGGTACTTTTGTTTCACGATACAGCGTTTGTAGGTCGTCTTGTTGCATGTCGAGGGTCGTATTTGTGATAAGTACATCGCGCACATCTTCACGCGGACCGACGGCGACAAGTTGTAACCCTGCTGGTTGCAACGTCGGCAGGTCTTTCAGGCTATGCACAGCAAGGTCGATACGACGCTCCTGTAAGGCGCGTTCTATCTCAAGCACAAACACACCATCGCCCCCAATTTGCGAGAGGGGTACGTGGGTCACGCGGTCGCCCATTGTACGAATCTGCTCGATTGTGATATCAAGGTTGGGCCACTGCCG
>JAABVA010001871.1_pt1 | contig 21786 bp, 15 predicted proteins | sample 5560331 | NCBI WGS metagenome assembly JAABVA01 (sample SAMN12812661, study PRJNA571458) | rock metagenome | isolation source: Antarctica rocks | place: Antarctica: Victoria Land, Mt New Zealand sud | collected 2016-01-07
TGCGCATCCCCGTCAGATGGGGGAGCAAGGCCGTCAAGCGCATCGCAACCTCCTAGACCACCATCAAGGTGATAGTAGGAGTATGGCACGGTTGGAACCAGAGCACGGAATGTGTGCCAGAGCCATCGAACATGCCGTGGCAGCCTCGGACCTCCCATGTCCCCGCTGTTCGGCGTAAAAAGGGGGAACAGCAGTTCTTTCTGTTACATTAACACGTTGAGCGAGGTTTCCCAACTATAGACTCTTAGACTTATCGTTCGCGCAAATTGGAAGCTAGTTCGAGAGCCTCGCGACCACTACATGTAGTATTTATAGTGGAGGCGCTACTACATGTAGGAAGCGTCACTGGTTGAGTCGAAGGGAGAGCAGAATGCCCAGCAACATACTGACCTGTCACGACCATAGACTCTGCGGCCATCACGGCCTTTTGTTGACAATAACCACGGCACCGAGCCGTTTGTTCACAAGCCGTCGGCGATTGTCGGCACCAGCCGCCGAACTCGCTCAAGATTTGCGCGAACGATAAGTCTTAGATAACCTACATGTGCGACTCTTTTAGTAGATTTAAGGGAACCGTGGTCGCGGATGAACGCATATTTCAACATGTGCAAGCCTCGTAGCACCCATCTAACCCAAACGCTGTACGGTCGCCTACATCCGTGGCTATGATTAACGTCTTCCTTGATCGTCAGAGATAGTCTCCCATTCGATTTGGATGGCTTACTGGTTACCTAAGGGGCTGCCAGAGAATAACGTAGTCAATCTTGTGCCCTGTTTACCCGTGAACAGGCGCGAAAAGTGGATACGTTGTTCCTTGATAAGCCCTAAGTTCTCTAAAAGAGCAAAAGAGTCGACATTAGGTTTAGATAATGTCCGAGAGACATAGGGGCTGCTCACGAGCGTCACTGTGAGCCGTAGATTTTCATTCTTTATCTAGAGGATCTATAGCACCAAAGGTTAATATAGGTATGCAGGAACCGCATCACTCAAGAATACCAGGCTCTCGTACCAGTATCCTGATTACTGCTGGGTCGATTAATGTCGCGCGTGCTAACGTAAGCCATCTCTACATCTGTCTTGAGATACGGAATGCGCGGTAATGCCATGATTGGATTTAGGACGTGAGCAAAGCGCCGTTTGTGCCGCAACAACTCATAGCGGCAGGGCCACGCATGACTCATGGTCCTGGCCCCGGCACCCTCTTCTCACCCCATGCGCAGGCAGCGTTGCGGCGTGGTCTCGATCAGTTAGCGAATCTGGTCCGGCCTACTCTGGGTCCCATGCCTCGTAGCGTGGTGGTGCATGATGTGACTTCCGGCCGTCCGCCTGAGATCTTGGATAATGCCGCGACTATCCTGCGGCGCGTGATCGAGATTCCTGACCCTTATGACAACATGGGTGCCATGCTCCTGCGCCATACTGTATGGACGGTGTTCGAGGCAGTCGGTGATGGTGGGGCGACGACCGCAGTGCTCTTCCAGGCTATCATGCATAATGTTGCCCCGTATCTGGCGTCCGGCGGGAACGCCATTGCTCTACGACAAGGATTGGAACGGGGCTGCGCCGTGGCTAGCGCCGCGCTGCGCGATCTCGCCAGGCCGCTCGAGGGGCAGCAAGTGATCGCGCATGCCGCCGAGGCGCTCTGTCACGACCCTGAGCTTGCAACGCTATTGGGAGAGATATTCGATATCGTGGGCGTCGATGGGTGCTTGCAGATAGAGAATGGTTATACGCGAGGCTTTGACCGTCACTATGTGGAGGGCGCGCATTGGAATGAGGGCTTCATCTCGCCTTACTTCATTACCAATCAGGATAAGCAGGAAGCGCGATTGGAAGCGCCTGCCATTCTGATCAGCGACCTACGTCTGACTAAGGCGGAACAACTGATGCCGTTGCTGGAGCATCTAATCAAGGCAGACCACCATGACCTGCTGGTTATTGCTGACGAGGTATCCGGCAGCGCCCTTGGACTGTTGGTCGCTAATCACCAGCACGGTACGGTGCGATCGGTAGCTGTCAAGGCGCCATCCCATGGACCATACAGGACACAAATCCTGACCGATTTGGCGGTGTTGACAGGCGGGCGCGTCGTGACCGAGGTCAGTGGCGACCACGCTGAGATGGCGCCGTTGGCGGATCTGGGACAGGCGCGACTAGTGTGGGCCAACGCCAACAACTTTGGTATTCAAGGGGCGCAAGGGGATCCACATGCCCTTCGCCAGCGCATCTCCGAGATCAAGGCCGGGCAGGCGTCCGCACGCGATCCGAAGGAGCGGGATCAGCTACGTGAACGGCTTGGAAAGCTACTCGGCGGCGTAGCCATCCTGCACGTGGGGGGGGATACCGAGAGTGAGATGAACGCCCGCAAGGCTATCGCCGAGCACACCGCCATGGCGGTGCGGCAAGCCCTCATCGGTGGCGTTGTCCCAGGTGGCGGCGTCGCATATCTGGCTTGCGCGCCGATTCTCCAGTCGATGTCAGCATCGTCTGAAGAACAAGTTGGGCTGCGCGCGCTGGCAGCGGCGCTGGCGGAGCCGCTGCGGATTATTGTTCACAATGGCGGGTATGAGCCAGCGCCGGTCGTGAAACAGATACAAATGGCTCCCTCTGGCTGGGGCTTCGATGTCAACAGCGGTCAGCTCGTCGACATGTGGTCAACCGGCATTCTCGATCCAGTTCTGGTGCTCCAGAGGGCGCTGGAGGCAGCGGTCAGCGGAGCGATCATGCTACTGTCCGCTGATGTGTTAGTCCACAAACGTGAGCCGCTGAAAACCGTCAAGCCCTAATGCGGCGGGCACTATTACGAGCACTGTGCCAATCATAACGGCGGGGCAACCAGGAGAGCATAGCGTGCAACACAAGGAATTACGCTGGGAATACGTGGGCGGACCATCCGGTGGGACGGTCACAGGTCTGGTAGCCTCTCCCTCGTTTGCGTGCGATGGGATCTGGTTCGCCGCTACTATGGCGGGGCTTTTCCGCTCTGACGATGGCGGCGGAAGATGGCGCCGTACCGGTAACGGATTTGAAGGTTTGTCGCTCACAGCAATCGCCATCTCCCCTGGCTTCAGCACTGACGGTCTGCTCCTTGCCGCCAGCCTTGAGACCGGTATCTACCGCGTGATAGGAGATACATGGGTGCTGGGCGATGTAGGCGGACGTCAGACATCTGTTGCTGGCATGGCTATCTCTCCCGAGTTCACGACCGACGGCATCGCCTTCGCCGCTACCCTGGCCGATGGCGTCTTCCACTCTCGCGATCATGGCGCCCATTGGGAACCTTGTAACTTTGGCTTGCTGGACCTGGAAGTCCTGGCGCTCACTATCTCACCGCGCTTTGGGCGGGATGAAACCCTCTTTGCTGCTACTGCCACCGGACTGTTCCGCAGCCAGAACGGTGGTCGCGCTTGGCGTGAAGTAGGCTTTCCCATTGATGGCACGCCTGTGCTATGTCTGGCGATCTCGCCCAATTTCGACGACGACGGCGCCATCTTTGCCGGCACAGACGGGGCTGGGCTTTTCCGCTCCTTAAACCGCGGCGCTACCTGGCATCCGGTACATGATCTACCGGATGCAGCCACCATCAATGGCATCGTCTGTTCGCCCGCTTTCACCATCGATCACACTATGATGGTGATTACCGATTCCGCTGTGTATGTATCGCGCGACGCTGGGGAGCGCTGGTCGTACTGCACACAGGCTCAGGGCGCGCTCTGCCTCGCCGTGGCGCCGACCTTCCGCGCGGGAGGTCCGGTGCTTGTCGGCTCCACCCGCGACGGGATCTATCGATCTAACACTGACCTGGCAAGTTGGCAGACGGCGAACGAGGGATTGGCTGGTCATGCGCTGACAGGCCTGGCGCTCTCGCCCGGTTCTGACGGCGATCAGCGCCTGTTCATGTATGGCGCGGGCGCGGGCGTGCTCCAGTCAGACGATGGGGGGCAAACCTGGGTGGAGGCGGACGACGGGTTGCCCTCGTTACAGGTGACCAGTCTGGCAAGCGGTACCATGCCGGATCGGAAACAGTATCTCATCGCAGCGCTCCCCCAGGGCGTCTGGTGCCTCCGGCGAGGAGAGGTGGTTTGGGAACAAATCGGTGATCGTCCGGCGCGGCTCCTTGCGCTGGCGCCAACTGGCGGCGCGCTGGTCATGGCAACTAATGATGGCGACCTCTGGATCGCTGAAGACACGCCGCTCCGCTGGCGGCCCCTCGATATACCCTGGCAGCGCGCGCGCATCCTGGCACTGGCATTTGGGCAAGATCGTCAGCTGTTCGTGGCGATCCATCAGCCGGATACTATGAGTGTTGCGATGTGGCAGCGTAACCATACAGACGGTTGGGAAAAGCGGGTTGAACACCGGGACGCGCACAGTGCCGCAATCGGGGTTCCTTCCCCTACTCCACTATTGGAAGGAATATGGTACGCTGCCGCCGGTGACCAGGTCTTCGGGCCACTGACGAACCTTGCGGATGTGTGTGGCGCCACGCGCCTTCCGATCGGCCAGGTGGTCAATGATGAGCGATCGGCGGTCATTGCTCTCGCTGTCGTGCCAGGACCGCGCTCAGCCAGCCTGTTGGCTGCCACGGTACGTGGCCTCTACCACCAGACGGAAGGCAACCTAGCGTGGCGCCTCCTCGACGATCCCGCGCGCCCGCGTCCGATCATTGCGGTCGCGTCCTCACCCAATTCTAGCTCTGATGGCTGTAGCTATGCCCTTGAAATAGGCGGGGCGCTCTGGTGCCTGCGCCAATCATCGGCGGTTCCGTAGCTGCTAAAGTAAGAAGGATGCGCTGTCCATGCAGTCGGACGTTCCGCTTATCTCATCGGGGGACTACGTCCCCCGTGAACTCAACTCCCTCTTGAGTCGCCACCGCACACGGACCATTGTCCTCGTGGCCCAGGACCTCGCACAACGGGCTACATCCACGAACTGCGCCTGCGGTACGCGGCCCAGTTGCCCGCCACCACCGACCACTCGCTGGAAAGCGTGGCGTACGACGCCGGCTTCGGCGCCGTACGCCACTTCTGCGCTCTGTTCAAACGCGCCTATCACGTTTCGCCACACGCTTATCGCAAGCAGGTATGGTGGCTCCCGTCGCCATCCGTACGTTGTTTTAGACATGGATGACGACGGGAGCCACCACGGGTGTTGCGGTCGCCGGCGTGTTCCGCCGTGGTGGCGCGCCCCGGTTGTTGGTAAGGATGGTGCGGCGTGAGCGACGATCGATCGATGACGGCTCGACGGATCGGCTCTCGGGGCAGTCGCGTTCTGTCCTCCTTCCACGGCAAACGGGCGACGTTATGTGGGATCGTGGTTGTCGTGGGATGCCTTGCGCTCACTTGGTCACCGTTGCTTCCGTGGCTCCAGGATGACAGCTCTGGCGTGACTGTGAACGGGTTGAACGCCGTCAACATAAGGTTCGGTGATTTGCAAGGAAACACAACTCAGGCGAGTGACAGCTCCTCGGATGGCAGCGGCCACGCGCCAAGTTTGCTGGTGATTCCAATGACACAGGGCGGGACGGAGGCCAGCGCGAGGCACGGCGTCTTCGTGCTCGTTCTAGGTGCGACAGCCCTGCTCATCGCCGTGCTTGCGCTTGCGGGAGAGGCGCACCGCCGGCGACGCATGGCGAGCGATGTGTGCGTGTTGGCCGTGCTTGCTCTCTTGCCCCTGCTGTACGACGGCATCAGTATCAGGAACGCTACCGGCAGCGTCGGCGGCGGTATTGTCATCGGCCTGCTCGGGGCGTTCGTCACAGTCCTCGGTGGCACTTGGATGTACCGCTCCTTGCGTGGTTCCGACGTCGTAGCTGGGGTGTAGCACCGGCCGGCGACTCTTCCTTGACCGCGCTTTCAGCTCTGCGTGCTGGTCACCGTGATGTCCCGGATGAAGTACCGCATCGCCGTGACGAAAATAATCAGGGCCGGCAGGGTTATCAGCACCACGACCGCGGACACAAGAGGGGTCGCGGCCCCAACGCCGCCAGCGGTTAGGAGGGGGAGAGTCCAGTTCTGGGGCTGGAGGATCCATTGGAACAGGATCGTCGGCAAGAGGAAGTTGTCCCAACTCTGCATGAACGCGTAGACGACTAGGACCGCCAGGGCTGATGTGCACAGCGGCGCGAGTACTTGCGCCACGATCCGCCACTCGGACGCGCCATCGATACGCGCGGCGTCGAGCAACTCAGCGGGGATGCCTTCCATGAACTGCCGCAGCGTGAAGATCCCGAAGGGCGACCAGAGGCCGACCATGATCAGGGAGCCCAAGTTGCGGCCCAGGCCCAACTGGACGAGGTTGACATAGAGGGGGAGCGCGATGACGGATGACGGGATCATCAGGCACGCGATCAGCGCGATGAAGAGCGGCTCGCGGCCGCGGAAGCGATATTTAGCGAAGACGAAGCCGGCAAGGGTTGAGGTGAGCATGGCGGCGATGGTCACGCTCCCGGCCACTACGAGGCTGTTGAGGAAGGCGCTGGCGAACGGCTGATACGAGAGGGTCGCGGTATAGTTGTGGGTCGTCCAGGCCACATTCGACAACCATGGCCTGAACGATTGCGCGAGCGTCCACGCGAAAGGCGCCAGCGTCGCGAGGGAGAACGCCAGTAACAAGGCGTGAGGAGCGGTGGCGACGGCCAAGCGCCGACGACGGCGCCGCGACGGCTTGACGGACGCACGTCGGCGGTTGACCGGGGCTGCGGAGATGATCATCCATCGACTCCTTGCGACTCAATAGGACCAGGTGGGACGGAAGATGCGCAACAGCAGCACGCTGACGACCAAGACGACGCCGAACTCCAGTAATGCGCCCGCGGATGCCGGCCCCAGCGTGAGAAAGCTGCCGCCGAACGCCTGCTTGAAGAGGGCAAGGTTCAGCAGGACCAAGGCCTTGTTCCCGTAGTCCGGGCTGGCCCCATAGGTCAACTGCGCCTGCTGCACGCCGCCCCCCAGCGTGTACGGCAGCGTGTACTCCTGCGCCGCGTTGACCAAGAGCAACACCATCACCAGGGCGAGGACATGGCCCAGGAGCGGGAAGGTAACCTTCCAGAAGCGACGCCACGCTCCCGCGCCGTCGACCTGGGCCGCCTCGTCGATATCCCGCGGGATGCTCAGGATGCCTGCGGTGAGGATCAAGACATAGAGTCCCATCCACCGCCAGGCGCCAATCGCCGCGGCCAGGGGTAGCGCGAGGGCTGGGTCATGGAACCATGCGGAGGTGGGCAAGCCGAGGGCGCGCAGGAGGCCGTTGGCCGGGCCGGCCTCCGGGTCGAAAACCTTGCCCATCATCAGCCCGATGGCAACGAGCGGTGTGACGACCGGGACGAAGATGGCGATCTGGTAGAAACGGCGCCCGCGGCCGACTTTGGCCATGGCGAGGGACAGCAGCAAGCCTAGCGGTATCACGAACAGGAACTGTAGCACCGTCCAGATGGCGCTATGGAGCGCTCCCGGCCAGAACTCGGGGTTCAACGCGGGGTCGAACAGGTGCTGAAAATGCAACAGGCCGTCGAATGGGCTGTTCTGGATCGCGTCCCAGAACGACATATTCGTCAGGTCGACGTGGAAAAAGGCGAACCACATCGCCTCGACAATGGGGGCAAACTGCAGGACGATGAACCAGATGATGGTGGGGATCAGCACGATGACGCTGAGCCTGACGCGCGGATTATGCGCACGTCGCCATAGCATCTTTCCCCAGCCTCGGGTCCTGATAGGTACTGCCGCGTGAGACATACGAGTTTTAAGACTAGTGGGACGTCGATTGGACATAATCCCGTTACCACGGTTCCAAGCCAAGACTGTCCTCCAAGCGTACTGCACCTACCCCGCGAGATCCACTCAGTTGCATCCAAGGGGCAACGGTTGAGAGTTTAACGCTTGTTGTGAATTAAATGGGCTATGCGAGGCCATTTTACGGTCAGAATGCGCCCCTGCGAGGCGGCACAGCGCCGTATCCTGACAGGTCGGTGCGATGGTGCGGCGCATCACCTTTTTCGCGCGCATTGTGGCGTCGAATACACCTTATCGATGGGCAAAACAGGCTCAAAACAGGCCAAATAACTCACAACGAGCGTTTTATAGTGGCGACCGCGAACGGGCAACGCGGCGTGACGATCAAGACGGCAATCGGCAATTATTCCACTTCATAAGGAGCGAGGAACACATATCATATGGATACCGCACCCGGTCCTGTGACGACCTCAAACCCATCGCAGTCGGGCAGCAGCGGAAACGATGCATGCGGTTCGGTTTGATACCAGAACATCGTACTCACGATGTCATCTTGCAACGGCAACGAACATCGGCCCGGAGCGCGAACCAAGCGCCTGCATCACCACCCACAGGTCCTCCTGGAAACGGATCGGACCCATCCTGTGCTAGCGGTATAGACCGAAGCGTTGGTTGGCCACATACAGACCGTCGGGCTTGATGCCCTGCGGCACCCCCATGGATGGCCCGACGAAGACGCCGTACTGCCTGGGCAGGTTCTCGAAGTTCCATGCCCCTCCGACATAGCCCTCGGTCCCGGTGCTGCACATCGTCGGGAACTCCCGGTCCCCATCCAGATAGAACTTGATTTCCCCCTCTCCCCACCAGCCGTTGTTGTTCACTTGCCATGCCACGTACGTGCCTACGTAGTGTCCCTTGTCCCTGCCCCTCAACCTCCTCCAGCAGCGTGTGTACATCCTTGTACGGCAGCGGGCTCGAGCGGCGGAACTGCGTGCGCATGGAAGTAGCAGTCCTCGGGCACCTCCGTCTCAGTGTACGTGAGTTGGTAGGCGACCAGCAGACAGTCCTGCGTCCACACGTTCTCCAGAGTGACCCGTGCCCTGGCGCGGAACGGCATCTCTCGGAACGAGTTGAAGGCCCCGGCGGGATTGACCGCGACTGGCTAAGGAAGCAACTGGCACCGCTGGGCCCACCCATGCAGAAGAAGTCGCCCAAGGGCACCTCTACGCTTGGGGTCGCCTCGCCGCCTCAATAAAAGCACAACACGAGGTGGCGGCGCCGCTAGGCGTTGTAGTGATCCAGATGTGCTGGATGTCCCCCTGTCCCACGATGTCCGCCAGTGTCACCGGCGCGGTGGGCGGCAAAGAGATTGACCCTCCAATTCTGCCCGAGGTTGCGCGCGGTGGACGGCCCGTCCGTGGCCATGCCGCCTTTGCCCTTCTCCCCGGTCACGTTCTCCGGGCTAATCGAGCGCGTCCTCGCGCGCGATAGCCGCGATATGGTGTATTCAGCATTACATGTCGCACTCAAATGACCTCGATGAGCAGCAGCTCTGACGTGAGCGGGCTCTCCAGGCGAATGTCTATGCCGTCGCGCTGCAACTCCAGCCCCGACAACTCAAGGATATCTCCCGTGTTGTCGCACATCACGCGGTAGCGGCTCCCCGGGTGGAGGCCACGCGGCCGATAGCAGTAGCGATCGAGAGCTGGGGCGGTCAAGCGAAAGATGCCGGCTACCTCCTGGGAGCCGTCCGGCGTCGCGTACTCCAGTACGCACCACGGTTGTGCCTCGCTGAAAGGCAGGATTGGCGTGTGGTGATAGACCTTTGCGTTGGGCAAGATTGGCCGAATGAATTCCTTGTACAGCGTGAGCGCATGGACGATCTTCGCACGCCGCGGCTCACCGATCTGATCCAAAGTCGGCGCGATCCCTCGTAGGATAGGGTGACCGAACAGGCATGAGCGCAACTGATAGTCCAAGTCGCCATACAGATAATGGTCTGACACCTCTGTGCCGAACGTGCGTAGACATATCTCCGGCGGCAGATGAAGGGTGAGACCATTGAGGATTTTGAGGGAACGTGGTGCCAGCATCCAATCGGAGATCTCTGTAATGTGGAAGTAACGGAGCATGCCAAGGTCAAGTCGCCCCCCGCCAGCAGCGCAGTTCTCCAAGATCACTCCCGGAAACTGCTGGCGCACACGTTCAAAGATACCCCAGATCGCCTCAACGTGCCGCCAGAGCGTATTCTCGACGAAGCCATCGTGCAGGCAGGTGCCGCCCTCGTAGATATGCGTGTTATAGTCCAGCCGGAAAAGATCGAGCTGATATCGAGAGATGATCCGCACGACCTCCGATTCCATCCACGCGCTGACAGCTGGATTCGCGATGTCGAGATGCCGGCCATGGCCCACTGGCCCGCCATGGCGGGTCAACACCCAGTCGGGATGCTCCTTGAGGAGCTGGGAGTTGGCCCCAATGCTCTCGATCTCGACCCACAACCCGAAGAGTAGGCCCTTCTGGTGGGCATGTTCGATGATCGGATCTAGATCGTTGGGGAGCCAGGATCCGGCATACCAATCACCGACGTTCTGTGCCCATCTGTTCGGTTCTGGCCCATACCATCCGGCGTCGATGACGAACATCTCGGCACCCACCTCGGCGGCCATGTCGATCTCGCGCTTGATGCCCACCTCATCCTCGTGGTCAGAGATATACCCTCGATGGTTTGCCTCGATCAGCTGATTCTTGTTCGGAAGCTGCTGTGGCAGCACTGCCGTGCGGATATGTCGATGTAAGGCCTGAACACAGTCATCAAGATCGGCGTGAAGATGCCCGAGATGGACGGCCGGCGTGACAATCGTCTCACCGGGAGCGATCACTCGTAGCGTGGCATCCGCCGTGAATGGTTCAATCTTGACATGGAGCCGGGCGTTCTTGCCTTGTTCATCCTGCCCGACGGTGACCTCATATCGCCAGTTGCTGCTCCAGGCCAACTCGCCGATGAATGTCTCTCCATTGGCCTCATTACGGACTATGAATGATGGGCGACCATGGCCGGAACGGCCCATACGTCCTTCAACGGCTTTTTTACCCCGCCAAAGTGGCTCCCAAGCAAAGTCGCCCTCCCATCCCCATGTCGAATGGATGTAATAGCCTAGCGTGAAGAGCGACTTGTCAGGCGGAAGGTCTCCGGTATATTCTTGGAGCCACCAAAGCAGCCCCGCAAATGGCGTGATGCCGGAGAGCGAGACAGGTTGATCGGCGGTATTGGTTACGTCCAACCATCGCACCAAGAACGGACTACCATCGAAACGCGTGTGTACCTTCACAGTGATGGGGCGCGTTTCGTGTGCCAGTTCAATCACGACATGCCGGCCCTCCGGTTGATCCTGCGGGACCTCGTAGTTATTGATCCATCGCCACCCACGGTCAAGCACGAGGTCGTCAATGCGTAGGTAAAAGGCACCGGTCGCGAAGAGATCAAAGGATTCCTGCTGGCTTTCGAGGGTGCGCTCCGGTTTGATCGTGCCAGTGGCCGACCAGTAGCGTCCAACGAACTGTCCATTCCTGAGCGTCTCATCGTAGACTGTCAGACCGGATCGATAACACACGCCGGGCGAGGGCTCAGATCGCGCATGCACCGCTGTATCGGGATCAACACGCGAATGTATTCGCGGCAACCGGGACATGACTTCCCCTTTCTCTTTTTTATTTGGCTAGCAGTTTGTCGGAGAGAAGTGGGCTCTCCGTCCCATCTGTGCTGGTACAGTAGCGAGTATGAGTAGACCATTTAAGACCGTGGACTACGAGGCGGCGCGCGAGCTAACGGTGTGCCTGGGCGACTGCCTGCCGCACGACTGTCTGGCTTGCTTCGTGGTGGGCAGCGTGGCCCTGCTCAACCTCGGGAGCGTGTGGTCGCCCTGACCATACACTCCCGAGACACGTCACGGAAAACGGCGTCGGTGGCACGGTCTTCCGCCCGTTGCCTGGTCGCAGCTCCGTCGGAACGGCGCGCAGGAGTGAGTGCTGAGAAGATACCGAGGGCAATGGGGTGTTAGTCCTGACCCGTCCAGGTTCCGGCATCGCCCGCTGCCGGCCCGACAAAGCCCCCCGACCACTTGTTCACCTGCAGGAACGGCTTCGACGAGCCCGCGATGAGCACATCGCCTTGTCCGGGCATGTGAATGGTCGCGGCTAGGTTGCCATCAAGCAGATGCCCCTCGGCGATCAGCACCTTGCCGTTGGTGAGCAGCGTGAAGGTGCCATCCGCCCGGCCATCCGCCGCCACCATCAGCGCCAACGCACCGGCCAGGGTCACCTTGTGCTTGCTGCCCCCCGACGACTTGCCACCGATGTCGATCGAGAGCGCCTGCGTCTCGGGCGTGAGCAGCCACGAGCCCGCGCTGGGCGTCCCGCCTTGCGCGATCGTGCCGCCCCACTGGGCGACGGGCTTGCCAATCGGACGCCCCTTCAGCGTCATGGTCCCGGCCTTGCCGCGCACCGCCAGACTCATCGGGGCCAGAGCCGTCGTCCCCGTGAAGACGCCCGTGACCGTCGCGGTGACGCCGGTCGTGGCGGTGAGCGTGGCGGTGAGCACACCACTGCCGGCTAGCAGCCCACTCACCTGCCCCGCCAATGTCGTGCCCGCAGCCTTCCCTTGTACGAACTGCGCCTGGAAATGATAGGCCACGGCGACGGGCGGAGCGGTGTCGGCCGCTCGGCTGCTCGCACGCGATCCCTGGCTGCGCGCCGCGCTTACGGATGAGGCGGGGACATTGACGACTAGGACGACTAGCCCTGCCAGGATCAGCACGAGGCTAACGAGTGTGCGACGCGATGTCGGGCGTAAACCGTAATTGCCTTTCATGGGATCTACTCCTTAGTCAATCTAAGCGGGCGCTTATGACACACTGTGTCGCTTGGCGCCATTGCTTATTGCGAACTGTGTAGCGGTAAACGTGCCTACAGATGCAGTGCGCTGCCCTCCGTCCAAAATCGAGAGGAGGGCCGGTATGCACGGCACAGTCTAGAACTTTAAGCCGGTCATGGCAATGCCCTGGATCATGTACTTGGAGCCGAAGATGTAGGCAATCATGAGCGGGATCACCGTCACGATCGCCGCCGCGATCAAGTAATCATACTGCGTCTGGTAATAGCCCTGTAGGCCGGCTAGCACCAGCGGTAGCGTCTGATGATTCGTCGAGGTCAATACCACAAGCGGCCACAGGTAATCGTTCCACACGCCCAGGAAGATGAAAATCGCCAATGCGGCCATCGGCGAGGCCGAGAGCGGAATCACGATCTGCGCGAATGTCCGCCATTCTGACGCGCCGTCGATACGCGCCGCTTCAAGCAACTCGTAGGGCAGGCTCATCATAAACTGGCGCATCAAGAAGATGCCAAAGGTCGAGAAGAACCCCGTGACAATCACCCCACCTAGTTGGTCGGCCAACCCGAGATGGCTGACCGTCAGGTAGAGCGGCACGAGGATTACCGCGAACGGCACCATCAACGTCGCTAGCAACAGGAAGAACAGCACATCCTTACCCCAGAAGCGATACTTCGCGAAGACGTAGCCGACCATGGTGGACGTGCCGACCGAGACCACCGTGACGCTGACGGTCACGATCACCGTATTCCCGAAGCCAGTCCACAGATTCGTCAGACCGAACACGGTGCGATAGGAATGCAGCGACCAGACATGGGGTAGTAGATCTCGCGACGTGAGCAGCTCTTTGTAGGGCTTGAAAGAGGCGAAGATGCACCACACCAACGGGGCGAGCGCGATGAGCGCGGCCACGATCAGCACCGCATGCAACACGACCTGCCCACTCCGCAGCCGTGGAGCACGGCGCCGGCGCGGCGCCGCCGTGACAGGTCCTCCCCCTCCCGTTGTGTAGGTCCCCTCTCGGGGCGTGGACACAGCCATCAATGCTCCTCCCTCTTTAGTACGACCAACGGATGCGCGTCAGGCGCAACGTGACGAGCGTGAGCCCCAGCGTGATGGCAAACTCCACCAAGGCCGCAGCGGCTGCCTGGCTAAATTGCAGCGTCTGGAAGGCCAGATTGTAGATGTAGATATTGAGCAATAGCGTGGCATTGTCGGGCCCGCCGCCGGTGAGTACCTGCGGTAGTGTGAACTCTTGCAGCGCGCCGATCATCCCCAAGATCAGGATCAGGTTGAGCGTCGGCTGCAAGAGTGGCAAGGTGATGTGCCACAATCGTCTCCATTCGTTCGCTCCGTCTATGCGCGCCGCATCGGTCACCTCGCTGGGAATATTCAAGAGACCAGCCGTCAAAATGATGATGTTGACCCCGATTCCCTTCCAGATGCCGATACCCACTGCTGTCGGGAGCGCCGTCGAAGAGCGGAACAGGAAGGTGGAGGTGGGCAGGTGGAGGGCGGTCAGGATGTTGTCGATGGGGCCGGTCTGCGGATCCAGCAGATACTGGATCAGCAGGACCACCGAGACCAGCGAGAGGACCACCGGCACGAAGATCAATGTTTGGTAAAGATTGCGCCCATGCCGCACGTTCCCTAGACACAGCGCCACGGCCAAGGCCAGCGGTATCCCCACCACGATGCCCAACGCGCCCCAGGCGATGCTGTTCTTGAGCGCGATGGGGAAGATCGGATCGTTAAGCAGGTTGCGAAAGTTGGCCAGACCCACGAAGTGGCTGCGCGCCGGGTTCAGCACATGGTAGTTGATCAGGGCGATCCGGACCGCCTGGATGACAGACCAGAAGGAGAAAACAGCATACCATATGAACATCGGTACCAACGCCACCACGCCAAACCAGAACTGCGGCTTATGTAAGGTCTTGCGTAGTGCGTAGCCGATGCTCCTGGACCGTCCGGTACGCCTGCTCAAGGTGCCGCTCCACTCCCTAGCCGGTTTCATGACTCTCCCCACCCTGATATAGCTCTTCCCGCCCTGACCGGGCTATCCTTCCCCTACGCGCCATGGTTGTTGGGGGCATGGAAGACGGAGAGGCGGCAGGCCGACCACTGTTGCCTCCTGCTGTCTCCCTGCCTCCACGCTGTGCGCGAGAAGACGCGTTTACAGATTCGCCAGGTCGTTCTGGTACTGGCGATACTGCGCCTCGGCCTGGGCCTGGATCTGCGCCACCGCGTGCTGCGCGGTTAGCTTGCCCTCGCGCACGCCCTGGCACGCTGCGGCGATCGCCGCCGATACTTTCGGATAGTATCCCACCTCGCCCACATGTTGCACGGAAGGCAAGAACTTGGACCATTGCTCTCGGACCAGGTAAGCAGGATTAGTGTCGTTTCTTGGCGAGAACCGGGCCGTATCGTGGAGCATAATATCCGTCCAGGCTGGAAAGAGTAAGCCGCCGTAGATGAGATCGTACTGGAACTGCCCGGCGCGCGTAGCCATCATGCGCAGGAAGGCCGTGGCCAGGTTCGGGTGCCGCGCCTTGGCCGGCATCACGAAGCCCCATCCGTCACCCGTACCTGAAAGGACTGGTGCCTTGCCGTTGATCTTGGGCACACCGGCCATCTGATAGGTGTAGCCATGCGACGCGTTGATACTTGTTGATGGAACGTCGTTGCCGATGGTGACGGCGGCCTTACCATTGAGCGCCTCGTCGACGCACGCAGAGGCGTCGTTCCACTCGGTCTCGATGCCCATCTTGACTGGGATCTCCACATGGTAGCGCATAGCCTGGACCCCCGCAGGGGAGTTGAAGTGGAACGTCTTGGTCTGAGGGTCGAACGGCTTGGTCCCCAACGTGAGCATGATGCCCCAGAAGGTCTTGTCGTCCCAACCTTCTCCGCACAGCCCCCACCGCGTGACCTTCCCGTTCTTCTTGACCTGCAGCGCCTTGGCCAACGCATACACGTCGTCGTAACTGTTGAAATTCCATTGCCCGTTACTGGGGGGATACTTGCTGGCCAGTCCCGCTTTCTTGACGTCGCCCACCGGGACGTTGATGATACTGCCAGTATTACCGTCAGTTTCAACCGGCACACCATAGATGGAGCCATGGAAGGTGAACGCCTCGACCGCATCGCCGACGAAATCTTGCGCGATGTTGATGTGATTGGACTTATAGACGGAGGAGTTGAGCGGCATCAGCGCCTGCTGGATGGCCAAACTCGTGCTCTGGTTGGCCAGGATACAGCAGACATCCGGCTCAGTGCCGGAGGCAATCGAGGCGATCAGCTTGGTATCCAACGGAAAGGGCTGCGGCTGCACCGTGAGGGTCGAACCGGTCTGCTTCTTGAACAGGGTCGCTAGGCGCTGATACGCCTCGACATGCGGTTGGTAGTTCAGGCCCCAGAGAACGCCTTGGGGTTCAATGCTCTTCAGGCGTGTCGCGCCCGTCGCCGCGGCGGCGGCGGTTTGTACGCCCGCTTGGAGGCCAGTGGCGGCGAGGGCACCGGCACCGACCGTCCCGGCCGCGGCCTTAAGGAAAGCGCGCCTGCTCGTTGTCTTGGCACTCATGTTTATGGCTCCTATCGCGCTATCATAGCTGGAATGAGAAGACGAGTATTGGAAAAACCGCCCTAATGCGGTAACGGTACATCCTTCTTGCCCCTCTACCTCCTTTCCCACTGGCCTGGCGGACAAACACCTCAAATGGCGTTTATTGTTAACAGTATACGCACAACAGGCCAAAAGTCAACCATCAATGTCTCGTACTCAGGGTCTGTGAAAAGTCAGGCAGAGTGGGTCCTGGGCACAAGGAAGCGAAGGGCCTTGGTGGGGCGGGAGCGTAAGTGCTGCCGGAAGGCGGCGATCTCCATCGTGCCGGTGCGACGGATGAGGGTGAGGGCGAGATTGCGGCAGGCGGCCATGATCTGGGGGGCGGGGCCGCTGCGCAGGTGGGAGCGATCCTCGCCAAAGGTCAGGCCGCGCAGCCAGTGACGGCTCTCGATGCGCCCGTGGCCGCGTATGAGCGTGAGCAGGCGGTCAGGATCGGCGTGGCGGGGGGAGAGGCTGGTGATGAGATAGACCGTTTCCGTCGGCGTTTTCTCGGCGGTGCGGACCGTACGGATGAGGCGGGCGATCTGGGCGATGCGCGGGAACGGAAAATACGTGCGCAGGTAGCCATTGAGGCGCGTGCTCGCGGAGAGCGTGCGGGTGTCAGTGCGACCACGGCGGCGCTCAATCGTCTGAGCCGTGTGCATGGTGGCGCGGGGGTCGGCGAAATAGGCCGCCAGTTCGGCGCGCAGACGGGGCTGGTTGTCCTTGACCGTGCACAGATAGGCGGCGCCGTGGTCGAGAATGCATTGCGCCAGAGCGGTTTGGGTGTGCAAGGCGTCGGCGGTGACGACCCGCCCGCGCAAGGCAAGATGGGGGAGGAGTTCTTGGGCTACGGGGATTTCATTGGTCTTGTCGCTGATACGCACCTGCACGAGTGTTTCCTGGGTCGTGTGCGTGGAGACGGAGAGCAACTGCGGGGCCGCCTGCGTCGCCGTGCGGGCGCCGCGCACGACTTTGCCATCAAGCGCGAGGGGTTCACGATCGCGCAGAGGACGCGTCTGCTGCACCCAACACGCCAGCGCCCGCTCGATATGCGCCACCGACAGGCGCGGCAGGAGACGCCGATAGAGCGACCCCGTCGGCGTCAGATGGCGCCGCGGCCCGCACACACGGGCCAAGACGCTGCGCTGATCGCGCGTCCAGCGTCCCACCGCCTCCAGCGAGTTGCAATCGCACAACAGCGCGGCCACCACACAGATCAGGAGGAAGGGCAAATCGTACCGCTGCCCCCGGCGTTTGCGCGGGTCCGGGATCGACGCGAAAGCCGCCTGCAGCGTGCGCAAGCGCGTATCGGTGAACAAATGGGCGCGTTCCGCCGCGCTCAGGGCGGCAAAGAAGGGCGGGACGGGCGTATCCTGCATAGGGGATGGTCTCCTCGTGATGGTGTGGTTGGTTCAACACCCTTACCCTACCATCAGGCGACCATTCCCCCTCTACACCGACTTTTCACAGACCCTGGTCTCGTACTAGTAACCTTTGGTGCTAGTATTACAACGTGACATTGACCTGCGACTTTAGTCGCAGGTCAGACCACGGACACTGAAGTGTCTCGACACGCATCACCCCAACGACTTTAGCCGTCGTTCTTTGCCATGCGACTTTAGTCGCAGGCGGATCCTAACGTTGTAATACTAGTTGGGAAGCCTCGCTCAACGTCTTAATGCAACAGAAAGAACTGGCATTCCCCCTTTTTGCGCCAAACGGCGGGTGTATGGGTGATCCAAGGCTCTCACAGCCTGGTCGATAGGCCGTATCAGCCACCACGTACGCTCGTCCCCGCGAAGTCAGGCAAGATCCCGATGGCATCGGCGGCGCAAGAAACATTTAGCCATGTCCGAGGCGCGCCGAGAGCGTATCGACGGCATCGACGGCATCGACGGCATCGACGGCATCGATGGCATCAACGGCATCGACGGCATCGAAAATGAGTAGTTCGGATGCTAATGCGCGGTCTAGCCGCACTGACACGCCTGTATCCAACAATTCTGCCCCCTCTCTCTGAAAGCTCCGGCCCAAGTTATCGCGCGTGACGCGATAGATCGTGTCGGGTGCAAGCCCACGCGGACGATAGAGATAGTCCGGATCGGCCGCGCCGACCAGCCGGAAGAGGCCAACCACGCTATGGCGGTGATCAGCCGACACAAGCTCCAACACGCACCACCCCTCCGGCTCACGTCCGGCTAAGACCGGCGTATGGTGGTACATGCGGCTGGTGGGAAGCCAGGGGCGAACTGCTTCCTTATAAAGCTGTACGTAATGTTGTATGCGGGCGATATGCTGCGGGTTTCCGGGCTGTCCTGGCGGGTAGATGCCCGTCAAGGTGAAGTGACCCAGCATGCACGAGCGGATTTGCGTGTCCAAATCACCTCGGAGGTGGCCGTCTTGGCCCACCCCGGCATTGCGGTCACAGGCCTCTGGGGGCAAGGCGAGTGTCATGCCGTTGAAGGTTTTGATGCTGCGCGGCATAAGCTGCCAATCGGTGATCCAGGTGTAGTGGAACCGACTGAGTAGACCTAGATCAGTGCGCCCCCCACCACTTGCGCAATTCTCGAGCAGGAGATTGGGGCGTCGCCGGTGCAACCTGTCGAAGATTCCATAGAGCACCTCGTAATGGCGCCACAGCGAATTCTCGAAGTAGCCATTGTGTTCGCGGTAACCGCCTTCCCACACGTCAATGTTGTAGTCTAGGCGGAAAAGATCCAGGTCGTACACGTCGACAAGATGGTTGATCTCATCTTCGAGCCATGTCGCGGCAGCCGGGTTGGTCAGATCCAGCGCTGTGCCGACAGGTCGACCATCACGCTGCAGCAGCCAGTCCGGGTGCTCACGGGCTGTGGTCGACTCGGGGCCAATCCGTTCGGCATCCATCCATAGGCCGTACAGCAACCCGCGGTCTCGTGCATAGGAAAAGATGGGCTCGAGGCCATCGGGCAATCGATCACCGACTCGCCAATCGCCGACCGTTGTTTCCCAGGACGTTCCTTTATTTCCGAACCATCCGGCATCGACGATAAATAGTTCGGCGCCGACCTTGCAGGCAACGTCGATTTCGTGGCGCAACACCGCGTCGCTCAGCTCATGCCGCGAGTAGCTCCAGTGGTTGTAGACAACACGGTCAGCCCGGCCTGTGGGGGCTGGAAGCAAGACCGCCGAGCGCACATGCGTGTGCATCGCCTGAACGGCCTCATCCAATCCGCCAAATAGATAGCCTAGATGCACGGCCGGGGTTGTCACCACTTCCCCCGGGTCAAGCACGCGCATGGGTGCTGGACTGTGAGGCGCAGCGCGCCAGGCCAGCCACGCCTCACCGGTGTCGCGGTTCTCTTCGTACGTGAACGCGATCGACCAATTCCCCGACCATGCAAGGTGACCGAGCGCATGTTCTCCGGTTACCTCGTTGCGCACGACGAAAAACGGCGCGGGGCGACCCGAGCGGCCGCGACGACCCTCGATGCGGAACGTGCCTTGGGCCAATGGATGCCAGGAGAAGTCGCCCTCGTCGCTCCACGAGGGATCAACAAAGCGGCCGACGGAAAAGGCGCTGCTAGGTGGCGCCAGAGAAGGCCATGACGGGATCTGGTTACGGCCACTGATGCGCATCAGCACGCCACTCCACGGTGCCACCTCCGCAAGGGCCGCCGCGCACTCACCGGTATTCGTGATCTCCAGCCACCGGACAAGGACGGGGCCACCATCAAGGACGGTGTGGACGCGGACCGTGATCGGTCGGAGCGTGTGGGCAAGCTCAACCATGGCATGGCGGCACCCCGGTCGCTCAGAAGGGACGTCGTACGCGGCCACGAAGCGCCAGCCGAAGTCCAGATCTTGGCCGTCTACCGTGAGCGCGAAGGCGTGCAGGGGCAGATCGTCGCGTGTCGTGAGCGCGGTCGCCGTTGCGTCCACCTCGCTGAACCCGGCTGCGGCCCAGTAGCGCCCCTTCCATCGCCCGTCGACGAGGGCCTCATCATAAATCGTCAAGCCGGAGGTATACCGCACACCATGTAAGGGCTCCTCTCGCCACTGGACATCCGTCACCATCAGAACCGTGTCACCATGCGCCATGCAGGCCCTCCCTCTGCCAGTCAATGTAGTGCGTGTATATCGTTTTCTGACGTTTTGACATAAGGATTATGGTCAAGTTGTCGTGGTAGCAGGTCCAGCCATGTCACTGTGAAGGCCACCGTAGGTCGGGTGATAGCCCTTGGCAGACTGTGATCGACTGGTCTATGCCGGTGTACAAATGTACAAACTGCAATCCGTTCGCCGCCGCAACTCGTTTGGTCTTTATATCAAAACGTCCGATCATATCGTTAACAGTTGACACGCAGGTAGAATGCGATATAATATGCGATATGATACACAAAAAGTGGAACGCTGTCAACCCGAGTGGCATTCGTTTATTTACTATTCACACATCCGACCTGTCGCATGCCGGACGACTGTCGGCACCGGTACACTGCCATAGACAGTCAGATTCGGACAGGCGAGTGTTTGACGTGTGGAGGAACAGCATACGATGGATACAACAATTGGCCCAGCCCTTGGCAGCATCCCGTCCTTGCCGCAGGGTCTACTTCAAAGAAGTACTTTTAAGACGACAATCTTCAATGCATTGTACGAATTGATCCAAAACTTAGAACTCTCACCGGGACGGCGATTGGTTGAGGTAGATCTTGCAGCCCGGTTCGGAGTGTCGAAGACCCCTATTCGGGAATCTCTCCTGCTACTCGAGAAAGAGGGACTCGTCGCGCTGGTACCGCATGTGGGAGCGACGGTCACCTACCTCTCCCTTGATGACTACGAGCAACAACTCTTTTTACAAGATGCATTAGAACAACCCGCTCTTCCGCTCGTTGTTTCGCGAATCACCACGTCGGAATTGGACAGCGTCGTGGCACTTTTGAGAGAGATTCAGCGCGCCTATGGCGCACGTGATGCCACGACCTACTATCGTCTCGTGGTGCGTATGCATAAAGAATTATTCGCCGCTGCGCGGTATCCGCGCCTCTCGGATATGATCGATCTCGTGTTACGCGCCACTCGACGGTATAACCGCGTGTTCGTCCAGGCCTTTCCCGTGAACTGGGAACGGGAATGGGACATCATCATGCAACGATTCGAGCATGTGCGCGAGGGTGATCCAACGGCCGCAGCAGCGGCCGTACAACAGGGACACGCCAACATGCTTGCCTTTGCGCGCCAGCGGGTTGACGCGGGCGATCCAGGCGTGATGCCATACCTGATACCTAATGAGGATCGTTGTGGTGCTCCCGATGGTACGGTCGCGGTATCTCGCAATTATCACTATGAAAAGGCGATGTAACGGACGTAGTTCGCCGATGATTGCCACAGATCTCGCTTTAGAAGGCATCAAGGCGGAAGTGATTGATCTACAAACCTTTTCCGGCACCTAGGGATTAGGACTTTTTCTACAAGTTAAGGACTTTAAGCCGTTGTCAAGGGTCTTTTTGCAGCTTTTGGGCCAAACAAGCGCCTATCGCGTTGCGCAAACGCATGGGGCGCATGGTGAAGCGACAGCC
>JAABVA010001873.1_pt1 | contig 21770 bp, 18 predicted proteins | sample 5560331 | NCBI WGS metagenome assembly JAABVA01 (sample SAMN12812661, study PRJNA571458) | rock metagenome | isolation source: Antarctica rocks | place: Antarctica: Victoria Land, Mt New Zealand sud | collected 2016-01-07
TCGTCCGGCGTGCCAGTGCTGCAGCACCTCCACCACATCGATCACCTGAAACGTCCTCCTCGCCATCTCGTGCACCCCTCGCGTCGACGACCGACCTCGAGCAGGTGCCTACACAGACAGCGGACCCGACCGGCCACCCCACGCCGACGTCCTCATGGACAGCCACCAGGTAGGGAATTACGTGACCGGCCACCAGGGAATTACGTGACGGAACCCGCCACCAGGTAGGGAATTACGTGACCGGCCACCAGGGAATTACGTGACGGAACCCGCCACCAGGTAGGGAATTACTTGACGGACGGCAGGTTTCGCAGCGGCTCCGGAAAGGGTCGTGCGGCTCACCGCGGGGAGCCGCCCGGCTGGCCTGCGACGCGCTGGCCACCCTGCGCCGGCTCCGTGAACCGACAACGGCTGGTGCGGCTGCCCCGACGTTGCTGCGGGCCGACTCCGCGTTCTACGGCGCCGCCGTGGTCGGCACCGCGATCCGGGCCGGAGCGGACGTGTCGATCACGGTCCGGCTCGACCCGAAGGTGAAGGCCGCGGTCGCCGGTTGACGGTTGTGCACCGACAGCCAGCATGTCGAGGCCACGGGCCCACCTACAGCGCGACACCCCGTCAACCCCAAGAAGCTAGATTGCCCTAGTCATGTGTTAACAATCTTGTTAACGTACCAGCTATGGAGTTCCTCGTTCGTTTCGAGACTTCGCCTCCCGTCGAGATGCCAGCATCCGAACGCGAACAACTGCGAACCGACGAGAGAGCCCGTGCCAAGGAGCTGCGCGAGGGGAAGCCCTTACAGAGGTCCTGATGACAGCTCACCCGCCGGTATAGGCCGTCGTGTCGCAGCTCAAGCCAGACCGCCGGATGGCGGGCCGTTGCGCGCAATGCCCCCTAGACGGCGGTTCTCGACCCGTCCGCTTACTGCCATCGTTTTCATGCCGGTCGTTGCCGACTCCTCCCTCGACGAAGAGGACTTGTATCCATGACCTACCCCAGCACCTCACGAGCGGTGGTGGTCCAAGACCACGATTCCGGTGTGGCAGTCCGCGAGCTGAAGGTCCCACCGCTGGTCGACAACGCGGCCCTCGTCCGAGTCGAGGCGGCAACTGGGTGCGGCACCGACGTGCACATCGCCGCTGGACACATGCGCCACGCCGCGACATGCCGGGTGCCGCTGGTGCTCGGGCACGAGATGGTCGGCCGAGTGGTCGCGCTAGGCCCTGGACGAACAAGGGATGCGCTGAGCCGGCCGGTCGCCGAGGGCGATCTGATCGCCTGGGCATCGCCGTGGTGCGGGAGCTGTTACTGGTGTGCCATCGCCAAGCAACCCACCTTGTGCGTCAACGCCAACGTGTACGGCTTCGGCCCGGCCGATCAATTCCCCGGCCTGACCGGCGGATTCGCCGAGTACTGCTACATCCACCCTCGGTCCCAAATGGTGCGGGTCCCGGGATCGCTGGATCCCGCACTGGCGTCGTCGGCTACCTGCGCCTTCCGCACCGTCGTGCACGCGTTCGAAACCGCCGGCCGCCTGACACCCACCGACACTTTGGTTATCCAAGGCTCCGGTGCGGTCGGCCTGTACGCGACGGCCTACGCCAAGATCATCGGCATACCGCAGGTCATCGTGATAGGCGCGCCTGCCGACCGGCTGAGCCTGGCGACGCGGTGGGGAGCCTCCCAGGTCCTCAACGTGGAGTCGACCACAGGCGAGGAGCGTCTCGAAGCCGTGCTGGCCGCCACCGACCGCCGAGGCGCCGATGTGGTCGCAGAATGCAGCGGGGTGGCTCCAGCGTTCACCGAGAGCCTCGACTTGGTTCGCCGTGGCGGCAGGGTCGTGGTCGTCGGAGCAGCCGACCCGCGGCCGAGCGAGGTCCATGCAACGAGTTTCAACATGCGCCAGATATCGGTTTCCGGAAGCATCTCGGCCGAGATCTCGCACTTCTGGCGGGCCTTCGATCTGCTCGACAACCACGGCGCCAACTTCGACTTCTCAGCCCTGATCGGCAACCGGTTCTCGTTGGATGCCGCAGCGCAGGCCTTAGCGTCAATCGCAGACGGTGCGATGAAACCGGTCATCGACCCGAACGCGTCGTGACCGCCACGCCCGACGAAGCAAGGTCCCGGGACAATGTCCTGACGGACCTGGTGTTGGCCAACCGGATCCTGGCCGCCCAAGAGATCTTCGATGGTTGGGGGCACGTGAGCATGCGCGACCCCGAGGACCCGACCCTCTTCACCATGAGCGCCGCGCGAGCGCCTGCGCTGGTGCGGCGGCGCGACCTAGTCTCGATCCGCGTCCGTGACGGTGAGCCCACCACCGGCGCGCGGTCCTACATCGAGCGGCACATCCACGCCGGTATCTACCGAGCCCGATCAGATGTGACCGCAGTCGTGCACTGCCACACGGAAGCCTTGTTGCCGTTCGGAGTAACCGGCACGTTGTTGCGCCCGCTTGCGCATACCGACGCCTTCCTCATCTACGGGTGCCCAATCTGGGAGATTCGCGACGCAACCACTCGCGACACGATGCTCGTCGACACCCCCGACCTCGGCGACTCCCTTGCGGCAAGTCTTGTTGCCGCGCCCGTCGTGTTGATGCGCGGGCACGGCGCCACCATCGTGGGCTGCTCGATCCAAGAAGTTGTCTACCGGGCCATCTACACCCGACACGCCGCCGTCGCCGACCTGACCAGCCGCACCCTCGGCCCGATCCAATACCTCGACCATAACGAAGCACAGGCAGCCGCGGACTCGATCGGTAAGACCCTCGATCGCACCTGGAACCTCTGGAGCGCCGAGCACGCACCCACCCCCTCCCCGAAACGGAGACACCGATGACTGACAACGCACTCGACAAGAACCAGGCCCGAGCGGAAGAGATGCTCACCGCGGACTGGAGGCTGCTTGTCGACGGCGAGCTGCGCGGCGCGGTGAACGGCGCAACGTTCGACGTCGTCTCGCCAGACACCGAACAGGTGATTGCGAAGGTGCCCGACGCGACGGCCGAGGACGCCGACGCCGCAGTGGCCGCGGCGACCCGCGCTTGGCCAAACTGGGCAGCGTTGGCGCCGACCGAACGCGCCAGCTACGTCAACAATATCGCCTTCATCATCGAGCAGAACCGCGACGACCTCGCGCTGCTCGACGCGATCGACGGTGGAGCCCCAATCGGGATCATGGCCATGGACGTCAACCACGCCGCGGCCGTGTGCCGTTACTTCGCTGGTCTCGCGCTGGAGACGAAGGGGTACAGCGTGCCGCTGACTAGCGGCACCCACTTCACAGTCCGCGAGCCCTACGGTGTGGTCGCGGCGATCGTCCCGTTTAACCATCCGATCCTGTTCGCCGTGGTCAAGCTTGCTGCCCCGCTGGTGGCGGGAAATTGCGTCATCCTCAAGCCAGCCGAGGCCACTCCGTTGTCGGCGCTGTGGCTGGCCAAACTGCTTAGCGACGCATTCCCGCCCGGTGTGCTGCAGATACTGACCGGCAACGGTCCCGCCGTGCCCTCGCACCTCGTCCGGCACCCCGACATCTCGCGCATCACCTTCACTGGCAGCGAGCAGACGGGACGGCGCATCCTCCGCGACGCCGCCGACGCGGGAATTAAGGAGGTGTCCCTCGAGCTCGGGGGCAAGAACGCAATGGTCGTCTATCCCGACGCGGACGCCCAAGAGGTGGCCGACGCGGCGCTGCGCGGGATGAACTTCGCCTGGTCTGGACAGTCCTGCGGGTCGACCTCGCGGTTGGTGATCCACGAGTCCCTCGCGGACGAGGTTCTGGATCTTATGGTGAAGCGGCTTGAGGGTCGCCGCATCGGCAACCCCATCGATCCGGCGAACGAGCAGGGGCCGATGGTCGACAAACGGCAGTTCGACCGGGTCGCGGGCTTCGTGTCCGAAGCGCTCGAACAGGGGGCCCGGGTGGTCTGCGGCGGCGGAACTCCAGCTACAGCCGAGCGCGGCTACTACTTCGAGCCAACGATCCTCGACAGCGTGGGCCACACCGACCGGGTCGCGGTCGAGGAGATCTTCGGTCCGGTCCTGTCCGTGCTCCGCTGGGGCGAGGGCGACGACCCGATCGAGATCGCCAACTCCGTGCGATACGGGCTCACCGGCAGCGTTTTCACCAACGACGTGCGGCTGGCAATGCGCGCGGCGAAGCGAATCAGGGCTGGTTACGTCTGGGTCAACGGGTCCGCACGACACTTCATCGGGATGCCGTTCGGCGGGTACAAGGCTTCCGGTCTCGGGCGTGAGGAGTCCATCGAAGAGCTGTTGAGCTTCACCCAGGTCAAGTCGATTCACGTCGTCGATGAGGTAACGTCGTGAATATGTGAGAGGGGTCACCATGCAGGAATTGCTCGGAAGGCTCCGAGACATTGACTCCTCCGCCGCAGACGCGGTCAGCGTCATCCGTTACTTCGACTCCCTGGTGGAGGGCCGGGCCGGGGTGCACGCGTTCCTGCGAGCTGCCTCGGCGCTGTCCGGCGCCACTGCCGGCATCGACGTCCCTGCCTTTCGAATCAAGGTTCGAGTCAGCCCCGAAGGCCGTCCCCTCGACCCGGCCGATTCTGGTGCATGCGGGGACTGGATCACGCGTCCGCTGGCGGAGGGCCTAGGCGGGCGGGTCTGGATCGAGCGCAGCGGCCAACAAGCGCCCAGCGACGCCATGATCCTGGAACGGCTGTCGGCCGGCATCCAGGTCGCCCTCGCCCGGACCCGGCACCGGCAGAGCCACGATCCCGCGCGGGTTGACGTGCTACTGGACAGCGAGTCGTCGCTGCCCGACCGAAGCGAGGCAGCGCAGCGCCTGGGCCTCGACATGCTCGCTTCGGCGCGAGTGGTGGCGATCTTGCCGGCGTGCGGCGACAACGGCCCCGCTGCTGCCGTGCCAACGTGGCCGCGCTCCACGCGCATCGGGCGTGTCATAGCGGTGGTCGTGCAACCGAAGCACCACCTGCCCGAGATTGGCCCCGACTTTCGCTCCGGCACTGGTTCCGTGCACGCCGTCGACGAACTCCACCTTTCCTGGCGTGGCGCGGTCACGGCGCTACGCTTCACCGCCAACACGGCCGACGGTGCGTTTGGGCCTCCGCGTCACTTGACCTTCGATGACCTGGGGGTGTTGTGGCGGCTGGCCGAGTCGTGCGATCGCGACCCGACTCTTGACCCCGACGTCGACGCCTTGCAAGGGCTCGAGGAAGAGACACCGGGCTCGCTGGTAGTCCTGGAAGCGCTGGCTGCGACGGACAGCTACCGGCAAGCGGCTGCTCTGCTTTACCGCCACCACTCATCCCTTCAGGCGCGCGTACCCCGATACGAGGAAGCGCTCGGCTTCAAATTCGACGCCCCCGGCAGGTCGCGACTCGCGGCGGCGCTGGCCGTCCACCGCCTGCAAGCATCCGGCTCACTGCCATAGGGATGCAACTGCTCGCGCTCGGCGTCCGCTTGCGGAACCCGGTGCCAGCCACCGTGCGGCCCGCCAGGTGGTCCATATGAGAGGTCAAACGCCATCAATCGGCGGTTCAATCGCCCCGCTTCGATTGCAACCATAGGCCACGGCTGCCAGGCAGCGGGCTCGCCGACCACGGAGCCGGCGAGGTCAGGGAGCATCGCTATGGCCATCACGCAGAAACCAGCAAGCGCACCCCGGCAGCAGCAGGTCGGCACCCGGACAACGCAGGTCGGCGCCCAGCGCGCGAGAAAGGCCTCAAGGAAGGCGCTCGACGGATGACCTCCCCAACGCCTGCCCTTGGACAGCCGGGCCATGCCCTGATCACCGGAGCAGGCCTGCTCGGTGCCCACACGGCTCGATTGTTGCTCGACGACGGTTGGGAGGTGACGCTGCTCGACCGGGCCCCCAACCTCGACTACCTAAAACGGGTACTAGGTCGGACGCGGCTCGACAGCGCGGCCCGAGTCGTTACGGGCGATCTTGCCGATTCCGAGCTGACCGGCAAGACGCTGGTCGCGATGACACCCGATGTCGTCGTGCACACCGCAGCGCTGATCGCCCTGGGAGCGCAGAGAGACTTGACGGCCACACTGGAGGTCAACGTCGTCGCACCGGTTCGGCTGGCGACGTGGGCGGCACAGCACGGAGCGCGGCGCTTCGTCGCCACGAGCACCTGGGGCATCTACGACCAGACCTACGACCAGCCGCTCACCGAGGACTCGCCAATCGCCGCCGATCCGCAGAATCACTACGCGGCGTCGAAGGTGGCCATGGAGTACGCGCTGCGCAGCCTGGCTCGGACGGGCGAGCTGTCGGTCGTAGTGGCCCGACCAACGACCCTCTATGGCTATGCTCCCGCCGCCGCCGGCGGCCCCGGGACCGCCGTCATCGAGCGGCTCGTACGCGGCGCAGTACGCGGCGAACCAATTTCAGTCCCGGAGGCTGCGGTCGCCGGCGGGGAGCTCATCTACGCAGAGGACGCCGCACGGGTTCTGTGCGCAGCGGCTACAGCGCCGTTGGCTGACCCGTTCACCACGGTGCTGGCCGGTTCCGGCGAACTCACCAAGGCCGACGAGCTCGCCGCTGCGATTCTCACGCACCTGCCCGCCGCGGAGGTGAGTGTGGACCGCACACCGTCCGACGGGCCCCGACCCCCGCGCTACGCCCATCCCACGGACGCCTCGAGATCCCGCCAGCTGCTGGACCTCGCGCCGGCGCTCGGTCTCGCCGACGGCATCGGGCGTTACATCGACGAGTTGCGCACGTACGAACCCCAGGAGGTACGAACCTAATGACTAACGAGACAGTCGAGACGGTCATCGTTGGCGTTGGCTTCAGCGGCCTTTCGGCCGCGCACGAACTGCTGGCGGCCGGCCGCACAGACTTCCTGCTGCTCGAGCAGGCCGACCAGGTAGGCGGGGTGTGGCGGGACAATCAATATCCCAACGCGGCTTGCGACGTGCCAGCGCAACTGTACAGCTTATCCTTTGCGCCGAACACCGAATGGTCTAGCAACTTCGCGCCCTGGCACGAGATCCTCGCCTACATGAATAAGGTCGTGGACGAATTGGGAGTCCGCGACCGCATCCGATTCTCGACCCAGCTGGTAGCCGCCACCTGGGGAGAAGAGCCAGGGGAGTGGCTGCTGACCCTCGCCAACGCTTCCACGATGCGCTGTCGACATCTGATCTCCGCAGTCGGAGCTTTGAGTCGCCCTTCGATTCCCGACCTTCCAGGGATCGAGAACTTCCGCGGCGAAATCCTGCACACCGCGCAATGGCACCAGGACGTCCATCTGGAAGGCAAGCGGGTCGCGGTGGTCGGCGCCGGCGCCAGCGCGGTGCAAGTCGTTCCCTTCGCCGTCGACAACGCAGCCGAGGTGCTGTCGGTCGTCCGAACCCCGCCGTACGTGATGCCCAAGCCCGAAGAGCTCTACGACGAGGCCGCGAAGGCAAACTTTCGCGCCCATCCCGACGAGCTGCTGCGCAAGCGACAGGAGCACTACGACGGCTTCACCGTCTCCACCGACGCGCAGGCCAAGATGGACCCCGTCTTCCTGGACAAAGTAGAAGCTGACTGGCGTGAACACATGGAGTCCGTCGTCTTCGATCCGGAACTACGGCGCGTCCTGACTCCCGACTACCGATGGGGCTGCCGACGCCCCGTCGTTTCTAACGTCTACTACCCGGCGCTGGCCAACCCCAAGACGACGGTCTGGGACGTCGGCATCGTGGCGTTGACACCAACGGGTGTCGTCGGGTCGGACGGCCGCGAATGGGACGCTGACGTGGTCGTCCTCGCGACCGGCTTTCGCGGCACCGAATTGTTTGACGGCGTCGACTACATCGGCGTGGGGGGGCGCCAACTCAGCAAGGAATGGGCGACTGCACCAGAGGCGTGGAAGGGCACGCTCGTGGCCGGGTTCCCCAACCTGTTCCTGATCACCGGACCCAACACGCAGGCCTCAGGCTCCATCATCGGCATCATTGAGGCGCAGACCCGCATGAGCGTAACTCTCATGGACCTCGCGGACCGGGTGGGAGCCACTTCCGTCGCGGTCACGGAGGATGCGCAACGGCGCTACGTTGAATGGCTCGACACCGCCATGGCAGGCACGGTTTGGCAGATCGGCGGCTGCGCGAGCTGGTATCGCATTGGAGGCACGGGCAAGGTCGTCACGAAATACCCGGGTTCCTCGGCCAGCTTTGAGGCCGTGACCTCGGATCTGGACCCGGCCGATCTGGTATTCGCCGTCGACGGCCGGCAGGTGCCGGTAGGGGAGGAGCTGTCACGTGCGTCGACCCACTGACGACCTCGAACGGCAGTCCGCTGCGACAACGGCCACGCGGCACCGACCGCCGCTCGACGCGGAGCTAGCTGCGGTTTTGGCCTCGTTGCCCACCGAGGCCGCTACCTCAGTGGGCGAGAAGGACATCCCCAGGCTGCGTCGAGTCTTCGCGGCCAAGGCGACCGACTTGTCGTGCATCAGCCAGCTCGACTTGGCAGTCGACGAGCAGCAAGCAATCGCCCCCGACGGTGTCGAGGTGCCACTAACGGTGCTTCGCCCCCGGCGCACGTCTGGTCCCGTGCCGTGTATCTACTACGTCCACGGCGGCGGCATGATTGCCGGCAACCGCCTGGTACGCATCGACACGCTGGCCGAGCTGGTCATCGAACTTGGCGTCGCAGTGGTCAGCGTCGAGTACCGGCTCGCGCCGGAGCATCCCTACCCCGCCGGGTTGCAGGACTGCTACGCAGGGCTCGAATGGGTCGCCGCTCACGCAGACGAGTTCGGTTTCGACCCCGATTACCTGCTTGTGCAAGGGGTCAGCGCGGGCGGCGGATTGGCTGCGGGCATCGCACTGCTGGCGCGCGACACGCAGGGACCCCGTATCAGTCACCTCATCCTGCAGGCGCCGATGCTCGACGATCGGAACACGACCCCGTCCAGTCAAGAATTGGACGGAGACGCCCCCTGGGACCGAGCGTCCAATCTCACCGGCTGGACGGCGCTGTTGGGCGACGCGGCGGGCGGTCCCGACACATCGCCCTATGCGGCGCCTGCCCGCGCAGCCGACTTACAAGATCTTCCCTCGACGTACATCGACGTGGGTCAGGTCGAAACGTTCCGCGACGAGGCCATCGACTTCGCTACCCGCTTGGCTCGGGAGGGTGGCCTAGTCGAGTTCCACCTGTGGCCCGGAGCCTGGCACGGATTCGACTACACGGCGCCCCACGCCGCGCTCTCCCAGCTGTCGAACCAAACCCGGAGCGCGTTCATCGAGCGAGCCGTCTCCTCATTGATCCCCGTGCGTCGACGGCCCTTGGAGTACGAGACCTTCAGCCTCGGATAGACGCCCAGGGAGTTGGTTACGTAGATCGCGCGCGCCGCTGGTCCTCCGAGTGGGCCGGCAGCCTGGGGTAGCTGGCACGCTGCCGCGAACTTCGTCGGAAACAGCTCGCCGACGCGGGCATCAGGTCGTTGTTGGCCTGAACCCCGGCAATGCTGGTCCCAGGTCGCCTAAATGGTGTCCCATGGCGGAAGCACGCGGAGAGAACACCGTCATGCCGGGCCCGCGTTCGCGCATCAGTCGCAGCTGATTGCCCTTCAATACGTGGCGGACCTCGTCGTCAACTGTGCGCGGATACGACGGCGCCCGCCTGCCGGCCGCCTGTGCCTTCAGCTGGGCGTACGCCAGTCCACGTGCGCACCAAGGACGGTCGTGAAGTGACCGTGACAGCTCGGTTATCACGCGCGCCCCTCGCCTCGTCGGGGACGGCGCCCTCCGGCAGCCGACCTGGACACGGTCGTAGTCGAGGTCCCCTTGGACGGCGACCAAGACCGCACAGCTGCCCGGTCCAGGCCGAAGCCACCTAAGAGACGCCTCGCGAGAGATACAACGACTGCATACGATCTCGCGATCGACGAGAAATAGTCAACAAGCGGCGTCGAGAACCATCATCCCAACCTGGAGGCGGAGCCGCCCGTGCGCCACCACACGAGGTCGCCGACAATCCTTGTGGACAGGATGGTTAGTCCCGCCGAGACCCAGGAGACCACGATGAGCGAGACCTTCCTCCAGGGGGCCGCGGCCAAGCAGGTCGCCGCTGATGGGCTGCGCGCAGCCATTTTGAACGGCGACATGTCCCCAGGCCAACGGCTGGTCGAGTCGGAGCTCGTCGAGTTGTACGCAGTGACGCGTTCGAGCTTGCGCGCGGCGATGGAGGACCTCGTGGCCGAGGGGTTGGTGGAACGGATCCCCAACAAGGGGGCGCGGGTTCGAGTCGTCTCCCTCGAGGAAGCGGTCTCCATCCTGGAATGTCGCGGCGTTCTCGAGGGGCTCATCGCGGCGCGCGCCGCGGAGCGCATGACGAAGAAGGGTGCCGCCGAACTACGCGCGATTGGGCGTCGAATGCAACGGGCCGTTGCGGGCGGGGAGCTGATGACGTACTCACGCCTTAACTCGCAGTTGCACGCTCGCATCGCCGAGCTTTCCGGTCAGCAGACGGCCGCCAACCTCATCCATCGACTTAGATCGCAGATCGTGCGACACCAGTTCCAGCTCTCCCTCCGTCCCGGCAGGCCCGCGGTCTCGCTCAAGCAGCATCTGGAGATAATCGAGGCCGTCGCTGCGATGGACGCCCGCCGCGCTGAGCGCGCGGCTAGGGCGCATCTGGAAAGCGTCATAGACGTGCTTCGAAGTTCCGCAGCGCCCTGATCAGGGCATGCGGCTACTCGCCGCAAACTAACGAGGCCACAAGATCGTACAGATCTGTTCAGCATGATTGTTGACAATTTAGTCAGCAGACGCGTACAGTCCGAGAGTCCCGGCGACAGCCATCGGCCCCGGAGCGCGCGTACTCACGTTGGCGCCCCCTGGCAGAAGGAGGCAGTGACGATGAGCTCCGAGAAGCTGCAGGCCGCCATCGAGCGCGCCGGGGGCGCCGTGCCGCTCCTGCGCAACTCGCCCATCCGCCCACACACCTTCCCAGTGGCCGCCGAGTTCAGCAACTGGCGCACAGAGCAGGCAGCCTGGCGCGACAGCTGCGCCCTCCTGGATCAGTCACACCACATGACGGACCTGTTCATCTCCGGGCCCGACGCGCTGCGCCTATTGCGGGATCATGGGGTCAACTCGTTTGCCACCTTCACGCCCGGAAAAGCCAAGCAGTACGTCGCCGTCAACCCCGACGGCTACTTCATCGGCGACGCGGTCCTGTTCTACCTCGACGACGAGCTGTTCGACATCGTGGGCCACCCGATGGTGATCAATTGGCTGCAATACAACGCGCAGGTCAGCCACTACGACGTCTCGTTTCGGCGTGACGAGAACTCCTTCGATCGGGTCTCGGGGCCGCCAGAGCAGTACCGGTACGAACTACAGGGTCCCAACGCAATCAAGGTGCTCGAGGCGGCTACGGGCGGCCCGGTACCGGACGTGAAATTCTTCAACATGGCGGATTTCACCATGGCAGGTCATCGAGTTCGCGGCCTTCGTCACGGCATGGCCGGGCAGCCCGGGTTCGAATTATTCGGCCCGTGGAACGAGGGTGACGACGTGCTCGCCGCGCTGATAGAGGCGGGCGAGGACTTTGATCTGGTGCGGGCCGGCGCGAAGGCCTACTCGACCGCCAACCTCGAGTCGGCTTGGATTCCCTCGCCGATGCCGGCCATCTTCGGCGAGGAACTGCGCCCCTACCGCGCGTGGCTCGATGTCAAGGAGATGGGTTCGCTCGGCGGAAGCATGGACTCCAGCGATGTCACCGACTACTACGTGACGCCCTACGACATCGGTTACGGCCGGCTCGTGATCTTCGATCATGACTTTGTGGGCCGTCAAGCGCTGGAGGAGTTTGCGGACAATCCGCGCCTTACGAAAGTCACGTTGGTGTGGAACACCGACGACGTGACCGCCGCTATCGGCAGCCTGTTCGAGCCCGGCACCCCGGCGAAATACATCGAGCTGCCGAAGGCGCGCTACGCGCTGTTCCAAATCGACCAAGTCCTCAAGGACGGCGAGCGCGTCGGCCTGTCGATGGACGCGGGATACCTCGCCAATGAGCATGTCATGGTCTCGCTCGCCGCGATCGAGCTGCAACACGCCGAGCCCGGCACCGAGGTCACCGTCTTGTGGGGCGAGAAAGAACGCAGCTCCAAGCCGCAGGTCGAGGCGCACCGCCAGGTCGAGATCCGTGCGACCGTCGCGCCAGCGCCATACGTGCAATTCGCCCGTAGCAGCTACCGCTCGGCCTGATCGGCCGGCAGAGGAGACCTGCATGAAGGTCGACCAGCTCGCGCGGACTCCAACGACCCAAGCTCGGCTGGGCTCGCTGCTGAGCAACATCAGTTACGAGGTCATGCCGTTCAAGCGGACCGAGGACGAGGTTGCTGCGCACGTACCGCTCGACGTACCAGTGACCATCACAGTGACGGAGGCCAAGGGCATTGCGGCCACTCTGGACCTGGCCGAGCGCCTGACCGCGCGCGGGTATCACGTCAACCCACACCTGCCAGCCCGTCAGGTACGAGATCAGGCCGAGTTAACCGACATCGTCGCCCGCATGCTGGCAAGCGGGATCGACCGCGCCTTCGTGATCGCCGGGGACGCCGCCGTGCCGGCCGGCGACTACTCCGGCGCCGCCGAGTTGATCGAAGCGCTCGACCGGATGGGCCGCCCGCTCAGCGACATCGGCGTCGGCGGCTACCCAGAGGGCCACGTGCACATTTCGGACGCAGACCTCGACTCCGCCTTGAAACGCAAAGCCCCTTATGCCGCCCGCGTCGTCACCCAGATGTGCTTCGACGCGAACATAATCGGACGTTGGGCCCGCACAGTCGCCGAACGCGGAGTTGCCGCCCCAGTCATCGTCGGCCTGCCCGGACCGGTCAGCCGGCAGAAACTCATACGGATCTCCGCGGGCATCGGACTGGGCCAGTCGGCGCGCTTCTTGCACAAACAACCGGGGCTCATCCGCCGCTTCCTTACCCCGGGGGGCTTCAGTCCCAATCGACTGGTCCGCGACCTCGCCGCCCTGCCCGCGCAATCCGCAGGCAACATCGAAGGCCTGCGGATGTTCACCTTCAACGAGATCGCCGGTACCGAACAGTGGCGGCGGAGCCTGGTAGCAGCGTTGCCGGGCCAACTCGGGCAGCCGAAGCCGCCGCGGCTGCGTACCAGCGCCCAGTGACTGCCGTCCCACCCGCCGACACGAATCGGGAAACAGATGGTCCTGAACACTGGTGACACTGAGAACGGGCGCCTTCTGGTCCGCGGAGCGGATCAACCTGGCATCGTAGCGTCCGTCTCATCGGTCCTAGCCGACTTTGGGGCCAATGTCGTCTCCCTCGACCAGTACTCGTCCGACCCCGAGGGCGGCCGATTCTTCCAGCGGACCGAGTTCCACATGCCCGGTTTCTCGGCCCGCCTCGACGACTTGAAGAAGGCCCTGACCGTCGCCTTGACCGACGAACTGAACCTCGACTGGAACCTCGTGGAAGGAAGAAGGGCCAAGCGGGTCGCCATCTTCGTGTCAAAATCCGACCACTGCATGCTGGACCTGCTCTGGCGACACCGGCGCGGCGAGCTCAACATGAACGTCAGCATGGTCGTGTCCAACCACCCCGACCTCAGCGACGATGTGCGGTCTTTCGGAATCCCCTACATCTACGTTCCCGTGCCGAAGGACGACAAGGCGGCGGCCGAGCAAAGACACCTCGAGATACTGCAAGGCAACGTCGACCTGGTGGTGCTCGCGCGCTACATGCAGATAATCTCCGGTGACTTCCTGCGCCGAGTGGGTGCCCCCGTAATCAACATCCACCACTCCTTCTTACCGGCATTCGTCGGAGCCGGGCCGTACCAAAAGGCCAAAGACCGCGGAGTCAAGCTCGTCGGGGCGACCGCTCACTACGTCACCGAAGACCTCGACGAAGGGCCCATCATCGAACAGGACGTCGTTCGAGTCACGCACAAGATCAACACTGCCGATCTCGCCCGACGCGGCGCCGACGTGGAGCGGCAAGTGCTTGCGCGGGCCGTCGCATGGCACTGCGACGATCGAGTGCTGCGCGACGGCAACTCCACCATCGTGTTCTAGCCGAGCGCTGCGGAGAGGTAGTAATTCGTGAGGAACGTCGTCTACACCAACCCGCCGCGCGCCAGCAGCGAGGACGCAACCCGCCTGGGGGAGTACGGAACCGCAACCGTTCACGAGGCGCAAGGTCGGACGGGATTCCTTGGCGCAGACCTTCGCCCAGTCTGGCACGGTGCCCGCGCCGGGGGGACTGCTGTCACCGCGATGTGCTGGCCCGGCGACAACACGATGGTTCACGTGGCCGTGGAGCAGTGTAGACCCGGCGACATCTTGGTCGTCACTACTAGATCGCCGTCCCAGGACGGCCTGTTCGGCGAACTGTTCGCAACCGCGCTACAGCACCGCGGCGTCCACGGGGTCGTGTTGAGCTGTGGAGTCCGGGATGTCGCCGACCTGCGCAACATGCACTTCCCCGCCTGGTCGGTGCACGTTAGCGCGCAGGGCACTGTCAAGCAGACCCTCGGCTCGGTCAACGTGCCGGTGATCATCAACGGCGTCGTCGTGAACCCCGGAGACGTCATCGTGGGTGACGACGACGGCGTGGTCTGCGTGCCCCGACGCGACGTCGCCGAGGTCTTGAATGCCTCTCGGACGCGCGAGCAAAAGGAGGCCCGAAACCGCGACCGATTCCGCGCAGGAGAACTAGGCCTCGACGTGTACAACATGCGAGCACGACTGACCGAACTCGGACTGGAGTACCTGCCGCACCCGGAAGTTGACCGGTCATGAACCGACGCGGTAACGACGCCGATGGTGTCCGCTGCATGTCCATGCGGGGCGGCAAGTCCAAGGTAGTGATGTCTCTAGCAGAGGACCTGCCTGCGGACTCCGACGAACGAACCGCTTGTTGCTGCGCATCATAGGTTTGCCGGACCCGCGGCAGTTCGACGCTACGCGTCGACGTCGATCGAACCGACCGCTGGCGCGGTCGCTGGCGTGCGGGTGCGGCGCTCCGGTGTCGTGCGGACCGCCCGCAAGCTCATCGACGGAACCGTCTTCCCGCGCCCAGACACACCTGTCCGCCGGCTCAAACTGGAGGAAACACATGCCCCTCGGCCATGAGGTCGCCCACTTGTCGCATGTCGAGCTGCTGACCCCATCGTTGGAGGACAGCGTGGCGTTCTTCGTGGACTACTTGGGGATGACAGTCGCAAGCGAGCAGAACGACAGGGTGTTCGTGCGTGCCTTCGACGACTACGAGCACCACACGCTGACGCTGATTTCCCGGACCACGTCGGGTATCGGCCGCACGAACCTGCGGGCCAGCAGCCCCGAAGCGTTGGAACGGCGCGTCAAGACGCTCGAAGCGGCCGGCTGCGACGTCGGCTGGCAAGACGGGGAGCCTGGCTACGGGCCAACGTTCGTCTTTCGCGATCCCGACGGCCACGAACTCGGCATCTACTGGGAATCCGAACGCTACGACGCCCCCGACAACCTCCGGCCCTCACTGAAGAACCAGGCACAGGCTTATCCGGGTCGCGGAGTCTGCGTGCGGCGACTCGACCACGTTAACTACCTTGGCAAGGACGTCGAATCCAACCGCGATTTCTTCCGCGACCAGTTAGGCGCCCTCGTGACCGAGCAAATCGTGCTCGACGACGGGTCGATCGCCGGCAGCTGGATGACCTTCACCAACAAGGGCTACGACGCCGTGTATACGCGTGACCGCACCGGATCGACCGGAAGACTGCACCACATTGCGTTCGCCGCTGATACACGGGGCGACATCTTGCGCGCCGCCGACATCGCCCTCGAACAAGGTGTGTTCATTGAGACCGGCCCCCACAAGCACGCAATCCAGCAAACCTTCTTCCTTTACGTCTACGAGCCCGGCGGCAATCGCATAGAGCTTTGTAATGCTGGCGCGCGGCTAATCCTGGCCCCGGACTGGGAGCCCGTGAACTGGTCCGAGACCGAGCGGGCCAAGGGCCAGGCGTGGGGCCTCAAGACCATCGAGTCCTTCCATTCCCACGGCACCCCGCCAGTCGAAAGCGCCTGAACCCGTGGTCGCCAAGATCATCGATGGGCGCGCCGTCGCGGCCGAGATACGCCTGGAACTCGCCCGTCGCGTCCAGTCGCTGCGCGCAGCATCAGCAATCACGCCGGGTCTTGCCGTAGTGCTCGTTGGAGACAACCAGGCGTCGAAGGTCTACGTCGCCAACAAAAAGCGCGCCTGCGCCCAGGTTGGCGTGACCTCATTTAGTGAGGACCTTCCCACCAACATCAGCACCGAAGAACTCGTGTCTCAGATTCAGCGGCTGAACGCACGTGCGGACGTTCACGGCATCCTGGTCCAGTTGCCCCTGCCCGACCACATCGACATGCGGCAGGTACTCGAGGCAATCGACGTGTCCAAGGATGTCGACGGGTTTCACCTGTACAACGTCGGTGGCCTAGTCGTGGGCCAGACGGTGTTCGCCCCGTGCACGCCCTACGGCGTGCTCGAACTGCTGGCGCACGAGGGCATCACCGTCGAGGGGAGCAACGTCGTCGTCGTCGGCGCCAGCAATATCGTTGGCAAACCGTTGGGACTGATGCTCATGCATGGCGACGCGACAGTGTCGATCTGCCACGCCAAGACCCGCGACTTGGCCCAGTTCACAATCCTCGCCGACATCCTCGTCGTCGCGGCCGGCGTGCCCGGGCTCATTCGGGCCGAGATGGTCCGCAACGGGGCGGTAGTCATCGACGTGGGCATCAACAGGATGCCCGACAACAGCATCACCGGTGACGTGGACTTCGAGGCCGTGCGGCAGAAGGCGTCGTTCATCACGCCGGTCCCGGGAGGCGTCGGTCCGATGACAGTGACCATGCTGCTCGAGAACACCATCTCGGCCGCCGAACGGTCCCCTTGGCGCCTGTCAACGACGTGCGGCTACCCGACGCCGGCCCGGGGTCTTGACGCGAGCTCGCACCCGCCCAATCTCATCTCAAGCGCAGCACCCGCCACCTGGCGTAAATGAGCCCGAGGAGTCAGCCTCTTGGCGGTTATCTAGGTCACAACTGGGCGCTTAAATGTGTCCAGCTGACCTTCGGTACCGACACCGTGTGCGAGCGCAGAAGACGTCAGGAGGAGAACGCTGAGTACTTGCGTCCGAAATACAGACCGCACCAGTCAATGGCGCTGAAGCGCCACCGAAACGTTAGGAAGCAAGGATGAAGGCAATCGGTCAGGGAAGTCGATCGACCGCCACGGCACGGAGGCGGGCTGACCGCTCAAGCACGCTAATTGGCATCGGCGTCGTAGTGCCGACGATCACTGCTCAATTCACTCGAGGAGCCACGGTGTATTCACGCACAGTTCGTCCTCAGCGACGGGCCACGCGCGTTTCGGCGTTGGTCTTCGTGGCCGCGGTAGCCGCCGGTTGTTCCAGCAGCAGTAAACCCGCACCGGCTGGCGCCCCTGCGAGCGGAACCAACGCCGCTACTTCGTCAGCGGTGTTAGCCGCCAAGGCCGAGTTCCAGACCAACCTCAAGACGCAAAGCGCCCCGGCCGTGCCGCTACTGCCCGCGAAGCCACCATCCGACCGGTCTATCACCATCCAGACGTGCCCCCTGCCCGTCTGCCAGACGACCACCACTGCGGCGAGGGAGGCAGCGCTGAAACTTGGCTGGAAGGTCAGCTACCTGCAGTCCGACCTCACGCCACAGGCCTATCAAACCGTCGTCAACCAGATCGTCGCAAATCCGCCCCAGCTGTTGGCGCTGACGCCCGTCGTACCCGACTCCTTTATCTCCGGCCAGTTGGCCACCCTAAAGGCGCACGGAACCAAGGTCGTAGAGATAGCCCCTGGCAGTAACGTGCCTGCCGCTGCTGGTCCCGTCGAAGGCGTGGTGGCGGGAACCGCGGACTTCGCGCACAGAGGCCGCCTCATGGGCGACGCTGTCGTGGCTGACGCTGGCGGCGCAGCAGACACGCTCTACGTCTGGGACCCGACCCTCGCGGCCAACTTCACGCCGGAACGAAACGCTCTCACCACAGTCATCGACGGCGCGGGCGGCGCCGTCGCGGTCCTTGATGTCAGCCAAGCCAACATCGGCAAGACCATCCCCACCCAGGTGACCAGCTACCTGCAATCCCACCCAAAGGTCAAGTACGTCGCCTTCGCCATCGCCGATCTGGCGATTGGCGTGCCGCAGGCGCTGAGATCGGCTGGGGTGCCACCCGTCAAAATTCTCAGCACCGGACCGCAGGCCTCAACGATGGCCGACCTTGCCCACGGTGATCAATGGGCCTCCGTCGGACAGGAGAACGCGGCGGCGGGATACCGCGCGATCGATCAGTTGGCTCGCCTTACGATGGGGCTGACGCTAGGACCCCTTGCCGACGCGCCCGGCTGGTCACAAATCTATGTCAAGGACAACGTCACAGAGACCAACGCGCCTCCGGCCTACGCCGGCTTCCCGCAGAACTATCTGACAGCCTGGCGAGTGGGTTCATGATCACAACCTCTCCCCCCGCGCTCTGCCTGGAGCGAGTGTCCAAGACCTTCCCCGGCCAGCAGGCGCTGTCCGGGGTTGGAATAGAGATACAGCCGGGCGAGGTGCACGCCTTGCTCGGGCAGAACGGATCGGGCAAGTCGACGCTCATCAAGATCCTCGCCGGATATCACCGGCCGGACCGCGGCGCCCACGCGACGCTCGCCGGACAGCCATTCGAGCTCGGATCGGCGCATGCGGCCCGTATCGGCGGAATCCGATTTCTCCATCAAGACTTGGGGCTCATCCCCGAGCTCAACGCGGTGGACAATCTGGCGCTGGGAGGACGTTACCGCGGGCGCTACTGGTTGTCCGACCGCAAGGAGCGCCGAGCCGCGAGTGAGGCACTGCAGGCCCACGGCATCGACCTCGATCCCGGAGCGCCGCTGTCAAGCCTCAGCGCCGCCCAAAGCACGATGCTGGCGATCGTCCGGGCCATGCAGGACGGCGAACCTGGCCTGCTGGTCCTCGATGAGCCGACCGCGACGCTCCCGGAGCACGAAGTCCGTCAGCTGTTCGCTCTGATCAACGGTCTCCGACGGCTTGGCAGATCCGTGCTGTACGTAACGCATCGGCTGAGTGAGATCTTCGATGTTGCAGATGTCGTCACGATTCTGCGAGACGGGAAGAATGTTACGACCCAAGAGGTGCGGTCGCTGACCCATCAGGGCCTGGTCGAGCTCATTGTCGGCCGGCCGCTCGAACAGGCTCTCCCGACGGGACGACAGGAGATGCGCGATCCTGACGACACGCCACTACTGAGCCTGTCGTGTCTGTCCGGTCCTGGTGTCGTGAACGTGTCAGCTGACATACGCCGTGGTGAGGTTGTGGGCGTGACCGGACTCGTCGGGTCAGGCTACGACGACCTGCTGAGACTCGCCTTCGGAGCACGGCGCGCCGAGCGTGGAGTCGTTTTCCGGGACGGGTCCCCGGTGCCTGCTGGAGACCCTCGCGCGTCGATCCGCCGGGGCATGGCATTCGCGCCAGCCGATCGCAAGCGTTTGAGCGCCATGACGGACTGGTCGCTGCGCGAGAACATCACCTTGCCTCGCATCCCGCAGAGCAGGCTCGTGCGCTGGCTGGGTATCGGAGCTGAGCGGGACGAGGTCCGTCCGTGGCTGCAGCGACTCGGGGTCGTACCGCACGACACCGAGCGGCGCTTCTCTGCGCTCAGCGGGGGGAACCAGCAAAAGGTCGTGCTTGCACGGTGGTTTCGATGCTCCGCCGATGTCATGCTTCTCGAGGAGCCGACTAACGGCGTGGACATGGGCGCCAAGCAGTCCATTTACGCAGCGTTGCGGCAGGCGGCGGCAGAGGGCAAGGCGGTGCTGCTGTCATCGTCAGATGCGGAGGAGCTCTGTGAGATCTGCGATCGCGTGTTTGTCATGCGGGCCGGGCACATCGGCGCGGAGCTGGCGGGTTCACACCTAACCGTCGAGCGGCTAGTGACGGAGTCCCTGCGGGCGGACTCTGTCAGTGACGCAAAGCTGGAGATGTCATCATGACCAACAAGGCCATCGTGGAGCGCGGTGAGTCTTCGCCTCCGAGCATTGCTGCGCCCGCCACCGCCAGGCAGGCCGACGAGCCAGTCCTCGCCACCGCCACCCCAGCGAGGAGGATCGCTGGCCAGCTCAACCGGTTCACCGGCGTCCTCCTCTTCGTGATAACGCTGATTATCTTCAGCTCGTGGCTGCCAGGCACGTTCGTCACGGGTGCAACGTTCAAGAGCGTCGCCGGCGATCAGGCGATCGCTGTCATGTTGGCCATCGGTTTGTTGTTCACGCTGTCCGCGGGACAGTACGACCTGTCAGCGGCGCAGACGCTCGGCCTCAGCGCCGTGATTGATAGCTCACTGATGGTTCATCATGGTTTCTCGCCGGCCCTCGCTGCGCTGGTCACCGTTGTCACCTGCGCGGGCATCGGTCTTGTCAACGGCGTACTCGTCGCCAAGGTTGGCGTCAGCAGCTTCATCACGACCCTGGGCATGAGCTCGGTCCTGCTGGCATTCACCTCGCAGATCTCGCACGACAACTTCATCGGTCCAGTGCCGTCGGGGTTTCAACGCCTCGCCTCCCGCTCACCGCTCGGATTGCCCCTGGTCACCTGGTACGCGCTGATCCTTGCCGCCATCGTGTGGTACGCCCTTGAACACACCCCGCTGGGTCGTCGCGTCTATGCCATCGGCGCCAACGCAGACGCCGCGCGGCTTGCCGGCATCCGAATCGACCGCTACGTCATCGGCTCCTTCGTGGCAACCGGCTCCTTTGCCGGCCTAGCAGGCGTTCTGCTGGCCGCAAAGATCGGCGAAGTCTCATCCTCACTCGGACCTCCTTATCTGCTGCCCGCTTTCGCTGCCTGCTTTCTTGGCTCGACGCAGATCAAGCTTGGCCGCTTCAACGTGTGGGGCACTGTTCTTGCGCTCTATCTGCTGGCTACTGGGGTCAAGGGCCTGCAGTTGGCCGGTAGCCAGCTTTGGGTGACCGACCTCTTCAACGGCGTAGCCCTCATCGGCGCGGTCAGCGTCGCCGTGCTCAGCCAGCGACGGACCGTGCGCCCGAAGCGCGTTCACCCTGCCGTCGAGGTCGACGGAGCGGACGCCCGCACACCGACCTTGGAGGGCTGATGGACTGGGCAACCAGGAGGAGACACATTCATCTGAAAGGGCGGCGACTTCCTGGTTGATACCGTCGACTCGTTGACCGTGAAGCACGGTTCCTCTTCGTTGACTCGCGACGAGATGCCGCCGAAACTATGCCATTCGGCTGTTCGGGCTGTCAGTTCTCGCCGTTTGATGAGAAATGGAAGCACCTTTCGAAGGACTCTCGCGGCCTATGGAATCGCATCGGTCATCCTCAAGGAGATCGCCGACGCCGTCGAAGCCGGCATCGCTTCAGCCCTGCGGCAGAACCGCTCCCGGTGAGCTGAGCGCGCAGCTCACTGCCTACGGGCGCACGCTGTGCGTTCTGTCCGAGGGTATGGCGGTGCTTCGAGCTGATGCTGCTGCCAACCTGCCGAGTCAGCGCCTGTCTACGACGCGATCGATATCTCGCTGTGTGCGGAGCCGCCCAGGACGAGCTGTTGCCTCCGCTGTCCCGCTAAGCCGGATCGACGCGATTCGAGACACCGGGGACTGGGCAGCCGAACTGGACGCCCTGGGCCGACGCCTGAAGACGCCGGAGTGGCTGGGCGGAACCAGGATGTGCGGGTCGAGCACGACGTTCTTGGCGGCTCCCTTATCC
>JAABVA010001874.1_pt1 | contig 21767 bp, 22 predicted proteins | sample 5560331 | NCBI WGS metagenome assembly JAABVA01 (sample SAMN12812661, study PRJNA571458) | rock metagenome | isolation source: Antarctica rocks | place: Antarctica: Victoria Land, Mt New Zealand sud | collected 2016-01-07
TGAAGCGCTCGCGGATCGGGTCAGACTCAATCATCCAAGCCGAATAACAAACCTTTCAAGCAACGCAAATCCGCGAGCGGGACAATCGTATGCTACCCGATTCGAATAATTCCGGATGGGCCCTTAGTCCCGTTCTCTGCCGCTCGGCAATGCGGGCCGTACCACTTCGTCGAACGACCACTTGACAGCGTGGTACGGCCCACGCACGGCGCGGTGTCCGTCAGGGTTCGTTAAACGGACGCTGCTCAAGTCGGGCATCAGGCAAAAGCTCCGAAGTGGCGGCCCATAACATAAAGTATTGGATCGACGTCTCTTCGGCAACGTTCAGCGCCAGAACCCTTCATGCACCGCCCGCGCCTCCGCCTCCAGCAAAGGCCCCACCACCTCCACCGCCCGCTGCCCGGCGCCCAGCACCACGCGGCACGGCAGGTCCAGCGTCATGTTCTCCGGATGCGGCCCGATCAGCGCGCCGAGGGCACGCTCCGACAGGCCATAGACGACCCGTCCAACGCCGGCCCAATAGGCGGCGCCCGCGCACATCGCACAGGGTTCCGCATTCGCATACATTGTGCAGCCGGACAAGAACTCGGCAGTATAGGCCAGGCTCGCCCGGGTCATCAGAACCCGCTCGGCGTGCCCGGTCCGGTCACCCGCCTCGCCATGCGCATTGCCGGCCTGCATCAGCACCGCGCCGTCCGGACCGACCAGGATTGCCCCGAACGGGTGGTTGCCCGCCGCCCGCGCCTGCCGGGCGACATCGATCGCGATGCGCAGATTGGCCTCGTCGTCCATCATGCGGCAGCCTCCAGCGCCGCCCACACCTTGTCGGCCGTGAACGGCGGCGCCGTGAACCGCACCCCCGTCGCATTGGCCAGCGCATTGGCCAGCGCCGCGCCGACCGGGTTGAACGGGCTCTCGCTCATGGACTTGGCGCCCATCGGCCCGAACGCGTCCGTCGTGTCGGCGAACAGCACCTCCGTGACAGGCAGGTCGGCCCAGGCCGGAATGTGGTAGCTGCGGAAGGCCGGGTTGCTGACCGCGCCTGCGCCGTCGATCCGGACCACCTCGTGCAGCGCCGCCCCCAGCGCCTGCGCCACCCCGCCCTCGACTTGGCCACGGCACTGCATCGGGTTCAGCACCCGGCCGGCATCCGCGGCCTGGACGCTGCGCAGGATGTGGATTTCCCCGGTGCCCGTGTTCACGGCGACCCGGAAGCCCTGCACGTTGAACGCGACCGACCGCGGCATCACCTCCGCGCGCCGCATCACCGCCAGTCCAGCTCCTGCACCCGGCAGTGCACCCAGCGCCACGGTCCGCCCGCCGCATCGCACCGCGCCTTCGGCCATGCGGCAGTCCTCCGTCGCACAATCCGCCAATGCCGCCGCCGCGGCCAGTATACGGTCACGCAACGCCAGCGCCGCGAGCTCCGTCGCCCGCACCGCCGCCACGGTGCCGGTGCTGCCATAGGCGCCGGTGTCATGGCCCACAAGGTCGGTGTCCGACCTCCGCAGCCGGATATGGTCCGGCGTGGTCCCCAGTATCCACGCCGCGACCTGCCCATGCGTGGTCGACGTGCCATTGCCGAACTCCGCAGTGCCCACATGCAGGTCAAACCCGCCATCGGCCGCGAGGAACAGCCGCGACTCCGCTCGATGGCCGAACGGCGGCGCGGTGTCGATCATGGTCATCGCCATGCCCTCGCCCACCCGCCATTCGGCATCCTGCGGCGCCGGCGGCCCGCCGTCATCGGCCAGGGCCTGCTGCACCAGGTCCAGGCACTGGTCCAGCCCATAGCTGCCGTACTCGACATCGTCCAACCCGGCGTGCGCGCCCACCAGCGGATCGCCCGGCCGGACCATGTTGCGGCGGCGAAACTCGAAGGGGTCGATGCCGAGCCCTCGCGCCACCGCGTCGACTGCCTGCTCCATGGCGAACAGCGTCTGGCTCAGCCCATAGCCGCGGAAGGCGCCGGCCGGCACCGTGTTGGTGTAGGCCGCAACGGCGTCCACCGTCTTGTTCGCACAGCGATAGACCGCCAGGGCAGAGCCGCATGCATTGTTCAGCACGGCGGCGCTGTGGTTGCCATAGGCGCCGGCGTCGGCCACCACATCCAGCGACAGCGCCGTCAGCACCCCATCCCGCGTGGCGCCGACCCGCGCCGTGACGCGCATCGGGTGCCGCGTGGTGGTGGCGGCGAACTGCTCGGCGCGAGTCAGCTCCAACTGCACCGGCCGGCCCAGGCGGAGCGCCGCGAAGGCGCAGATGTCCTCGACCAGCATCTCCTGCTTGCCGCCGAATCCGCCGCCCACCCGCTCGCACAGCACGCGCACCTGCTGTGGCGCCAGGCCCAGCAGGTCGGCCAGCGCCTGGCGGACCAGGAACGGCACCTGCGTGCTGGACCTTACCGTCAGCCGCCCGTCCTCCATCCAGGCGATTGCCGCATGGGTCTCCAGCGCCGCGTGCTGGATGCGCTGGATATCGCAGGTGATCGTCTCCTCCCGGTCCGCGGCGGCGAACCCGGCCTCGACGTCCCCATGCCGGCCATGGATCTCGGCGACGATGTTGCGGGCCGGGTCGGGGATGCGGCTGCCGGGCTTGTCGTGCAGCACGGGCGCGCCGGGCCGCATCGCCGCCACGGGGTCGAACACGGCAGGCATGACGTCGTATTCGACCGCCAAGGCCGCGCACCCCGCCTCCGCCGCTGCAAGGTCCACCGCGACGACGGCGGCCACACGCTGGCCCACGTAGCGCACCACGTCGTCCAGCAGGCGGGTGTCGTCGGGATCGGTGCGGAAGTTCTCGTGCCGCGCGGTGGAATACAGCCGGTCCGGCGCGTCCTCGTGCGTGAAAACAGCGACCACGCCCGGTATGGCCAGCGCTGCCGACCGGTCGACGCGGCAAACCCGGGCATGGGCGTGCGGCGAGCGCAGCAGCCGCATGTGCAGCAGCCCCGGCATTGCGACATCCAAGGTGTAGCGCGCCGCCCCCGTCACTACGGCCGCCGCATCGGGCGCCGGCGCGCTGCCGGGCAGCACGTCCACATGGCGCACGCCAGCCATGGCGTCGGCGATGGCCCGATACCCCGTGCAGCGGCACAGGCTGCCCTTCATCGCCCGCGGCAGGTCGGCCGCCTGCGCCTGCGTCAGCGCACTGGCCGTGACGATCATGCCGGCGGTGCAGAAGCCGCACTGGAACGCCTGGGCGGCCAGGAACGCCTGCTGCATCGGGTGCAGCCCGCCCTCCGCTGCGAGCCCTTCGATCGTCGTCACGTGCCGCCCGGCCACCCGCGACGCCGGCACCAGGCAGCTCTGCACCGCCTCCCCGTCCAGCAGCACGGTGCAGGCCCCGCAATCACCGGCGTCGCAGCCCTTCTTGACCCCAAACCACCCGAGCCCGCGCAGCATCGTCCGCAGGCACTGCCCGGGCGAGGGCTCGCATGCCTGCTCGACGCCGTTCACATGCACGACGCTCATCCCGTCAACTCCGTAAGCAGTTCGGCCGCGAGGCGCCGGGTCATGTGCCGCCGCCACGCCGGCGCGCCGTGCACGTCGTCATACCACAGGGCGGCCGGGATCGCCTGCACGTGCGCGTCGAGCGCGGCCGCCGACGGCGGGCTGGCCCAGGACGCATACAGCGGCCGCACTGTGCTGGCCGTGATCGTCAACGCCAGGCCGCCGTCCGCGTCCAAGGTCGCGACCAGCAGCGCCGCCGACCGGCCATGGGTCGTCAGCGACGCCTGCCGCCACCCCGCCCGGCGGCGCAGCGCCGCCATCGGCAGATCGATCGCCCGCAGCAGTTCGCCCGGCATCAGCACGGTGCGCTGCGGCCCCAGGGTGAAATCCGCCATCGGCGCCAGCCGCCCCGTCCCGTCCGGCCGCCAGATGCACGCGACGCCGTCCAGCGCCACCGCCAATGCCAGCATCGGCGCGGCCGGCAGCGACAGGCACACATTGCCGCCGACCGTCGCGGTGTTCCACACTTTGAACGACCCCAGCAGCGCGTTGCAGCAGGCGGCGAACAGCGGCCCGGCCCGCCACTCCGGCGGCGCCTCGAACGCTTCCAGCGCCGCGATCGTGCACGTGGCGCCGATGCGCAGTCCGGCCTCCGAGACCTCCAGCGCCGGCCAGCGCAGCGCCGAAAGGTCGTTCAAGACGCGTAAGCCCGGCTGCGGTTCGGAGAACAGCCAGGTGCCGCCCGCCAGCCACGCGGCGCCGGGCTGCCAAGGCGGCAGGTCCGACCGGATCGACGGCGACGCGACGGAGACGATGGACGGCAGGTCCACCCGCCTACTCCGCCGCTGAGTGCTGCCGGAGCCTGCCAGGCCCCTGCGCTGCCATCACCGGGACGCCGCTTCGAACACGGCATGGCTCCAGGCGCCCTCCGGCCTCCGGCTGATGACCGGATCGCTGCCGCCGCCCATGAGCGTGCCCACCGTCCGCTCGTAGGCAGCGGGTTCGAGGTAGCCCATCCGCTTCGGGTCGGAGCCGAGAAGCTTTGCGACCTCGCCCATCATGCGCTTCTGGTGCGCCGCGGTCTGCGCCCCGGCGGTGTCGTTCGACAGCACGATCTTCACTGCCTCGTCCTGGTGCTCGCTCGCATACTGCCAACCCTTCAACGACGCCTTCAGGAACTTGGCAAGCGTGCCGGCCATCGCCGGGTCGGCAAGCTTGCTTTCGGTCGTGTAGAGGCCGTCCTCCAGCGTTGCCACGCCCTGGTCCTCGTATCGGAACACATTGAGCTGGTCGGGCTTCATCCCGGCCTCGATCAACTGCCAGTACTCGTTATAGGTCATCGTCGAGATGCAGGCGGCCTGCTTCTGCAGCAGCGGATCGACGTTGAACCCCTGTTTGAGTACGGTGACGCCATCCGGGCCGCCATCGATCGGCAGCTTCAGCTTGGCCATCCACGACAGGAAGGGGTATTCGTTGCCGCTGAACCACACGCCCAGCGTCTTGCCCTTGAACTGCGTCGGGCTGGCGACGCCGCTGTCCCGACGGCAAGTCAGCTGCATGCCCGATCTTTCGAAGATCTGGGCGATGTTGACCAGCCGCACGCCCTTTTCGCGCGCGGCCAATGCCGACGGCATCCAGTCGACGATCACGTCGGCTCCGCCCCCTGCGATGACCTGGCTGGGGTTGATGTCCGGCCCGCCCGGCTTGATGGCGACGTCCAGGCCGGCATCGGCGTAGAAGCCCTTGGCAGCGGCGACGTAATAGCCGGCGAACTGCGCCTGCGGCACCCACTTGAGCTGCAACGTGAGCTTATCGGCGGCGTGGGCGTGGGCGGCGAGGCTGAACAGCGCAGCGGTGGCGAGCAGCAAGGATCGCATGGCGAGGCTTCCCGAAAGGTTCAACGAAACGAGGGATGCCAGAACGCGAAGAAGCGCTCCAGCACGGACAGGGCGGCGAAGGCGAGCGTGCCGGTCAGCGAGGCCAGCACGATCTCGGCCCACACCAGGTCGAGGTTCATCCGCGCGACCTCGGTGCTGATGCGGAACCCCATGCCGACGATGGGGGTGCCGAAGAACTCGGCGACGATCGCGCCGATCAGGGCCAGGGTCGCATTCAGCTTGAGCGCGACAAAAACGAACGGCACCGCAGCGGGCAGGCGGAGCCGGAGCAGGGTCGCCCAGTAGCCCGCGCCGTAGCCGCGCATCAGGTCGCGCTCCATGGCGCCGGCGGCGGCGAGGCCCGCGGTCGCCTGCACCAGCATGGGGAAGAAGGTCATCGCCACGACGACGGCGGCCTTGCTCGGCCAGTCGAAGCCGAACCACATCACCATGATCGGGGCGATGCCGACGATGGGCATGGCGGAGGCGAGGCTGCCCAGCGGCATGACGCCGCGCCGCAGGAAATCCGAGCGGTCGAGCGCAATGGCCGCGAGCAAGCCGGCAGCACAGCCGATCGCGTAGCCCGGCAGCACGGCGCGCAGCACGGTCTGCACGAAGTCGGCGCCGAGCGTCGATAGGTGGCTGACAAACGTGCGGGCGATCGCGGACGGCGGCGGCAGCAGGATCGCAGGCACGCCGTAGCCCACGCACACGGCTTGCCAGGCCGCGAGCAGCAGGGCACCGAACAGCAGCGGCGGCCCGACCCGCCCCGGCAGGCCGCCTCGGCGCGCCAGCCACCAAAGCAAGGCACCGCCCCCGCTCAACAGGGCCAGTAGGAAAACCGTCGTCAGAGCCGTCCGCCCCACGCGCGCACCAGGCAGGCGCGTGCAAGGTCGACGCCGCCGGTCGCCAGCAGGGCCAGCGCCGCGGCGGTGAACAGCGCCGCCCAGATTTGCAATGTCTGCCCGTAGTAGGACCCAGCCAGTAGGCGGGCACCCAAACCGGCCTGGGCACCCGTTGGCAGCTCAGCGACGATGGCGCCGACCAGTGCCAGGGCGCTCGCGACCTTCAACGCCGGGAACAGGAACGCCATCGATGCGGGCCAGCGTAGCCGAGTGAACACCTGCGCCTCCGATGCAGCGTAGGTGCGCATGAGGTCGCGTTGCATCGGGTCGGGCGCGCGCAGGCCCGTGACCATCGCGATGGTCACGGGAAAGAAACTGAGCCAGCCCGCGATCAACGCCTTCGGCAGCATGCCCGTCAGCCCGGCATTGCCCAGCACGACCACGACCATCGGAGCGATGGCGAGCACCGGGACCGTCTGGCTCGCGATGACCCAGGGCATCAAGGAGCGGTCGAGCGCGCGGGCATGGACGATGCCCACGGCGAGCGCCGTGCCGAGCACCACCGCGATAGCAAAGCCGCAAAGGGCCGCCTCCGCGGTGACCGCGGCGTGGAAGACCAGGCTGTGCGGGGAGGTGACGGGGAACCCAAACAGCCCATCCAGGATCTCGCCGGTAACCTGGTGCGGCAGGGGCAGCACCGGCCGGTCAAGCCACAGGGTCGAAACCCAGATGTCACGGCCTGTCGCGCCGTCATCGGCAAGGTTCGCCGCCGTTTCATGGTTCAGCCACATCGCTGCCGGATACCAGACCGCGACCAACGCCAGCAGCACGGTGGCCACCGGCAGGATACGGCGGGCACGGTCAATCATAGCTGTGCCCAGCCCGCAACGCGTTGCGGACGCGGTGGGCGACCGCGAGGAAGCCGGGGGTCTCGCGGATGTCGAGCGGGCGTTCGGCCGGGCCGAGCTCGACATCGATCACCTCGACAATCCTCCCCGGCTGCGGCGACATCACCACGATGCGCGAGGAGAGATAGACCGCCTCGGGGATCGAGTGCGTTACGAACAGGCAGGTCAGCCCAGCCTGCCGCCACAGGCGGTGCAGATGCAGGTTCAGCGTGTCGCGGGTAATCTCGTCCAGGGCGCCGAACGGCTCGTCCATCAACAGCAAGGACGGCTCGAAGCACAGCGCCCGGGCGATGGAGACGCGCTGCTGCATGCCGCCCGAGAGCTGCCACGGAAAGCGCTTCTTGAAGTCGGCAAGGCCTACCAGGGCGAGGTAGCGGGATGCGCGGTCGCGCTGCTCCGCTTTCGACATCCCTGCCAGCTCCAGCGGCAGGCGCACGTTGCGTTCGGCATTGCGCCAAGGAAATAGGGCAGGCGCTTGGAACACATAGCCGTAGGCGCGGGACAGCCGGGCCTCGCGCGGGGTCATGCCAGCGACGGCCAGGCAGCCGGCGGTCGGCTGCTCGAGATCGGCGACGGCGCGGAGCAAGGTCGTCTTGCCGCAACCGGAGGGACCGATCAACGAGGTGAACGAGCCCTGCGGGACCGACAGGTGGATGTCGGTCAGGGCGTGGATGACCTGCCCATCGGTAGCGAAGGTGAGCGAGACGCCATCGGCCCGAACTGCGTCGGCCGGCGGCGGCGTCGAGTGCTGCCGTCCGTCCGTCGCCAACGCGCGCACCGCGCTGGCTGCTGTCACGCCTCCTGCTCCGCCAGGAACGCGAGCAGCGCCGCGTTGAACGCGACGGGCTCGGTCACGGTGAAGCCGTGGCCGCCCTCCGCAACGAGCCACAAGCGCGCGCCGGGGATGCCGGCGGCCAGCGCTTCCGACGCGGTCCAGGGCACCAGCATGTCGTCGCGCGAGGCGGCGACCAGCGTCGGGCAACCGATCTCGCCCAGCCGGTCCGTGGCATCGAAGGCCTGCAATGCCGCGATCCGCTTCAGCAGCGTATCCGTGCCCTGGAAGTGTGCGACCGCGTGCTCATGCTCCCGTGCGAGCCGCTGCGTGTTCCGCGACAGCCAAGGCGCCGGGTAGAGGAACAGCGGCTGGGCCCGCACATAGGCCTCCGGGCCGATCCGCAGCAGATCCTTGCGGACGGCGAAGCAGCGCTCGGTATGGGAGTCGACCCTCGCCCAGGCGTTGACGAGGACGAGGCTGGCGACACGGGCTGGACGGCGCAACGCGAGCTCGAGGCCGACCAGGCCACCGAGGGCATGGCCGACGAAATGGCAGCGCCCGATCCCGAGTTCGTCGAGGACCGCGATGATGTCGTCCGCCATGCAGCCGATCGAATAGGGATCGGGCAATGGTCCTGCGCTCTGGCCGGTGCCGCGCTGGTCATAGGTCACGACACGGTGCCGGTCGCCTAGCCGTTCGAGTTGCGGTTGCCAGAACGCCCCGGTGCCGCCGAGGCCGGACGACAGCAGAACCGCTCCGTTCCCATTGGCCGCCCGGCCATGGACCTCGTAGTGCATGGCTCGCTCAGGCCGCCTTGCCGATATGCGCCGTCGTTGCGATCTCCACTAGTGCGTCCGGCTTGACGAGGCCGCACTGGATGCAGAAGCGTGCCGGCTTGTCGCCCGGGAAGAACTCGGCATACACCGCGTTCATGGCGGCGTAGTTGGCCCAATCGGTGATGAAGATCGAGTTGAACGTCACGTCGGCCATGGTGCCGCCGGCGGTCTCGACCACTGACTTGATCGTATTCAGGACATGGCGGGTTTGCGCCGCCGGGTCGCCGGCGTACAGGACGTTGTTGTCTTTATCGAACGGCAACGTGCCGGAGACGTATAGGACGCCGTCAGCGAGGACGCCCGGCGAGTAGGGCGCAAGGGGCTTGCCGCTACCCGCAGGAATAATTGGCATCATCGGCATTGCAAGACTCCGTTCTGGTTCAGGCCGCGTGGCCGGAGATCGCGGAAGGCGTCGGCGCTTGCAGAATAGTCCCGCAGAAGTCGGCTACGGTGGAAACCCAGCCAAAGAAGGTCTCGATGTTGTAGAGCGCGGCATGCTGTGCGAACTCTGGCCCGGCTTGGTGCGTCGCGTCTGCCAATACGACGCCGAAGTATTCGAGGTGATAGGCATCGCGCAGCGACGACTCAACGCAGACGTTCGTCGCGATGCCCGTGAAAATGAGGTTCCGGATCCCTCGCGCGCGTAGGAAGCTGTCGATGTTGGTGTTGAAGAACACGCTATACCGGGTCTTCTGGATGATGGCGTCGCCGGGTTGCGGCTTTAAGGCATCGACGATGGCGTAGTCCCATCCGCCCTTGGCCAAAAGCTTGCCCATGAGCTCCGGGCGGTCGCGCATCGTCTTCAGTGCATTGGACTTGTGCCAGTTCGGGGAGCCGGGTCCTCCCGCCTCGACATAGCCGGCGTCCCAGCCGTTCTGCAGGAACACTACCTGTATTCCGGCCGCGCGGGCTGCCTCGACTGCGGTGACGATCCGCGCGGTTGCCGCGGCAGCCCCGGAGATGTCGAAGCCGGCAAGATCGAGATAGCCTCCGGGCGAGGCGTAGGCGTTCTGCATGTCCACGACGATGAGCGCGGTCTTGCTCGGCTCGATCCGGATCGGCTCGGGCCGCGCCGGCAACACGACCGAACGCTCTGCGATCAGGCCGGATATCCTGGCCTTGCTTGTTTCCATCATGCCGTCTCCGCCTGCGCCGATTGCCGGCGCGTCGCCATCAGCGGCTGGATGCGGGTGCCAAAATCGTCCATGCCCGCCACGAAATCGTCGAAGGTCAGCAAAACGCCGCCGGTGCCGGGCACTTCGGCGATCTCGTCCAGCATGCGCGCCACTTGGGCGTAGGAGCCCACCAGCGTCCCCATGTTGATGTTCACCGCCGAGGTCGGGTCCGCCATCGTCCGCACGTTGGTGTCGGGGCCAGACTTCGTGTCGGCGGCACTTTGCTGCGTCAGCCAAGCCAATGCCTCGGTGTCGGCGCCGCTTTTGTAGCGTTCCCATTTGGCGAAAGCGGCCTCGTCCGTTGCATCGGCGATGATCATGAACAGCGCATAGGTCGAGACCTGGCGGCCCGTCCGCATCGTCGCCGCCTGCAGCCGGGCTGCGGTCGGCGCGAATGCAGCCGGCGTGTTGGGGCCTTTGCCGAAGCAGAAGTTCCGGTCGGCATAGGCGGCGGTGAACGCCAGCCCGGCATCGCTTTGACCGGCGCAGATGAGCTTGATGTCGGCCTGCGGCCTGGGGCTCACGCGGCAATCGTCCATGGTGAAGAACTCGCCCTTGAAGTCGCACGTCCCGGTGCTCCAGAGGGTGCGCAGGACGTGGACGTATTCCTTCACGTAGTCGTAGCGGCGCGCGAAGTATTCGTCGCCGGGCCACAGGCCCATTTGGGCATACTCGGGTTTTTGCCAGCCGGTGATGATGTTGATCCCAAACCGTCCGTTGGAGATCGAGTCGATGGTCGAGGTCATGCGTGCGACGATCGCAGGAGGCATGACGAGCGTCGCGGCAGTTGCGAACAGCTTGATGCGCGACGTCACGGCGGCAAGGCCCGCCATCAGCGTGAAGGACTCCAGGTTGTGATCCCAGAACTCCGTTTTGCCGCCGAACCCGCGCAGCTTGATCATCGAAAGAGCAAAATCCAGGCCGTACTGCTCCGCATTCAATACGATGGTCTTGTTGAGCGCGAACGTGGGCATGTATTGCGGCGCGGTTTCCGAGATCAGCCAGCCATTGTTGCCGATCGGAATGAAAACACCGATCTCCACGTTGCGATCCCTTCTCTCTTGGCATATATTGCCCAGTGTCGTGCAATCCAGTGTCGTGCAATCAAGGAAGCATAAATCGTGCCATGGAGCGCTCGTCTGCGCCGTTAACGGAATAAGCCGGTGGATCTTCAGAAACCTCACCCGGCGGATCGCCGTGAGCGCATTACAAACGGCGACTACCGAGCTGGTGGGCTGGCCAAGCAAACGAGCGGCTCTTTGGTGTCGCTGTAACCTTGAGTGGCCGAAACGGTGGCCATCGGCGCTGGTAGGCGTCGTCCAGCTCGCCGTTGAGCACGCGCGTCCTGGTCCGGAACACCAGCTATGCGCCGTGCTGGCTCCAGTGCAAGAGCCCGCCCCGTCGCGCACGAAGCGGCTATCGACGCCGACATAGGCCGGTCCGTCCAAGTCCGGCATCTCGTCAAGGTCGAGCTGGCAACCCGATCACACCAGTTCGGGCTTATCGCGAAACGTTATTCATATCGTTCAGTTTTCAACGCGGAAGCGCGTCAGGGTTTGGGGTCAACCTCATAGGAGCGGGTGCCCTCCTGCATGCGGGGGCGCAGCGTGATGCCTTTGCGCATGGCCCAGATGTCGACCTGATGATGCAAGGGGATGATGGCTTGTTCGGCCATGCCCATTTTGGTGGCTTGAATATACAGCTTCTCGTGTTCCTCCGGGTCGAAGGTGGCAAGGCTGCGTTCGACCATTTCGTCAATCTCGTTCCGGGCGAAGTGGGACGGACGGATGATAGCGCCGCGTCCCTTTTCTGGGTTGGTGGAGGCGATAATCTGGATCAGGCTGCTGCTGGCCTCCCCGGTGTCGCTGGCCCATCCGGTCAGCGAGGCGGTGTATTCGTCTCTGTTGGCGCCGGCGAAGAACATGCTGGACGGGGCGGTCGCGACAGTGGTCTTCACGCCCACCCGGGTCTACATCTGCGCGATCGCCTCCACGATCGTGTGGTCATTGACGTAGCGGTCGTTAGGCCCGGCCAGGGTCAACTGGAAGCCGTTCGGGTATCCGGCTTCGGCCAGCAGCTTCTTGGCCCTGGCCGGGTCGTATGGATCGGGCTTGAGGTCCGGCACGTAGCCGGCGGCGCCCATGGGCAGCAACTGCCCCGTGGGGGCGGCGAACCCGTCCATGATCTGGGTGCGGATGCCCTCACGGTTGACGGCCAGGGACAGCGCCTGGCGCACGCGCAGGTCCTTCAGCGGGTTGTTGTCCAGCGGCTTGCCCGTGTTGTCGAAGGCAAGCGGCGTCCGCTGCCGTTCGGTGTTCAGGTAGATGTAGATCAGCCGCTGCCCGGTCCAGGGACACGAGCGTCAGCTTTGGGTTCTGCTTCAGCATGGCCACGTCGCGGGTCGAGACCTGGTCGATGATGTCCACGTCGCCCGCCTGCAGTGCAGCCGTGCGGGAGCCGTTGTTGGCGATCAGGCGGTAGTTCACCCGGTCCCAATAGGGCCTTGGACCCCAGTAGTTCTCGTTTGGGACGAAGACGATCTTGTCGCCCAGCAGAACGGATTCCATCCTGTAGGGCCCGGTGCCGATGGCTGCCTTGCCAGAGTTGTAATCCGCGGTAACGGCGCCCTGCCCATGCTTGCGGCTGACGATGCGGGCGCTGGCCAGCAGGTAGGGCAACAGTGGCTCGGGCACGTGCGTGTGCATGCGGACGGTCAGCGGGTCCACGATCTCGATCGACCTCACCGGCTTCACCGCATGGGTGAAGCTGGCCGGGCTGTTCAGCACCTGGGGGATGCGCTCGAAGGTGAAGACGATGTCGTCGGGCGTAAAGGGCGTGCCGTCGCTGAACTTCACGCCGGGACGGAGCTTGAACTCCCAGGTTCGGTCATCGATCGCCTTCCAGCTTTCCGCCAGCTCCGGCACCGGCTTGAACTCGCCATCCAGGACGACGAGTGCGTTGAACAAGTGGAAGGCGATGATGTTGTTGGGCGTCAGGTTCTAATAGTGCGGGTCGATCGAGGTGAAGGCGCCGCCGGTGCCCACGTTCAGCACGGTTTCGGCCCGGCTGACTGCAGGAACCAGCGCCAGGCCGCAGGCGATCAGCACAACTGGCAGCCAGGCGATGGATCGTCGCATTGTCAGCTCCGGATGAAGGGTGGCGAGAACCATGCAAGTTCGAGACCGGCGGGGAAAGGCGGTGTGCGAGGAATTGGCTCAACCTGGGGCAACTCGCTTGCCTGCTATGGGCTCGATCATCGCCTCATTTCGGGTTGGGCAAAGAAGCCGCTGAACGTGCTGGCTTGTGAGATTGAGTTGGCGAACGCTGTCATGAGCGGCGCAAGCCTGTGCTCGGGCCTGTTGGGGATCAGTTTGCCAATCGACAGATGGAGCTTATGGCGCTAACCGGCGAGCCAGCCGCCATCGACGACGAGCTCGGTGCCCGTGGTGAACGACGCGGCGTCACCGGCGAGGTAGAGCGCGGCCTGCGCCACCTCCTCTGCCTGGCCGAACCGGCCCATCGGATGTCGCTGGCGGGAGGCCTCGCGCGTGGCCTCCGGCGTCGCCGAGCGGGCGAAGCTGCGGGCCAGCAGCGGCGTCTCGATCGCGCCGGGCAGGATGGCGTTCACGCGTATGCCGTCCGCGGCAAAGTCGAGCGCCATGGTCTTGGTCAGGCTGAGGATCGCACCCTTTGCCGCGATATAGGCGCTGTTGTTGCGCCCGCCGGCCCGGGCCAGTTGGGAGGCGACGGTGACGATGCTGCCGCTGCCCGCCGCCTGCATCGCCGGCAGCACCGCGCGCGCCCAGAGCCAAGTGCCCCACAAGTTCGCGCGGAGCACCGCATCCCAGTCCTCGAGCCGAATCGTGAGCGCAGTGCCGCCGCTCGAGAACCCGGCCGCGGTCAGCAACACGTCGATGCGGCCGAACGCGGCCAGCACGGCAGCCGCGTCGGCGTCGGCGCGGCCGGGTTCCCCCACGTCGCCGGCACGCACCATCGCCTCGCCGTCCATGGCCCGGATTGCCACGGCCACCGCCTCTGCCCCCTCGCCGTCCCGGTCCACCAGGCATAGCCGCGCACCCTCCTGCGCGAACAGCAGCGCCGCCGCCCGGCCAATGCCCGAGCCCCCGCCAGTAACTACGGCAACCTTTCCTGCCAGCCTCATGTCCTGCGCTCCGCTTGCCCCGCCTGGTCGAAACTGCATCCTGCCGCAGCGAGCCGGTTCATGCACGACGGCGGCTCTCATCCCCGATGCCGCGGGCAATCGTCGGCAGACCGGTTGCGCCCGCCACGCCTGCCACTTAGGCTCAGCCTAAAGCTCGGGGATGAAGCGTCACTGCTCCAACGATCAGATGGTGTGCAATGACGATAGGACGTAGGACGTTTCTGCAGGGCGCGGCCAGTGCCGCCATACTCGCGGAAGGGACGGGCCAGGCGGTGGCGCAGACCCGCGCCGAAACGCTCCGCTATGTCACAGGCGCGACCATCAACACGCTGGACACCACCATGCCGGGCGCCACGCGTGAGTCTTTCGGCCTCAGCATGAATGTCTATGACCGGCTGTTCAGCTTCGGCCGCAAGAAGCTCGGCGATAACTGGGTGTTCGACCCCGAGACCATACGCGGCGAGCTGGCGAAATCCTACAGCATCAGCACAGACAACCAGGTGATCACCATCGCTCTGCGTCCCGACGCGACCTGGCACGACGGATCGCCCGTGACCGCCGAGGACATCAAGTGGTCGCTGGACCGCGCCGTCTCGGCGAAATCGCTGGCGCCGCCACAGCTCTCCACGGGGTCGTTGACCAGCCCCGACCAGTTCAAGATCGTCGACGCGCGCACCCTGACCGTCAGCCTCGACAAGCCGGACCGGCTGGCGCTGGCGAACCTGTGCGTGTGCTACGCCACGATGATCAACAGCAAGCTCGCGAAGCAGCACGCCACCGCCGAGGACCCCTGGGCGATGGAGTGGATGAAGACCAACACCGCGGCCAGCGGCGCCTACATCGTCGAGAGCCACAAGCCCGGCGAGAGCACCATCTTGCGCCGCAACGAGAAATGGACTGGCGGCGCCGATGGCAGGCTGCCGGCATTCCGCCGCATCATCATCCAGACCGTTCCGGAACCCGCGACCCGCGCCAACCTGATCGAGCGCGGTGACGCCGACCTGGCCATCGACTTGGCCGCCAGCGACATACCCAGCATCGAGAAGTCGGCAAAATCCAAGGTCGCCTCCATCCCGCAGACCAACGGTTTCACCCACATCACGATGAACACGCAGATAGCGCCCTTCGACAACCCGAAGATCCGCCAGGCAGTCGCCGCGGCGCTGCCGTATGAGGACATGTTCCAGGCGGCCATCTTCGGCCGCGGCACCAAGCTGTTCGGCGCCGACTGGACCGCGACACCGCCCAACAGCACCTTCCCGCAGCCGATGCCGAACAAGACCGACCCGGCTCGCGCCAAGCAGTTGCTCGCCGAGGCTGGCTTGCCCGACGGCTTCTCGACCAGCTTCGCCTACAGCGCCGGCCAGGCCGGCACCGCCGAGCCGCTGGCCGCCCTGCTGAAAGAGGCGCTGGGCAAGGTCGGCATCCAGATCGACATCCAGAAAAAGCCGGACGCCGAGTTCAACACGCTCGAATCCGACAAGAAGATGCCGTTTTACACCGACGGCGCGACCGCATGGCTGCCCTACACCTATTACTTCTTTTACCTGTATTTCACCCGCAATCAGCGCTGGAACTTCTCAGGCTGGAAAAGCACTGGCATCGAAGACTTGACGCTCGACGCCCGCTACCAGACCGACACCGCCAAATACGACGAGGACTGCAAGCGGATGATCGAGCTGTTCGTGCCGCAGACCCCACTGATTATGTTGTGGCAGCCGAACCAGGACGCGGTGATGTCGAAGACGGTCGACGGCTACACCTATCAATTCTATCGCCAGGCGGATTTCCGCGATCTCAGGCGGGTCTGACGCCATGTTCGCCGGCATCCTCCGGCGCGTCGGCCGCCGCATGGTCGGACGCTTGGTCGCGTCCATTCCGGCGCTGCTCGGCGTGGTCGTCGTCACCTTCACGCTCATGCGCGTGCTGCCCGGCGACCCCGCCGTGTATTTCTCCTCCGGCCCCAGCTCCGGACGCGCGGAGATCGAGGCGCTGCGGCACAGCATGGGACTCGACCGCCCGATACCAGTGCAGTTGCTCCGGTATCTCGGCCAGGTCGCGACCGGAGACCTCGGGCAATCGCTCACGACCGGACAGCCGGTCGCGCTCGACATGCGCCGCCGCCTGCCGGCCTCGCTGGAGCTGACCTGCACCACACTGATCATCGCGCTCCTGCTATCCGTGCCGCTCGGCGTGTTGGCGGCGCTGCGGCCGGGGTCTGCGGTCGACCATGCGGTGCGTATGCTGTGCACCCTTGGCGTCTGCGTGCCGACCTTCGTCTCCGGGCTGCTGCTGATCTATGCGTTCTACTACCTGCTCGGCTGGGCGCCGGACCCTACGGCGCGCATCGACATCTTCGCCTCCGCGCCGCCCGATCTCACCGGCTTCTATCTCGTCGACTTCGCGCTGGCACGCGATTGGGACGGCTGGTGGGCGGCCTTTACCCAGCTCCTGCTGCCATCCTTCACCATGGCGCTGTTCGTGCTGGCGCCGCTGGCCCGCATGACCCGCGCCTCGATGCTGGCGGTGCTCAGCAGCGACTTCATCCGCACGGCGCATGCGATGGGCCTGCCGCGCCGGCGCATCGTCGTCGGCTATGCGCTGCGCAACGCGCTGCTGCCGGTCATCACCATCACCGGCATCGTCTTCTCGACCATGCTCGGCGCCAACGTGCTGGTCGAGAAGGTATTCTCCTGGCCCGGCGTCGCCTCCTACGCGCTCGATGCGCTGCTCGCCTCCGACTACGCCCCCGTGCAGGCATTCGTGCTGCTGATGGCGGTGATCTTCGTGCTGGTGAACGTGGCGATCGATGTCCTGTATGGCATCGCCGACCCGCGGGTGTCGGTCGCTTGAGCGGGACAGCGCTCCGCCAGGCTGCTCCAGGAGCTCGCCGGACGGGCCGGCACGTCGCCTACGTGCTGCGCTCCAATCCGGTCACGGCGCTCGCGGCCGCCGGCACCGCGCTGCTGATATTGGTGGGCCTGTTCGCCCCGCTCCTGTCGCCCTACGACCCCATCGTCTCGAACGTGCCGCATGCATTGGAGCCGCCGAGCCTCCTGCACTGGGCCGGAACCGACCAGCTCGGCCGCGATATCCTCAGCCGGATCGTCACCGCCACCCGGCTCGACCTGCTGATCGCGGCCTCGGCCGTCAGCATCTCCTTTGCCGCTGGGGCCGTGATCGGCGGGTTCTGCGGCTACCGCGGCGGCCGGCTGGACCGATGGATCGGGCGCTTCGTGGACGTGCTGATGGCCTTCCCGCTGTTCGTCCTGGCCATGGCGCTGGTCGCCGCCCTCGGCAACCGCATCGAGAACATTGTCATCGCGACCGCTGTCATCAACTTGCCCTTCTACATCCGCTTCGCCCGGGCGGAGGTGAACGTGCGGCGCAATGCCGGCTGGGTCGAGGCCGCGCGCGCATGCGGCGAGGGCCATCTATCGGTCGTACTGCGCGTGCTGCTGCCGAACGTGCTGCCGGCCATGGCGGTGCAGATCTCGCTGAACCTGGGCTGGGCGATCCTGAACGCCGCCGGGCTGTCGTTCATCGGCCTGGGCGTGCAGGCGCCGACGCCGGAATGGGGGATCATGGTCGCCGAGGGCGCCCGCTTCATCACGACGGGCAAGTGGTGGCTGGTCGCGCTCCCGGGCCTGGCTTTGATGCTGACGGTGCTCTGCTTCAACCTGCTCGGCGACGGCCTGCGCGACATCCTTGATCCCCGCATGCGGACGTGACCGGCCCCTTGCTGCAGGTCGAGGGCCTGCAGGTCGGCTTCTCGACCCGGCACGGCCCCGTCATGGCCCTGCACGGCGTCGACGTCACGATCGAGGCGCGGGAGACGCTGGGCATCGTGGGAGAGAGCGGGTCCGGCAAGTCCGTCACCTCGCTGGCGATCATGCGGCTGCTGGACCGAGCCGGCAGCATCGACGGCGGCCGCGTGCTGTTCGGCGGCCGCGACATCACCCGGGCCGGCCACGCCGACCTGCGCCGCCTGCGCGGCTCCGCGATGTCGATGATCTTTCAGAACCCGCGCGCATCGCTCAATCCCATCCACACCGTCGAGCGACAGATCGCCGACGTGCTCGCGGCCCATGGCCGCCCCCGCGACCGCGCCCAGGTGCTCGGCCTGCTGCGCGCCGTGCTGATCCGCGACCCCGAGCGCCGCCTCGGCGCCTATCCGCACGAGCTCTCGGGTGGCATGTGCCAGCGCGTGATGATCGCCATGGCCATCGCCTGCGAACCCGCACTGCTGATCGCCGACGAGCCCACCACCGGCCTCGACGTCACCACGCAGCAGACCGTCATGGAACTGCTGGCCCGCATCCAGCGCGAGCGTGGGATGGCGCTGATCCTGATCACCCACGACCTCGGCCTCGCGGCCCGCTGGTGCGACCGCATCGCCGTCATGGAAAATGGCCGCGTCGTCGAGCACGGCCCGACGGAGGCGCTGTTCCAGGCCCCGGACCATCCCTACACGCGGCGCCTGGTCGCCGCCTCGCCCACCCGGCGATCCACGCTTGCCGATCTGGCCTTCGGCGCTCCTCCCGCGGTTGCACGAGCAACGCCGCCAGCACCGGGCACACCGCCGCTGCTCGAATTGCGAGGCATCGTAAAAACGTTTGACGGCGGTGTACGGGCCGTCGACGGCGTCTCGTTCCGCATCGTCCAGGGCGGCAGCCTGGGCCTGGTCGGCGAATCCGGCTCGGGCAAGAGCACGCTGTCCCGCCTGGCCTGCCGGCTGCTGGACCCGGACGCAGGCGACATCGTCTTCGAGGGCGAGTCGATCGCGGCGGTCCCGGCGCGCGACTTCCACCACGCGCCGCAACGGAAAAAGATCCAGATCGTGTTCCAGGACCCGCACGACAGCCTCAACCCGCGCCATACCGCGTTCGACAGCATCGCCCACCCGCTGCGCCGGCTCGAGCACCTGCGGGACGGCGCCACGCTGCAGGCCCGCGTGCGCGACGCAGCGTCCCGCGCCGGGCTGCCGATAGAGCTGTTGGAGCGCTTCCCGCATCAGATGTCGGGCGGCCAGAAGGCACGCGTCGGCATCGCCCGCGCCATCGCGCCCCAGCCGCGCCTGCTGATCCTGGATGAGCCGACCGCGGCGCTGGATGTCTCGGTGCAGGCCGTGATCCTGCAGCTCCTGGACCGCTTGCGCCGGGAGGACGGCATCGGCCTGCTATTCGTCAGCCACGACCTGAATGTCGTACGAATGCTCTGCGACGACCTGGTTGTGCTCGAGGCCGGGCGCGTCGTGGAGGCCGGACCGAGCCAGGCGGTGTTCGCCAACCCGCAGGCGCCCTACACGCGCACGCTGCTGGATGCCATCCCCTACTTCGAGCCGCACCGCCGCACCGCTCAGGGCGTGCATCTCACGGCAGTCAGCGAATGACAGGCTTCGGACGGGAAACCGGCCCGCTCTGGGACGTGGGCACCGACATCGGCGGCACCTTCACCGACATCGTCGCTGTCCACGCCGGCACCGGCGAGACCCGGATCGCCAAGGTGCTCTCCCGCCCGGACGCCCCGGTCGATGCGATGCTGGAGGCGATCGCCGCCATCGGCCTGCAGCCCGCCCAAGTCAGCCGTTTCGTGCACGGCACTACCCGCATCACCAACGCCATCGTGCAGGAGCGCCTGCCGCCCATCGCCCTCATCGCGACGGCCGGGTTCGAGGACGTGCTGGAGATTGGCCGCTATCGCCGCCGGGACCTGTATCGCCTCGACATCCCGCCCAAGGCTCCGCCCTTGGTCCCGCATGAACGCTGCTTTCCGCTGGCCGAACGCCTGGACCACGCCGGCACGGTCCTGGAGCCGCTGCACGAGGCCGAGCTGGCGCGGATGGCCGAATGGGTCCGCGCGGTGGGCGTCGAGAGCGTCGCCGTCTGCCTGCTGCACGCCTACGCGAACCCGGCGCATGAACGCCTGGTCGGCGAGCGGCTCCGCAGCGTGGTGCCCTACGTGTCCCTCTCGCACGAGGTGAATCCCGAGGCCCGGGAGTACGAACGCGCCTCCTCCACCGCCTACAACGCCGCCGCCATGCCGATCGCCGCGGAGTACCTCACCGAGCTGGAGCGCCGGCTGTCCCTGGGCGCCGGGCTGCAGGTGTTCCACTCGGCGGGCGGGATGGTCCCGATCTCAACCGCGAGGCAGCGCCCCATCGTGATGGCCTTGTCCGGCCCGGCTGCCGGCGTCGCAGCCTCCGTGCAGGTCGCCCGCACGCTGGGCCTGCCGCGGGTGCTCACCTTCGACATGGGCGGCACCACCACCGACGTCTGCCTCATCGTGGACGGCGCGGCCGAGATGACCGACACCCGCATGACCGGCGACCGCCCGCTGCGGCAGGCGATGCTGGCCGTGCAGTCGATCGGCGCCGGCGGCGGCTCCCTCGTGCGCCTCGGTGCCGGCGGCCTGAGCGTCGGGCCGGAGAGTGCCGGCGTCGACCCCGGCCCGGCCTGCTACGGCCGCGGCGGCCTGCTGCCTACCATCACCGACGCCAATGCACTCCTGGGCTACCTGGACCCGGACATGAAGCTGGGCGACCGCATCGGCATCGATCTCACCCGCGCCCGCGCCGCCATCGCACCCATTGCCGCAGCGCTTGGGCTGGACGTGACGGACGCCGCCCTTGGCATCCTCCAGGTGGCCAACGCCACCATGGCCCGCGTCCTGCGCCGGGTCACGGTCGAGCGGGGCATCGACGGGCGGGACTGCACCCTGCTGGCCTTCGGCGGCGGCGGGCCAATGCACGCGACAGGCCTGGCCGACATGTATGGCCTGCTGGACATCATCGTCCCGGCCGCGTCCAGCGCCTTCTCCGCCCTCGGTTGCCTGACCGCCGACCTCTGCTTCACCCAGCAGCAGACCGTGCGCCTGCCGCTGGCAGGGCTATCCGACCACGCCCTTGCCGTCCGGCTCGACCCGCTGCGCGCCCGGGCAATGGAACCGTTGCTGGCCGTCGCCATGGCGCCCGATCGCCTCGACATCTCGCACGTGGCCCTGATGCGCTACGCGGCGCAGAGCGACACGACGGCCGTGCCGTTCACCCTTCCGCTCGATTTGCCGGCGCTGCAGCGCGACTTCCAGGCCCACCACCGCCAGTTGTTCGGCTACGCGACCGAGGAGCCGTGCGTGATCGAGGCGTTGCGCGTGGAGGCCCGCGAGCCCTCCCGAGCCTGCCCGGCCCGGCCATCCCGCGAGCCCCGCTGCGACGCTCCGCCGCCGCGCAGCCGCCGTTGCAGCTTTCCAGGCGCCCGTGACGTCCCGACGGCCATCCTCGCCCGCGAAGGGCTGGCGGCTGCGGCGCTCGAAACTGCGATTCCCGGACCCGCGATCATCGTCGATAGCTGGTCGACCGTCGTTGTCCCACCAGGCTGGCAGGCGGCGCCCGGCGCCGAAGGCAACCTGTTCCTCAGCCGGATCGCCGCATGAATGCACCGCTCGACCCCTTCGTCGTCGAGGTCGTCCGCCACGGCCTCTCCGCAGCGGCGGAGGAGATAAGCCTCGTGCTCACCCGCTCCGCCCGCTCCCCCTTGCTGCGGGAGGCGGGCGACCTGTCTTCCACCATCACCGACGCTGCCGGCGGACTGGTCGCGCAGGGGCGGGACATTCCCGCATAGGCGCTAAAATAGGTCCCGGACGGGATATCGGATGTGAGGTTTGCGCCTTCGCGGCGCGTTGGCGAGGTGCCGGTGAACCATGGGGTGTGGGGCGATGAGGCTGGCCAGAGAGAGTGGG
>JAABVA010001876.1_pt1 | contig 21743 bp, 24 predicted proteins | sample 5560331 | NCBI WGS metagenome assembly JAABVA01 (sample SAMN12812661, study PRJNA571458) | rock metagenome | isolation source: Antarctica rocks | place: Antarctica: Victoria Land, Mt New Zealand sud | collected 2016-01-07
GCCCGCAGCCCGTCGAGGTGGAAGTTGAACTTCCTCAGCCCCAGGTTGCACCCGCCCGGCGCGGATACCTCGGCCTCCCTAAACCGGGCGACGAGCGGCCCCAGAACCACGATGCTCGCCCGCATCTGGCGCACCAGGTCGTAGGGTGCCGTGTAGGAATCAACCGTCGAGGCGTCTATGGAGAGCGTGTTACCGTAGAACTCGCACCGCGCCCCGAGACCTTCGAGGACGGCGAGCATCGTCTCGACGTCCTTTATACGTGGGACATTGTGGAACACGGTCCGGCCAGGAGCGAGGAGCGCGGCGGCAATCAGCTTAAGGGCCGCGTTCTTTGCACCGGAGACCGTCACCTCCCCGTGGAGCCCGCCGCCTCCCTCGACGAAAAACCTCTCCATTGACCCACCCTCCCTGTCGCGGCCGTCTCTCTAACCACTCGTACAGCAAACGCCGGTATTGTACAGGGTTGACATAATAAAACGGCTACACCCCAATAACAATCCCGCTACAGTCAGGAGGGTTGCTCCTAGCCCTCGCCGTACTCGCGCGCCACCCGCGCCAAGTTCTCCCCTATGGCGCGGCGACGCTCTATATCTGCCTCTATCCTCTTTCTCTCCTTTGGGTCGTCCGTGGAGATCTCGGACAGCTCGTTTTCGGCCTGCTCGACCCGGCTCTCGGCCGCGTCGACGTCTATCTCGTCGGGGGGCACCGCCTCCTCCACCAGGATCTGCACCAGGTTCTCCGAAATCTTGAAGAAGCCCTCGGAGGTCGCAAAGACGTATCTCTCGTCGTCCTGCGTGATCCTGACCTCTCTGGGCTCGACCGTGGAGACGACCGGCGCGTGATCCCTCATGACACCGATATCGCCGTCCGCGATCCTCACAACCACCAGATCCGCCTCGCCGTCGTAGATCACCTTCTCCGGCGTGATCACCCTACAGAAGAGCTGGCGCCCCTCCTGCTGCTGGCCCTCGGACACTAACCTTCCTCGCCGTTCTCGGAGTTACCCTCCTCTTCCTCCTCGTCGCTCATGCCGCGGGCCTTCTCGACCGCCTCGTCTATGTTGCCAACCATGTAGAACGCCTGCTCCGGCAAGTCGTCGTGCTGGCCCTCGACGATCTCCTTGAAGGAGCGTATGGTCTCCTCCAGGTCCACGAACTTGCCCTCCATGCCCGTGAATTGCTGGGCGACGAAGAACGGCTGCGAGAGGAAGCGTTGTATCCGGCGCGACCGGTTGACGATGACCTTGTCCTCCTCGGAGAGCTCCTCCATGCCGAGGATGTTGATAATGTCCTGCAGCTCCTTGTAGCGCTGCATGATGTGCTGCACCCCCTGGGCCACCTGGTAGTGCTCGTCGCCGACGACGCTAGGGTCCAGGATCGTGGAGACGGAGGTAAGAGGGTCGACTGCTGGATAGATGCCCTGCTCAGCCAGGTCACGCGTCAACTCTACTGTCGAGTCGAGGTGAGTGAACGTGGTGAACGGAGCCGGGTCGGTGTAGTCGTCCGCCGGAACGAAAACCGCCTGGAAGCTCGTGATAGAGCCGCTCTTCGTCGAGGTGATCCGCTCCTGAAGCCTACCCATCTCCGTAGCGAGGGTGGGCTGATAGCCGACCTCTGAGGGCATCCGGCCCATGAGCGTCGAGACCTCGTTGCCGGCCTGCACGAAGCGGAAGATGTTGTCGATGAACAGGAGTACGTCCTGCTCCATTACGTCTCGGAAGTACTCGGAGAGGGTAACCCCGGTGAGACCTATGCGGAAGCGGGCGCCAGGCGGCTCGTTCATCTGGCCGAAGACCATCGCCGTGTTCTCCATAACGCCGGCTTCTTGCATCTCGTCGTAGAGCTCGTGTCCCTCGCGTGTCCGCTCGCCTACCCCGGCGAAGACGCTCGTCCCCTCGTACTGGAGCGCGATGTTGTTGATCAGCTCGGTGATTACGACCGTCTTGCCGACCCCGGCCCCGCCGAAAAGGCCAACCTTGCCGCCCATCAAGACCGGACAGAGAAGATCTATGACCTTTATGCCGGTCACGAACTGCTCTTCCTGGGTGCTAAGGTTCGTGAATTCCGGGGACGAGCGGTGTATGGGCCAATGATCGTCCGCGTCCTCGATCTCGCCCTGATTGTCTATCGGGTTGCCGAGCACGTCCATGAGCCGTCCGAGAACCGCCTTGCCTACCGGTATCGTGATCGGCTGCCCGGTGTCTCGGGCCTCCAAACCCCGGCTCATGCCGTCCGTCGAGCCCATCGCGACCGTCCGCACCACGTCGTCGCCGATGATCTGCTGAACCTCCAGCGTTACCTCGTCCTTCTCGCCGTCCTCGATCTCGTACTCGACCTTGAGCGCGTTGAAGATCTCAGGGATATCATCCTCGTTAAACCGGACGTCTACCACGACCCCTTTGATCTCGACGACTTCGCCGATGCCTCCTCCTACTCCTTGCCCGGATTCTTCCTGGGCCTGAGCCTGCCGACCGCCGTTGGTCCGTCCGTCTCCTTCCCCGTCGTGGGCACCGTTCTCTACCTGCTGCCCGGAGGTCCGTTGCTCTCCCGAAGCTTGCTCGGGGGCCTGTGGGTCCCTAGGGATGTTGAACTTCTCTCTTTTGTCGCTCACGCGAACTCCTCCTGACTCTTTCAGCCTCCGATAGCTTCGGCCGCCGAAGCTATCTCGATGATCTCCGCGGTGATCGCGGCCTGGCGCATCTTGTTCATCTTCATCGTAAGCTCTTCGGACATCTCGTTGGCGCTATCGCTCGCGCTCTTCATTGCCGACATCCTGGCACCGTGCTCCCCGGCCGCACTCTCAACGAGCGCCCGAAAGATGAGCGTTTCCACGTACTTCGGCACCAGCCGATTGAGGAGCTCCTCGGGACCCGGTATGAACTCCAGCGGATTGTTCGGCCCGTTCTCCTCCCCGTCCTCCCCGTTGTCTTTATCCGTCTCCTCCTGGGCCACGGGCAAGAGACGGACGGCTATGGGCTGCTGAACGAGAGCGTTCTTGAAGCGGTTGTAGATCAGGTACACCTCGTCGGCCTCTTCGTCTTCGAAGAGCTGCATGAGGTGGCGCCCGATCTCCCGGGCCTTTTCGTAGGTCGGGCTGTCAGAGAACCCGGAGAACGTCTCCTCGACAGGGACCCTACTAAACTTGAAGAACTCTCTCGCCTTACGGCCGGTCACGACCTGCACGATCTCCGCGTCTTGCTCCTGACGGAGCTCCATCGTGCGCCTCAAGACGTGTGCGTTGAACCCGCCGGCGAGACCCCGGTCGGACGTAACGGTGCAGATCGCTACGTTGTTCACCTCGTCCCGTCCGACGAGGAGCAGGGTATCGCTCTGCGCCCGGTTCGCGATATCCCGCATCATCTCGTCGAGGTTGTCCGTATATGGCCGGACCCGGTCGAGACGCTCCCGCGCCCTCCGGAGCTTGACGGCCGAGATAGTCTGCAACGCCTGCGTCAACTTGGCCGTGTTGTTGACCGACTGTATCTGGCGCTTTAGGTCCTGGAGAGACAACTTTTAGCCCTCTTCCTCCGAGTCGTTCTCGTCCTCGCCGTCGTCCTCTTCCCCGATCTGTACTATGCTGGTGTCCTGGGGCTCGTAGCTCTCGTTGAACTTGTTGATGGCCTCCTTGAGGGTGTCCTTATCCTCGTCGGAGAGTTCTCCCGACTCCCGGATGTTGTTGAGGAGCTCCTCGTGACTGTTCCTCATATGCTCCCGATACTGCTGCTCCCAGTCGGGGATGTTGTCCGCCTCGATATCGTCGACGAGACCGCTGGTGACCGCGTATATGCAAACGACTTGTTCCTCGACCGGCACGATGTCGTGCTCCTTCTGCTGGAGCATATTCATGGTCCGTTCGCCACGAGCCAGGGTCTTCTGGGTGGCCGCATCCAGGTCGCTCCCGAACTGGGCAAAGCTCTGCAGCTCGAAGTACTGCGCCAAGTCCAGCCTCAACGTCCCGGTAACGTCCTTCATAGCCTTGATCTGGGCATTGCCGCCCACCCGGCTCACCGAGTTGCCGACGTCAATGGCCGGCCGCTGGCCCGAGTTGAACAAATCGCCGTCGAGGAAGATCTGGCCGTCCGTGATCGAGATGACGTTCGTCGGGATGTACGACGAGATGTCCCCGCCCTTTGTCTCGCCGATCGGCAGCGCCGTCAAAGAACCGCCGCCGAGGTCGTCCGAGAGCCTGGCCGACCGCTCCAGGAGCCGCGAGTGCAGGAAGAAGACGTCTCCAGGATACGCCTCGCGTCCCGGCGGACGCCTGAGGAGAAGCATCAACTGCCGGTAGGCGTTGGCGTGCTTGGTGAGGTCGTCGTAGATTATCAGCGCATCCTCGCCCTGCGCCATGAAGTACTCGCCGATGGCACACCCGGAGTATGGCGCCAGATAGTGATACGTTGCCTCCTGGGCGGCAGGTGCGTTGACGACGACCGTGTAATCCATCGCCCCGTGCTCTTCGAGCGTGCTCACGAGGCCGGCCACGGTAGAGTCTTTCTGGGCAATAGCCACGTAGATACACTTCACGCCCGAATCACGCTGGGCGAGGATGGTGTCCACGGCGATCACGGTCTTGCCGAGCTTTCGGTCGCCGAGGATCAGCTCGCGCTGGCCGCGCCCGATAGGGACCATCGCATCTATGGCCTTGATACCGGTCTGCATGGGCGTATCGACATCCTTACGGTCGATAACCCCCGCCGCTATCTGTTCGACGTGACGGGTGCCATCAGCATCTATCTCGCCTTTGCCATCCATCGGCCTACCCAGAGCATCCACGACCCGGCCCAACATGCCGTTACCGACCGGGATACTCGCCAGGCGCTCCGTGCGGCGGACGGTGCTACCCTCCCGGATGTGCCTGTCATCGCCGACGATTACGACGCCGACGTTGTCTTCTTCGAGGCTTAGGACAATGCCCGTCACCATCTCGCCACGGTTGTCCTCGAATTCGACCATCTCCTGGTACATTACGTTTGTCAGGCCATGTACCTGTGCGATGCCGTCCCCGACCTGCAATACCTGGCCGACCTCCTCGGTGCGGGCCCGGTTCTCGTAGTCCGTTATAGCGCCCTTCAAGATGGAGGAGATCTCCTCCGGCCTCAATCTACCCACTAAGCAACGCCCCTCTCCAGCATCTTGTTCCGGAGGCCCTGCAACTGCCCCCGCACGCTACCGTCCATCCTTCTCTCCCCGACCTTGAAGACCGCGCCCCCCACGAGGTTCGGGTCCACATGGGTCTCCAGTTCCACTTCGCGGCCCTCCAGGATCCTGCCGAGCCGCTCCCTCACCCGGTTGAACTCCTCCTCGGAGAGCTCCACCGCCGTGGTCAACCCGACCTCAACCTTCCCCTGGTGTTCCCTGACGCGATCCTCGAAGGGCGGCACGACCTCCTCCAAAATATCCGTCCGGTCGTAGTCCAGGAGCACTTTCAAGAAGTTCCTTATCGAGGTACTCATCCCCTCTGTCAGACCGTCTATAGCGCGTCGCTTTTGCGACTCGGGGATCTGGGGACCGTAGTAGAACTCTCTGAGCTCCTTGCTCTCGTGGAGCGCGTTGACGAACTCTTTCAGATTCTCCAGCGTCTCGCCGAGCTCGTCGCGCTCGCGGGCAGCCTGGAACAACGCTTCAGCGTAGGTCGATATCGCGCTCAAGCTTTACCTACCGCCCCTGGGGCCCGCAGCTGCGACGTCGGCCTCCAGATCGTCGAGGGCACTGGAGATCAGGCTCTCGTGCTCGTCGCGGTCTATGGAGCGGCCCAAAATCTGCTCGGAGGCTTGTATGACCATACCGGTGACCTCCTGGCGCACCTCGCGCACCGCCGACTCCCGCTCGCGCTGTATCTCCTCACGAGCTCTCTGCACGATCCGGTCGCTCTCCTCGCGAGCCTCCCTCTTGGCCCGCTCGCGCTGTTGCTCGCCCTCCTTGCGGGCCTCGTCCCGGATCTCGCGGGCCTCGTCGCGGGCCTCCTGGATCTGCTGCCGGTATTCCTGCAAGAGCTCCCGGGCCTCTTTCCTCGTCTTCTCCGCTTCGTCTATTGCCTGCTCGATAGACTGCTGGCGCTGCCGGATCTGGTCCTGGATCGGTGGGTAGACGTATCGGTAGAGCAAGACGAGCAGGATCAGGAAAGTGATGATCTCCCAGAAGATCAGACTGGTGTTAGCTATGTCGAGTATACCGCTGCCCATGCGCTCTCCTCTTCTATTGCTCTCTTACGTACGCCTGAACTAACATTGCTCTCTTACGTACGCCTGAACTAACTGAGGAACTGAACGATGAAGCCGAAGACAAGACCGTAGAGGGCGAACGCCTCGATCAGCCCGATGCCGACAAACAGCCAGGTCCTCACCTGGTCCTCCGCCTCCGGCTGGCGAGAGACGCTGGAGATGTACTGGCCGAATAGGTATCCCATACCCACCCCCGCGCCGATGGTCCCCGCGCCGGCCGCGACGCCAAACCCGATCGACTTCACATCCCCACTTGCCTGCAACAGCGCCAGCACGACACCTAACACCTGCATCACTTCCGCAACCATCTTTACCAATCCTTTCCACGTTCGTTTTCTTTACTTACTGACAGCCATTAGTGTTGCTCGTCGGCGTACATCGCTAACTCTATGTAGATCTGCGTCAGTATAGCGAAAATATAAGCCTGGATTACCGCGATAAAAATCTCAAACGCGTAGAACACCAGTGTCACGGGCACGGAGACAAACGCCGCGTAGGTCCCCAGGTACAGGATGAAGCCCAAGAACACGAAGATGATCATGTGCCCCGCCAGAATGTTAGCGTAGAGCCGCACGGCCAGCGTTAGCGGCCTGGTAATAAATACCTGGAGGGCTTCGATAAAGAACATAAACGGGACCATGAGCGGCTTGAACGGCATGCCGGGGGGCACGAAGCTCCCGAAGTAGGTTCCGAAACCGTTACGCCTGATGCCCACGACGCTGTAGATGATGAGCGTGAAGAGCGCCAGAACCAGGGTGAAGGTGATGTTGCTGGTCACCGGATAGCTGCCAGGGACCAGCCCGATCAGGTTCATCACCAGGAGGAAAACGAAGAGCGAAAGAGTATAAGGCAACCATCTCAGTCCCTCCTCGCCCATCTGCCCAGCGAGATATTTGCGCCCGAAGCCGTAGAGCTCCTCCACGATCACCTGGTACGCGCCGGGCCGGTTCTTCAAGGCCCTGCTCCCAATGTATAGGATCAGGAAAGCAATCGCAGCCCCAATCCATAAAAATACGATGATCTTGTTGATAGACAGGTCCACGGGACCTATCTCTATAGGTATGACCCAAGTGCTCTTGGCCTCCGACCAAGTGTGCAATATCTCCTTCTGCAACTCTTCCTGGCCTATCCCCTGCGCCAAGGCTAGCATGTTAGTCAAGCCTCTACCCTCCGTTCTACTTTTTCACGCTCCGAGCATGCGTTGGCGGCACGCTTACCCCCTGGGCTGCTCAATACCCCTGACACCATCGGCAGAAGCACCACATTCTCCGCCAGATAAACGGCGGTGAAGCCGAACAACATAGCGGCCACGGGCCAGAGATCCAGGTACGCTGGTATACCCAATGCCCCCGCCGCGAAACTGTACCGTCCCACGAAGAGAGCCGCCCCGAGCGCCTGCCGCACGCTGGACCGTGCGGTCAACATCGAGACGGTCGCTGCCATCGAGATAAAGCTCACCGCGCCCATGCCCACGCCATAGAGGCACGCCCCAGCGTAAGATCCGCCGTAAAGCAACCAGACAACCGCCCCCACCGGAACCGCTCCCACGCATACCCAGGCCACGTGCCAGAGGGCCAGCCGCCAATGGGGACTCACCTGTCACCCATGTTCTTGAGCGTCACGTACATGTAGTAGAGCCCCAGGGCGAACCCCAGCACGAGACCGAGCAACAAGAACAGCGGTAGGGTTCCCAGAAACGCGTCCGCCAGAAACCCGATACCTCCAAGGGTCACCAGGATTACCAGGAGGGTGAACCCGAGTGCCATGGATCTAGCGAAACTACCGCCCATAACGCTCCTGAGAAACCGGGGTATACATCGCCGAAAGCGTACCTTACCTCCCGAACTATTGTAAACAGTTTCAAGGTATTGTAAACAGTTTCAAGGTTCCGAAGCCGGGCATCAATTCTCGCCGCCGTCGAAGACGAATCGCACCATCTCGAGTCCCCCTTCAGCGGCGAGTTCGAGCGCGAGCGAGTCCGGGTATCCGCCGGCATAGCGAACCTCCTCGATACCGGCGTTCATGATCGTCTTCACGCACAACAGGCACGGCTGGTGAGTGCAATAGAGTGACGCTCCGCGCACTGATACCCCGTGATAGGCGGCCTGGATGATGGCATTCTGCTCGGCGTGGAGGGTTCGCTGGCAACTCTTTCGGCCGTCCACGATCCGTATGAGACACCCGACGTCCTCGCAGTGTGGCAACCCCGAGGGACTCCCGTTATACCCGGTCGTCAGGATGCGCTTGTCTCGTACTACTACCGCGCCGACGGCCAGCCGCGGGCAGGTCGAGCGGGTGGCGACTTCGTGGGCGATGCGCATGAAGTACTGGTCCCACGAGGGACGCACCCTCTTGAGCGTGGCGTGCTCTCCGGAGGTACCTACCGCCGGGTCTTCAAAGCGTTCCATACATCCTGTCTCCTGCGTCGCCCAGCCCCGGCACGATGAACGCATTCTCATCCAGCTCCGGGTCGAGTGCGGCGGTATAGAAGGTCACGTCGGGATGCTCGCCGGTCACCCGCTCGACACCGGGTATTGCCGACACGGCGTGAAGGCAGGAGACCCAGCGCGCCCCATACTCCTTGAGCTTGGAGAGGGTCGCGGAGAGGCTCCCGCCGGTGGCGAGCATCGGGTCGAGTACGAGCACCAGATAGTCGCCCAACCCGCGCGGCAGGTTGACGTAGTACTCGACGGGCTCGGCGGTCTTCTCGTCTCTTTGTAAGCCCATGAAACCTACGGTCGCCTCGGGCAGAAGGGCGAGTGCGCCTTCGAGCATGCCGAGGCCGGCGCGCAACACCGGTACCAGGCACACGGGACCGGAGATCTCCTCTACCTCCGTCTCGGCCAGGGGCGTTCGAACGCGCACGGCGTTAGTTGGCATGGTGCGGGTGGCCTCGGCAACCATGATCAGTGAGAGCTCCTTCATCGCCTGCCTGAACTCCGGTGTGCGGGTGTCCTCATCGCGCAGCACCTTGAGCTTGTTTCGGGCCAGCGGCCCATCCACCAGGTGCAGGTTCGCAGCCTCAAGCATACAGCGGGTGGGCCTCCGTTAGCGTCGTTACGCGATCCCTCAAACCTTCCGTCTCGCCGCGCGCGGCCCTGGCGATGATCTCGGAGATCTCACGCATCTCCTCCTCACCCATCCCGCGCGTCGTCATTGCCGCCGTCCCGAGCCTCACGCCGCTCGTCACCGTCGGCGGCTCGGAATCGTTTGGGATCATGTTCTTGTTGCACGTCACCCCGATAGCGTCAAGCAACTCCTCCAACTCCTTGCCGTTCGTCCCTGTGCTCCGCAGGTCGACGAGCATCAGGTGGTTGTCGGTCCCCCCGGAGACGAGGTCGAGTCCGCTCTCCATTAGCCCGTCGGCCATCGCCTTCGCGTTGTCCAATATCCTCCGGGCGTAGTCCTTGAACTCCGGTTGTAGAGCCTCCCCGAGAGCCACGGCCTTACCCGCGATGGCGTGCATGAGGGGGCCACCCTGCATGCCGGGGAAGACGCGGCTGTTGACCTTCTTGGCAAACTCCTCGCGGCAGAGGATCATGCCGCCCCTCGCCCCCCTCAAGGTCTTGTGAGTCGTCGTAGTGACGATCTCGCAGTACGGCACCGGCGAGGGATGGACGTCCGCCGCGACGAGCCCGGCGATGTGGGCCATGTCGGTCAGGAAGAAGGCCCCGACCTCGTCGGCGATCTCGCGGAAACGGTCGAAGTGGAGGATGCGCGGGTAGGCGCTCGCCCCCGCGATGATCATACGCGGCCTCTCCCGGCGCGCGATCTCCCGCACCTCATCGTAGTCTATGTACCCGTTCTCACCGACCCCGTAGTGGACGAAGTCGTACGTCCGGCCCGAGAAGTTAAACTTCGCCCCGTGCGTAAGGTGCCCACCGTGTGCCAGGTCCATAGCAAGAACCTTGTCTCCAGGCTCGATCAGGGCCGCATAAGCCCCCTCGTTTGCCTGGCTCCCCGAGTGTGGCTGCACGTTCACGTGATCCGCCCCAAACAGCTCCCTCGCCCGCTCGATAGCCAACGTCTCGACCTTATCGACCTGCTCGCACCCCCCGTAATACCTCTTACCGGGATAGCCCTCCGCGTACTTGTTGGTCAACACCGAGCCCTGCGCCGCCAACACCGCCGGCGAGGCAAAGTTCTCGCTAGCTATAAGCTCGATCGTCGTCCGCTGGCGCTCCAACTCCCCGTCGAGCGCCGTCTGAACCTCAGAGTCAACCTCAGTATACGGACCTATCACTCTTTACCTCCGCTTTAAGTTTAGAATGTGGCTCTTGGGCGAGTGGAAGTTCTCGTACCGCTCCCACTCCTGCGTATCTCCGAACGATCCAGCAACCATTCCCGTTCGCGCGGGTCCGACGTCTTTCGTGCCCGATTTGCCGTTTCCTGTCCACTAAAGAGTATAAACGTTGCCTGCGAGCATTGCCCGTCCCCTCTCAGGCACCCGCGGATGTCGCTGCCTCCGTCAGGGCCACTTATGCCATGTTCTTCTTGGCTACGACATTCGGGCGAGTTTCTCTTGGTCGAGACTTTTCGTGGAGCGCAGAAGCCTTACCTTGCCTCCTGAGAGGTCGACGACGGCCGAAGCCTCTCCGCCGCCCGGCTCGCCCTCGATGGCGAAATCCGCGAGGCTGGAGATCTCCGGTTCCACCTCTTTCAAGGCACGGGGGGCGTCCTCGCCGGAGCGGTTGGCGCTCGTAGCATAGAGGGATTCCCCATAGGAGAAGAGCAACGCCTGAACGGCGGGGTGGTCGGGAACCCGCACGCCGACGGTCCCACCATCCCTCGCGTCGAGCACCAGGGTGAGCGGACCAGGCCAGAAGCTATCCGCGAGGGAGAGAGCCAATGTCGGCACCTCTCGGGCTAGAGCAAGAGCATCTTCGGCGGAGGGGCAGAGCAGAGCGATGGGCCTGTCGGGACTGCGGCCCTTGATCTCCGCGAGCCGGTCCATCCCTCTCTTCCCAGCCACGAGCCCGACGACCGTCTCCGTCGGCACGATCCCTACCTTCCCCTCGCGCAGGAACTCCGCAGCCTCCCAGACCGGTACCAGCCTCAACCCATGCTCCACCGCAGCAGAACGGCCCTCGGCGAACCGGCCAAATCCGCGTGCGTCCCGAGCGAGACATAGCCCGCGTGCCGGCCCAGCTCCAACACGTCCTCCGCCTGTCCATCCCCCACCTCCAGCACCACGTCCGCACCATCTACCAGCAGCGGTTTGGCCTCGGCAAGGATGCGCCGGTAGAAGCCCAGACCGTCCGGGCCGCCATCCAGCGCGGCCGGCGGGTCCCAGTCCCGTACCTCCGGCGCGAGCTTCGGAATAACCGCGCTCCTTATATACGGCGGGTTGGAGACTAGAAACTCGACACTATCAGCGAGGTCTCCTAGGCCAGAGACGAGATCGGTGTGGTGGAAGCGGACACCTACTCCCGCGTTCTCGGCGTTGCGAAGGGCGAGTTCGAGAGCTTCCTCTGACTCGTCAGAGGCGTGGATCTCGCAGAGCGGGCGCTCCTGGGCGATGGAGATGGCGATAGCGCCGGATCCGGTACCGATGTCGAGGATGCGGCAGGAACCGCCCCGCCGGTCCACGGCTCCGAGCACGGCCTCGACCACGCTCTCGGTGTCGGAACGAGGGATGAAGGTGTGCTTATCAAGCTTTAGTTCAAGGTTACGGAAGTAGGCGCGGCCGAGAATCCGTTGCACCGGCTCACGTTTCAGGCGACGAGAGATCCAGGCCTCGTACAACGCTGCTTGCTCTCCGGTCGGCGGCTCCTCAAGAACAGCTAGATCGCCCCGCCTCACGCCGAGAATCTCGGAGAGGAGTACTTCGGCGGAGACGCGTGACTCAGGAACGCCGGCCTCCTGGAGCCTTCGGGCGGCGTCCCAGACGAGTTGGCGGGCGTTCCGGATAAGGTGACGTGCGTGTTTAGCCCGGGGCTCCGGCACCGTTTGCCCCGGCGGCGAGCTTGTCGGCCCGCTCCTTGGCGGAGAGAGCCCGCGTGAACTCTTCGAGGTCGCCGCCTAGAGTGGCCTCCAGGTTGTGGGAGGTGACGCCGACCCGGTGATCGGTGATGCGCCCCTGGGGGAAGTTGTAGGTGCGCACCTTCGCCGAACGGTCGCCAGAGCCGACCTGGGCCAGCCGCATCTCGCCCTGCTGCTTCGCCCGCTCCTGCATCTCGCGCTCGAGTAGCCGGGACTTCAAAATGCGCATCGCCTGCTCCTTGTTCTGGAGCTGGCTCTTCTCATTCTGGCAGGTGACCACCAAGCCCGTAGGTTTGTGCGTGATCCTGACCGCCGAGTCCGTCGTGTTCACACTCTGTCCACCCGGCCCGCTGGAACGGTAAACGTCGATCTCAAGGTCGTTCTGAGCGACCTCGACCTCCACATCCTCTGCCTCGGGCATCACCGCCACCGTCGCAGTAGAGGTGTGGATGCGCCCCTGGCTCTCCGTCTTCGGAACCCTCTGAACCCGGTGCGTGCCACCCTCGTGCTTGAATACGGAGTAGGCTCCGTCACCTTCTACTTCAACTACAATCTCTTTATAGCCTCCGACCTCGGCGGGGTTGGAGGAGAGGGTACGATGCTTGAAGCCGAGGCGGTCGGCGTAGCGAGTGTACATCTCCTGGAGCTCGCCGGCGAAGAGGGCGGCCTCGTCGCCGCCGGTGCCGGCCCTTATCTCGACGATCACGTCCTTATCATCGCTCGGGTCGCGGTCTACGAGCTCGGTACGAATCTTCTCGGTCAACTCCTCGACCTTTTGCTCTGCCGTCTGGGCTTCCTCCGCGAAGAACTCCCGCTCCTCGGCCGTCTCGGCGGTGGGGATCAACTCTCGCGCCTCCCCGCCCTCCTCAATGGCGTCCAGGAGCTCTTGGGACATCTCCGCGCCCCGTCTCATGCGCGCGTGCTCCTTGGCGACCTCCGCGTAGCGGCGCTGATCGGAGTAGATGTTCGGGTCGGAGAGCTCGTCGGCGAGCGCCTTGTGGCGCGCGAGCGTCTCATTTGCGAGTTTTACTACCTGGTTATCCATACATTCCTAAACTAAATCACGAGTTGACCCGTAGCGTCCGGCTTTATCCGAGCCTCATCCTCCTTGTCGAGGACCTTCTTCAAGGAGACCATCGCGACCTCGACCATCTCGTCGGTCGGCTCCCTGGTGGTGAGCTTCTGGAGCTGCAGGCCGGGCCATATCAAAGCCTTAACTACAGGGTTATTCTGATTCTTCGCGCTCCACATGATGAACTCGAAGCCGATACCAGCGACGAGCGGGATGACCACGACGCGGCTGAGTACCGCCTCTACCCACCAGTCTATGGGAAGCATGCTGAAAACCAGGATGCTCAGGACCAGCACGTAGAGGATGAAGCTCGTCCCGCATCGGACGTGGCTCGTGTCGAGCTTGCGGGCGTTCTTGGGGACGAGATCCTCGCCTCTCTCGTAGACCTTTATCGCCTTGTGCTCCGCGCCGTGGTAGGCGAAGAAGCGCTTGATGTCCTTGCTCGCCGCCGTGATGCCAATTAGGTAGAGCATGAAGATTCCGATCCGAATCGCGCCCTCGACGAGGTTGAAGAGAATAGGGTTCTCGATGGAGTCCCCGATCAGGTACCCCACCCCCTTCGTCCCCAGTACGGGCACCGCGAGGAAGAGCAAGAACGCCAGCCCGAGCCCGACGAGCATCGTGATAGCGATCTCCTTTTTGGAGAGGTCCTCCTCCTCGCCTAAAGCTATGTTGGTCGAGAGGGTCAGCGCCTTGATGCCGAGCCACATGGTCTCGGAGAGCGAGAGGAAGCCCCGGATTATGGGGAGCCTGAAGAGCTTGCTCTTCCGCGTAACCGAGCGGAACGGTTCCGCCTGGACGTCCATATCGCCTGCGGGCGTCCTGACCGCCATCCCCCAGAAGTTGGGGGAGCGCATCAGGACCCCCTCCATTATCGCCTGTCCGCCGACCCTCAAAAGCTTAACCCCTGTTCGAGCGGGCCTGGCGGTTCCTGAACCGCTGCACCCTACCGCCGGTGTCCATTATGCGCTGCCTCCCCGTGTAGAACGGGTGGCAGTTAGAGCAGACATCCACCGTGATCGACTCTCCCGCTGTCGAACGGGTCTCGAAGTCGGTGTTGCAACTCGTGCAATGTACCCGCGTCGTCGTGTATTCGGGATGTATCCCCATCTTCATCTAAAACCTCCGGTATTATATCAATGCTATCTACCTATTCTATTACGCCTGTAAAGAGGATGCGGAGGGCGGTCGCCTCTTCGCGACCGCCCTTCCCGGTAGGCTCGTCCTAACTGCGGACTCGCTGTAGCTCGCGCAGGAACTCGGCGTTCGTGTGGGTTTCCTTGAGCTTCTGTATGAGAAGCTCTACCTTCTGATCCGCGCCCAAAGCGCCCAGGATACTCCGGACCTGCCAGACCCTTTGGGCCTCGGCCGCCTCCATGAGCAGCTCCTCCTTGCGCGTCCCCGAGTCCTCGATGTTAATGGCCGGGTAGATCCGCTTGTTCGCCATCTTGCGGTCCAGGTGGAGCTCCATGTTGCCCGTGCCCTTGAACTCCTCGTAGATCACCTCGTCCATCCGGCTCCCCGTATCGACAAGTGCGCTCGCGAGGATCGTGAGCGAACCACCATTCTCGATGTTACGCGCCGCGCCGAAGAATTTCTTCGGCGGATAGAGCGCCGCGGAGTCCACACCTCCGGAGAGAATTCGGCCAGAGGCGGGAGCGGCGAGATTATATGCCCTCGCAAGACGTGTGATCGAATCAAGCAAGACCACGACGTCCTCGCCCTCCTCGACGAGCCGCTTGACACGCTCCAGCACGAGCTCGGCGACCGCTATGTGGTTGTCCGCCGGCTGGTCGAAGGTCGAGGAGACGACGGTCGCCTCCGCCACACTCCGCTCCCAGTCGGTGACCTCCTCCGGGCGCTCGTCGGCGAGGAGTACGAAGAGCCTCGTCTCCGGGTAGTTCGTAGCGATACTCTGTGCGATCTGCTTGAGGATAGTTGTCTTTCCTGCCTTCGGCGGCGAGACGATGAGCCCGCGCTGGCCCTTGCCGATAGGGGCAGTCAGGTCTATGACGCGCGGGGCGATGTCGTTCGGTTTCCACTCCAGGCGCAGGCGCTCCATCGGGTAGAGCGGCGTGAGGTTGTCGAAGTTCTGCCGGTAGCGGCCCTTCTGGGGCTCGACGCCGTTTACGGACTCTATCCTCACCAACGCCGGGTACTTCTCCCCGTCGCGGGCAGGACGAATCTGACCGACCACATAATCTCCGCGCCTGAGGCTGAACCGCTTTATCTGCGAGGTGGAGACGTAAACGTCGTCCTTGCCCTGGCTGTAACCGTTGGTCCGCAAGAAGCCGAACCCATCCGACAACACGTCGAGGATGCCGCTCTGGGCCTGCCCCTGCTGCTGCTGCTGCTGCTGCTGGCGTCCGTCACCACGTTCGCCCTTCTCGCGACGCCCATCCCGGCGATCTCCACCCTTGTCGCGGCCGCGCTGCAGCTTCTGCTCCTGGCGGCGATGCTGGACCTCCTCAGGGGCCGCGATTGCCGTGTCGGCCTCCCCGAAGGGGTCCGTATGGGCCTCTGTAGGCTGCGTAGCAGCCCCGTTGACAGCCTCGCCGTTCGGGGTAGTCTCAGGCGGCGGAGCTAGCGTCTCCCGGGCGGGGGCTTCCTGGACAGGTGCCTCCTGGACAGGTGCCTCCTGTACGGGAGATGCAGCGCCGCCATAGGAGGCAGGCTGCTGGTCGACAGCCTGATCGGTGGCCGTCTTGTAGATAAGCTCAGCTAACTGAGGCTTGCGATACTTGCGGTATCCTATGATACCAAGTTGCGAGGCGATCTGGTGCAGATCGCTCAAGGGTTTACGCTCGAGGGTGAATAATTCCGTCATGCTGGTCTACCTCTCTCGTCTTGCCACGACACAAAGTGCTCGTTCAAACGTTCTTCTCTTCAAGATTGCTAAAGTTGGAAACCTCGTGTGCCCGCATCGGGTTCTAGGGCGTGAATGGTATCCACGAATCGTACCATACGGGGCCCGGTGGACATAACCACTGTGTGCGTCCGGGCGCCCCCCCGGAAGTACCGCACCCCCTGAAGGGTCTCCCCCGACGTTATGCCCGTCGCCACGAAGACCACGTCGTCGCCCCGGATCAGGTCGTCAAGCGCGAGCTTCTTCTCGGAGTCTTCGAGACCGTACTCATGTAGCTTCTCGACTTGCGACCGCTGGGTGGGCCGCATCTTGGCCTGTATCTCCCCGCCGAGACATTTTATAACCGCCGCCGCCAATACGCCCTCGGGCGCGCCTCCGATGCCGATAATCGCGTGCAACTCTGACCCACGCAAGCCTACGGCTATCGCTGGGGTGAGATCCCCCTCCGGACGGATCTGGATGCGCGCCCCAGTCTCCCGGATCTGATCGATAAGATCCTCGTGGCGCTCCCGATCCAAGACCGCCACCGTTATCTCCGACGGCCTAAGTCCGTTGGCCTCGGCGATAACGTCTATGTTCTCCGCCACCGGCGCATCTATGTCTATACGACCCTTTGCGTGCGGCCCCACGATGAGCTTGCTCATGTACATGTCCGGTGTCCTCAGCATCGTCCCCCGGGGCGCCGCCGCCACCGCCGATATTGCTCCCTGCTGCCCCCGCGTCAAAAGATGAAGCCCCTCGACCGGCTCTACCGCAAAGTCTATCGCTGTCTCCCCCGAGCCCAGAGTATCCCCCACGCTCAAGATACCGGGCCGAGTCTTAAGCCTGCGAACCTCCCCCCCCTCGTCGAGCCGTTCCTCGCGCAGGATCGCCACCTGCCCGCTGACACCGATCTTATCGAGCTCCTCCCGGAAGACCTCCGTAGCCAGGGTGTACGCCTTCTCCGGCGTCCCCGACCCCTCCAGCCGCGCCACGTTGAGTGCTACCTGCTCGGTCACGAATACGTACTCGACGGCCGAAGCAGCCACACTACCAGGGTGTACCCTAGCAAAGCTCATTGAAAGATAATCACCCAACCTCCAGTACTCGACGGCACCTCGCATACAGTAGAACCAGCCGGTTCTATGCGGAATACTCGTCGAGATAGTGCAGAATGGCCCGGGAACTCATCCCTGACGGCCGGTGCATCGTGGGATCAATTATACACCACCGGGTACTGCCGGACCACCCAGACCTCCCCCAAATCTGGCGACCACCCCCTCGGCGAGACCTAGCAGCGACGCGTCCAGCCCACCGTAACCATCGACGGCGACGGGGTCGTTATCGCAGTACAAGACCGGCTTCTCCTCCTCCGCTCCCCGCCGTGTCACCATGTCCACCGCCGCCGCCTTTATCTCCGTGAGGTAGGCCTCTACCCCGAGACCCCTCATCCCTTCCAGGTCCCTCGCCAGTTCCTTCCGGTCCGAGAGCCTCCCCGAGACCGCCACTACCTCGCACCCGTACCGTTCCTCCACGTGTCGGGAGAGGATCTCAAGAACCGCCATCGGGGCGGTCGAAACGTACGCTACCTTGAGACCACCTATATCACCGACCGGTCGCGGCCTAAAGACCGTCGGGATTACGCGCATGTGCGGCTTCACCCCGCGCACCGCCTCCACTATTCCCTCCACCCTCTCCGCGTCCGCCATCGGCTCTTCGCTCATCGCGAGCAGTAAGAGGTCCGAGACGAGCAGGCGGTAGGCTCCCAGAAAACCCGTTATGTACTCCGGGTCCTGGTTCGCGCCCGCGACCAGCACCCGCCCCCCGACCGCGACCGGCGGCACCGCCGCCCCCGAGCCGTCGAATACCGTGATGCCGGTCTCCAGCATGTTCGCGAGCCTCGCCCCTTCAAGCACGTTAGAGATGAACGGCTCGCCCGCGAGACCGCCGCCGCAACGCCTGCAGCCGACGGTTATGACCCGGCTCAGGGCCGCCGTCTCGTAGTAGTCGCTAGCCGCGTGCGCCCCCTTTTCGAGGGCTTCGAGCAAGTAGCCGCTCCCGACCTCCATCTCGTCGCCCCGGATCACCTCCGGCTCCGCGGGACCACCCCGGCCCATCGAGACTACCCCGGGCGCGAAGCCGTTCTTCGAGAGGAGCCGCGCCAGATAGCCCGAGACCGCCGTCTTACCGACCCTCTTTCCCGTCCCGATCACGGCGAGTGAGGGCTTCGTCGAGACCTCGTGATACTCCGGCGGCCACAGGGCGAAATCGCTCCCCCTGTACCGCGCCCCCGCTGCTAGAGTGAGTGACGCTATCCGCATCCGCTCCCTGTAGCCCACGACCGGCTCATCCGAGAGGTCCACGACAACCTCGACCTCATACTCCCGGAGCGCTCTCTCGACCGCCGAGACCGGGTCGTCTCCTCTGACGAGCGGCAGACCGTAATCCGTCCCCTCCTTAAGCTTCTCTGTCCCGCCCAAAAATGCCGCAGCCACACCCTTAACGCTCAGGGACTCCTCCACGCTTCTCATCGCTTCGAGGACGACGGGCGGATAGTGCTCGCCGTCTATGAGAAAGAGCGCCCGCACGGTGCAGGATGGGCTAGCGCTCGCCCAGGCCGCTACCATAGGGAGAGCTGGGGATCTCCGCCGTGTCTATCCTGTCTTCGAAGCGCGAGTACTCGTGCGTCTCGGAGTCGAAGTCCACGACCAGCTCGCGCTCCTTGAACGGGTACTTGCGAAAGACCTTGACCCTGCCGTTCTCGATCTCGATGATGTTGTAGCAAGGCCGGGTGTTGCCCCTGAGGCGCGTCGTCGAGGCGGTTCCGGCATTCACGATAAACATGTTCTCAAGCCTCCACGAGTACGGCACGTGCTTGTGCCCGGAGAGGACCAGATCCACGTCCAGCCCCACCAGAAGCTCAAGGAGATCCCCCGCGTCGAAGATGATATTTCGTTCGCGACCCGTGCCGGGGATAGGGATCAGATGATGATGCACCACGAAGATCTTGAGCTTCTCTCCCGCGTTCTCGAAGCTGTCCCGGATGAACCCGTAGTGCTCGCGCCCCAGCCGGCCATCGTTCAGGTCCGGCTCCGAGGAATCCACCCCGACCATAATAGCCTCATCGAACTCTATCACCGAGTAGCGCTCGCCGAAGAGCCGCTCGAAGTGTATGTAGCCGACGTTCCTCGAATCGTGGTTGCCAGGGATGACCATCAGGTTCTTGCACCTGAAACGCCCTACATACTCGGCCGCCTGCTCGAACTCCTGTCGGTAACCCGCGTCGGTGAGGTCGCCCGAGACCACCACCGCAGTCGGCTCCAGATCGTTGATCTCCAGAATCGAACGTTCCAGAAGATCCGGGATAAAGTACGCGCTACCACAATGAATATCGCTGATCTGGCAAATCGTCAAACGCCCGTCCGCGCTCATAAACCCCCGGAACTTCCTGACCTGAAACCGCCGCGAGAAGTATAACAGAGCGCCTCCCCCCCCCCCCGCCCCGTCTGCTCTCCTCCCCGATCATTCTACGGCCGACTCGACACCGGAACGGGCCTCAAAAGAGGCGCGTCACATCCTCTCAGGCGCTTCGACCCCTAGTAGGCCGAGCCCGACACCGAGTGCGCTCTTGGTCGCGGCGCACAGCGCGAGCCTGCGCCGCCGTAGCTCCTCGTCCTCCACAAGTACCTGATGTACGGTGTAGAACCTGTGGAAACGGGTGGCGAGCATCTCCAGGTAGGTAGGCAAGGGGTGTACCTCCCTACGCGAGGCGGCGCCCTCGATCACACGCGGCAGGTCGAAGAGCTCTAATAGCAACGCCCGCTCCTCGGGCGCGAAGTCGCCCGACGGCACTTCCTTGACATCTTCCGGGTCAAGGCCGGCCCGCCGGAAGATGCTCGCGATGCGGGCGTGGGCGTACTGCACGTAGTAGACCGGGTTTTCGTCGGACTGCTGCACGGCCGCCGCGAGGTCGAAGTTCATCTCGGTTCGGTGCGAGGAGCGCACGTAGAAGTACCGGGCGGCGTCCTTCCCCACCTCGTCCACCAACTCGTCCAAAGTGACGAAAGTCCCGGCACGCTTGCTGACCTTGACCTGCTCCCCGTCCCGCACGAGCTTCACCAGGCGCACCAACTCGACGTCCAGGAAGTCCTCCGGCAGCCCCAAAGCCACGAGGCCCGCCCGGATGCGGGGCGGGTAACCAGCATGGTCCGCGCCGAGCACGTCCACGGCGGTTCTGAAGCCGCGTTCCCACTTGTCCCGATGGTAGGCGAGGTCCGGTGCCATGTATGTGTACGAGCCGTCCTTCTTTATTAGCACCCGGTCCTTGTCGTCACCCAGCTGTGAGGAGGCGAGCCATAGCGCACCCTCGCTCTCGTAGACGTGGCCACTCTCCTTGAGCTCCTCGATCAACTTCTCTATCGCGCCAGACTCGTAGAGGCTCTTCTCGTTGAAGTAGCTATCGAAGGAGACGCGGGCGCGTGCGACGGTCTCTTTGATCCCCGCCATGCACCAGTCCGTCGCGAACGCCATGATCTCCGGCAGAGCCTCCTCGGGCGGCATAGAAAGGTACCGATCACCCACTCTCTCCTTGAGCTCTTCGGCGATCTCGCGGATGTACTCGCCCCGATAGAGGGACTCGCGGTCCGAGATGGGCCGCTCGCGGTCGAAGAGGTCAGCGTACCGGACGGCGACGGACTCGCCGAGCAAGCGGATCTGGTTCCCCCCGTCGTTGAAGTAGTACTCGCGTGAGACCTTCCTCCCGGCGGCTCCGAGGATGCGCGCGAGCGAGTCCCCATAAGCCGCGTGCCGCCCGTGCGCCACAGTCATCGGCCCCGTGGGATTGACGCTCACATACTCCAGCAGGATCGGCGACCCCGAAGGTTCCCGCCTCCCATACCCCTCTCCCGCCGCGAGCAACGCTCCTAGCTCCTCACCGAGAGCGTCCGGAGAGAGCCGGAAGTTAATAAACCCCGGCCCCGCCACCTCGACGCTCTCTAGGAAGGGAGCGTCCAATGCTTCCGCGATACCCTGGGCCACCTCGCGGGGGTTGCGCCTGAACACCTTCGCGTTCGCCAGGGCCACGTTCGTCGCGAAGTCGCCGTAAGCATGGTTCGGCCGCTCGACGTATACGCCGTCCAGCTCGATCCCGTACGCCTCCCGGACCGCCTCCAGTAGCGCTCCGGCCACTCTCTCCTCCAACCCCGACCTGCTAGCCATCCCGCCCCAGAAGGTCGTCGAGCAAGCTCTTGTTCTCCGCCGCCAGGCGTTCCGTATCCTCGCGGTCGTGCGCGAAGCTCACCTCGAAGACGTCCCCCGCACGCGCCCCCTCAGGCAACAGCTCTCGCGGCACGTCGAAGCTTCGCCGCCCTCCCGAGTAGAGCAGCAGCACCGCCACCTCGTTTTCCTCGAACTTATCTATTTGGACTCGCATATACGAAAGTATGTTACCGCTTTCTTGGTGATCGGTTTTCAGCTGTGATACCGAATCCAGGTGAACGATTCTCGGAGCGTCACGAGGCCTCGGGCCACCAGTGGTAATTCGTGAGGTCCCTGATGGCCTCGCTTTGGTCAAGCAGTTCCACGCAACGCTCCGTCAGCGTTTCCTCGATCTCCTCGATCTCTTC
>JAABVA010001878.1_pt1 | contig 21719 bp, 24 predicted proteins | sample 5560331 | NCBI WGS metagenome assembly JAABVA01 (sample SAMN12812661, study PRJNA571458) | rock metagenome | isolation source: Antarctica rocks | place: Antarctica: Victoria Land, Mt New Zealand sud | collected 2016-01-07
GAACTGATCCCCACCATGCCGGAGCATCGCCTACGCCCGCTGATCGAAGAGTTCGCGCTTAAGCTGGCAGCACAGCCGGTCTTCAACGAAATGTTCGGTGCGATTTAAAAATGAGGGGAGTCCTGAGCTTCACACCCCCAATCTTGCGGCAGTCCCCGTGGTCAAGACCGGCAAGACGCCGGTGCTGGAAAGTGGGGAGTGGCGACGGCTGGTCGATGCCATCCCGACCGGGACCGTGCGCGACCTGCGCGATCGGGCGCTGATCGCCACCCTCACCTATTCCTTCGCGCGCATCGGCGCAGCACTAAAAATGAGGGTCGAGGATTTGCGGCCACGGGGTTCCGGGTGGACCGTCCGACTGCACGAGAAGGGCGGCAAGGAGCACGCGATGCCGTGCCACCACGCGCTGGCCGAGGCGTTGCACGCCTATATCGCGGCGGCCGGCGTTGGCGAGGACCGCAAGGGGTGGCTGTTCCGCACCTCCCAGGGCCATGCCGGCGTGGTGCTTTCCGAGCGGGCCATGGGACAGCCGGACGCCTGGCGGATGATCCGCCGGCGTGCGGCGACGGCCGGCATCACGGCGCCGATCGGCAACCATACGTTCCGGGCGACGGGGATCACTGCCTATCTTGCCAATGGCGGCGCGCTTGAGCGCGCGCAAGAGATGGCGGCGCACGAGAGCCCACGCACGACCAAGCTTTACGACCGGACGAAAGAGAGGCTGACCCAGGACGAGGTGGAGCGGATTAGGCTGTGAGGCCGGTCGCAATGTTGCACGCCTCACATGTATGCTATTTCCCGGGCGAAGAACCGGGCCTTGACGTAAGGCCAACGCCTAATCAGGGAGGGTGCAAGATGAAGATCGCCACAGTCGGCAAAGGCGGATCCGGCAAGACCACGATCGCTGGGGTGCTTGCGCGCATTTTTGCCGGACGGGACCAGCATATCCTGGCCATCGACGGCGACCCGAACCCGAACCTGGCACTCACGCTTGGCATGAGTCGCGCCGATGCGGACCGCATCACCTACATACCCGCCGATCTGATGCGTCGGGTCGGCGAGCAGGACGGCGTGACCATTTTGAAGCCCAACCTTCCCGATGACGAGATCATGGCGCGCTACAGCCATAAGGCGGCCGAGAACCTGGATCTGATCGTCATGGGCAAGCCCGCCCATGGCAGCGCCGGCACTGGCTGCATGTGCGCCTCGCACCGTGCGGTGCGAGGGCTGATCGCCGAGCTGACCAATATCGGGGAGCACACGATCACCGACATGGAAGCCGGGCTTGAGCATCTCAAGCGCGGCACCGCGCGCAACGTGGATATGATGCTGATCGTCGCCGAGCCATATTACCGCTCCCTGGAGGCTGCGATGCGAACCCACGAGTTGTCGGAGGAACTGGCCATCCCGTTCATCCGCGTGGTGGCCAACAAGGTCCGCAACGAACAAGACCGACAGGCAATCGAGAGTTTTTGTGCCCAGCACGGCATGAAGGTCATTGGCACGGTGCCGGAGGACGAGGCGCTGGGCGAGGCGGAGCGACAGGAGAGGTCGCCCTATGATTTCGCGCGGGAAAGCGCCGCGGTTCTCGCCATTCGGGAGATCGCGGACGCAATCGACGCTTTGGCGCTTGTTCGGCTCGGTGCGACGCCAGGGACCGGGGCCACGCTCAACGCCTGACCGGGCCAGGATCGCGGGGATGTTGATCGGCGAGCTTGCGGCCAGTCTCAGGGTCACGCCGAAAACGCTTCGGCTTTACGAGGAACGCGGGTTGATCGCGTCTCCCGCCCGGGCCAGGAACGGTTACCGCGCCTATAGCGCCGATGCGATCCTACGGGCGCGGCTGATCGTAGGCTTGCGGGGCATCGGCCTGTCGCTCGACGCGATCGAGGGCCTACTGATTGAGTTCGACGCACCCGGCGGCAGTTTGCGGCGTGCGCTCGCCGGCGTGCTGGACGAGCGGATCAGCGTGGTTTCCTTGCAGGTGGCGGTGCTGCAAGGCCAGTTGGACGACCTGGAGGCGCGATATCGGGCGCTGATCGACACGCCCCGGCATCGGCCGCCGGGGTGTGTCTGCGGCGCGCTGAATCAGGTCTGCGCCTGCGCCGCCGCCACTGTGCAATCCGCTTGACCTTGCCCCTGGGGCAAGGCGCTAGCCTTGTCCGGTCACCAGCGGATGCTTGATCCATGAGCGGCACGTCGGACGTCATCAACGGCAACGGCAGCATCCCGCGCTTCGCGCTGGACGACGGGCCGATCAGCGAGGTTCACGCGTTCTGGCTGGCGGGCATGAGCTGCGACGGCTGCTCGATCTCGATCGTCGGCGCCCAGCACCCGAGCGTGGAGCAGTTGCTGACCGGCGGCATCCCCGGCCTGCCGAAAGTCATCCTGCACCATCCTGTCCTGTCGGTCGCGGTCGGCAAGCAGTTCATGAAGCCGCACCACCTCGCGGCGCAGGGCAAGCTCGGCGCGCCGTATGTCGTCATCTACGAGGGCTCGGTGGCGGATGAGAGCATCGCCGGCGCGTTTGGCGGCTACTGGTCGGCGATGGGCGCCGGGAGCGGCGACAAGGTCGCGCCGCATCCGACCGCGCACTGGCTGCGCGACCTGGCGCCGGGTGCGGCGGCGGTGTTCGCCGTCGGCACCTGCGCCACCTGGGGCGGCATCCCGGCTGCGGCTGGCAACGTGACCGGCTCCATGTCGGTGATGGACTTTCTCGGCAAGGACTATCTCAGCACGCTCGGCCTGCCCCCGATTAACATCCCCGGTTGCGCCCCGGTCGGCGACAACATGACCGAAACGATCGCGGCGGTGCTGATGTTCCTGGCGGGCGTCGGGCCATTGCCGGAGTTCGACGAGTTGGGCCGTCCGGCGTGGCAGTTCAAGGACACGGTGCATCGCGGCTGCGTGCGCGGCGGCAGCTACGAGGAAGGCAAGTTCGCCACCGAGTATGGCCAGAAGGAGTGCCTGGTCGAGCTGGGCTGCTGGGGTCCGGTCGTGCAGTGCAACATCGTCTCGCGCGGCGCGAACGGCCATGCCGGCGGCTGCATGAACACCGGCGGCATCTGCATCGGCTGCACCATGCCGGGCTTCCCCGATGCGTTCGCGCCCTTCTACAAGAAGCCGCCGGGCTCGATGCTGTCCACGACCGTGAGCCGGGCCAGTGGCGGCTTCATTTCGTATCTACGCAAGTTCACGCAGACCTCGCGCAACCGCACCAATCGCTGGCGCAAGACCGAGTCGGTGCCCAGCGGCTGGGCCAAGGTGGACGGAGCGCCGACGATCGCGGCGCGGGCGGTGGGATCGTTCTATGAGCGGCTGCGGGAGATGGGGACCGAGTTCCGCCCCGGCTCCGACCGCCAGCGGGCCTTGCAGGCCGCTTCGCACCGCTACATCCGGACGCGGCCGACCTGGGAAGGCTCCGAGCCGGAACGCCTGCCCGAGGCAGCGGAATAGGGGCCGAAATGTCGCTGTGGCTGCTCGGTTTCGTGCTTGGCCTGGTCGTCGTCCTGCTGGTCGCGGCGCTGCTGCTCGGCATTCTGGTCGAGGCACGACGCATCCGCGCTCTGGCCGGCGCAGCCGCGTCGCTGGTGGGCGAGATCGACGCCAACACGCGCGGCATCTGGGCGTTGCGCGACACCCATGCCGTGGCGTTGGCGCTGCTGGGTGGTGCGACCGCGATCGACGGCAACGCGGCGGCGATTGTCCGAGCCGTGAGCGATGTCCACATCGAACAGGATGCCGCCTGAGATGGAAGATCCGAATTTGGTGACCGGACTGCTCACCGGGGCCAACCCCACCGCGAGCTGGGTCCTCGCCCTGGTCATCCTGGTCGTCGTCTCGGGCGTGGTGGGCGTCCTGCTGCACCTCCTCGCGCGCACGGCGGTCGATATCAACACTGGGGTGGTCGCGGTCTGGGAGCGCGGCCAGCGTGTCGCGAACAACACGATCCACATCGCCGTGCTGCATCGCATCGCCGAGGGCGTGGACGCGATCCTGAACCGCGCCGGCGGCATCCTGACCAGCGCCGAGGCGATCAAGTCGCATGCCGAGGCGTGCCCCGGCTGTCCCGATTGCTTCCTGAGGCGAGGCTGAGCGATGGAACAATCGACGGTCCTGATCCTGTTCACCGCCATCTGCGTGCTGGGCTTCTTCGTGGTCGTGGCCGCCGCGTTGATGCGGATCGACCCGGTGCTCGAATCGATCGGCGGCCGTGGGGAGTCGTACTTGGCCAAATTGCGCCTGGGGCTGCGGGCGATCGAGCGCGAGACGTCACATCTGCCGGCCGCGGCGCCGCGCATCAACGAAGGGCTGGGCGCGCTGGCGGCCGGGCTGACCGCGGTGGACGCGACATTGGGGGAGGCGCACGGGGCACTGACCCAGCAAGGTGGGGTGCGCCCATGACGGTCACGACGGCCGGGCTGGTCATCTGGACGGTGCTGCTCGCGGTGATCGCGGTGGTCATCGTGCCGCTGGCGGTAGGATTGCTGCGACGGGCGCTCAGGGCGTCCCGCAAGATCGAGGCCTATCTCGCGGACATGCTGACGGCGGGCTTGGGCATCGCCGGCAACACCGGGGCGGTGCCCGCGCTGGACCGGACCATCGCGCTGGCGCTGGCGATGCGGCCGGTGGCGGAGGGCATCGAGGCCAAGACCGGCGCGGTCGCCGGGCTGCTCGCCCGGCGCGCGGGATAGCAAGGCGGCATGTTCATCACGCTCACCCTTGTGTCAGCGGTGCTGGCGCTGGCCGTGGTCCTGGTCATCGCCTACCACCTGATCGGCATCTGGCTGGCGCTGCGGAACGGGCGGCGGCACCTCGAGAAGCTTGCCGGCGGCCTCGGTCAGATCAGGACCGACACCGGGCCGTTGAACGGCAAGGTGGCGACGATCAACGCGGGCCTTTTGGCCCTGGCGCCGCCGCTGCTGGCGGCAAACGGCAACTTGGCCGCGATCGTCGCGATCGCCCGGCGCGGGTAGAAGACGGAAACGGGGAACGCGGATGTGCTTCGAGAACCTGCCGATCGACTTCGATGCGAACGGCAACGCCTTCCTCAAGGAGGGCGTGCGGAACCCCTATGCCTATCAGGTTACGACGCCCGAGGAGCGTGAGGCGAAGCTCGCCGACATCGCGCGCAAGAACGGCCAACTCGCCGACATCGACTTCGATCCGGTAACGCGGGTGGCCGGCGCGCTCGCCTTCCATTCCTGCGTGGACCTGAAGGCTGGCAAGGTTCTGACCACCAACTCGGTCGCCACGCTGTTCCGCGGCTACGAGGTGATCCTGCGCGGGCGCGACCCGCGTGACGCGGCGTTCATCTCGTCGCGGGCCTGCGGCGTCTGCGGCGGGGTTCATTCGACATGCTCGGCGCTGGCGATCGAGATGGCGCTGGGGATCAAGCCGCCGCCGCTCGGCATCGTCATCCGCAACATGCTGCTGTCGTGCGAGTATCTATACGACAACCCGCTGCACCTGTTCGTGCTGTCCGGTCCGGACTACTCGGAATCCCTGGTCAAGCAGACCAACCCGGAGATCTGGGCGAAGGCGGTGACGGCGCCCGCGAAGCATGTGGCGATGCACGGCTACGCCACGGTCGGCGCGATCATGACCGATCTGAACCCGCTGACGGGGAAGCTGTATCTCGAGGCGTTGCAGATGACCCGCGTCGCGCGCGAGGCCTATGTACATCTCGGCGGCAAGTACCCGCATCCCGAGACAATCGTGCCGGGCGGGGTGACGACGACGATCAACACGTCGACCCTCAATGAATTCTACATCAAGATCCAGCAGTTCTTCGACTACGCCAAGAAGTGCATCGGCGTCTGGGACGACGTGTTCGACTTCATGTACGAATGCAACCCAAAATACATGGATTGCGGCCGCCTGTCGCCGACCATGCTGGACAACGGCCAATGGGATCACGAGGACCACTACGACGCGACCTACGCCAACTGCAACGCCTGGGGCGAGAAGCGCTGGTCCACGCCCGGCATCGTCGTCGATGGCAAGCTGGTCAGCACGCGGCTGACCGACATCAATGTGGGGCTCGAGGAGTTCGTCGAGCACTCCTACTACGAGAAATGGGAAGATTACCCGTTCAAGACCGATCCGCTGGGCAACCCGCTTAGCCCGCACCACCCGTGGAACAAAACCACCATCCCGAGGCCGGGGCAGCAGAACTGGAAAGAGCGCTACTCCTGGTCCACGACGCCGACCTGGGACCGCCGGGTGTTCGAGGCGGGCGCCTATTCACGGTTGTATATCTCGGCGCTGGCCCAGAAGATCCCGCACAGCCACTATTTCCAGTCCACCGGGTCGAGCCTGAAGCTGGTCATCCCGAGGGGTGCCACGAAGCCGGAGATGGAGTTGGAGTGGCGGGTGCCGACGGTATGGAACGCGTTCGAGCGCAACCGCGCGCGGGCCTACGCGGTCGGTTTCAACCTGATGGTCACGGTCGAGAACTGGGTACGGGCGCAGAACCTGATAAAGCGCGGCGAGACGAAGGTCGCGACACCATTCACCATCCCGAGCAAGGGCCATCATATCGGCGTCGGCTTCTGGGGCGCGGGGCGGGGATTCCTCACGCATCACTGCGAGATCAAGGACGGGCTGCTCGCCAACTATCAGATCATCACGCCGTCCACCGTCAACGCCTGTCCCAAGACGCCTTGGGGCACCCCCGGCCCGTACGAGCAGGCGGTGATGAACACGCAGATCGTCGAGAGCAAGTTCACCGACGAGGGCAACTTCCAGGGCATCGACATCCTGCGCGCGCTGCGCTCGTTCGACCCGTGCATGCCATGCACCACGCATGTCATGGTCGAGGGATCGGACCGAGTGGTGACACGCGAGGTGACCACCTGCGCGTGCGGGGTGAATTGACTGCCGGGAGCATCCTAATCGGGGTCGTCGGGTATTCTCCCGTGGTCGAGGCATTCCCGCTTGGGCCACGCCTCATGGCGGGGTTGGAAGCGCGGCTGGCTGGGTTCCTCGACGTGGCGGTGGAGAACATGACCTGGAGTCCGCTGCACATCGTGCAGCGATTCCAGGACGACGGCGCGGTTCGGCCGCACCGGCTTGTGCTGGTGGGCGCGGCATCGGTCAGCGAACGCCCAGGCCGGGTTCGTGCCTTCCGCTGGCTGGGCGGCACGCTTTCGGCGCAAGCGATGCAGGAGCGTGTATACGAGGCGGTGACGGGGATCGTCGACATCGAGAACACGCTGATGATCGGGACGCATTTCGAGGTTTGGCCGAACGAGACCTATACCGTCGAGGTCGACTGCCCCGCCGACACGTTCGGGCGCATGGTGATCGCCGACAGCCGGGGAACCAGTGCGAGGGATCTGGCGGATGAGGTCGGGTTCGCGCCGGACGAGGCAATCGCGGCGCTGGTGGACATGGCGGCTTCCATCGCGCTGCGCGGGGCTGAGGCTGGCGTGCCAATCTCGTCGAAGGGCGCCAGCGAGTTGGTCGAGGTCGTGCCGTTCATCCGCAACAGCATCGCGGCCACGGCCTGAAGGGAGGACGGTGATGTCGGTATTGCAGGACGCGACGCTCGACCGACTCAAGCAGCGGGAGGAGATCCTGCAAATTTGCTACTGGTATCAGGGCGAGGGCCTCGGCGCGTCGTTCACCCCGCAATCGGTGATGGCTTTCCTCCAAGGCTCCCCGGCCAGCATCGCCGGGGCATTCGAGGAACTGGCCAGCGATGGCGACCTGCGGCGCGGCGATCGGGGCTTCGAGTTCACGCCCGACGGCAAGCGCCGGGCCGCGCGCATGTTCATCGAGGGGTTCACCGATTTCCAGCAACCCGGCCATGGCGAATGCCAGGACGGCTGCTGCGACGGCGACGAGCCGTGCAACGCCAACCACACCAATTGCAACCACGTGAAGCCAATGTGGCAGGCGCGAACGACCGCGCGCCTGGTGTGCGAGTGACGACGTCCGCGAACGGCGAGGCGCCGCAGCCGCTGCTGGGCTTCCGCACCAACGACGAGTGGCAGGGCTTGGTGGCCGAGGCGAGCGCCATGATCGAGGGATTGGATGCCATCGCCGACGACGATGTGCGCGGCCAGGTGTTCGGGACGCTGGAAGGTATAGACGCGATCCACCGCGAGGCGCTGCACCGGCTGGTGCGGCTATTCAAGGAGGGCGTGCTCGAGCAGGTCGTTACCGACCCCGCAATCCGCACATTGATGGGCATGTACGACCTGCTGCCGCCGGAGAAGCCCGGCTGCGCCAAGGTGTGGGACTTCATGCCGAAACTGGACCATGCGCCGGTGGTGGCCGCGGCGCCGCCCGAGCCGCCGCATTGGACCCCCGCCCTGCTGCTGCGCCTGCCCACCGATGGCGAGGCGATCATGTGCCAGTTCGACGAGGGGCCGGTGCTGGTCGCCGAAGTCAGGGGCGACCTGTTCGCGGCCGAAGCGACATGCCCGCATCACGGCGCGCTGATGCTGACTGGCCGGCTGTCGAACTACATGTGGGTCTGCCCGCACGGCAAGGGTTGCATCTACGACATCCGCGGCGGCGCGCGGCTGGGCGGCGGCCCACCGCTAACATGCCTGCCAGTGCGGCGCGACGAGCGCGGCCGGGTGATGGTCGGCTTCGGCATCCCGTTCGAGCCGCGCCTGCCGGCTTTCTGATGCCCATCCTGGTCGCCGGTGTCGGCAACGTGCTGCGGGGCGACGACGGGTTCGGCATCCGCGCCCTGGCGGCGTTTCGCGAACACCCGTCGGCGGCAGGCGTCGATTGTCTTGAGACCGGCATCGGCGGCATGCACCTCGTTCAGGAACTGATGCGCGGCTATGACGCGGTGATGCTGTTTGACGCGGTGGACCGGGGCGATGCGCCGGGCCGGGTAACGGTGGTGGAGCCGGTGCTGCCAGGACTGGACGATCTGTCGGAGACCGAGCGGCGGGACTTCTTCTGCGAAACGCATTACGCGACGCCGATCCGCGCGCTGACCTTCGCGCGGGAGATCGGCGTGCTGCCCGCCATCGTGCGGATCATCGGCTGCCAAATGGCGGACGCGGACGGCTTTGGGCTGGACATGCATCCGGCGGTCACCGCGGCCGTTCCCGAAGCCGCACGGGTCGCCGTGGCACTGGTGGCCGAACTGTCCGGACATGGCGCGCGGCACGGTTGAACTGCGGGTGCGCGGCACGGTTCAGGGCGTCGGGTTCCGCCCGGCTGTATGGCGGCTTGCGACCGAATTGGCGCTTGACGGAGACGTGTTGAACGACGGCGAGGGTGTGCTGATCCGGCTGGCCGGACCCCAGGGGGCCATCGAGGCGTTCGAGGCGCGGCTGCCTGGAGAAGCGCCGAAGCTGGCGCGGATCGACGTGATCGAAAGGCGCGCCATCGGCGACCCGATCGACCATGACGGATTCCGTATCGCCGCCAGCCGTGGGGGGATCGTCGCCACCGCGATCGTTCCCGATTCGGCGACATGCGCCGCGTGCCTGTCCGAGATCGCCACCCTGGGGGAGCGCCGGTTCCGCTACCCCTTCACCAACTGCACGCAGTGCGGGCCTCGGCTCACCATTATCGAGTCGGCGCCTTATGATCGCGCGACGACGACCATGCGGGGCTTCGCGATGTGCCCGGCATGCCGCACGGAGTACCTGAACCCGGCCGACCGGCGCTTCCACGCGCAACCTATCGCCTGCCCCATTTGCGGGCCGCGTCTGGCGCTGTCGTATGTCGATGGACGCTCGACGGATGCCTCCGATCCGATCGTCGCCGCGGCGGAGCTGATCGCGACGGGCGGGATCGTCGCGGTGAAGGGGCTTGGCGGCTTCCACTTGGCGTGTGATGCAACCAGCCAGGCGGCGGTGTCGGAGTTGCGACGGCGGAAGCACCGGGCCGGAAAGCCTTTCGCGGTGATGATGCGCGACTTGGCCATGGTCGGTCGCCACTGCGTACTCGGCCCATTGGAGGCCATGCTGCTGAGCGCGCCCGAGGCCCCGATCGTGGTCCTTGAGGCCGCGGGATGCGGGCTGGCCGATGCCGTGGCGCCCGGCCTGCCCAACCTCGGCGTCATGCTGCCCCACACGCCGTTGCACCATCTGCTGATGCAGGCGCTGGGCCGGCCTGCCGTGATGACCAGCGGGAACATGTCGGACGAACCGCAATGCACCGACGGGGCGGATGCGCGAGTGCGGCTCGGCGCCATCGCGGATGCGGTGCTGGACCACGACCGCCCGATCGTCGGTGCGGTGGACGACTCAGTGGTGCGGGTCATGGCGGGACGGCCCGCGATCCTGCGGCGGGGCCGTGGCCATGCCCCGGCGCCCATCCGCCTGCCCGCCGACTTCGACCGGACACCCCCGGTTCTGGCGATGGGCGGCGAACTGAAGGCGGCGTTCTGCTTGACGACGCGCGGGGAGGCGATCTTGTCCCATCACATGGGCGACCTCGAAAGCGCACCGACCTTCGACGCGTACCGGCTAGCGCTCGACCGCTATCGCCACCTGTTCGACCACACGCCGCGCATCGTCGTGGTCGATCCGCACCCGGAGTATCTCTCCCGCAAGCTGGGCGAGAGCATCGCGGAGGCGGAGGGCCTCGTGCTGACCGAGGTGCAGCACCACCACGCCCACATCGCCGCCTGCCTGGCCGATAATGGCGTGGCGCTGGACGCTGAGCCCGTGCTCGGGATCGCGCTCGATGGATTGGGATACGGCGACCACGGGACCATCTGGGGCGGCGAATTCCTGCTGGCCGACTACCGAGGGTTCCGCCGGGTAGGGTCGCTAGAGGCGGTCGCGATGCCGGGTGCCGCCCGCGCGATCCGCGAGCCCTGGCGCAACACGCTGGCGCACATCGTCGCATCGATCGGCTGGGACGCGTTCGAGGCGCAGCTCGCGGGCACGCCACTCCATCGCCGGTTCACGGACAAGCCGGTGGTCGCCATCACGAGCATGATTCGATCGGGCCTCAACGCGCCGCTCGCCTCGTCATGTGGCCGTTTGTTCGACGCGGTCGCCGGCGCGCTCGGCATCGCGTTCGATGGCCAGGGTTTCGAGGGCGAGGCGGCGGCCCGGCTCGAAGCAATGGCCGAGGCGCGGCCCGATGGAGCGGCCTACCCGTTCCGGTGCGCGCGCGAGCAAGATGGCATGTATCGGTTGGGCGCCGCGCCGATGTGGCGCGCGCTGGTGGCGGACCTAGCCACGGGGACACCCGCCGGGGTCGTCGCGACCCGATTTCACCATGGCCTCGCCGCCGCCCTTGCCGGAATGGCAACCTTGCTGCGGCGGGAACATCGCTCCGGGTCCGTCGCCCTGTCGGGTGGCAGTTTTCAGAACAAGCTGTTGTTGGAGAGCCTGAAAGGGCTGCTGGAGGCCGATGGCGTCCACGTGCTGATCCATGCGATGGTGCCTGCCAACGATGGCGGTCTGGCACTCGGCCAGGCGGCGGTTGCCGCCGCGCGCAGCCTTTAGGGATGATGGGTCATGTGCTTGGGCGTGCCCGGCCAAGTAGTCGAGATCGTGGATCGCGAGATGCTGCTCGCCATGGCCCAGGTCGCGGGCGTCCGGCGGCGGGTCAACATCACCTGCATCGTGGACGCGGCGCATCCGCCGGAAGCCTGCATCGGCGATTGGGTGCTGATCCATGTCGGTTTCGCCATGGCGCGGATCGACGAGGCGGAAGCCACGGCGACGATGAAGGTGCTGACCGAGATGGGCGAGATGCAGGCGGAAATGGAAGCGATGTTGCGGACGGCATGAGGTACGCGCACGAGTTCCGCGACCCGAAGCTCGGGGCCGGCATCCTCGCGCGGCTGCGCGCGGTGGTCGCGCGCACCGCGGCCACGCCGGATCGGCCGTTGCACGTCATGGAAGTCTGTGGCGGGCACACGCATTCGATCTTCCGCTACGGCCTGCAAGACCTCGTGCCGCCGGAGATCGAGTTCATCCACGGCCCTGGCTGTCCCGTCTGCGTGCTGCCGATGGGGCGGGTGGACGACTGCATCGCGATCGCCGAACAGCCGGGCGTGATCTTCACGACGTTCGGCGACGCGATGCGGGTGCCCGGGACGAAGAAGAGCCTGTTGCAGGCCAAGGCGGATGGCGCGGACATCAGGCTGGTGTATTCGCCGCTCGACGCGCTCGCCATCGCGCGCAAGAACCCGTCGCGCCAAGTGGTATTCTTTGGGCTGGGGTTCGAGACGACGATGCCGTCCACCGCGCTCACGGTGTTGCAGGCCGCGCGCGAGGGCATCGGCAACTTCACGCTGTTCTGCAACCACATCACCGTGCCGCAGCCGATCAAGGCATTGCTGGACGATCCCGCGATGCGGCTGGACGGGTTCGTGGGACCCGGCCACGTCAGCATGGTGGTGGGTACGCGACCCTACGATTTCATCGCCCGCGACTACGGCAAGCCGATTGTCGTGTCGGGGTTCGAGCCGTTGGACCTGCTGCAATCGGTGCTGATGGTGGTCACGCAGATCGCCGAAGGGCGAGCCGAGGTCGAGAACCAGTATGGCCGGGTGGTGCCGCGAGATGGCAACCCGCAAGCGCTGGCGGCCATCAAGGCCGTGTTCGAGACAAGAGACCGGTTCGAGTGGCGGGGCCTGGGTGAGATCGATGCGTCCGGTGTGAAGATGCGCGCGGCCTACGCGGCGTACGACGCGGAACGCCGGTTCGACGTGGGCTACGGACACGGGCGAGAGGCTGCCGACCCCGTGGAGTCGCGGTGCGGCGACGTGCTGAAGGGGCTGATCAAGCCAATCGCCTGCCCGCTATTCGGCCGCGCTTGCAACCCGGAGACTCCGGTCGGCGCCTTGATGGTGTCTTCGGAAGGCGCCTGCGCCGCCTATCACCAGTATGGCGGCGTCCGGGCGCCGGTGCCGGAACTGGCCTGACGCCGGTGCCGCCGTTCCGCCGTTCCGGCCGGCTGCGCGCGACCGCCGTGACGCTCGCGCATGGCGGCGGCGGCAAGGCGATGCGCGACCTGATCGACGACGTGTTCGTCGCGGCCTTCGACAATCCCGCCATGGGCGAGATGGAGGACCAGGCGCGGCTGGAGGTTGCGGCTCTGGTCGCGGATGGCGGGCGGCTGGCGTTCACCACGGACTCGTTCGTCGTCGATCCCATCGAGTTCCCCGGCGGCGACATCGGCAATCTCGCCGTGTGGGGCACCGTCAATGATTTGGCCGTTGGCGGCGCGCGCCCGCTTTGGCTATCCGCCGCCTTCATCATCGAGGAGGGGTTCGCGGTCGATCGCCTGCGAAGAATCGCGGCCTCGATGCGCCTTGCGGCTAATGCGGCCGAAGTCACGATCGTGACCGGCGACACGAAGGTCGTGGGCCGGGGCTGCGCGGACAAGCTGTTCATCACCACGTCCGGGATCGGGGTCATCCCACCCGGGCTGGACCTGTCGGCGCGCGCGATCCGGCCCGGCGACATCATCCTGGTGAACGGACGGCTCGGCGAGCATGGCGCCGCGATCCTGGCCGCGCGTGGCGAAATCGAGCTGGTGAGCGACATCGTGAGCGACTGCAAGCCGCTCCATTCCCTGGTCGCGGCCCTTCTTACCGCGGCACCCGCGACCCGGGCCATGCGCGATGCGACGCGCGGCGGGGTCGCGGCCGTCCTGAACGAGATGGCGGTCGCGGCTGGCGTGGGTCTAGTACTCGACGAGGCGGCGCTGCCGATGCGGGCGGAGGTGCAAGGCTTTTGCGAAATCCTAGGGCTGGAACCGCTTTATCTCGCTAACGAGGGCGTCCTCGTGGCCGTCGTGCCCCCGAAGCAGGCCGAGGCGGCGCTGCTCGCCATGCGCGCGCAGCCGGCTGGCACCGATGCGGCGATTATCGGCGTGGCGGCGGCTGAACGGCCCGGCACGGTCGCCATGAACACCGCGTTCGGCGGCATGCGGATGGTGGACATGCTGATCGGCGAGCAGCTACCGCGCATCTGCTGAGCGGGATGCTATGACGACCCTCGGGCGACAGCTTGGCGCACCTCGCCCAAGGCGATCCCCTGCGCCCACAACGATAGGGCGCCAACGCCGGCCACACTGAGAAGGCTCGCCGCTTGCACGACCAGCGCCATGGTGAGCGCCTCCTCCGCTGGCACGCCGAATAGGCCCAGCGCGAAAACGGCACCGACGACGAAACCGCCGGCAAGGCGGGCGAAGTGGCCAAGGATCACGAGGAAACCCAAGAAGACCACGAGAAACAAATACTGCATGGGCGCGAGCGAGACGCCCAATGCAAGGCCAGCCCAAAGGAAGTGAGTGGTGGCAAACAGTTTGATGACGACGCTGGCCAACACGACGGCACCGCGGCGCCATAAACCTGCCGGCCAAGCAATCCCCTCGGCGAAGGCGGTGGCGATGCGTTGGGCCAGTGCGGCGAAGCGAGACGGGAGGCGACCCTCCACTAAAGCCGCTATTCGCCCGCCCGGCCGTAGCGCGCGCCAGCGATAAAGGGCGAGCACCGCCAGCAACAGGGCGAAGCTGGCCGCCCCGCCCAGGGCGAGCCCTGCCCGGATGCCGCCACCCGGATCAGGGAACGCCACCGAAAGCAGCGCAAGCGGGACGAGACAGGCGAAGACCAGCCCATCCGTCAGCCGGTCGAGCGCCACGGTGGCCAGCACCGCGCCCAGCGCCAGGTTCTCCCGCCGGGCGACCAGCCACGAGCGCGCCACCGTGCCGAGACCGAAAGGGATCAGTAAGGCGAGCAGATAGCCGGCCATGATCGCGCCGAACAGCCGGACTGTCCCAAGGCTCGGCCGGAGCCGATGCAGGAGCAGGCGCCACTTCCACGCCCGGACAAGTTGCTCGCCCATCATCGCCATAGGCACAAGGGCGAGGAAACGCGGGTCGGCGCCGGCGAGCACGGTAAGGAAACGGTCGAGGTCGAAGCGGCGCAGCACCAGGGCGAGCGCGGCCGCGCCAAGCAGCGCGCCGGCCCAGGCTGGCCAGCGGCGGCGGCCAGGCTGTGCCGGTATTGCCGTCATGCGTAATCTTGACCGCTCTATCGCGGCCGGTCGAGCACCAGCGACAGGCCGAGCACGGTGACGACGATAGCCAGGCCGGGGAACGCCGAAAGCCACCAGGCGCGCCAGAGGAATTTCTGCGCGTTGTTGAGCAGGTAGCCCCAGCTCATCAGGTTCGGGTCGCCCAGACCCAGGTAGCCCAGGCCGGCCTCGGTCAGGATCGCGCCGCTGGCGACCAGCGCCGTCAGCGGCAGCAGCGACGCGAGCGCGTGCGGGATGATGTGGCGAAGAACGATCCTTGCCGGGCGGGCTCCAGTCGCGCGGGCCGCCAGGACGAAGTCGCGTTCGCGCAACGACAGCACCTCGGCCCGGACGACGCGCGCGAGGCCGCCCCAGGAGGTGAGCGCCAGCACCGCGATGAGACACGCGAGGCTGTTGCCGAATAGCGCGATGACCAGGATCGCGAGGAAGAAGCGTGGCACGACCAGGAAGAACTCGGTCAGCCGCATCAGCACGTCGTCCACCCAGGGCCGGCTGAACCCGGCGCAGCAGCCGATAATCAACCCCAAGATCGAGGCGACGGCGGCTACCGCGATGCCCGTGAACAGCGACGTGCGGGCGCCGTGGACGACAGCCGACAGCACGTCCCGGCCAAGGTCGTCGGTGCCGAACGGATAGTCGGCCGAAGGGAGCAGGAATGGTGCGGCCACCGCGGCGAAAGGGTCGCCGGGCGCGATCAGCGGACCGAACAGCGCGGACAGCGCAGCGGGCGCGAGGAGCAGCGCGCCCAGCCACAACGCCCAGCTCGACGGCTTGCGGTCACGCCGCGGCACGCTCGCCCAGCCGGATGCGGGGATCGATCCACGGGTAAAGTAGGTCGGTGACCAGGTTCGCGAGCAGCGTCATCGCGCTGATGCACAGAAACAGGCCCAGCACGAGCGGATAGTCGCGGTTGAGCGATGCCGACACGACCAGACGGCCGAGGCCGGACCAGCCAAACACCGTCTCGACCAGCACGGCGCCCGCGAACAGATAGGCGATCCGGCTGCCGATCAGGGTCACGATCGGCAGCAGCGCGTTGCGGAGCGCGTGCCGGCGGCGCGCCACACGCTCGTTCAGTCCCTTCGCGAGCGCCGTCAGGAAGTACTGCCGCCGCATCTCGTCGCGCACCCTAGCGCGGGCGACGACGGTGACGAGGGCCAGATCATGCAGCGACACGGCGATGACCGGCAGCACGAGGTGATGGGCGAGGTCCAGGACCGCCGCCAGGCCCTGGCCATCGAGCCGGGCGTTCCGCATCCCCTGGACCGGGAACCAGCCAAGCCCGTAGGCGAACAGCAGCGCCAGGAGCTGCGCCGACCAGAACATCGGCACGGCATAGGCCGCGAACATGGCCGCCCTGATGCCCAGGCCCGCATCCGCCTTGGACCGTTCGGCCCCGACCAGGCCAAGCCAAATTCCGAACAGGCTCGAAACCGCGAGCGCAGACAGCATCAGCAACAGGGTCGCGGGAAACCGGTCGAGCATCACCGCCAGCACGCTTTGCCGATAGAAGTAGGATTGGCCAAGATCGCCGGTCAGCACGTGGCCGAGATACAGCAGATATTGCTCGACCAAGGGCCGGTCGAGCCCGTAGAGCGCCTCGATCGTCCGCTGGTACTCCGCTGTGCTGAACTCGCCGGACAGGGCGACCAGCGGGCCTCCCGGCGCCGCGTGGACGAGCACGAAGGTCAGCGTGACGATCCCGAACAGCGCGGGAATCAGCTGCAAGACCCGGCGCAGCGCGTAACGCACCGGGTTGCCGCCGGCCCGACCTGCCTATCGCCCGATCCAGGCCCGCTCAGCCAGTTGTCCGGTCCAGGGGGCGACATCGTGCAGGGTGTCGCGATAGGCGGAGGTGAAATCGGTCTCCACCAGCCACCAATAAGGGAGGTCCCTGGCCACGATCGCCTCGATCCGCGCGTAGATGCCGCGCCGCTCGTTCAGCTTGGCGGTGGCGCTGCCCGCGGCGAACAGCACGTCCACCTGGGGATTGCGGTAGGCGGCAGCATTGGAGAAGGGGATGTTGCCGATGTTGTCCGAGACATACATGCGGCGCACGCCAAGGTCCGGATCGAGGCCGTTGCAATACGAGATCAGGTTCAGGTCGAAGTCGCGCTTGGCGAACACCGTCTCGACGAAGGCGGCGCGATCGAGTGGACGCAGGTTCAGCTTGATGCCGACCAGGGCCAGGTTCTGCCGCATCACTTCGCCGTATTTGCTGAACGTCGGGAAGTGCGTGATGTCGAGCACCAGCCGCGTGCCGTCCGGCCCGGGCTTGTACCCGGCGGCCTCCAGCAGGGCGATGGCCTTTTCTGGCGCATAATCGTATTGCGCCAGGCTCCCGGCGGCATGCGCCCAAGCGATGCCGCTCGAGATTGGCGCCTCGGCCACCCGCCCTTGCCCGAAGATCACCTGGTCGAGCATCTGGCGGCGGTCCAGGGCATGGGCGAGTGCCTGCCGGACCTCGAGTCTCGCCATGGCTGGCCGCTCGAGATTGTAGGTTACGGTCATGATGCAGTTGCTGCCGCCTGATTCCCGTGTGGTGCCCACCAATGCGATGCCACCCGCCTGCTTAAGCCGCAGGATGTCGGGACCGGAGACGCTGCTAATGTAGTCCACCTCGCCCGCAGTTAAGGCGAGTAGGCGGGTGTTGTCGTCCGGTAGGACGCGGATGATCAGCTTGTCGAGATAGGGCAGGCCGGGCTTGAAGTAATCGGTGTTGCGGACCAGCACGGCCCCATCGCTAACACGGTAGGATTCGAGCCGGAATGGCCCGGTTCCGACCGGCTTCGCGTTGGCCGGGTTGCTGTTCGGGTCGCCGGACGCGAACAAGTGCTTCGGCAGAATCGGCGCTTCGGTGACATCGAGGCCTTGCAGCAGCGCGCCGTAAGGCTTCTTCAGCCGGAATACGACGGTGTGGTCGTCCGGCGTGTCGATGCGATCGACAATGGCGCCCAGCCCAGCTTTGGTGCGGGCGTGGTACTTGAACAGCACCTCCTCGAAGGTGAACTTCACGTCCGCCGAGGTCAGTGGCGCCCCGTCATGCCACTGCGCCCGTGCCAAAGTGAATGTGAAGACCGTGCTGTCGTCGCTGATCGTCCAGGCCGTCGCGAGGTCAGGGATCGGGCGGAGGCCCCGGTCGAGGGCCACCAATCCGTTGAACAGCGAGTCCGCGACCGCATGCACGTTGGAACTGGTGGTGATGCCAGGGTTGAACTGTCCGGGATCAGCGACGACGGCGATCACGGCGGTGCCGCCGTGGACTGGCGTGTCGGCGGCTGCCGCCAGCCGCGCGGCGCCGAGCGACAAGGCGGTGGCGAGCAAGACAGCCAAGCCGCCTCGGTTGAGTGAACAAGGCATCATCCGCCCTCCCTCGGCTTTCGTGCGTTGTTACCCCCATGATGATGGGGCCTCAATGCCTCGAGTTGATTGCTCGGTACGGCGCTGTGCCTTTGCCTAGGGACGTGACGGCCACGATCAGCGTTGGCTTTATTGGCACGCTGCAGGCCACAGCATCTAAATCCATCACGCGCGATAACCCGGCTTATCGCGCGTGGTGGTCGCAAGGCGTTGAAAACGCAGCTGGCTGTTGCGTGTTCCGCCGGGTGGCAAAGGCGGTGAGGTCCCGCTCCTGGCGTCCACGGGACTAGTTAGGGGGGGGCGAGACCCGGCAGTCGAGGCAGCGCGCCAGGATAGGCGAAGCATTGCCTCGGGCGGCTCAACGGCGCTCGAAACCCCCGCCGCCTCTCTCATACCGACCATGACCATACCCGCCCCGATCATGATCATGGTACCACCACGGCACACAGCCAGTAGCGGTCAAGACGCAAACCAACGCCAGAACGGTCATAAGCTTCTTTGACATCGCGCATCCTATCCTGAACGGGACGTGGGCAAGCCAGTCAGGACGCCCTTCGCCTTGGATTACGCGCTCCAAAAATGGCAAAATAGGGCGCATCATCTTGCCCGTGAGGAGGTCGTCATGGAGCAGTGGCGGACCGGGGGGCGGTATCAGGTCTGGCGGGCTGCCCCTGTGCAAACTCTCGCCGGGGAGCAGCAGGTGTTGCCGGTGGGCTATGCCGAGGTGCAGCCTTTGCAGCCGGGTTTTCGGATCCTCATGCCCCTGGAGCACGTCAAGTTGATCCTGAGTGATCAGGAGTTCGCTCGCTTGGTGCAAGAGGGCAAGATGCGCAAACTATGAGCGCCGTCGTCAACGGCGCCGTCTCGACCGGCCCTCCTCTCGTTCTGGTTTAATCTGACACTATTCCACCGCGATCGCTCTCAGACTCCACGGCCGCAGCGTCGGTAAGGTGTGCGCCTACGGATCCGACATGCGGACCTTCGCTGATTTGCAAAGAGCTACTAGCTAGTAGATAGCGACAGGCGGATAAATGCTAGCAAATAGCTTTCTAGCTACTAGCAAATTTCTGCTATACGATCAGCAATTGACGACTCGTCTAACCGGAGGAAGGCATGGCCGCAGCAAGCATATTAACGGTCGCATCTACCAAGGGCGGTGCAGGAAAGACCACCATCATCATGGCGCTTGCCGGCGCACTTGCAGCTGAGGGATTGCGAGTTGCAGTTGTCGATGCGGACCCGAATCGGGCCTACGCTTCTTGGGCGAGCGAAGCCTATGAAGGCGCTAAGGTGGACGTGCGCGCTGAAGCCGACGAGACGCGCTTGGCCGAAGCCATCGACGAGCTAACACCAACAGCCGACATCGTACTCATTGATACCGCAGGGTTCGGTAACCGCGCAGCTCTGCTTGCTATTGCCGCCGCAGATGCGGTTCTTGTCCCTTGCACACCGAGCAGGGCCGATATCGAACAAGCGGCAAAAACGCTGCGGCTTATCGAAGGTGCCGCCCGGGCTTCTCGCCGCGCCATCCCAGCCAGAGTCGTGCCAGCTCGTATTAAAGTCACGACCGCAGTCTCTAAGCACGCCGTTGCGGAGCTTGATGCGGCCGAATTGCCTCGCACCAAAGCGGCCATCGGAGATCGAGTGGCATTTGCGGAGATGACATTTTCGGGCCGGGTTCCGATTGAGGCCTCCGAGGCAGGGCAGGAGGTCGCAAAACTAATTGCTGAGCTTCGCGACCTCGGATGGCTACCGAAAAAACGTGTTTTCTCCACACGTTCCGTTTAGTATATAGCAACTATAAAATAGCAGCTAGAAACTAGCAAGGTTACTCAATGCCTCTTAAAGGTCTTAAGCCAGCCATGCCTCGACCTTCAGCACGAGACTCACTTGCGGCGGCAAACACTGTTGCGCAGGAAGCAGACCTACCTCCAGCCTCTTTATCCCCAGTTGCACAAAGAGGAGTCTCCGTAAATATAGCAAACGACGCCGATTTAATTCAGGTAAACATAAGAGTTAGACGAGCGTTGGGTGATCAACTTGCCGACCGAGCACGTGTTGAGGGAACAACTCAAAAGGTTCTTATGTGTCGCGCCCTCGCAGGCGCCGGTTTTGACGTACACCCGGACGATCTCAAGACGACACCGCCTCCACGGCGTCGCGGACGAGAGCACTTAGCTGATAGCAACTAGCTACTATGCGTCAGTAAAGTACGAACGATGCTTGATTTCTATCAAAGGCTTGGCCTGACACACGTCAGCGGCGTCGTTCAGTTCATACTTTGATAACAGTTAATGCGACCGTGCAGTTCGTACTTTGGTGACGGCTGGCGCGAGCGTGGGCTTCGTACTTTGGTGACGGCTGGTGCGGTGACGAAGCGAGTTATCCTCAGTCAAATCGTAGTATGGCGACGCAAGTTCGTACTTTGGTGACGGCAGCAGGAGTCGTCCACCGTACTCTGGTGACGCATCCTAATAGAGCTCAAATAGCTTTCTAGGTTCGTCGGTAGATTACGTGGCTCGATTGGGGACAGTTAGACAGGCCGTCCCTCGTCAGTAGGGTACGAATTGCCTTAAGCCGCTTAGAAGGGCAGGTTGGCAATATGAGGAAATCCAACACAATCCTGAGCGTGCCGGTTGGAGCAGAGGGAGCTTTGGAAGGACAGCTACGGCATCAACTTGAAGCTCTAGGATTTAGCCAGGCACTAGATCTTGCAGCGACGGTAATTGACAGACGATGTGTAGAGGCCGCTCACAGCGTTTTGTCGGACGAAGAGGCTGCCCCAGGGTATATTCATGCCGGCTTTGCCATGACAGCATTGCCACACAAACGAACAGACGCTCTTGAGTGGCTACGCGACGGTGCGGACATCCGACTTCGTATTGAAAGCGGAAAAACCCATGACGGAACCGTAGCTGGAATTCCATTTGGCTACGTCGCTCGTCTTATATTGTTCTATTTACAAACTGAAGCAGTTAAGACTCGGTCACGAGAAGTAGAGCTTGGCCGATCAATGCACAGTTGGCTCAAGGCCATGGGCTTAAATAGTGGTGGCAAGGGTTATGAGACTGTACGCGAACAAAGTCGCCGTCTTAGTGTCCGTCCGAGATCATTCTCCCTTAAAACAACCGGTTGCAGATAAAAGGGTTGCGCTCTGCCTCACTCAGATTTCTGAATTCCTCAGTGCGAACGCAGTCATCACGGCCGCAATTAGGTAGGTTGAGAAGCTATTGATTTGTCGAACGATGATCTCGGACAGATGGGGTGATTGGGGTTCTCTCCCGGTGATCCCGGTGGCTGCCCCTCTCAGGATGGTGGAACGTGGCCCGGTGTTGATCGGCCACAAGCATCGAGGAGGAGCGGCCGTGGGTT
>JAABVA010001880.1_pt1 | contig 21702 bp, 20 predicted proteins | sample 5560331 | NCBI WGS metagenome assembly JAABVA01 (sample SAMN12812661, study PRJNA571458) | rock metagenome | isolation source: Antarctica rocks | place: Antarctica: Victoria Land, Mt New Zealand sud | collected 2016-01-07
GTCGCCAACCGGACGCTGGCGAAGGTGTTGGTGGGCAGCTCGGCGGCGATGAGCGCGGCGTAGAAGGTGGGCGGGCCGAAGAACAAGGTGGGGTGGTCGGCGGCCAACCGCTGCGCCGCCACCGCCGGGCTGGGCCGCCGCGGTTCCAGCACCGTCGACGCACCGACGGCCAGCGGGAAGAACAGCGAGTTGCCGATGCCGTAGGCGAAGAACAGCTTGGCCACCGAGAAGCAGATGTCGTCCCGGGTGATGCCCAGGGTGTGCGCGCCATAGGTCTCACAGACGTGCCGGATGTTGGCGTGGCGGTGCATCGCACCCTTGGGCTTGCCGGTAGTGCCGGAGGTGTAGAGCCACAACGCCCACGAGTCGTCCGTGGTGGGGGCCACCGCGTCCGAGCCCGTTCTGGCCAGGAACTGGGCCCAGCTCTGCTTGCGGACCCGCTCGGGCGTGGCGAGGTCCCCCCCGACGAGGACCAGGTGCTCCACCTCGGCGGCGGCCTGCACGGCCCCGCCCACCACGTCCAGGAACTCCTCGGTGGCCACCACAACCCGTGCGCCGCAGTCGGACACGATGGTGGCGAGCTCGGCGCCACCGAGCATCGTGGAGACCGGGACGGCCACCACCCCGGCGCGGAATGCGGCCAGGATGGCGGCCACCATCTGCACCCCGTCGCTCATCACCAGCACCACCCGGTCATCACGGTGCAGGCCCAGCGCGCGGAACCCGGCGGTGGCGCGGCGGGTCAGGGCGTCGAGCTCGGCGTAGGTGAGTGTCCCGGTGCTGGTGCGCAGCGCGACGCGTTCACCGTCGCCCGAATCCAGGCGGCGGTCCAGCAGGTACGCACCGGCGTTGAACGCCTCCTGACCGGCCATCGCTACACCCGCGTCACATCGAAATCGGCGCGTTGGCCGGTACCGAACCGGCGCAGTGCCCCACCGGTACCGGAGGCGTTGGGCCGGTTGAAGATCCAGTTCTGCCAGGCGGTGAGCCGGCCGAACACCTTGGTCTCGACCGTCTCCGGCCCGACGAAGCGGTGGTTGGCCTCCATGCCGGTCAGCGCGTCCGGGCTCAGCGACGCCCGCTCCTGCAGCACCATTCGGAGTTCGTCGTCGAAGTCGATGTCGTCCAACGCCAACGTGACCAGACCCAGCTCGTCCAGCGCGGTGGCCGCCAGCGGCTCGTCGAACCGGGCGCGCACCGCGTCGGCGTCGCTGTCGCGGCCCCAGAAGCGGGACTGCAGCCGGGTCAGGCCGTTGCCCATCGGGTACGCCCCGTCGTTGGCGGCGGTGAGTATCATGCTGGCCGCCAACGCATCCGGGCGGTACCGTGTGTCGGTGGTGTCTTCGAACACCCCGTCCAGCACGTACTGCCGGTCGCAGGCCAGGGCCAGCTCGGCCAGCAACCCGACGAAGCAGCTGCCGGGGGTGAGCACCGCGATCAGGCTGCGGCTCGTCACGTCCAGGCGTTTGCAGGTGCGCTTGTAGTACTGCCGCACCTCGTTGACGAACCAGTCCTGCGCCAGCTGCATCAGCTGCGCGTCGTAGGCCAGCACCACCTCGGGCGACCCGGTGGTGTGCAGCACCCAGGTACCCAACTCCTGCTCGTTGGTGCGCAGCCGCAGGATCACATCGTCCAGGGCTCGGGTGATCGCCAGCGGCCAGTAGTCCACCCCCTGGGCGAGGACGGCGGCCGCATCGGCCGGGGGCAGCTCAGCCGGCGCGGACACGGTGATGTCCACCCGGCGCGCGGCCCGGTCGATCTCCGCCCGCACATGGGGGTAGCTGATTGTGGTGTCGGTCTCGGTGCGATCCAGCGGGGTCAGCGCCACGCCGGTGGCCTGGTCCGGGCGGGGTGAATCCGCCGCGGCGGCGTGTGCCCGGGCGGCGACCTCCTCGGCGAAGCGGGCCCGGGTCACGCTGGCGTCCACCAGGCGCCAGGCCACCGCGGTCGCCCCCCGAATGCCGTCGCTCTTGGTGGCGAAGACGTCGGCCCGGTCCTTGCGGACGAAACGCTTGTCCACCACTCGGGTCAACCCGCCGGTGCCGGGCAGCACTCCCAGTAGCGGCACCTCGGGCAGCGAGACGGTGGAGCTGCCGTCATCGATCAGGATGATCTGCTCGCAGGCCAAGGCCATCTCGTAGCCGCCACCGGCCGCGGTTCCGTTCAGCGCGGCGATCCACGTTTGTCCACTGTGTGCGGTGGCGTCTTCGATACCGTTGCGGGTTTCGTTGGTGAACTTGCAGAAGTTCACCTTCCACGCGTGCGAGGACTGGGCGAGCATCTTGATATTGGCACCAGCACAGAACATCCGGTCCACCCCGCTGGTGAGGATCACCGCCTTCACTCCGGGGTGGCTAAACCGCAGCCGCTGCACCGCGTCATACAGCTCGATGTCCACCCCCAGGTCGTAGGAGTTGGACTTCAGCTCGTACCCGGGCACCAGCCCGGCCGCAGGGTTCACGACCAGTGACACCGTGGCCACCTCACCGTCCACGCTCAACTGCCAGTGCCGGTAGCGGGTGGGGTCGGTATCGAAGTCCACCCGCGCGTCGGTGGCGTGCCCGCCCTCGGCGGGTGGAGTGCTGTGAGCCTCGGCCAGCGCGGTCATGAGCACCTCTCGGGGGCAGGCGGTGATGAACCCCCACAGTCTACGAGTTGATGGACTACCGTCAAGTAGTTGTAGATACTGGACGGGACAGGGGTGCGCGCTCCGAACAGTAGGGTCGCCGGGGCTGAAGTCGACGGTGAGAGGGGCACGGTGACGGTACACGCGGTGGCACCGGTCACCACCTCACGCCGACGTGAGATCGGTTCGGCCAGTGCCCGATCGCTGCTGCTGACGGTGCTGGGGGAGTTCGTCTACCCCCGGGGTGAACCGGTGTGGACGGCGAGCCTGGTGCAGGGTTTGGCGCAGCTGGGGGTCGAGGAGAAGTCCGCCCGCCAGGCCGTGGCCCGTTCGGCCGCCGAGGGGATGCTGCGCTCGGAACGGGTGGGCCGGCGGGTGCGCTGGGTACTGACCGAACCCGGCGCCCGGTTGCTGGCCGACGGCACCCAGCGGATCTACTCCTTCATGCGCGAGCCGGCGCCGTGGGATGGCCGGTGGCTGGTGCTCTCAGTGGCCATCCCGGAAAGCCAGCGCCAGCTGCGCCACCGGTTGCGCACCAGGCTGACCTGGTTGGGTATGGGCTCCCCCGCCCCGGGACTGTGGGTGATACCCGACGCCAACAAGGAGGCGGCGGTCGCGGACGCCATCGCCGAGGCCGGGCTAGGTGAGCACGCGTTCGCCTGGGTCGGTGACGCGGCCGCCATGGGAGCCCGCTCGCTGATCGCCGCAGCGTGGTCACTCGACGCCGTGCAGGCGCAGTACTCGGCGTTCCTGCAGACGTTCGCGGCGCTGACTGCGGACACCGACACCGCGGCGTTCAGCGCCCAGGTGCGACTGGTGCAGGTCTGGCGCCGCTTCCCGTTCCTCGACCCGGCGCTGCCACCGGAGCTGCTGGAGCACACCTGGCCGGGGGCGGCTGCGGCCGAGACCTTCCACCGGTGCCACGCACAGTTCCACGATGGTGCCCAGCGGCACTGGTCGGCCCTGCGCTGAGCCACCCCGCCCACCGGGCCGCCCAGCGCACCGGTGGCAGACTCGAACGGTGACCCCGGCCGCCAGTACCGTCCGGGGGCCGCTGCGCCCCGTCGAGTTGGCCACCGCCGCTGTGATGGCCGCAGTGACGGTGGTGCTGGCCGTGGCCGGGGTGGTCATCCCGGTCGCGGGCATCCTACAGGTCCTCGCGGTGGTGCCGATGGGGGTCGTCGCCCAGCGGCACCGTCCCCGGGCGTTGGTGGCAGCCACCGCCGCCGCGACCACCGTCGGTTTCCTGATCGCCGGGACCGCGCCGATCACCACCATCGCGCTGGCCGGCCTGCTCGGCGGCATCGTCGGCGAGGTCAAACGGCGGGGCCGGGTGCGGTCAGCGCAGCGGCCGCGTTCGCCGTCGCCGCCCCCGCGGTGGGCCTGCTGGTGGTGGGCCTGCTGGGGGTCTTCGCCTCGTTGCGCGAGCTCACCCTGCAAACGCTCGGTAACACGGTGCGGGGGGTGACCGGCACGTTCGGCCGGTTGACCGGGGCGCAGGACACCATCGCGCAGCTGAACGCGGTCACCGACACCCTGCTACGCAACTGGTGGTGGAGCATCGGCGGGGCTGTCGCGGTGTCCGTGCTGCTCACCGGGATCATCGCCTGGATCGCCCTGGGCGCGGTGCTCGACCGGTTGGAGCGGCTGCCGGTGACCGATCAGCTGGACGGCCCGGTGCCCCACCCGGGAACCCTGCCCGCCCCGGTGCCGGTCACCTTGGTCGGCGCGGCGCTGCGCTATCCCGGCGCCCGCTACGACACGCTGAGCGGTGTCGACCTGGCGTTCGACCGCCCAGAGCTGGTGGCCGTGGTGGGCGACAACGGGTCCGGCAAATCGACGCTGCTGCGCCTGCTGCCCACCCGGAGCTGGACGCGGTGGTGATCACCGCGGCGCGGGAGGCGGAGACGGTGCGGCACGCGCTGCGCAGCGGCATCGTGCACTACCTGCTGAAGCCATTCTCCGCCGCCGACCTGCAGGAGAGCCTGCGGCACTACGAGCAGTCCTACCTCAGCCTGCGCGAGGACGATCAGACGCACCAGCACGTGGTCAACCGGGTGTTCCGGCCGGGTGCGCCGTCGGTGGCGGCCCGGCTGCCCAAGAACCTCAGCCCGGAGACCGCCGACCTGGTGGCCCAGGCGTTACGCGATGCGGGCGGTGACCTGTCGGCCTCGGAATGTGCGGATCTGGTCGGGCTGGCCCGGGTGAGCGTGCGCCGCTACCTCGAGCACTTCGTCACCCTCGGCCGGGTCAGCGTCCGGCTGCGCTACGGCGGGGTGGGCCGGCCCGAGCGGCGCTACGCCTGGGGCTCGCGGGGGTCGCCCACCCAGGACCGCCGCCGCGTCGAGGACCGTCCCCGCGTCGAGGACCGTCCCCGCCTCGACCACCAGGAGCACCGATGACCGATACCGCCACCGCCACCGCTGACCTCGTCGACACCCACGGTGACGCGCTGGGCAGTTGCGACCTGCAGCTGCGCCAGTTCGGCGGGCGCCGCGCGTTCACCGGCATCGTGCGCACGGTCCGCTGCTACGAGGACAACGCCCTGGTGAAGCGGGTGCTCGGGGAGGACGGCCGGGGCGGCGTCCTGGTCGTCGACGGCGGTGGCTCGCTGCACACCGCGCTGTTGGGCGACGTCATCGCGGCGTCCGCGGTGGCCCGTCACTGGGCTGGGGTGATCATCCACGGCGCGGTGCGCGACACAGCGGTCCTGGCCGGGTTGGACCTGGGCGTCAAGGCCCTGGGTTCCAACCCCCGCAAGAGCACAAAGACCGGTGCCGGGCAGGTCGACGTCGAGGTGCACTTCGGTGGCGTCGACTTCCGTCCGGGTCAGCGCCTCTGGAGCGACGAGGACGGCGTGGTGGTGCTCGACGGCGGCGGATGAGTGCGGGTTGCCCGGAATTGTCGGGGCTGGCGGCCACCATGGCCGTGACGTCGTGGGGCAGCGGGTCCTGCGATCACTGGACACGAGGCAGTGATGGAATGCAAGATCGAACTCATCTTCATCCCGGTGACCGACGTCGACCGGGCCATCGAGTTCTACGTCGAGAAGGTCGGGTTCACCCTCGACATGCAAGCCCGGGTCGACGAGCACACCCGGTTCGTGCAGGTCACCCCACCCACGTCCGCGTGCTCCATTGCCTTCGGCGAAGGGATCACCGACATGACACCTGGGACACAGCACAGCATCCAGGTCGTCGTGCCCGACGCCGAGGCCGCGCGGCGGGAACTGATCGAGCGGGGCGTCGACGCGCCCGAGGTCACCACGCTCGCGTGGGGGTCGTTCACCTCCTTCACCGACCCCGACGGCAACACCTGGACCCTGCAGCAACTTCCACCGCCGGGGTCATACGACGAACAACCCGCCTGACCCGCGGGCGGCCGACAGCTCGCTGGTCGGGTCACCCGATGACCGATCGGCTTCACGCCTGGAGGTCGACTCGCCGGCGACGCTCGATCAGCCGGACTTTACCGAAGCTGGTGACGAGACCAGGTGCGGCCCAACCCCCGTCAACGTCTACCCCAAAGCCGATGTCTGGCTCAGTATCGAACACTGGCACGACTACGACAGTCGGCTCGCTGACGGGCCGCCAGTTCCTCCACGCTGCGTTCGGCCCATGCTGCGGTCGGCCCATGCTGTGGTCAACGCGACGGCTTCGGGATGCGCGGCCATGAAGCGGCCGTGATCCTCGCAGCGCCGGCGCATGTCTTCGATGTCAAGCAGGCCCTCGATCCACGAGTTCATTGACAGCTTGCCGGCCCCGGCATAGCGCTTGACCATCTCGTACGCGGAGTCGGACAGCCTCAGCGTGATCGTTCATGGAATCACTGGACGCGGCGCGGGTGACCGGTGGATCGAAGGCGCCCTCGCCGACGAAGGCGGCGGCAGCCTCCGGGTTCCGCTGCATGACTTCCCTTGCGTGATGGGCTTGCGCCGCCGCGTCCCACCGGCCGTAGGTGAGGGGTGTGATCGCCTCCCAGTCGGCATCCGTGCCCTGCCCCGCCTGGATCGCCTCGAATGCTTCCGACGCCGGAGCGAACCACCGCTCGGCCTCGCGCCGCCGCACTACCGCGCGGCGCGTCGCACTGGTAGCGGTGATTCCCACAGCCCGGGTGCTCGGCGTGATCAAGACCAGCTTGCCGATGCCTTCCGGGTACCGGGCGGCATACAGCTCAGCGAGGTTCGCCCCCGCGCAATGCGCAAGCAGATCGATCCGGTGCAGGCCCAGGTGCCCGCGCAGCGCCTCGACATCGTCCACCAGGTGGTCGCAGCGGCAAGAGCTGGTGTCGGTGGGTGACTCCGATTGGCCGGTACCTCGGTAGTCAAGCAGGATCAGCTGCAGCCGCCCGGACAAGCCGCCAAGGTCACCGAGGTACGCCGAGTCCTGCATCGGGCCGCCCGGCAGGACGACTACCGGGTTGCCCTCGCCGAGCACGTGGTACGCGAGCTTCGGTCCATCAAGCGCCGTGAGCACGTCATATTGCAGGCGGGCTAGGTGGCTCACCGTGGTAGGTCGGCATCTACGGCACTGACCGGTCGTATCCGACATGGACGAGCCCGTCGTCGGCGCTGATCAACGCGCCGCCGGCGACGCCCATCGCGACCGCAACCGCGGCGAGACGCGGCCGGCGTACCCAAGGCCAAGATCGCCCGAGACCTGGGCTACTCCCGGCGGGTGCTCTACGCCGCTCTCGCCGCCCGCGCCGCGTACGCAGCCCTGACTAGCACGCCTCCGAAGCGACCGAGTTGACACCACCCGCCTCACAACGTTTGTGCCACCACAGCTCCTTGGCGCGCTGTGGCGCGTCGCACCTCGGGCTACTCGGTCGAGGAGAACATAATTGAGGCGTGCCGCCAAACCTTGCGTCCCGGACTGACGGGCCTTCTTGTTCGCCGTACCTCCGGGGGACTACATCAGCGACCTCCAGAGCCTCCCACCCGATCAGATTGGGGACGACCTTCTGGCAAAGATCGCAGGGAGGCCGCGGGATGATATCGAGGGCGTTCTATCCAGCGGAGCCGTTACCCGGCTACGGCTAGCGAGTTGTGGCCGGGGGGCCGAGATCCTCGGGGTTGCAGTCGAGGTGCTGATAACCGCTGGATCGCTTTACGGCGGCTACGCCGCATTCCGGGACGTGGCCGTGCAGGTGCTAAGGAGTTACGAGGTAGTGCGCCAACGGCTTGGGCGGCGCCCTTTGGTCAGCCTAGGCACCGCCCGTGCCCTCGCCGCCGCTGAGGTGGCCAAACGGCTCGGTCACGACGATTTCTCATTGCTCGGTTCCGGCGACATCGCTACCAACTCGCCCGACCGTTCCTTTACGGGGGAAGACGCCTTTTGGGTGACCTTCTATCAACAAGCAACACTCCACGTGTGCGTCGTCGAAGCGGACGGTCGAGTCCAGTTCTTGAGCAGCATTCAGATGCATGACAACTGGCGATCTAGGTTTCGGTTCCTTTACGGTGAGGAGTCCGTGTTGCCGGAGTCAGACGAGAATCCCGACTGAACGCTGTAGTCGCGTTACGCGACCGGTCGCCTTGCCCACGATTGCAGTCACCGCAGCTTCGCCTGAACGTCTGCCGGTGTAGCGGGTGCACTTCTCTTGTGGCTAGCGCTATTCGGGGGCACGGAACGCGAGATCCAAGGCGATGCGATTACCTGACTCATCCTGTAGATAAGCAAGTGACCGCGGCCTGAGCTCTGTGGCTAGCGAGAATCCTGCCGGAACCGACTTGCGCATCGTCTTTCGAGCCTGTCTCACCACCTGGCGCTCGCGCGAGGTCAGCAGGCGAGAACCGTATGTCAGGAGAGCAACCTCTCCATTTGGCAGACCAAAGCAATCGACAACACCCTCAATGTCTCTGCCTCCAGGCAGAGACATTGACCACCACCCGTCGCATTCGGGTGTGACGAGCCAGACATCAAAGACTCGCGCTTTCCGGCCAACGGGCGGCTCTACCCACAGAACATCTTTCCACTTGGTATCGTCAGGGCCTACGGGAAAGTCGCTACTTGGAATAAACACCGATAGCGCACGAGTCCAACCAGGCAGCACTGGATCCGGCCGGGCCCACTTGTCGAGGTAGCCGGAATCAGCGGCGTTGGGCGTCGGTCCTACGTTGTCGATCGAATCATGTTCGCTATAGGGGAGGTGCAAGTGCCAACGCCCCGATTGGTGAAAACTATACTTGAAGAGATTGTTCACCGTTCGGACAGACAAGTATATGTCACTTTTGGCAGGGTTGGACCATAGGCGCCACACGCTTGACCGGGCGCCAGGCTGGCCAGAAGCGAACCTGACTGTTGCGCCACGCGGTCCATAGTTCACAGGAAACGACTGCCTGTGCCCGCGCGCCGTAAGGGTGGTGAGCCTGACAGGGCCGGCTGCGCCGCTTGTTTCAAGCCTGAATTGCACTATTCGCTGGCTCCAGTCTGGGTCAGGAAACGCGAGCGTAGTCGTGGGTCCACCTGTGGAGACCCCCCGATCAGCTCGCCGACCTCCAAGACACCGTTGACGACGACGGGATCACCCGACCGCTCGAGCAGGGCAAACGCAGCTACGGGCACTCGAAGGACTTCCGTACCGACCTGCCGCAGGTGGTGATCGCGATGGCGGTGACCCGCGACCTTTGAGTATGGCCAGGGTGGTCCAGCCGCGGCGGGGCTGGACGCAGCGCCTCGGTGGGGATGGAGCTATGGTTGCATCACGGAACCGCCCGGAGGATCTGTCGACAGTCGCCGGGGGCGACCGCGATCATGCCGGGGCGCTCCGCCGGAAGGCCTCCGGCTGGTTCACTTCCTTTGTGCACACCGTCGTCGCCGCTCTGCTTGTCCGCGACGGACGGGCGTTGCTTGGTCACCGCTCCCCGGACCGTCGGTGGTATCCGGATGTGTGGGACCTGCTTGGTGGCCACGTTCGCGATGGCGAGTCCCCCCAAGCGGCGCTGGTGCGGGAGCTCGACGAGGAGTTGGGCATCGTCGTCGACGTCGAGCTGGGCGATCCGGTTGCGCATGTATTCGAGTCCGACGGCGAGGATGGCGGGTTCGCATTGTCATCTGGCTCGTGACTGCGTGGGACGGCGACGTCGTCAATTGCGCCCCCGAGGAGCACGATGAACTCTGCTGGTTTGCACGCGACGAGGTGCCGGGACTCAAGCTGGCGCACACCCGACTCCCAGCGCTACTCGACGGGGTCTTGCGCGACTGTGCGGTCTGAATCGGTGGGCTGTGTCGGATGACGGAGACCGGCAGGTCATCGATCTCAACCGGTAACTGGGCGAGGTTAGGCAACACCCGGGGACGCCACTCTGCCGGGCGTCGGCAGAGCGCTCCGGTGGGTCGGTTTCGGCCGTCTATGCCACTGCATGCTGAGCACCGGATCCAGCTAGCAACAGCTGCGATGAACGGGAGCTGACCACGGTTTCTTCGCTGTCCTAACAGACCGCAGCCCTGCTGGACGCGTGCGGGGTCACTAGTACGGTCAGTCGGTGACCGTGATCTACGCGCTGATCGCGTTCGCGTGCGTCTTTGGCCTGGCCAACCTGCTCTAGAAGCGCGGCGGTCAACGAGGCAACCACCGCTTGCTCGCCGCTGCGGGCGGGGTATGCCTCATTGCTGCAGTAGTCACATTCATCCTGGCCTGACCCATCAGCGTGGCCCGATATCCGCCCAGGCACCCAACCTCTCCCGACCGACTGTCGCAAAATCGGCCTTGGTCTCAACCGGTCAGTGCATCAGTGCAGGTCGACGACGATGTGCTGGTGGAGGTCGGGATTGGTGTTGGGTGCGGGATCACCGGTTGTGGTGGAGGCCGCGATCCGGCGGTATCGGACGTATCTGGGACCTCAGGTGCTGACCGTGCTGCTTACCGAGGCTGACGAGGCCAGGGGGGCTGGGCTGCAGGTGTCGGTGGACTCCACGATCAGGCGTACTCCCCCTACGCCCACCGTCAACGGCTCCGGGCGGCGGGGATCACCGCGGTCATCCCCGAACCCACCGACCAGATCAACCACCGCCACCGCCACCGCCGCGGCTGCACCGGGGGCCCACCACCCGCGACGACACGTTCGCTGTCATCTACCGTTCCGCCGCCGTCATCATCTGGTGCCACTTCGGAGACACGCCCCAGTCGGCGCTAGTCGGAGAACTCCAGCAGGCGAGCGGTGTCGACCACGGTCACCAGGAGTCCGCTGGGACCCGCACCGCGGGGCGGGTGAGCCGCACTCCGAGGAGTTCAGGGACGGTACCGCCGCCGCGTTCCACGACCCGATCGATGTGGGCGTCGGGGTGTATCAGGGCGGTGAGGAGCCTGTCGAGGGGCAGGTGATGGACGCCGACCCGATGCTGGACACCAGTGGCGCTGCGGAACGGTCCGGGTGGTTGCCAGCCGGCACGCCGGTAGCCGGGGTGCAGCCGCACACCGTCGGGCAGCGGCTCAGCAACGGGGTTGACGAAGCACGGGTGCAGGCCCACGTGGACGAATGATCCGCCGGGCGCGAGCAGGCGCACACCCTCGGCCACAAGGCGATCGAAGCTGTCCAGGTCGGTATGGGTCAGCATCGAGTACACCCAACGGGCGCTCCCGCTGACGAGCGGTACGGCGCGGGCATCGGCCAGGACCACCGGCAACCGCGACCGGGCCGGGCGCAGCTGGTCGGCGCTGACGTCCACACCCACGACGTGGAACCCGTCGCTTCCCGCCACCGCCGCGCACAGACCGGTGCCGCAGCCGAGGTCGACGGCAAGACCGCCACCGTCGGGTGCCAGTTCCTCCAACACCTGCTGCGCTGCGGCCATGAATGGCGAGGCCGCCGACTGCGACCAGCCGTCATACCACTGGGCATAGCCGTCATATCGCGCCGATCCGATGCTCGGGGGAACGTCGGTGCTCACCACGACAGTCGACCACGCGACAGCAACGCACGACACCCCAGCTCGCGTCGCTTGAGGGTCGAATAGCAGCACTGCAGCGTCGTCCCGCGGTTGGGTGCGGTTAGCGAGCGGAAACGGCCACCGGGACAGGTTCAATCCACCGCTGACAGCAAGTTGACCTGCCAGGGGAGTCACCCGCCGACTGTCGGACGCACCAAGAACGGCTAGCGCGCGGCCTCCTCAGAATCGGGGAGGACAGCACCACTGCGTGGGCCGCGCGACGACCCGGCGCGTGCCCGTGCTCGCCCTGCCGCGCTCAGGCGGTCAGGCCCTCTTCCGCCAGGTGCACGTAGTCGAACTCGACCGGCTGGTCGTTGATCCCGGTCTTCGGTGGCGCGATCCACCCGGCGAACTCCCCGGGCTCGTACACCGGCACCATCAATGCGGCCACGGCCGACCGGTCGGCCTCCAGGGGCAACCATTCGTCGACGTGGGCGTCCCATTCCGCCTGGTCGATCACCCGTCCGTCCGGGCTGATGTGGTGCCCTGCGTAAGAGCCGACCTTGCGGTTGAAGCCCTCGTGCGGCAGGAACAGTCGCTGCGCCAGGCCCGCGTTTTCCATCTCCTGGTTCCAGCGGCGCACGCCATTCTGGCAGTCGGCCACGTATTCGTCGCGCAGGTCCAGGTTGAGCGCGGTGAGCATCGGAACCGTCTCGGTGACGAGCTGCCCCTCGCGCACCACGGTGATTTGGCGGGTGTCGCCGTGCAACTCGTGGTCGTCCTTGCGTCGCGTCTCCTGCCAGCGGCCCTTGAGCCCGGCGGTGTAGTACGCGGCGACGTTGGTGGAGCGCTCGGAGCCGAACAGGTCCATCGACACCGAGTACTGGAAGTTCAGGTACTTCTGCAGGATTTGCAGCGGGATTACCCCAGCGGCGAGCAGCGCGGCTTGGTCGTCGGTGTCCAGGCGCACCATGGTCTCGACGGTTTTCTCCACTACCCGCTGCACGCCGGTGGTGCCCACGAACATGTGGTGGGCTTCCTCCTTCAACATGAACTCACACGTGCGGGCCAGCGGGTCGAACGCAGACTCCTTAAGGGTGCCTAGCTGGTACTTCCCGTCGCGGTCGGTGAAGTAGGTGAACATGAAGAACTGCAACCAGTCCGTCGTCTCCTCGTTGAACGCGCCCAGGATGCGCGGGGAGTCCAGGTCACCGGAGTTGCGCTTGAGCAGCTGCTCGGCCTCCTCCCGACCCTCGCGGCCGAAGTACGCCTGCAGCAGGTACACCATCGCCCACAGGTGCCGGCCCTCCTCGACGTTGACCTGGAACAGGTTGCGCAGGTCGTAGAGGCTCGGGGCGGTGGCGCCCAGGACGCGCTGCTGTTCGACCGACGCTGGCTCGGTGTCGCCCTGCACCGTGATGAGCCGCATGAGCTCGGCCCGGTACTCCCCCGGCACCGCCTGCCACGCGGGCTCACCCTTGTGCTGGCCGAAGGCGATGGTGCGCTCCGGGTCCTGCTCGGCGAGGAAGATGCCCCAGCGGTATCGCTCCATGGGCACGTGGTCGAAGTGCGCCCAACCGTCGCGGCCCACGGCGATCGCGGTGCGCAGGTACACGTCCTTGGTCGGCAGCGCCGGGCCAAGGGCCTTCCACCAGTCGAGGAACTTGGGCTGCCAGCTCTCCAGCGCACGCTGCAGCTTGCGGTCGCCGGCGAGGTTGACGTTGTTCGGGATCCGCTCGCTGTAGTCGATGGTGCTCAGCGGGCCGGTAGGTGCGGGCGCACGGCCCGTCCGGTCGGGTGCCGACATGGTGAGCTCTCCTCGGGCAAGGGGGACGGTCCTGTGCCCCCCAAGTTCTACACTCTCGTCGGGCATCTGCCAAGAGTTGTCGACTGTCCGAGGGAGGTCCGCCCCGCGCTGCAGACCCGGTCTGGCGCTGAGGACGCACCAGCCACTGAGCTCAGTGGCTGGTATCGCTCAGTGGGCATCCGGATACGTGGTCGGCGGCCATGAGCGAACTCCATTCCGCTCCGCAGAGGCGGCAGAGCCGGTGGCCGGGGCCCCGCGCGACCGCTGCGATGATCGGATCACCACCGGCGAGCGCGTTCGACGCGTAGCTGTAGATGCTGAGCTCGGTGTCGGACATGTCCTCGGCTGGCTTGTTGACCAACTCCCGGATTCGGGTCAACGCGTATCGCGCCCAGGTGCGCTCGAACAGTTCATCCTCGGTCATCTGGTCGCCTTGTGCCCGTAAACAACCACCGAATGAAGGACGCCGGCGGCGACACCCAACCGCGCCGAGTATGCGGCCGACGGATTGATCCGCGCGCGAGCGGGGCGGGCGGGTGGCATCAGGTGAGGTTAGCCGGCCGGGTGGTGCGGCAACCACTACCGTCACGACGTGACAACCCTGCGGACAACCCTGACGACGGCCCTCGACACCGCCCTCGACAAGCTGGTGGTTCCTGGCTTCAGCGCGCTGGGGCCACGGCTGCGCCGCCACTGGTGGCCGGCTGACGCTGCTCCGTTCACCGGTGAACGCGACGTCGTCGTGACCGGCGCCAGCTCGGGCCTCGGTAGGGCGACCGCGGTGGGGTTGGCCGCTCTGGGTGCCCGGGTGCACCTCGTGGGGCGGAGCGCATCCCGGCTGGAGGCGGCCGCTGTCACCATCAGGAACCAGGTGCCCCGCGCCCAGCTGGCAGTCCGCGAGTGCGACATCAGCGACCTCGACGCCGTGCGGGCGCTGGTCGCCGCCCTGGACGACGAGCTCCCCGCGCTGCATGCCCTGGTGCACTGCGCCGGGCTGATCCCTGCGCGGCGGTCGACCTCCGCGCAGGGACACGAACTGGCCTTCGCCACCCACGTCCTCGGGCCGTTCGCCCTCACGGTCGGCCTGCGCACCCTGCTGGCCGCGGACGGCGACGGGCGGGTGGTCTGGGTGAGTTCCGGCGGCATGTACCCGGTGCCCGCCGTCACCCGCGACCTGGAGTACACCGAGGGGGTGTACCGGGGGGTCACCGCCTACGCCCGAACCAAGCGGATGCAGGTCGCGCTGGCCGAGTTGCTAGCCGCGGAGTTCACCCGCCCGACCGATCCGGTGGTGCACGCCATGCACCCGGGTTGGGCGGCCACCCCGGGGGTGAGCGGGTCGATCCCCGGGTTCGCCTCGGTGACCGCCACCATCCTGCGCACGGCGGAGGAGGGCGCCGACACCATCGTGTGGCTGGCGGCCGCCGCCGAGCCGGGCCGCAGCTCGGGCCTGTTCTGGCACGACCGCCGAACCCGCTCGGCGCAGTTCACGCCCCTCACCCACGACGACCCGGGCGCGCGCACCGAACTGTGGCGCCGGTGTGTGGCCGCGACCGGCGCCAAGGTCTGACTGCACCGGGCGCAGGCAGGCGCCAATCCGGGCGGCGCTGGGACCGCGTCCCGGCGACTCGAACATTCCACCCGAAGTGACAAGCTGGGGACATGACCGACGACGAGCGCCGAACCGCCACAATCGTCGACGTCCTGACCGACGCCTTCGCCGAGCTCATGGCGGCCGACCCGACCGCATTTCGTCGCAAGTACCACAAGATGGCTGCCGACCCCTTCGCCTTCTATCGAGGCACGGCGTGCCTGTTCTACGCCGACGTGGGAGGCCGGGAGGACCGTTGGGCCGACGAACGCACCAGCCGAGTATGGATTCAGGGCGACCTGCACGCCGAGAACTTCGGCACCTACATGGACGGCACCGGCCAACTGGTGTTCGACGTCAACGACTTCGACGAGGCATACCTCGGCCACTTCACCTGGGACCTGCAGCGCTTGGCCGCCAGCGTCGCGCTGATGGGCTGGACCAAGGCGCTGTCCGACGACGACATCACCCAACTCGTCGCGGTGTACGTCCGCGCCTACCTCGACCAGGTGCGCTACTTCGTGGCCAGCGACCGCGACCACGAGTGGTCGCTGCGCCTGGACACCGCCACCGGGCTCGTCCGTTCGGCGCTGCTCGACGCGCAGCTGTCGACGAGAGTGGAACTGCTCGACCGGGTCACCGTCGTGGCGGACTACGAGCGCCAGTTCCGGCAATCTCCGACCGTCCGCGTGCTGGAGGCGGCCGAACGTGAGGTCGTCGAGGCCGGCTACCAGCGCTACCTCGACACGATCCCGGACTCCAAGCGTTCGGGCAGCCTGACCTACCAGCTCAAGGACGTGGTGGGCAAGAGCGGGTTCGGCATCGGCAGTGCCGGCCTACCCGCCTACAACCTGCTCGTCGAAGGACCCACCCAGGCATTGGAGAACGATGTGGTGCTCACCATGAAGCAGGGCGGCGTCCCGGCCGCGAGCCGAGTGGTGGACGACCCGCGAACGGGTGCCTACTTCGAGCACCAGGGTCATCGGACCGCCGTCTCGCAACGCGCGCTGCAGGCCCACGCCGATCCCTGGTCGGGCTGGACCCGGATGGACGGCGGACCACACGACGGCGTGGGGTTCGTCGTCGCCGAGTACTCGCCGTACGAGGCCGACCTCGACTGGTCGCAGCTCACCGAGCTCGACGACCTCACCGTGGTGCTCGAGCAGCTCGGGCGCGCGACCGCCAAGGTGCACTGCGTTTCCGACGTGGACGACCTGACCACACCGCTGGTGGACTTCCAGGTGGAGGAGGCGATCGAAGCGGTGGTGTCGGGTCGAGACGAGGAACTCGTGAGCGAGGTGGTGGCGTTCGGGCACGAGTACGGCGCCCGCGCCCGCGCCGACCACACCCTCTTCGTCGACGCGTTCCGCGGTGGTCGGATCCCGGGGCTCGAGCGCCGCCAGCCGGTCGCCGATTCCGGCTGACGTGGCACGCCGCCCTGGCCCGGGTGGCCGTCGCCCGGGCACGCGGAGGAGGGTGGAGCCGCGAAGCGACTCAACCCACAGGAGGTCACATGGAGCACCGCACGCTCGGCACCACCGGAGTACAGGTCAGCCCACTCTGCCTGGGGGCCATGATGTTCGGCGCCTGGGGCAACACCGATCACGACGAGTCGGTGCAGATCATCCACGGCGCGCTCGACGCAGGCATCAACTTCGTCGACACCGCCGACGTCTACGCCCAGGGTGAGTCGGAGGAGATCGTCGGCAAGGCGCTGCTGGGCCGGCGCGACGACGTGGTGTTGGCGACCAAGGCCCACGGCACCATGGGTTCCGACGTCAACCACCGCGGCAACTCCCGGCGCTGGCTGGTGCGCGAGGTGGAGCACAGCCTGCGCCGGCTGCAGACCGACTGGATCGACCTCTACCAGATCCACCGGCCCGACCCGGCCACGGACATCGACGAGACCCTCGGTGCCCTGACCGACCTGGTTCGCGCGGGCAAGGTCCGCTATGTAGGCAGCTCCACGTTTCCGCCGAGTGAGATCGTCGAGGCGCAGTGGGTCGCCGAGAAGCGCGGCCGCGAGCGATTCGTCACCGAGCAGCCGCCGTACTCGATCCTGGCTCGCGGCATCGAAACCGAGGTGTTGCCCACCACTCAGCGCTACGGCATGGGCGTGCTGCCGTGGAGCCCGCTCGCCGGTGGTTGGTTGTCCGGGCGCTACCGCAAGGGCGTCGACGCACCCACCAGCGGCCGCGCCGCCCGCATGCCCGCGCGTTACGACCTCGACGACCCCGCGAACCAGGCCAAGCTGGATGCGGCCGACGCCCTGGGTGCCCTGGCCGACGAACACGGGATATCGTTGGTGCACATGGCGATCGCGTTCGTCATCGAGCACCCCGGGGTCACCAGCGCGATCATCGGCCCGCGCACCATGGAGCAACTCGAGAGCCAACTGGGTGCGGCCAAATTGCGGCTGAGCACCGAGGTACTGGACGCCATCGACGCGATTGTGCCGCCCGGCACCACGATCAACACCGCCGACGCCGGCTACGCGCCGCCGTCACTGTCGGAGGTGACGCTGCGCCGCCGGCCGAGGTGAGCAAGCGCATCCCGTGGTGGGGCATGCTCTCCGCAGCGTTGGCGCCGGTGTTCCTGATCGGCGGGTGGGAGGTCGCCGCAGCGCTGCAGCCGGGCGGCTTCGACCCGGTGGCCCGCACCATCTCCGAGCTCGCCGCCCGGGACACCCCGCACCGGTGGATCATGACCGTCGGTCTCGCCGGGCTCGGGCTCTGCCACGTCGTCACGGCCACGGCGCTTCCGATCGCGGCCCCCGCCGGTAGAGGAGTGCTTGCGGTGGGTGGGGCGGCCACGGTGGTGGTCGCTGCCGCCCCACTGCCCACGGGTGGAGGTTCTTCGGGCGTGCACTCCACCGCGGCCACGGTGGGCTTTGTCGCGCTCAGCCTGTGGAGCCTGGCCGCGTTCGGACGCTGGCGCGCCGGCTGGGTGGGGGCGGCGGTGCTCGTGGCCCTGCTGGTCTGGTTCGGCGCCGAACTCGGCGGGCCCCGGTTCGGGTTGTCGGAGCGGGTCCTGGCCGGGTCGCAGTCGGTGTGGCCCTTGGTGGTGGTGCTGGCCGGAAGGCGGGGTGGCGCGGCATCATGAGCGGCATGACCACGCCCGCGCTGCTGCACCCCTTCGCCCGACCGGCCGCCGCCGCTGCGTCGTTCACCAGCTTGGTGCGGGGCGAGGGTGCCCTGGTCTGGGACGCCGAAGGGAAGCGCTACGTCGACGCCATGGCCTCGCTGTGGCACTGCAACGTGGGTCACGGCCGCACCGAGGTGGCCGAGGCCGTCGCCGCCCAGCTCGGCACGCTGGAGACCTACCACTGCTTTGACCGCTTCACCAACGCCCCCGCCGACGCCGTGGCCGAACGGCTGGCCGAACTGGCCCCGGTGCCCGGCAGCCGGGTGTTCCTCACCAGCGGCGGCTCGGAGGCCGTCGACACCGCGATCAAACTCGCCCGCCTGGCGCACGCCTGCGCCGGTGAGCCGCAACGCAGCATCGTCGTCAGCCGCACCCCCAGCTACCACGGCGTCACCTACGGCGGCATGACCCTCACCGGTCTCCCGTTGAACAACGCGGGCTTCGGGCCGGGTATCGGTGACGCGTTGCAGGTGGGCAAGGACGACCTCGACGCCGTCGCTGCCGTGTTCGCCGCCCACCCGGGCCGGGTCGCGGCCGTGTTCGCCGAGCCGGTGATCGGTGCAGGCGGGGTGTACCCAGCCGCACCCGGCTACCTGCAGGGCCTGCGCGCGCTCTGCACCGCGCACGGCGCATTCCTGGTCCTCGACGAGGTGATCTGCGCGTTCGGTCGCCTCGGCAGCATCTTTGCCGGGCCCAACTACGGGGTGCGGGCCGACCTCACCACCTTCGCCAAGGGCGTCACCAGCGGCTACGTTCCCCTGGGCGGGGTGCTGGTCGCGCCATCGGTACACCAGCCGCTCGCGGCCGAGCCGAGCACGATGCTCCGCCACGGCTACACCTATTCCGGGCACGCCGGGGCCTGCGCTGCGGCCCTGGTGTGCCTGGACATCACCGAACGCGAGGGGCTGGCGGAGCGGGCCAAGGTGATCGGCGAACGGCTCTCCGCCGGCCTCGGCACCCTGCTCGCCGACGGCCTGGTGGCGCAGGTGCGCGGCGAGGGCGCGGTATGGGCCGTGGACGTCCCGGCGGGCGTCGACCCGGTGGCCGTGCGCGACGAGGTCCTCGACGCGGGGGTCATCGTCCGGCCGATCGGCGCGTCGACGCTCGCGATGTGCCCGCCGCTGGTGATCACCGACGACGACCTCGACGCCGTGGTGGGAGCGCTGCGCGACGCGTTGACCTGACCCCGGCGCTCAGCCCACCAGCGGCGCAAGCGCACCCAGCGCGGCCACCACGCCGCACCCCCGCTCGCACACCCAGCAGGGCTCAGGCCCCAGCGGTGGCTCGATCTGCAGCGCCTCCGCTGCGTGAGCCGGGCAGCTGGGCCAGCGCCCTTCGGTGTCGATGAGCACGTCCTGCACGTCCTGGGCCAGCTGCCCGGCCACGAGTTCCACGCCCGCCGGCCAGCGCTGCACCCACCACCGGCGCTCCTGCACGGCGGTCTCCACCAGGTCCACCACGTCGGGGGTGTCGGCACCCCGCGCGGCGAGGTCGTGCAGCACGCAGGCCCGCGCACGCAGCAGTTCGAGGTCGGTGGCAGCCAGTGATGCGGTTGCGTCTGGGTCCGGGTCGTCGGTCACCACTCCATCGTGCCTGCCGAGTGGATGCTGGGTGGATGCTGACCTCAGTCGAGGTAACGCTCGACCTCCTCGGCGGGCCGCACCTCGGCGAGGCCGGGATCCTCACCGGAATCCCGCCGAGCGCGCCGCTGGCGCAACAGGTCCCAACTCTGGTCGAGCTGCTCCTCGAGGTGCCCCAACCGCTGTTGGGCCTCGTCGTCCAGCTGCCCCGACCGTGCACGCAGCTCGTGCTCTTCCGCGACCAGGTCGTCGATGTGCGCCAGGATCGTCTTGTCGTCCATGTCGATCCCAACGCGGTGGGCGGCCCAGCCGTTCCAACGCGGCGGGCGGGGCCATACCGGCTGGCGTCCTCGTGGACGCCAGCCCGCGCCCCAACCCACGAAGCCGGGTCGAACGTCCGACCTACCCGCGGGTAACGTGATCCCCGACACGATCTCTGTCGCGGCAAGCGCAGGAGGGAACCATGACGGGCCCGACCCATCCACGCACCTTTGGGCGCCGTCCTGCCGGCACCACACCCAAGCCAGCCGCGACGTGGCAGGCGCCCGAGACGGTCGCCCCGCCCGAGCGGGCCGCCCCGCCTGCTGCCCCACCGCCCAAGCAGGACGCGCCCGAGCAGGACGCGGCGCCCGAGCAGGACACGCCGGCCCCACCGCCCGCCGCCGCACCCCCAGCCGCGCCGCCACCGGCCCGGCCGGCCACAGCAAAACCTGAGACCCAGCCCGCCCGTCGCCGTCGCCGCCTGCCGTTCTGGGTGCTCAAGCCCATCATCGGCCTGCTGATCGCCATCGCCGCGATCGTCGTCATGGTCCGGGTGGTCGGACGCCAGTCCGGCGTGACGGTGCCGTTCGTCGCCCCTGTCTCGACGACCTCGACGGCCCCAGCGCCGGCGGGAGCGCAGGCCGGCACCATCACCGTCGGGGGGGTGTTCCTGCTGCCGCTGACCTCCTCGGTCGATTCGGCGGGAAGCCTCGGCGCCCGCACCGGGCTGGTGGTGCAGGCGCAGGGCGTGCAGGTGCTCTCCACCCCCACCGCGGACGGGGCTTGGGTGGGCACGTCGACCGACAACCGGGTGTACGTCCAGCAGGTCGGTCAGAGCGCCTCCGGTGTCGGTTTCGCTGTCGGGCAGCGGCTGAGCTTCACGGGGAACCTGGTGGCCAACTCCCCCTCCCTGCCCGGTCAGGTCGACGACGGCGCCGACCTGCTGACGCGGCTGGGCCAGCACGTCGAGGTGTTCCGGGGTGCGGTCACCGTCGCGGCGTGAGCCACGTGAACCCACGGTCAGTAGCCTTCGAAGGTGTAGGTACCGATCACAGGAGGCACCCATGGCCACGAAGTTGACCACTACCCAGCTGTTGCACGAGCTGGAGCCGGCGGTGGCGGAGAACCTCGACCGGCACAACTCCATGACCAAGCCGTGGCACCCACACGACTACGTGCCGTGGGACGACGGCCGCAATTTTGCCGCCATGGGCGGTCTCGACTGGGATCCTGAGCAGTCGCAACTGTCCGACACGGCCAAGGCCGCGATGGTGCTGAACCTGCTCACCGAGGACAACCTGCCCTCCTATCACCGCGAGATTGCCATCCACTTCGGCCTCGACGGGCCCTGGGGCAGCTGGGTGGGTCAGTGGACGGCGGAGGAGAACCGGCACGGCATCGTCATGCGCGACTACCTGGTGGTCACCCGCGGCGTCGACCCGGTGGACCTGGAGAACCAGCGCATGGCGCACATGATCAACGGATACGACGCCGGTGAGAAGTCGATGCTGCAGACCGTCGCCTACGTGAGCTTCCAGGAGCTCGCCACCCGCGTCAGCCACCGCAACACCGGCAAGGCCTGCGGCGACCCCGTCGCCGACCGCATGCTCTCCCGCATCGCCGCCGACGAGAACCTGCACATGATCTTCTACCGGAACCTCGTCAACGAGGCGTTCGACCGGGCGCCGGACGACATGATGACGGCCGTACTCGAGGAGGTGAAGAACTTCCAGATGCCCGGCTCGGACATGAAGAACTTCCGCCGCGCCTCGGTGCTCATGGCCAAGGCCGGCATCTACGACCTGCGCCAGCACCACGACGAC
>JAABVA010001881.1_pt1 | contig 21685 bp, 33 predicted proteins | sample 5560331 | NCBI WGS metagenome assembly JAABVA01 (sample SAMN12812661, study PRJNA571458) | rock metagenome | isolation source: Antarctica rocks | place: Antarctica: Victoria Land, Mt New Zealand sud | collected 2016-01-07
CGGCCCGCATCACGTCCAGGCCCTTGGCGCCGTGGAAGCCGGCCGACTCCACCTGGTACATGCCCTTGGCAAGGTCGATCGCCGAGACACCGACCTGCCCGGACATCGCGAGCAGGCCCTTGCGGACCAGGTCGATGTTTGCCGTTGACTCACCGGCGCTCGTCACGAGCTGGTTCGTGACGGTCTGGAAGTTCGCCGCCATCTTGACCGACTCGAAGATGACACCTGCGGTAACCAGCGCCGCGCCCTTGCCGAGTGCCTTCATCGTCGCACTGCGGGCTGCGTGGCTAGCCGCGGTCTTCGCTGCGAGATCGGTCTGTGCCTTGCCCATCGCCGCGTCCATCTCAAGATTCGCGGCACTGGCCTTGCGCTGCTCCCCGAGCAGCGCGAGCGTTGACGCGGCCATCTTGCGCTGCATCACGAGCACGCTGTCATCGGAGGCAATGATCGTCGCGTTGGCCCGGTCGTACTGCACCGCGTATGACTGGTGCGCCCGGTCCAACCCAGCCAGCGCCGCACTCATCTCAGCCGTCGCGGCCTTGGTCGTCGCGCTCATCTTCGCGTCGGCTTCCTGCATCGTCCGCTGCAGCAACTTTGCCGACTCACCGACGCTCTTGAAAGCCGGTGAGGCACCATCTCGGGCGACCAGACGGTAAAGCATTTCCAGGGAAGCCACGATTAGCCTCCCAGCAGGTTCCGGGTGAGTTTCTCGCCCACGCTCACGACGACGGACTCGACTTCGGCGGTGACGTGCGGCAGGTGGTCCTCGACCGTTCGGCTGAACCAGCCGCCATGGACTTTCGTGGTTGCCCACCGGTCGAGGTGGCCGAAGACGGGGTGCCGGACGACGCCCTTGTCCGTCCCGAACTGGGCCTGGCCGCCACCGCGGCGGGAGGTGTCCTTCGCTGGCCGGTTCACGATTGACACGCTCGCCGATTCAACGCTGAGCCGGTTGCGGACGGTGAACCGCGAGGACGCGACCCATTCCCCGAGCCCGCCGCTGTGCGGCAGCTCAGCGCGGGCGGCGTCCTGCAACGCCGGGATGATCGGACGGACCCCGGACCGCAGACCCGCAAGCAGCTCCCGCCGCAGCCCACCGTCACCCGCGGCCTTCAACCGGCCGGCGAGCGCCCCCAGCTCCGCACTAGCTGTCCCCTCGATCACGAGACCCCCAAGCGGCGCAGTAGACGGGCGTTCGCGGTTTCTGGCGCCGGGGCGGCGGACAAGGCCAGGTCGTACACCCGGATCGCTTCCTCAACCGAACGTGGCGGGTCAACATCGGCCCCGGCGGAGGCGTACGTCGCGGCGACTTGCTGCTCCGCGACGACCATCCGTTCCAACCGCTCCAGGTGCAGGACGTACACGGTGTCGCACAGCTCGGTCAGGCTGAGGCGGCGGCCTTCTCGTCCTCGATGATCATGCGCAGGTCGGGTCGGCCAGCCCACCTGTCCGAGGCCTTGACGACGGAGCTCGACACGGACTTCTGGTCGATGACGGTGCGCCCATCCGAGGAGACGGAGGGCGCGCCAGTAGGGACCACCTCCTGCTCGTCGTCCTGCTGGACCCGGAACTCCACGAGGCGCTGAGTGACTTCCGCGAGCTCGGTCGCGCCCATCCGACGGAGCTTCTTGCGCAGCTTCGGCCACGCCCCGTCGGTGACGCAGACCTCGATGAGCCGGAGCATCGCGGCGGCCTCCGCGCCCGGTGCCGCGTCGCCCTCGGCGGCGTCTGCGATCGCCCCCGCCAGCTCCATCTGCGCGAAGACAGGGAACTCCCCCGCCGACAGTTCGAACAGGTCCCCAGCGACCTCAACGCTCGCCATCAGGAACGCGCCGAGCCGGCGAAGAACTCAAGCCACGGCATCGAGGAGGCGGGCTTCTCCAACATGCCCGCCCACGGGATCGCGGTGCTCGCCGGGGCCTTCTTGAACCCGAGCTTGATGTCACCGCTGTTGAACACCTGGAACGCGATGCGACGGTAGGTGTTGTCCAGCGACTCCCAGCCGAGCATCGCCCGGATCTCCTGCCCGGGAACGATGGGCGAGAGCTGCGTGAGCTGCGTCGGGCCGGCACCGGTGACCGTCAGGGTCGCGCCGTTGTACGCCTTCGCCATGTTCGAGGCGGTGACCGACTTGAGCAGGAAATCGATCTGTCCGGTGCGGTCCGTAGTGCGGTACGCGAGGGGGTCGAGGTCTTCAGCGCTCATGATCGGGCTGACGGTCGTCGTGACACCCCAGTCGGAGCCGGCGTCGGTCCGGCCCAGCGGGATCCACGCGGCGGGCCACACGTCGGTGAACACACCACCGGCGACGTTACCGCCGAGGACAGGTGGGGTCGCCGCGCTGGCAGGCAGAGCGGTACCGAGAGGAGCCCAGTACAGCACGCCAGGGTCGGTCAGGAGTGACGCGGTGGGCAGGGACTGGTTGGCCATGGGTTAGCTCTCCGATGCGGTGGGCGCGGGCTCGACGGGGACCCCATCGACGTGGACGGGCGGCGGGGCGGGCTGCGAGGACGGCTGAGGGGTGGACGGCACAGGGCTGGCCGGTGCGGTGCCGGCGTCGGTGCGCTCGACCTGGACGCCGACCTCGTAGCCGTGCAGCTCGACGTTGGACGCCGGAACGGGGTCGCCGGGGTTGTAGGCCCGAGCCCCGTCATGGAAGATCGGGAGCAGCGCCCGGAACTGGCCGTACTCAGCTTTCTGTGCGGCGCGCAGCTCTTCTACTTCACGGTCAGCCATGCGGGCGGTCCTCTCGAAGACGTGCGGAGACAGCCGGCACCCAGGCGGGGACGGCAGAATTCAGGTGGGGCTAGGGCGTTTCCGTCGTGTACCGGATGATGAGGACCAGGGACTGAGCGACGCCGTTGCTGCCCTGGACCTGCATCACGTCCACCGCAAGATCGATGGTGGCGTTGACGCTCAACGTGCCGCCGAGGGTTTGGTCGTCGTGCAGGGCTTTGCGGAGCGGCTCGACGTAGCCGAAGGCCCGTGCCCGCACCGCACTCAGGTCGGTGTCACCGGCCTGGCAGGCCAGGTGGCAACGGACCTCACCGCTCTCGTCCGTCGATTCGCCGTCGCCGTTGCGGACCTGCACGAACGAGCCGCCGTGATCGTCAGCGGTCGTGTAGCCGACCGTCACGTAGTCCAAGGCGGGGTCGGCTGTCACCGGGTGCCCGTCGAACACCCCCATCTGCGACCACCCAGGCAAGGTCGGCATCAGGACGAGCAGGCGGGCGATGACAGCGGGCCAGGCCGTTGCCATCAGGCGGTCCCAGCACCGATCCGGCGCAGCGGCGCGAGGAGTTCGATTGCCTCGGCCGGGACGATCGCCGGGGGACCGGAGCCTTGCTCGCCGCCCTGCACCGGCATCGGACTACCGCCGCGCTGGGTCTGCATCAGCGAGTTGACGATGATCTGAGCGGCCTGCCGGGCCAGGATCGGCACAACAGGCCGACCGGCGATGTACACGATGGTCAGGAACACCGACGACGCGCCGCAGCCGTAGCCCCCGGCGTTGCTGAGGAACGGGTCGGGGCCGTCCCACCCACCACCGAAGCCGTAGAGCGACCAGTTCTGCCGCAAGATCCCGGACAGCGGCTCCAACAGGTACATCGGCGTCAGGCTCAGCGAACCGGGGAAGGTGCTCGTGATCGACACCACCGACATGACAGGAGCCTTGGCCAGCACGATGGTGTCCGCCTGGCGGACGGTTTCGGTGTGCTGCGATGGGATGACCGGGCCGATGACGTCCTCGACCAGCGCCGTCGCGGTCTGGATGAAACCTCGGATCATCTCGTCGGACTTGGTGTTGAAGATGTTCAGCGACGACTTCGTTTCGGCCAGGCTCAGGATGCCGCCGAGGTCTGCTGGGTCCACGTCGAACGCGTCGGTGTAGGCGCTGGCGTTCAGGCCGGTGGAGACGCACCGGGCGAGGTGCCGGCCGACCTGCGAAGGCGTGAAGTCGAAGTCGTAGGTGCCCGTCGTGGTGGGTGTGAGCGTGAACGGCCCGGCCACGGTCGCGTCCGGCTGGGTGATGTTGAGGGTGACCGTCCCACCGTTCGCAGCCGCCCCAGTCGAGTCCACGACTGTGAACCGGAGCGGAACGACGTCCCCCAGGTCGATCGACACGTCAGCCTCCGCTCATCGTCGAGGTGCCCCGGGAACCGGCACTCACGGTCGCGGTAGGGCGGGAGCCGGGCGTCAAGGTCCCTACCGACCGGGAACCGGCGCCCATCGCCCCCACGAGGGCGGTGCGCTGCGCCACGGCCGCCGCTAGGACTGTCGCGGCAGTCAGGACACCCGAGCCGTAGATCGTGAGCGTCCCCGAGGCGGTGGCTGTTGCGACCGCTTGCAGCGACGACGCCGCGGCGGTCATCAGATCGTCGGACGCGGCAACCGAACCAGCGGCTGGGAGGGTCACGGAGGCGAACACCGTCAGGACGTCGCGGGACGAAGCCGAAGTGGCGGCGGTCAGCTGCGCCGCGCCGAGGCCCGTCACGCCCGTGGCGGCCGATGCGTTGCTGGTAGCTGCGAGCGCAGCCGACGCGGTGACTGTGACTGTGCCGGCCGCTGTGAGCGACGAACCAGCAGAGGCAGTCGCCGCACCGAGTTGGGTCAGTGTGCCCGTCGCGGCAGCGGAGCCCGTAGCTGTGAGAGCAGCGGAGGCGCTGACGATCTGGACGAGCGCCGAGGTACCTGACGCCGATGAGGCAGCGGGCAGGCTTGCGGTAGCGAGTTGCTCGACCGTCGGTGCGGCAGCCGCCGAGCCTGTAGCGGGCAGGGATGCGGCGGCGAACTGGGTGACGGTCGGGGCCGCCGTGACGGTCCCCGCCGCGACCAGAGAGGCCGTGCCCATGCCGGGCACGAACGTCTGTCCGACCGCCGTCACCGAGGCGGTAGCCGGAAGTGACGCGGAAGCGGAGGCGGAAGTCCCGGGAGCGGCGCCGGAAGTAGCAGCGGCCGTCAGGTTCGCCGCGCCGGCCACCGGGACCGGCTCGGTCACGGTGGCCGAGGTGGTTGCGGCGAGCGAGGCGGCACCGAACGTGGTCAGTACGGCAGAGGCAACCGCTGACGATGCTGCTGCCAGGGTGGCCGAGCCGCTGACCGTGACCGTGCCTGCCGCCGCCACCGACGTTGCAGCCGGCACCGACGCCGAAGCGTTCACAGCGGCCGACGACGATGCCGCGAGCGACCCGCTGGCCTGCAAGCTGGCGGCCCCAAGGACCGACAACGCGGGCGCTGCCGTCGTGGTGCCAGAGCCCGTCAACGTGGCGGCGCCGAACGACGTCACAGAGGCGGTGCTGGCGGCTGAGGACGCGCCCGTAAGCGACGCGGCGCCGTAGGTCGTCAACGTGTCCGACGCGAGCAGCGCCGAGGATGCCGCCAGGTTCGCGACGCCGAACAGGCCGACCGTCGAACCGGCAACCACCGAACTGGCGGCGGTCAGAACGGCGGAGCCGCTCACTGTCACCACGGACTGCACTGCTACCGCAGTGACCGACCCAGCGGCAGGGAGCGAAGCCGAGCCGAGGACAGCGACAGACCCTAACGCTGCCGCTGTAGATGCAGCCGGCAGGGACGCGCCGCCCGGGACGGTGACTGAACCTGCTGCCGTGGCCGACGTCGCAGCAGGAAGCTGGACGGAGCTGCCGACTGTGACGACACCCGCAGCAACGACCGTCGAGGCCGCAGGTAATGACGTCGCAGCGGCCACCGCCACGGTCCCCGACGCCGCCAAGCTCGACGTAGCCGGCAGCGACGCAGCCCCGGAAACGGTGACCACACCCGTCGTGGCCAACGAGCTGATACCGGCGGGTGACGCCGCCCCTGACACAGTTGTCGGTGCGGCCGCACCGCCCGAGCCGTCCCAGACGGCCAAGACCCGCACGTTCGGGGTCGTGCCGGTACGCCACGGGATGTCCGGGAACTCGTAGTAGTCGTAAGGAAGCAGCGCGTAGAAGATTCCAGCGGGGTTGGTGCCCGCGGCTGCGCGAAGCGCGTTCCCCGGATTGCCCCATACCAACGTCGCGGTCGGATTGGAACAGCCGGTGTCGGTCGTGTCCTGGCTGTACGGACCGAAATACATCCCCGGGTTACCAACACCGGACCTGTCGGTCAGATAACCGCCGTAGACCTGAAAGGCCTTGGCGACACGTTTCTGGAACTTTGAAAGCGCGGTCCCGCTGTTCAGATTGGCGATGGTGTCGAGGTTGATCGACGGGTCGAGTTGAACCCGCTGGCCCTCCATCATCGTCGCCGTTGTCGGCGTGACCGTGCCGTCGGTCTTCGTCGCCGGGGCAACGAAACCCGTGCTGACCGAGCCGCCCGGGGACGCAAACTCGAACGCGTGCAAGATCGGCGTGTCGATCAGCAGGTCATTCTGGTCCATCGTCATCTGCGTCGAGAGTCCGGCGCCGGTCCCGCCACCATCGAGCCGAGTGAAGCTGACGGTCCCGTCGCTGTTCAGGACCCACACAGTCAGGCTGGCGCATTCGAACTGCGTCGAGGAGTTGTACCGGAACCGCCAGAAGTCGAACTGAACGCCGTACGGGGCGCCGGTCCGGGGGGTCGTGTCCCGCAGATACAGCCAGTGGTCGAGTGAGTCGTTGGCAGCAGCAGTCGAGGTGAAGTCGTAGCCACCGGCTGCGTTGGCAGGCAACCGGAACTGCGGCCCCCACTTCGTCAGCAGGTTGGCGGTCCCGCCGATGAGGTAGTTGGTGTCGGCGGTCGCGACTATCGTCCGCAGCGGATCGGTGCCCACTGGGGTGTACAACGTCCCGCCGCTGCTGACAGCCATCTTGCCCTGGTCGGGGCTCGCTGTGCCGACCAGCACCGCTGTGGCGCGAGTAGCGCTGTTCGCGTCCAACACAGGGTTCGCTGGGATCGGCGTAGTGCGGTACGCCGGCCCGGCGCTTGCCCCGACTGTGCTAGCAGCGGCGAGGGAAGCGGAGCCTGCGACGGTTGTCAATCTTGCAGCCGCAACCGAACCGATAGCCGGCAGGGACGCCGCGCCGGAGACTGTCGTGGTCGTCGCCGGCCGCAGCGCCCACGTGATCCCGGCCAGGTCAGGCCCGGCGTAGGAGGCCGTCCATGTCCACGTCGAGGTTGGTGTCGCCCCGGCCGTGGTGAACGCCCGCTCCGCGAGCCGCCAGTCCTGCCCACTCGGCGCGGTTCCGTCAAACAGCGCCGTCCACCCAGTAGGCAGCGGCATCGCAGTGAGCGCCGCGCCCGAGTCGTCCATCGAGACAAACCCGACCTGCCAGGCATTCGCAGTCGCCGTCGTCACCGACGGCACCGTGATCGTCTGGCTCGTCGTCGTACCCACATACCCCGAATCGACCGTTTTGGCCGCCGCGTCAATCGGGGTAGTGGCATTCACGCCGGTAAGCCGCTGAATACCAGCTGACCAGTACGCGGTGCCGGTCCCGCCGGACGCGGCAAAGCTGTAGCTGGTTGCGGTGGTGTCAGACGAGGTGGCGAACTTGTAGAAGGCGTAGCTAGTCCGCCCGGCAATCAGCGAACCGATCAAGGTCCACCCGGCAGGAGCCGCGATGTTCGCGGCCGCGTTCGATGAACCCGAGACGAAGGCGCACAGCAGGAAGTCGCCGACCTGAATACCGGTGGGGGCGGTGACAGCAGCCGTGTAGCTGGCGGTGGTGATGCCACTCGCGCCGCTGACCGCGGCTGTCCCGACGGGAGTGATAGCCACGCCGGCACCCCCTAGCTTAGCTAGACAGCGGGGACGGTCAGGTCAGGCCGAGGGAAAGCTGCCCTGCCGCGATCGTGAACGTGTTCCCGGCCGCCACGGCGATGGGGGCGCCGGTCAAGGGACCGAACCACACCCGCAACGGCGTCGCGGCGGAATCCCACAGCTCCAGCCCGGTCAGGGACGCCGCCGGCATGTTCGCGACCGACAGAGCAGCCGAGTTCGTCTTCGCCTGCGCCGCCGCCGCGTTCCACGCCACCGTTCCCAAACCGTTCGCGCCGGCGGTGTACCCGCCGCCGGTCGCCAGTTCGGTGCCGGCGGTTGTCGCGGTGCCGTTCGCGGTCATCAGCCGGCACTTCAACGGACCGGTGATCACCGGGGCCGCGGCAGCACCCGCCGGAGCGAGGCTGTCCAGGACGTTGTTCGCGACCGTGGCGACGATGGCAGCCATCAGGACTCCGATGCAGAGGTGAGGAGAACACGGGGCATAGCGACGACCACACGGGTCTGATCGGTCTGGTCGCCGTGCTCGCCGTGCTCACAACGAGCACCGGCGAACTCGGCCATGTCCAGGTGCGCGAAACAGCCACACGACGGCTGGGTCATCAGGAACCAGTGGCGTGGGTGTAGGCCACGAACGCGTTGGTGTCGCCGACCACGAAGCCGTAGTAGGCCTCAACGAGCAGCAGGACGAGGTTCTCCTGGAACGCCGAGTGCCAGATGCCGGCCGAGTCCATGTAGCTCGCCTCGCGGCTGATCTGGATGGAGATGTCCATCGCCTGACCCCACGCGCACTGCGAGAAGTCGCCACCGATCGCTCGCAACCCCGAGTCCTGGTTCGGGGTCTGCGCGACCGACACCGACGGCGTGGTGCCGCCGGTCAGCGCCGACGACGTCGAGATCGGACCCGACCCGGCGCCGAACGTCACCGTGTACGGGCCGGCGCCGGTGACGGTCGCGTTCGCCGCAGCCGCCGCACCGAGGCCCTGGATCGCGGTCTGCACCGTCGCCGCTGAGGCGTTGTAGGCGAGCGGGCCGGTCGTCTGACCGCCGACGGTGATGGTGAACGTGCCACCCGTAGGAGCGCCGTTGACCGTCACGACCTGCACCGCATCACCGGAGCGGTAGTACTTGCCGCTCACGCCGGTGTTGAACCGGGCCGGGTAGCCAATCAGGTTCGCTGCCAACCCGCCACCTCCGACGGTCAGGGCGTTGGTGTCCTGCCCGGCCATCAGCGGCCGGCCGACGGTGTCGGTCGCCAGCATCAGCTCGGGCATGAGCCGCGGGTCAGCCGCGAAGCCGGAGAACTCGTAGCCCTGAACTGGGCCGTTGACGACCTGCTGGACACCCTTGACGAGATCGGCATACACCCCGCCCGCGTTCTGTGCGGTCGCGCCGATCGTCTGCGAGAACGGGGTCTTCGCCAGGTAGTCCGAGAACGGACCGGCGGCGCCGGTCTTCAGGTCCAGGCCGTGAATGCCGGCGTAGTCGAACGAACGTGAGATCGCCGTCGGAAGGTCCTGGACCAGCTGGTCGTACAACCCAGCCGGGTTGGTCATCACGACCTCCTCCGACACGGGGAGCAGGAGCGCGACCTTCTTGCCGGTCATCGTCTTGATACCGATGCTTTCCGAGCCGGTCGGCTTGATGCCGCCCTCGTTCACCCACCCGGCGGTGGGGACGTCCATCGGGACCGGGATGGCGGTGTTGCGGTTGACCGCCAGCGGCACCCGGCGGGCGAGCTGCATGAGCGCCGATGTCTCCGACGCCTTCTTGAAGATCGGCTCGGTGATGATCGGGGGGAGCAGGGTCTGGTTGACCGCACTCAGGAGGGTTGCGTTGGCACTGGTCGCCACGGGGTTCACCTTTCAGATGGGGTGGGTCAGCAACCCCGCAGCGGGGCGCCTTCTACTTCTGGAACAGGTCCGCGAACGCGTCGCGAGGGCTCTGCGGGGCACGGCCGCCACGGGGTCCCTGGTCGGCGTCACCCCGCGGACGGGACGATGGGGTCAGGGCAGCCCAGCGGGCCACAGCACGGTTGATCGCCCGGTCGTCGGGCTCACCGTCGTCGCCGACGAAACGGGACAGGTCTACGTCCTCAAGGATCTGAGCGACGTCAAGGCCCTTTTCCGACGCAGCGGCGCGGATTTCGGCTCTCGCGAGCCGCTTTCCGGCCTCCACCGCCGCTTCTTGACGGCCGGCTGTCTTCGCGGCCTCGATCGCCCGCTCCGACTCGGTCTGGTTCTTGCTGCGCTCCGCTGCCAGCTCGCGCTGGACGTCTCGGAGCTGCTGCCGTGCGGCCTTGGCGCGGGTTCGCTCCGCTTCCAGTGCCTTTTTGCCGCTCTCGCCGAGGTCCTGAGGCTCGTCGGGAGTCTCAGTCGTCTCGTCGGGCTCGTTCTCGGTGCTGGGCGTGCTGGGCGTGCCTTCGTTCGCCATCGCGGCGTCTCCTTGCGATCAATCCGGGCCCTCGCGGCACGGAAGACAGGGGTGTTGCGGCCCGTCAGCGGGCAGGTACGGCCGGCGGAACCACGGCGGGCGTCACGGGCGGAACGACGGCGGGTGCGCCAACGACCTTGGCGCCGCCCGCAGCCTCCGCAGCGAGCAGTTGCGCGTCGTCAGTGACCCCAGGGCCGGGCTGGTGGGCCTCAACCCGAGCCTCGACCTGCGCCGCGATGTCCAAACCGACGACAGCGAGCGCACCAGCCCTCGACAGGCCGTAGGTCTGCACGATCGTGTCCACGTCCTCAAGCTGCGCCCGGACATCAGCGAGAGCGTCGGTCGTACGCATCCGGATCGCCCGCTCGATCTGGACCGGGGTGTAGCCGAGGTCTTCCATGGTCTGCCGGAACGGCATCCCCACGCCGTCAAGCTTCACCGCGGCATCGACCTTCTGCGAGACGGTCGGTGTCTCCGGGTCCCGCCAGATCACCTCAAGTGTGTCTGGGGAAGGGGCGCCGTCCCGGACGAGCAGCGCGAGGTTCATTACCTCGATCCACGAGTCACCGGAGTCCGTGAACTTCTCCCGGGCTCGGAATGACAGGCTCGCCTCGCTGGAACGGATCGCGTCGGCGCTCGCCGGATTCGCCTGCGACATCAAGCCGACGTAGTGCGGCGGGAGGGCCGTGATAGCGGCGAGCTGCGCGGCGAGCATCTCGATGCCCTTGATGAAGTTATCGAGCGCCGCCTCGGGGAACTGCCCGAACCGGCTGCTCGGGTCGTCGCTGAGCCACACCCGGCCGGCGGCGGCCTCGGTCCACTTCTGCCGCACCAGCTCCGACGCCCGGGCCTCGCTGCCCTCACCGTCACCCAGGTCGATCCCGGTGGCGTAGCGGCGGGGCATCGCATGGAACTCAGCGGACACCATCATGTCCGTCGCGAGCTTGTTGATCGCATCCACGAGCGGCAGGACGTCGGTCAGTTCCGACTCGCCGTACGGGTGCGTCAGGCGGGGCCGGTTCAAGATCGGGACGACCGGGACCTTGCCGAGGTCGTGGGGGATTGGGTCCTCACGCAACTCCCACGCAAAGGAATCAACTGCCGTGTGCACAGCACCAGGGCCGGGCATAGGCGCGACGTACCGCTCGATGCTGTCCGCCAGGTACAGGGTTGCGTAGGCCACGTCGTCCTGCGCCCAGTGCTTCGCGGCCGCCGTGACGTTGTACGTACCTGGCTCGAACTCCACCGTCATCTGCTCGGCGGACTCAACCGAGATCTTCGGGATCCTTGGGTTCGCGGGGTCAGCCCACACGATCGCGAACGACCGGCCGTGGACCAGCGCGTCGGTTTGCGCCATGCGGCTGCACCGGGGCATCCTGTTCGCTTGCCAGATTCGCCACAGGCCGTCGTCCGCGGGCTGGTCTGCGCCGACCCGGAAGCCCTCGACCTTGATGCGCTCCCCAAGCGAGTTCACGACCAGGCGCGGCCAGTTGATGACCAGGGACCGCAGCCGGTTCTGGACGGCCCGCTGGATCTCCGGGGCGAGGAAGCTCAGCGGCTGCGACCCGGTGTAGTAGCGGTCCAAGGCCTGCAAGGTGCGCTGCTCGGCGCTGAGCCGGTTCAGGAGACGCGGCAGGGCCGGGTGGACATCGATGGACGGGTTGACAGCAGCTAGCAGCGCCACGCTGGTCCCGCCTCTCAGATCGTGTCGGTCGGTGTCTTCGTGGCGTCGCGGGCACCCTCGGCGTAGCCGGCCCGCCACGCGTCATGCTGCGACCTGTCCGACCAGGGCAGGACTGCCCCGGCGATGCGCAGCAGGCGGCGGGTCACGGCACAGGAGAGCGTTTGGATCAGTTGCTCGGCGTCACGTGGCACGAGGACCCCCAGACGGTGGACAAGTCCTACGCCGGGTGTTAGACACGGCGCACCTGTTGTACGAGCCGCTGCTGCCCTCCTGCGGGGTACCGCGATAGGCACTGGCAGGTACCGTCGTCCGGCGGGCATGGCAGGCATGCCGCCTGGCGACGGGACAGCCCTAGAACGACACGAACCGGCCACCACGGGCCGGGGGCTGGGACGCGCCCCACACCGCGAGCGTCGCCGCGACCAGCGGGCTGATGTCCAGGCCGGATCGGCGGCGGTCCCAGACCCACGCCTCCGACGACGGCCGGCGATGCGCCCCCGCGACACTCACGTCCAGGTGCGGCTGCCCCAGATGCGCCAGGCCCCCGGACACCACTAGGTCATAGAAAGTGCCGCAGGCCTGCGCGTAGTCCACGGCCTTCGCCTGCACCACCCGCACCCGCGCCGCCACCAGATCCGCGATCAACGCGCCCGCAGCGGACGTCGGCTGCACCACCACCGACGACTCACGTCGGCGCCGGGCCAGCTCAGCGAGCCGACCCACCACCCAATCCACCCCCGGGCGGTACTCCGCGGCGTCCACGACCATCGTGCCGTCACTTGACCGTCCGGCGACGGCGACACACGACCACGACCGGTCCTCAGCGACCTCAAGCGCGAACGACGGCGGCCCGGCAATGTCCAGGTTGGCCTCGAGGCGGTCCCAGACGCCCTCGCCGAACGGGCTGCCATCGGCCTGCTCATCCCAGATCCCGAGGTGTTCTCGGGCGAAGTCTTCTGCGGTCATGCTCTGCTGCTCTTCCTCGAACTCATCGAGGTTCAGCCGGTACCCGATGGCGGGGTTGGACGCGAGCCACACAGCCGGGTCGGCTGGGTCAGCCCCGAGCTCAGAGCCCCACTCGTAGTAGGCCAGCCGCTTGGCTTCCGCGCGGCCACGCTTCACAACCCGCCACAACGCCGTTGAGTCAGGCAGCCCTGACGACGACGTGTACCACGTCTGCGGGTTTGGCCTCGGGCCCTGCGTCGGGAGCATCGCCGCCAGCGCAATCTCCGGCAGGATCATGGCCTCATCCAGTACCAGGCAGTCGCAGGAGAAACCACGTCCGCTACCCGAGATCGTCCGAGCCTTGAACTTCAGCCGACACCCGTCGCGCAACTCGATCGACTCTTTGCCGTTCGCGGTGTAGATCGACTTGACGTGCCGAGCGAGATCGCGGTTCCCGTCGATCAGGATGCGCATCCGACCGAAGTGCTCCTGCGACGTGTCGAACTTGTGGGCCGAGTGGATGATCAGGGGCTCTTTCAGCACGAACATGCCGAACAGCTCCCGGGCCTCCAACACGGCGCCCTTGCCGTTCTGCCTCGGCACCAGCAAGCCGAAGCTCCGGGCCGCCCACTTCCCACCCGGGAGCACTCCCAACGAGCCGCGGAGCACGTCCTGCTGCCACGGGTCCAAGATCAAGCCGGCGTCGGCGGCGAAGTTGACCGCGGCGTCACCCAATGAAGCGGCGGCTGGCGGGACGCTACTGAACCGCGGCTCGCGGCTACCCCACGCTGCGGAGGACCCGCTCGGCGGCGGCACGAGAGTCGTCAACGCTGTCCGCCTCCGGCATCTCGATCTCACCCAGCTTCGCCAGCACGTCCACGAGCTGCTTCGTCATCGGCGCGACATGGACAAGCTGCCGGGATGTCGCCCCCGTGATCTTCCGGGCCAGCAGGTCCCGGATAGCTTCCAACGCCACCCGTTGATCACCCGACGCAACCGCTTTAGACAGCGACTCAGCCATCCCATCCGCCTCCCAAGATCATCATAGGTCTGACCTGCGCCTAAGCCCTATCAACCTCGGGGAGAGAAAAGTGCGACTCCGGGGTCATCTTTCTAGCTGGCTTTAGGGTCGGTCCCCGGGGTCGTGTCGGCTGGGCCGTGCGCGGGCGCTGCCTGCCCTGGTGGGTGCCTGCCGGGTGGTGGTGTTACCTGGGTGACGGGTTGGCCCTGCCTGCCGCGTGTGGGGCGTCTAGCGCTTGCGGCGGCGGTGGCTTCCGCTCTGCCGCCGGTGACTGCCGTGGCTGCCGTGGCTGCCGTGGTGTCCGTGGTGGTGGCGGGCTCGCTTGAGGTTGGCGCGTGCGGCTGCCTTCTGCCGTGCGGTGCGCGGTCGGTGGCGTTCTGCTGCGCGGGCACGGGTCAGGTTGCGGAGCGCGGCGGCGCGTTGCTTCGCTGTGCGTGGACGCAGGCGCGCTGCCTGTCGTGCGCGGGCCAGGTTGCGCAGGCTGGCCGCGTGTTGCCGGGCGGTGCGTCGGTGGTGGTGGGCGCGTGCCTTGGCGAGGTTGCGTAGGGAGGCGGCGTGCTGTGCTGCTGTGCGCTTGTGGTGGTGGCCGCGTCCTTTGGCGAGGTTCGCGAGGCTCGCTGCGTGCTGCTTGGCGGTGCGTGGTCCACGGCGGCCGCGTGCCTTCCCGAGGTTGGCTAGTGCGGCGGCTTGCTGCTTGACGGTGCGGGGGCGGCCGTGCTGCGCGGCGCGGGCTTTACGGAGGTTCGCTGCGCTGCTGGCACGTTGCCTGCTGCTACTGCGGTAGCGGCGCGCCACGTGTCTCGCTGGTCATCGGTACCTCGGTGAGATCGGCGATGTTGAGCGCTTTGGCGAGGTGATCGTCGCAAACCTCGAAGACGGCGGTCTGATTGTGGCGACTCTGCTCGAATCGGTGGGTGGCGGCTTCGGCGCACAGCACGATGGGCGTTGAGGTGACGTTGACGGTGTGGCAGCAGGTACGCGGCAGGAGCGGGACGCGGCGGTCGAACAGCACCTCGAGCACTTCCGCGTCGAGGTTGGCAAGGAGCAACAGGCGGTCGTGGTCCCTGACGGTCGCGATACTCACTTCCGCCATGATCCGAACCTCCTGCTTGCCTGGTGCGTGCGGCGGGTAGACGATCGGGCCATGAGCGCGCAACGGTCGTTGTATCTGATGTCTCGCCTCGCGGGAGATCTGAGTGCGTTGCAGCGCGGGACGCTCACGAAGCGGGTGCTGCGGCGGACAGTGACCCGGAACCTGCTCCGGCCGTACAACCGGCTGTGGCGATGAGCGACACGGTTCAGCTTCTGCTTCCGACTGAGGACGGTAGCGTCGTTCTCGATCGAGAAGGGACCGCTTGGCAGATCCGTCACGGCGAGTACATGGCTATCGGTGACGACTACTGGCGCCTTGCACCGACGAAGCTAGAAGCCATGTACGGGCCGTGCACCGTCCTGCGAGACTGCGGCCAGCAGTAGCTAGTCCCACACTGAGGTCCGGCGTACGGGCTTGGGTGGCGGGTTGCTGCGGGCTCGGTTGCCGTTGATGGCGCCGGCCCGGCGATTACAGGCCTGATGCTCAAGTCCGGTCCATCCGGTGCGGGTGTCGTTGTGCCCGAGATCGATCAGGCTCGTGTCGCGCGGTAGCGGCTGGCCGCAGCGGGTGCAGGGGTCGCCGGGGCGATAGCGGGCAAGGTAGCGCTGACGTGCCTGCTGATGCGGACTCCCATACCCGCGGGCGGCGGTGCTCGCCCTGACGCTCATCGCAGGTGGGTGGGGGTGCGGCTGGCGTGGAGGCAGCGGGTGCAGCAGGGGCGTTTGCACAGCCGGTCGCAGTGGTCACAGCGGGCGTGGCCGGTGCTGTAGGTGGTGAGAGGCGAGCTGCACCAGGCGCAGACGTTGGGGGTAGAAGGCACGGCGGACCCCCTAGACCTCATGCAGTGCCGTCACGTGCCCGTTCGCCTTTTCGTAGCAGAGACGGCAAGCGATATCGACGGTGCCTAGGTCACGCTCGTGCTTCTCAGCGCAAACCCAGACGCCGACGCGGTGCTCATGCAGGCACATGCACATCGCTAGGCGCCCTAGTCGGGGGCAGAAGTCGCACCGTCCGTTCATCGCCGTGGTCCGCTTTCGGGCATGACGGAACGCGCTGCGCAACTCTCGCTCTGCGTAACTGCTTCTGTCAAGTGGGTGCGCGTGCTCCCTCGCCAACCGTCGGGCGCGAGTTCGGCGGCCGTCGCGAGGCGTAGGCAGTCTGCTGGGCTGACTTCGAGCCGGCCGTTGACCTTGGCGTGCCGGATCTTGCCGCCGCTCGCCCAGTTCCGGAGGGTCTGCTCGGGCCAGTCGAGCCAGGTCGCCACGACCGGGAGGGGCGCGAGGTGCGTCACCGGTCGTCCATGGACCGTTCCAGCGCTCTGTCTATCGCCACAGTGAGGGCCTGCATGTACCGCTCGCAGAAGTGATCCCAGGTCGATATCGGTGGCGGCGAGGCTGGCGTTTCGCCGTGGGTGATCCGCATGGCGTCTTCGCTGACTTCCCAGTCGTCGATCGCGGCGTCGATAGCGGCCAGTACGTGGCGGGTCATCCGCTGGCCTCGAACGCTGCCTGCGCGGCCTGCCGTTCCCGCTCCCGGTCGCGTTCCCGTTCGAGCAGCTGCCGGCGGGCGAGGGCGTAGGCGGCGGCGGTGTAGCCGCGGTGGCAGCGTTCGCAGGTGATGTGTGGCGGGTCCTGCTCGACCAGGCCGGTCCAGGTAACCGTTGACGGCGCGGGTAGCGGCCCGATCCGGCCGGGAAGCCACCACTGGTGCGGTGTGACGACTTGCGCGACGGTGGCCTCGACCAGGCCGACGATGAGCTGGCCGCCGCAGTCGAAACAGGCGGCTTCCGGCCGGGCGGGTGTGCGGATCAGCGCCGATGCCCGCTCCAAGGTGCGGTGGATCGTGCGGAGGTCGGTGGCGAACTCGTCGAACGCTGGGTGCTCCCGGCTGGCCTGTCGCATCCGTCGCTCGAGGTAGGCGAGCGCCTGCCTCATCTGCGCCGCCGGGGTCCGCGGTCGGACGTCGGTCGCTCGGTCGCCGAACCGGTCGGCCCAGTCCTCGGCCCACCACGTGAGCTCATACGCGACGCTCACCGGGTCGCCGTCTTTGGTCGTGTGGCCGTCTTCGCTGTCCCCGCGGCTCCCCGGTCCGAGCAGGGCCAGGACGTCCCCGCCGGGCACGGGTTGGCCGTCCGAGGCGCTCGGGCGGTCGCTGCCCAACCGGGGGCCGCGCAGATGCCCCAGATGGCTGCCGAGGCTGTCGTAGAGCGTTCTGATCCCGGACAGATGTTCGCGGGCGGTCTGGAGGCACGAGGTGCCGTCGCCGGGTTCGCGTGTCTCGCACGTTCCGAGCTCTCCCCGGGCCAGGCTGCGACCACAGCAGACACAGCGAGGGTGCCCGAGGTCGGCGGCGTGGAGTTGGGCCTGCTCGCGGGCGGGGACGTCGCTGTCCGGGTCCGGCCGCCAGGAACAGCGGGCGCAGGAGAGGGTCACAGTTGACTCTTGACTTGGATTGCTTCGAGCAGTTTGGCGCGTTCCCCGTCATCACACATGGTGCATTGCGGCTTGTAACCCGTGCGAGGCCAAATCCAGTCGAAGCAACCTTGACACAGCACGCGGTCACGATTGTGCCCCTGGCCACAGGTGGCGGCAATCTTGATCGCAGCAATCCCATCGCCGTGGCACTCCCGCGCCTGACAGACGCTCATCCTGCTCCTGTCTCTGCGTCATTCTGCGGTTCGTTCCGGTGCTGAACCTCACCCGAGTGTGGGGCTGGCGCTGCGCATCGGGTGGTGGCGGTGTCCGGCGGTTCCATCGGCTTCTTGCTGCGCTGCGGGCAGTTCCTCGCGGTGCCGTTCGCCATGCATGAGCAGTCAGGGTGAGCCGCCGTGGCGGTCCGCCCCCAACCAGCGGCGATCGCGGCGAGGGCCTTGTCCCGATCGGCTGGGAGTTCGCGGCCGACTTGGCGTTCGACGTCGGGGGCGTAGCTGCCCTTGCTCCTGTCGTTCCAGTCGAACCTCCATGCGCCTCTCTCGGCCTGCCACAGCGCGTTCGCCTCCCACGCGGCCAGCATGTCCGGGATCTGCGCCTGCTGGGCTTCGGGAAACGGCACGACAGGCGTTTCTCCACCGAAGATGGAGGCGTCCCCTGCGTGCAGAAACCACGGCCAGCCGCAGTTGTCGCAACACAGCATGGACTGACCAATCCAAACGAACCCCTCGCACACAGAATCCCTCATGACGGCTCCCTCGGCGGTGTCAGGTCGGGCCAGGCGGCCCGGAGTGCCTCGGTGCGGGTACGGCCGGTGTGCGGTGTGTCGCTGAAGGCGGTGTAAGCCTTCCAGTCACCAGCAGCACCGATGACTTGTCCGAGAAGGACGTCGGTGGTCCGGCCGTGGACCCACCACGCGTGGTCGTCGTACTGGCGCAGAACCAGCCCAGACAGCGGTTGGCGGGTCATGTGCAGACCGTCGTGGGGATGCCGTGATCCCGTGCTAGCCGAGCGGTGTGAGTGGCCCCTCGGCTGCCGTCTCGGATAAACGCGAGGCACACGTCGGCCCCGAGGTTGACCATCTCGGTGTTGCGCCGGAAGCCCGCTGCCTTGCCGTGTTTCTCCCAGTCGGCGGGGTGGCGTTCGATGGTCCAGCCGAGGTATGTGGCGTGTTTCTCGGCCATCGCGTCGGCGCCGGTCGGGCAGGCGCCGCTGACCAGGACACACCTGCCGTGCGTGAAGTGAAACGGGTCCAAGGCGCGGCGAATGACTAGCCGGGTCTCCCAGTTGCGGGAGCCGGTGACGAGCACGCGGTAGAGCTCGGGTTCGGTCATGACGCTTCCTGTCCGCTGAGGGTGTCTGCTCGGCACGGTCCGCACGTCCTGGCCCACTGCCCGACGTGCTCGGGGCAGCGGTCGGGGTCATGGTGGTTCGGGGACTTCACGGTCATGCGCTGGCCTTCGCGGATCGTCGGCATAGCGCGCAGTGCTGAGTGCCTTCCGGGTCGCCGTGCTCGCATACTTCCCGCAGCACCGGCGGCGGGTCCGGTCTGGTCGGGCTGTTGTCGAGTCCGTCGATTCGCAGATCCGCAGCGACGGAACGGGCGTCGAGGTTGTCCCACCACCACGCCTCGGTCATGGCGTTGATCCGCCGTGGGGCTTGGGTTTCCGGGTCGGTTGCGGTTCTGAGCAGGGCAGTCCCGGCCCGGGTTGGGCTGCCGCTGGCGGCGGTGGCGTCGGCTAGGGCCCGGGTGATGCCCTTCGTCGTCCAGGTCGGCTGGAGGCGGCGGACGAGGGTGAGGATCTCGTCGGTTGTTCGCGCGGGTCTACAAACGGGACTTGACCTCTCAACAGAACCAACCCCTTGGGACTGGGACTGGGACGCGGCCGCCCGTTGCGCGCAGGGCACACCAATCGCATCCGATTCGCGTGCGATTGAGCTGCGATTCGCATGCGAATATCGGGCATCGTGGGCTTTCGCTGAGGCCGCCGACCGGGCCTGCTGCCGCTGCCTCGTCGGGTTCCCGTACGCCGGGTCGTCGTAGTCGTGGATCATCCATCCACCCTCAACCGCAGTCCACAGGCGGGCGCCAATGAGCTTGCCGGTAAGGGGTTTCAGGCGGGCGCCTGCGAGCATCCGAACGACGTCAACGGGGAGGAACCCGTCGGTGGCGTACGACGCTGAGTAAGACAAGGCACGGCAGTGCAGGCCAACCGCCTCGTGCCCAGCAGCGGCGACCTTCGGGTGCGACCAGAACTGGTCGTCTAGCCTCGCCCACGGCATCAGCGGCCACCCGCCGAGTGCTTGTCAAGCAGGGCTTTCGTGAACAGCAAGACCGCCTCGTCCATTGGCAGCCCGCCGCGGTGGAACTCCCACCAATAGCGCAGGAGCACGAGGACTTCCTGCTGTTCCTGCCAGGTCAGCCCGGCAGCGCCGGTCATCTCGACGGGAACGAACCCGGTGCCGTCACACCGAGGGCAGTCTTGAGCCTTCCGGAACCTGTCGGCCTCGGTCATGTCCCCGCACTGGGGACACATCCGGAGCCGCTTATTCGTTGGGTGAGGCCCAGCCCGCCCCTGGCATGTGGGGCAGTTGCTATGGCAGGCCGACCCGTGGTCGTGATTGCGCCAGCCACACGCTCGGGAGTGCGGACGATCGTCTTCGGTCATTGGGTTTCCTCCTGCTGTGCGACGCGCAGAGCGGTGGAGGTCCGGGTCGGGTCCGGGCGTGGGTTGACCGGTGCCGGTAGGTGCCCGGCGCACCGCCACCCGCAGGGGTGCAGGACCGCTGGGAGCCTGCCGCAGACCCTGCCGTGGCCCGTCCCGCCACCGCACGGCCCCGGGCGTAGGGCGCCGGCGCGGCGAGCGATGTTGGCGGCGACAGAGGCCGGCAGGGCGTAGGTCACTGGGTGCCTGCCGGGAGGGCGGCGTACAGGTCGATTTTCTGGTGCCTCAGACCGGACCACCTTGCGCATTGTGTGCAGGTCGCCAATGTGCCGAGCGCCATCACCACCAAGACAGGCTGCACGGATCGGATCGTCACACCGCACCTAGCGAGCACTGGCGTCCGTACGCCTTGGAACGGGTAGGCCTCTGACGGCCAGGCGGACGTGATGACGCTGGACTGAGGCACGGTCACCACGTGGCGCACGTCGTACCCGAACCCTCGGACAACGAGCGTCAGCATCGGCTCGTCAGTCATGGCGTTCCTTTCCGTAGTGCCCGGCGGATCCGGGCGGTGAGCAGGACACGGCTGTGCCCCACATGCCAGTGCTCCGGGACCTGCACGGGGCATCGGTAGACGCTGAGGTCGCGGTGGTGGGTGTCCCGCCGGAGGTCGGTCATCGCGGCCACGGCGAGCGCTCTGGTGGGGTAGCGGCGTTTCTCCGGCCGCAGACACGGACCGGGCAGGGTCGTGGTCATGCGGCACCGCCGAAGTCGAGGACGTCTTGCGCCAGCCGCTCCGCTGCCTTCTCGCAGTACGACTCGTCAAGCTCCACCCCAAGGCAACGGCGGCCGCTGTACTTCGCCGCGGCAAGCGTGGAACCTGAGCCGGCGAATGGGTCCACGATGAGCGATGACGGCTCGGTGTGTTGGTCAATCAGCGATCGCATCAACCACAGCGGCTTCTGGTTCGGGTGGACCCGTGTCTCGCCATTAGCGCAGCGGAAACCGGAGACCACTGGCCCCGTGTAGACGTTCTGCACGTAGCCACCACCGTTCCACACCCACGGCGTCTTGCCCTGCACCTGCCAGACAGCCATCTCGACGGCTCGCACGTACAGCTGGGGAAAGGCCGGCGTCGGGTTCGTCTTCCGCCAGTAGATGAGGTTCCGGTGGTTCAGCCCGGACAGCATGTAGTCCCCAATGAGGAACTCACTGGTAAACGCGACCAGGCTGCCGCCGGGGCGTAGCAGGCGTGACGTGTGCTCGAGGAATGGTCCGGGCATCCACGTGCGATCCCACTCGCCGAAGTCGCGCTGCACCTTCCTGGAAGTCCCGTCCTTGCGCAGGAGACGGCCAGGCGTCGTCCCGTCCCGGCCGTTGCGGGTGCTGACGTTGTACGGCGGGTCGGTGACGACCGCATCGATGGAGCCGTCCGCGAGGGTTGGCAGGACGTCCTCCATCCGTCCGTGATGAAGCGTGACGGCCGCGTCGGAGTAGTAGAGGCTCATGCGGCTCCTTCGGTGGGTTGTGTGGCGCGGCGCCGGACCTGGCGGGCGGCCTGGCGGGCGGCCTGGTAGGCGATCTCGGCGGCGGCGCACGGATCGCACGGCGTCTCGCGGTGGCTTCGGTGCCGGTTGAAGGCGGCGTGCGACCCGCACGGGACCAACGGCTTCTCGGTCCAGGCCAGCAGATCGGTGGGGGTGCGGGTG
>JAABVA010001884.1_pt1 | contig 21647 bp, 22 predicted proteins | sample 5560331 | NCBI WGS metagenome assembly JAABVA01 (sample SAMN12812661, study PRJNA571458) | rock metagenome | isolation source: Antarctica rocks | place: Antarctica: Victoria Land, Mt New Zealand sud | collected 2016-01-07
CCTACGGCGCCGGCAGCCTCGTCGGCGCCCTGGCATACGGGGCGTCACCGCGAGCCAGCCTCGGGCTCGTCGCCGCTGCCCGTGCCCTGGCGCTGCTGCGCGGCCGCGACTACGTCGTGCCCGACGACGTCGCCGATGTCGCGCCCGAGGTCCTCTCGCACCGGCTGGTCCTGTCCTATGACGCCCTGGCCGAAGGGGCGGTGCCCGAGCGGTTGGTCGACCTGCTGCTCGCCGCCACGCCCCAGCCGCGGATCGCCGCCCGGCAGGTGAGCGGAGCGGCTCCCGATGCCGGCGGGTGGGACGCCGGATGAGCCGGTGAGCGAGCCCGCGGAGGTCGACGCCCGGCTGCGGCGCCTGGAGCTGCTCGTCGTCCGGCGCCTCGAAGGGCTGCTGCAGGGTGAGCACCGCGGGCTGCTGCCGGGGCCGGGCAGCGAGCGCGGCGAGAGCCGCGAGTACGTGCCCGGCGACGACGTGCGCCGGATGGACTGGGCCGTGACCGCCCGCACGACGGTCGCCCACGTCACCGACCTCGTCGCCGACCGGGAGCTGTCGACGCACGCGCTGGTCGACCTGTCCGCATCGATGGAGTTCGGCACCGTGCAGTGGGAGAAGCGCGAGCTCGCGATGGCCGCAACGGCCGCCCTCGGCGCGCTCTCGACCCGGATGGGCAGCCGCTTCGGCCTGACAGCCCTGTCCCCCGGGTTGCCGAACGGGCGCCTGGAGCTGCCGCCACGCACCGGACGGGCGCATCTCAACACGGTCCTGCGGGCGCTGGCGTCGGTTCCGCGGACCGGGTACGAGATGGGCGTTCCGTCGAGGGCCGCGCGGCCGGCTCCCGTGCCGCTCGGTGCCGGAGTCGAGCTGCTCGCCCGCCGCCCGCTGCGGCGCGGCCTCGCGCTCGTCGTCAGCGACTTCCTGGGTCCGCCGGCTGCCTGGCAGCGGGAGCTGCGTGCCCTGTCTGCCCGGCACCAGGTGCTCGCCGTCGAGGTCCTCGACCCGCGGGAGCTGACGCTGCCCGACGTGGGTGTGCTACCGCTGATCGACCCGGAGACAGGGGCGATGCTGGAGGTCGACACCCGCTCCCGCCGGGTGCGCGACCGCTACGCCTCGGCCGCCGCCGGGCGCCGGGCGGAGGTCGCCGCGACGCTGCGCCGAGAGGGCGCCGGCCACCTCGTGCTGCGTACCGACCGCGACTGGGTCCGCGACCTGGTGCGGCACGTTGTTGCGAGCAAGCACAGCGTTGCCAGCAAGCACAGCGGCGCTGCTCGGCTCACGGCTGGGCGGCACACCGCCCGTCATCACGGCGCTGCGGCGGTGAGCGCGTGACCCTGCTGTCGCCGGTCTGGCTCTGGCTGTTGCTCGCCGTTCTGGCGCTCGTCGTCGCGCAGGTGCTGGTTGCGCGGCGCAGGAGGACGTACGCCGCCCGCTTCACCGACCTGTCGCTGCTCGCCTCCGTCGTCCCGCGCCGGCCGTCGTGGATCCGCCGGTACGTGCCCGCCGCGCTGCTGCTGCTGGGCATCACGAGCCTGATCGTGAGCATCGCGCGGCCCGCGTCGCAGGTAAAGACGCCCAAGGAGCGGGCAACGGTGGTGCTCGCCATCGACGTCTCGAACTCGATGGCGGCGACGGACGTCTCCCCCACCCGCCTGGCGTCGGCGCAGCAGGGCGCGCTGTCGTTCGTCGATGCGCTGCCGCGGAAGCTGCAGCTCGGACTGGTGTCGTTCTCCGGTTCTGCCCAGGTGCTGGTACCGCCGACGACCGACCGCGAGCAGATCCGCGACGGCATCCGAGCCCTCACGCTCGGCCCGGGCACGGCGATCGGCGAGGGAGTGTTCGCCTCGCTGTCGACGATCGCGGCGACCGCCCGCAGCACCACCACCCCGGACGGGGTCGCCCCGCCGGTGCCGGCCCGCATCGTCCTGCTCTCCGACGGCGAGACCACCCGCGGCCGGCCCAACAGCGACGCCGGCCAGGCTGCACTCGAAGCCAACACCCCGGTGAGCACGATCGCCTACGGCACCCCCGACGGCACGCTGGAGATCCAGGGGCAAACCATCTCGGTGCCCGTCAACACCCAGGCCCTGCAGGAGCTGGCCGACCAGACCCACGGCTCCTACCACCGGGCGCAGTCCGGGGACGAGCTGCGGTCGGTCTACCAGGGGCTCGGCTCGTCGATCGGCTACGACGTCCGCACCAAGGAGATCGGCCGGGTCTTCACGGCGGTCGGGTTGGGACTGAGCCTGCTCGCGGCGGCCCTGGGCATGCTGTGGGCCGGCCGGCTGCCCTGATCCGAGCCCTGAGTCGAGCCCCTCGGCGGAGGGGACGGCCGCAAGGTGGACCCGTTCGGGGGGCATGAGCCGCGCGGGGGGCGGAACGACACAGTTGTGAGTGCCCCCGCCCTCGTCACGCCGACGGTGCACGTGCCTCGTCAGCCCCCTCAGCAAACCCCCGCCCGCGGCGACGACCCAGCCGACTTTGGCGTCCCGGCCCCGGCCGACCTGCTGGCCGCGTCGTATGCCGAGTGCCGGCGGCTCAACGCCCTGCACGGCCGCACCTACTACCTCTCCACGCTGCTGCTGCCGGCCTGGAAGCGGCCCTACGTGCACGCGCTCTACGGGTTCGCCCGGTACGCCGACGAGATCGTCGACGACTTGGGCTCGTCCCTCGACACCGCGACCAAGGCGGCCTGGCTCGGTGGCCTGTCGGCCCGCTTCCTCGCGGGCGAGGACGACGTGCCGCCCGACGGCAGCGTCTCCGTGTTTCCCGCCGTGCGCGACACCATTGCCCGCTGGGACATCCCGATGGTGCACTTCGAGTCCTTTCTGCGCTCGATGCAGATGGACCTGACTGTCACCGAGTACGAGACCTGGGACGACCTGGCGCGCTACGTCGACGGCAGTGCCGCCGTGATCGGGCTGCAGATGGTCCCGATCCTGCAGCCGAGCTCGGCGGCCGCCTACGACTACGCCCGCGACCTCGGGGTGGCCTTCCAGCTTGCCAACTTCCTGCGCGACGTCGGCGAGGACCTGCGGCGCGGGCGGGTCTACCTGCCGATGGAGTCGCTGCGGCTGTTCGGCGTCACCCGCGAGCACCTGGAACGGGGGGTCGTCGACGGTCCGGTGCGCCGGCTACTGGCCTACGAGATCGCCCGATGCCGGGAGTTGTTTCGCTCGTCGCTACCGGGTGTGCGCCTGCTGCACCCCAGCTCACAGGACTGCATCCGCACCGCCTACCAGTTGTACGGCGGCATCTTGGACGAGATCGAGCGGGCCGACTACCAGGTGCTCGACCGCCGCGTCGCGGTGCCGACGTGGCGTCGCCTGGCGGTGGCTGGCCCCGCACTCTGGCGGGCGTCGCGTGCTCGTGCCGGGACAGCCGGGGTAGAGGGCACCCATGGCTGACAAGGCGCACGACACCACGGGCGACACCGACCCCGACCCGTTCAACACGCCCGGCCTGGAGCCGGGGGGTGGCGTCGCGCCCGGCGACACCCCTCCGATAGCCGACTCCGGCATGCAGACCGTCGAGCGCCGCGAGGACACGCCCAACATGGGGCCGATCTCGCCGAACCGCACGCCGATGATCATTGGCTTGGCGTTCATCGCCCTGATCGTGCTGGCGGTGCTCGGCTACGGGGTCGCCGAGATCATCACGTACGCGACGAAGTAGGCCCGGCGGGTCGGGCGGCACGCGCGGCTCGTGTGCCAGCGCGGCCAAGCGGGCGCCGGCCCCACCACACCCACCACGCCTGGGTCTGCAGCACCAGCGAGAAGCCGAACGCCAGGTCCTCGATCGGCGCGTAGACGATCCGCAGGCCGGTGATCGAGTTCGGGGCGTAGTTGACGACGCCCCGGCCGGTCAGGATGCCGTTGGTCAGCAGCTGGAACGCGAGGATGATCACGTAGGAGACCCAGAACACCCGGCGTCGCAGCAGATTCGTGCGCAGGACGGCCACGTCGAGCACAGCGGCGCCGAGCACACCGAGGGCCGCGAGGGCGGTGTAGCTCACCGGCGCACCTGTGCAGTTGGCGACTCGTCAAGCTCGGCTGGGCTGCTGGGCTCAGCACGGCAGTCGATGGCCCAACCGCGAACCCTCGCGACCGCCTCGAGGCACAGGACCGCGCTGACCGGGACGACGAGGAAGAACAGCAGCTCCTCGAGCGGCAGGTTGCCGGGCAGCACCACGCCCAGCATCTGCGCGAGGTCGTACGACCACTGGTGGCGGCCGATGGCGTACAGGTCCCAGGCGAGGAACACGACGAGCACGGGCACAAGCGTCGCGAGCAGCCGCCGCCACCGCCCGTAGACCCGGACGTGCAGCACCAGCTCGAGCGGCAGCGTGCCGAGCAGGCACCCTACGAGCACGGCGAGGTAGACGAGGTGCCGTGCGCCCATCAGGCGGCACGCAGGCGGGCGGCGAGCTCGGTCGCGACGCGCTCCGGGCCGCTCTGGTCTGCGCCGCCCTCGGTTCGCGCGAGAGGCGCCGCCTGCGTGATGGCGCGGACCACGACGACGCGCCGGGCACCGGTGGCGAGCACGTCGTCGAGCGTCGCCGCGTCAATGCCGCCGGTGACGAACCACGGCTTAACACCCGCCGTAAACGGGGGTGCCAGGTGCACGGCAAGCTCCAGCAGCCCGAGCCCGACCCCGGGCCGGCCCTGCTTGGTCGGCGTCTCCCACACCGGGCCAACGCAGAAGTAGTCGACGTCGGGGTCGGCGGCGGCCGCCTCCAGCTGGGCGGGGTCGTGGCTCGAAAGGCCGATGAGCACGTCCGGGCCGAGCATCTCGCGTGCCAGCCGGGGCGGGATGTCGTCCTGCCCGACGTGCAGCACGTCGACGCCCGTGAAGTGCGCGAGGTCGGCCCGGTCGTTCGCGCTGACGAGCGCCCCGGTGGCGGCGGCCAACGCCGTGAGCCGGGCCAGCTCCGCGGTCTCCTCGCGCCACTCCAGCCCCTTGCTGCGCAGCTGGACGAGGTCGACGCCGGCCGGGCACAACGGGCGCGGCGTGCACAGGTACAGGCGGGCGCCCGCGAGGCGCTCGATCCGCCGCGCCCGTTCCGATGAGTCAGCCGTCACTCGTGGCATCCATCGCTAGAAGGCCAGGGCCTGGGCGCGGCGGTGCACTTCTCGTCCCCGGTTCTCGCGCAGCGCCTGCACCGGCGTGCCCGGCAGGCTTTCGTCGAGTTCAAACAGCCAGCGCAGCGCCGACTCGTCGTCGTAGCCGGCGTCGAACAGCACGGTCAGCAGCCCGGGCAGGCCTTTGAGCACCTGGCCGCCCAGGATGAAGTCGGCCGGGATGCGCAGGACGCCGTCGTGGCGGACGGCCAGCAGCCGCCGGTCGCGGATCAGCTGCCGGACCCGGGTGACCGGTACGTCGAGCTGTTCGGCGACCTCGGGCACGGGCGAGAGCTCCACGTACCGATCCTGCCATCGGCAGGCGCGTCAGCCGAGCTGCGCCGCCTGCGACCCGTTCCGCGCGGAGGCGAAGCAGGCATCGATCACGGCAGCCGTGTCGCGTGTCTCCGCGAGCGGCAGCACCCAGTCGTCGCCGCCGCGGACCCGCGCCGATACCGCGCGCAGCATCTCCAGGTAGGGATCTGCTGGCGGCACCGGGATGCGCTCGGTGCCGCGCCCGTCCGACACCCACAGCTCGGTCGCTCGCCCGATCCACGAGGTGTAGGGCGCGTCGCGCAGCTCGATCTCGCCGCGCTCGCCGCGGATGACCAGCCACTGGCTCTCCCCACCGGTGATCCCGGCGCGCATGTCGCCCTCGGTGTCATCGTCCCAGGTGAGAACGGCGTCGGTGGTGAGGTCGACCCCGGTCGGAGCGAGGTCCTGACGCGCCACCACCTCGGCCGGCAGGCCGCGCCCGACCGCCCAGAGCATCGCCGACAGCGCGTAGCACCCCACGTCGTAGAGCGCGCCGCCGCCCTTGTCGGGGAGGTTCCGGTAATTGTCGGCCGCCACCCCACCGAAGGTGAAGCCGGCGCTGACATGCCGCACGGCCCCGATCGCACCCGCGGCGAGCCGCTCCTGCGCCAGCACTACCCGCGGGTGCCACCGGTACCACGACGCCTCGACCAGCAGCCGACCGGTCTGCTGCGCCACGGCCGCCATCCGGTCGACCTCGCCGGCGCTCATCCCCAGCGGCTTCTCGCACAGCACGTGCTTGCCGGCCTCGAGCGCGGCGACGGTCCACGGCAGGTGGGCGTCGTTGGCCAGCGCGATGTAGACCACCTCGACGCCGGGGTCGGCGAGAACTGCCTTGTAGGAGCCGTACGCGGCGTAGTCGAGCTCGGGACGCATAGCGGCGGCCCGAGCCTCGTCACGGGCACCGACCGCGACCAGCCTCGCGTTGTCGGCCGCGGGCAGCACCCCCGACATCACCCGGCTCATCTGCCCGGCGCCGAGGAAGCCCCAGCCGACGGGCTCGCTGCTGCCCGCAGCTTGCTCGGTCGACTCGCTCACCGCTGCGGCACCACGGGCCGGCCGCCGGCGCGGGCGGATTCGGTGGCCGCCTGCATCACCGCGACGGTGCGGCGCGACTGCGCCGGCGTCACCGACATCGGGATGCCGGTCAGCAGCTGGTCGGCCAGCTCGCGGTGGAACGGCTGCGGCAGGGCGGGCGGCGTGGCGAGCACCGTCTCCGAGCCGTCCGCGCCGACCAGCCGCATCCGGGCGGGAGCGTCGGCTGGCGCGAGGACGTCCTCCTCCAGCAGCCCGGTGGTCCCGCGCGACACCACGCGCTCGGTCCGCCAGTCGCCCACCACGGCGCCGACCGTACCGAGCGCGTAGAACTTCGGCTTGGGCACGGCGGCGAGGTCGCTGACGCTGAACTCGGCCTCGACGCCACCGGCGAAGTGCAGCAGTACCCGCGTGTGGTCGGCATTGGTCACGTCGTGCCAGACCCGCTTGTGCGCGGTCGCCGACACCCATTCCACCTCGCGCGGCACCAGGTCGAGTACCCAGTCGAGGTAGTGCGAGCCCCAGTCGTAGACCGCCCCGCCGCTGACCCGCTCGTCGCTGTGCCAGTAGTTGCACGGGTGGCAGTAGCCGCCGACGAAGGTCTCCAGGTGGAACAGCTCGCCGATCAGGCCGCCGCACACAGCACGCCGCAGGGCCAGGAAGTCGGCGTCCCACCGCCGGTTCTGGTACACCGCCAGCGTGCGGCCGCACTCGGCGGCCAGGGCCAGCTGAGCGTCAGCCTCCTCCACGGTCAGGCAGAAGGGCTTTTCGACGACGACGTGCCGCCCGGCGGTCAGCGCGCGCACAACCTCCTCGGCATGCGTCCACGGCGGCGTCGAGACGACGACGAGCTGCACCGCGTCGTCGGTCAGCAGCTCGTCGGCGCCGGCGTAGGCGGCTGCGTCGGGAGCCACGGAGAGGGCGGCCTGCTGCCGAGCGGGGTTGGCATCGGCGACGGCGGCCAGGCGCAGGCCGTCGACGGCGGCGATGGCGCTCGCGTGCTCCGCCCCGATCGCGCCGAAGCCCAGCATGCCGACCCCCACCGGAGGGCCGTCGGCGAGGCCAAGTGCAAGCCGGACCCAGCGCACGACGAGCCGCTGGTAGCGCGGGTCGTGCAGGGTGGCCGGTGCGGCGCCGAGGGTGAAGGCTCCGATGCGCGTCGACGGGCGCCAGGTGCAGACCGGGTGGTCAGCGAAGGCCAGGTTCGCGGTCAGCAGTTGCTGGACGCCGTCGGCGACCTTGTCGGGCACCGCCCAGGTGCCGGTCAGAACGACGTCAGGCCCGTAGCGGGCAGCGAGCTCGCCGGCGTCGGGGCCGGGCCTGACGCGGACCTCGTGCCGCCGCGTGCCGGGGCCGACGAGCAGGCCGGCGTCATCGGCAAGAGGGCTGTCCGGCCCGAGGTCGAGCAGAGCATCGCCCGCGAGCAGGACCGGCACACCACCCGCAGCTGCCTCGCGCAGAGGATCAGTCTCGAACGGTGCGACGCGGTAGGCGAGGATGGCGACCACCCTGTCGGCACCAGCCGCCGGCACCTCGCCCGTGGCGACGGTGAATCCCGCCCGGGTCAGCGCACCAGCCATGACACCGGTCTCGTCGCCCAAGACGAGAAGATCCACGCGGACGAGCGTACGGCGCATGGCACGGCCCGCGACCGTCTGACGGGCTCGGGTTCTGCCCCCCGGATGAGGCGGCCTGCAGGGGCGCGCTCGCGACGTGGATGCAGCGGGTCGCATCGAAACTGCATGTGTCCTGCTTCCGGCTCCCGCGTGTCGGGCGTGGCGCGGGATGAAACGGGCATCGCTGTCCTGGCGTTATGCAGTTCGGACGGCCACCCCGCGCCCAGACCCCAGCCGCCGTGCCTCAGGTACGACGCTGCACCACCGGGTCGACCCGGTTGACGACACCTTCGACCGGAGCACCGGTGACCGCCGCTCGCAGCCCCGCCGCCACCGCCCCGATCAGCCGGCGCTGCGCCTGCGGGGTGCTGCCGGCGATGTGCGGGGTCAGCAGGCACCGTGGCGCCTCGCGCAGCGGGTTGTCGGCCGGCAGCGGCTCCTCGTCGTACACGTCGATGGCCGCGCCCGCGAGGTGCCCCTCATGCAGCAGGCGGGCCAGCGCTGGCTCGTCGACGATGCCGCCGCGCGAGGCGATGAGGACGACGGCTCCTTTCGGCAGGGCCGCCAGCTGGTCGGGGCCGATCAGCCCTCTGGTGCTCGGCGCGAGGGCCACTGCGTTGATCAGCACATCAGCTTCGGCCACCAGGGCATCGACGGACTCGACGTAGCGGGCGCCGTGCTCGAGGTCGTCCGGGCGCCGGTGCCGGCTCCAGTACGAGACCGGGCAGCCGAAGGCTGCCAGCCGGACGGCAAGCGCCTGCCCGATGGCCCCGAAGCCGAGGATGCCGACCCGCCGTCCGGACAGCTCGCCAGGCACCCGGTCGATCGCGCTCACCTGCGGCCAGCGACCGGCCCGCAGCTCGTCCTCGGCCCACCGCAGCTCGCGCAGTACCGACAGCAGTGCGCCGACCGCCCACTCGGCGACCGTCGCGGTGTTGAAGCCCGGAGCGTTGGCCAGGGGGACGCCGGCTGCTGCCAGCGCGTCGGCGTCGTGCGCCTGCACGCCGACACTGGGCTGCAGCACCAGCGAGAGCCGAGGCGCGGCGTCGAGCGCGCCGGCGTCGATCCCCGCGCTCGCGAGGCGCCAGTCGCCGACGACGATCTCGGCCTCGGCGAGCGCCTCCCGCAGCGCACCGGGGTCGGTCCCGCCAGCCCGGAACGGTGCCAGCGGCAGGTCCCCGACGAGCGCGCCGACCGTCTGGTCGTCAATCGGGGCGAGCACGAGCAGGCGCCAGGGCGCGTCGGTAGAGGTCACGCTCGTAGCGTGCCAGTGCCTCGCGGACTGCCCTCGACCGGGCTCGTAGCCGGTCCGCGGCTCGCCGCCCAGCAGCGCCGCTGGGCCCCCGAGCCGACCTACACTTCGGCCATGGGCGCTGCCGCTTCGGCCATGGGCCCTGCCGCCGATCCCCTCGCGGGGCGAGTCCTCGACCGGCGCTACCAGGTACGCCGCCGGCTCGCCCGCGGTGGCATGGCCACCGTGTACGAGGCTGTCGACCTGCGGCTCGACCGCGGGGTCGCGGTCAAGGTGATGCACCCGGCGCTCGCTGCGGACGACGACTTCGTCGCCCGCTTCCGCCGGGAGGCCAAGGCCGCTGCCCGCCTCGCCGGACCCCACGTGGTGGCGGTGACCGACCAGGGCTGCGACGGCGACACCGTCTTCCTCGTCATGGAGCTCATCGAGGGCCGCACCCTGCGCGACGTCCTGCGCGAGCGAGGCCGGCTCTCCGCCGCGCAGGCGCTTGAAGTCCTGGAGCCGGTGCTCGCCGCTCTCGCCGCCGCGCACCGCGCCGGTCTGGTTCACCGCGACGTCAAGCCCGAGAACGTCCTGCTCGGCGACGACGGGTCGATCAAGGTCGCCGACTTCGGGCTGGCGCGGGCGGTCGACGCCTCGCCGCTCAGCGCCACCGCCGGCATCCTGCTCGGCACCGTCGCCTACGTCGCGCCCGAGCAGGTCGAGCGCCGGGTGTCCGATGCTCGCACCGACGTGTACGCCGCCGGGATCGTGCTGTTCGAGATGGTCACTGGCCGCCCGCCCTTCGACGGCGAGAGCGCCCTGTCGGTGGCCTACCAGCACCTCAACGACACCGTCCCGGCGCCCTCGAGCCTTGACCGCTCGGTGCCCCCGGTCATCGACGACCTGGTGCTACGAGCGACGGCCCGCGACCCCGACCTGCGCCCGATGGACGCCGCGTCGCTGCTCGCCATGGTCCGGCTGGCCCGGCGCCGCCTTCCCGAGTACGCCGACGACGTGCGGCGGGTCGACGAGGTCGCCGAGGACCGCGGGACGAACGCCGACGACCAGTTTGCGACGACAGCCATCCCGATCCCCAGGTTCGGCCAGCAGGCCGGCAACCCTGCCCACACGCCTGGCGCCACCACGGCCGAGCGAACCACGTACGAGCGGACCGAGCCCGACGAGACCGGCCCTAGCGACTCCAGCCCCGACGCCGACACCGACACCGGCACCCTTCCGGCCCCCAGCGGCGCCCGCCGCCGCCCGTGGCGTCGCCCGCGCACCGGCACCGTCGTTGCCCTGCTCGTCGTGCTGCTGACCGCTCTCGTCGGCTACGGCGGCTGGTACCTCGCTACCGGCAACCGCACCCGCGTCCCGCCCGTCGCCGGCCTCGCACCCGCGGCCGCGAGCGCCGTGCTGAGCCGCTCGCACCTGGCCAGTCGGTTGGAGCAGGGCGGTGCCTACAGCGAGACCGTGCCCAAGGGCGACGTCGCGGCAACCGAGCCGGCAGCCGGCGACCGGGTGCGCCGCGGCGCCAGCATCGGGCTGCGCGTCTCGATCGGGCCGGAGCGCTATGCCGTCCCGACGCTGCCCAAGCTCACCCTCGCCGACGCGACGACCGCCCTGCGGATCGCCCACCTCACGGTCGGCGCGACGAGCAGCCGCTACGACGACACCGTCCCGCAGGGCAGCGTCCTCGTCAGCAGCCCGGCTGCGCAGACACTTGCCAAGCCGGGGCAGCCGGTCGCGCTCGTGCTCAGCCAGGGCCCGGCCCCGGTGACGGCTCCAGATGTGGCGGGCCAGCCGGCCGACGCGGCGCAGACCGCCCTCGATCGGCTCAGCCTGCAGGTGCAGCGAGCCCCCGCGAACTCCGACACCGTCCCGCTCGGGTCGGTCATCTCCCTGGCACCGGCGACGAACCTGCACCGGCGCCAGAAGGTCACCCTCACGGTCTCGCTCGGTCCCGAACTGGTGCCGGTGCCCAACGTCTACGGCCAGAGCGCCAACCAGGCGCAGGACACCCTCGAACGGGCCGGCTTCAAGGTGCGCGTGCTGCGCCCGCTGTACGACGACGGGGTCGTCGTAGCCGTCCGTCCCGGCGGCAGCCGCGTCGCCCACGGGTCGACGATCACCATCGTCGTCGTCTGACGTAGGTGAGCCCGCCGCCCCGCCGCCGCGCGGCCGCGCGGCCATCGCCCATCGGAGCGCACATCCCGAGCGGCGGGGGCCTGACCCGGACCGCTGTGCCGTATGCCCGGGCTGTCGGCGCGGAGGCGGTGCAGATCTTCGCCGGCAACCCGCGGGCATGGGCCCGCGCCGAAGGCAACCACGAGCACGACGCTGCCTTCCACGAGGCGTGCACGGCGGGTGGCATCGCCGTATTCGTCCACGCGCCCTACCTGGTCAACCTCGGCAGCCCCAATCCCGTCACGCGGGAGCGCTCGCGCGCGGTGATGACCACGACGCTGGACCGAGCGCGGGCGCTCGGAGCCGAGGGCGTCGTGATGCATGCCGGCTCCGCCGTCGACGCCGCCGGCCGGACCGAGTCGCTGGGACACGTCCGCGAAGCGGTCCTCACCCTGCTCGACGCTGCTCTTTCAGAAGACAGCGCGTCCGGTGCTCCGCCCGCGCCGCGGCTGCTCATCGAACCCACCGCCGGCGGAGGCGGCTCCCTCGCGGCGACCGTGGAGCAGGTCGGCGAGTACTTCGCGGCGCTGGACGGCGACGAGAGGCTCGGGCTGTGCCTCGACACCTGCCACGCGTTCGCCGCCGGCGCTGACGTGGCGCGTCCGGGCGGGGTGCGGCGCCTGCTCACCTCGCTGCTGGGGACCGTGGGCCGCGGGCGGCTCGGGCTCGTGCACGCCAACGACTCGCGCGACCCGGTCGGCAGCGGTCGTGACCGGCACGCCCGCATCGGGCACGGGTGCATCGGCGAGCAGCCGTTCGGGGAGCTGTTCGTGCACCCCGCGATGCGGGGCGTCCCGATCGTGGTCGAGACGCCGGGCGGTCAGAGCGCTCATACCGAGGACATTGCCCTGCTGCGGCGCCTGCGCGACCTCCCGCGCTGAGCCGGCGCCCGCCGGGCTGGACGGGCTGGACGGGCTGGACGGGCTGGACGGGCTGGACGGGACGATCGTCGCGGTCACGAGTAGTGACCTGCGAGACTGGGCGGGGCAGTCGTCCGACCCTGTGCGTATAGCGCGAAGGAGGTGGTGCGGGTGCCGCTGCTTCCACGAGCCCGCGCCGCCGAACAGTTCGCCGAGCTGCTTGACGGCCGTTCCACAGCGACGAGCCCGCACCTGCTGGAGTTGGCCGACGTGGTGCGCCGACTGTCCTCGATTCCGCCGCCCACCGCTCCCCCGGGATTGCGGGGCAGGGTGCTGCAACCCCCTGCTACAGCTCAGGGCGCAGCCTCGCACGGCGCGCGGTCGACTGTGCGGGCGCTGGGCGGCTCGCCGCGCGCAGCCGCCCGTGAGGCGAACACCCGGACCGTGGTACCGGTTGCGCCGCGTGCGCCGGCATTCCTCAGGCTCGCCGCGGCCGTCGTGGCGACGGTGCTGGCACTCGGAGGGATCGCCTTAGGCTCGACCCGGGCGATGCCCGGCGACACGCTGTACGGCGTGAAGCGTGGGATCGAGGACGTCGACGTGTCGCTGGCGTCGAACGACGTCGCCCGGGACCGGGCCAAGCTCGATGCCGCCGAGGCCCGGATGAGCGAGCTGCACCACCTGCGCCGCGAGGGTCGCCTCGGGGTCGCGCTGACACCGGAGACCGCGCATCAGGTCGCCGGCCTGCTACAGGACTGGGCTGACGCCGCCGTCTCGGGCGCCACCGACCTGTCGCACCGGTCCGACCCCGATGCCCGCAGCGAGCTCAGCCACTTCGTCAGCGAGCAGAGCGCGCTGCTCGCCGCATTGCGACCACTGCTGCCCGCCGCCGACCTACAGAAGCTCAGCGGCGGGGCGGCCGCGTTCCTGGCGCAGCTGCAGCCCGCCACGGCCCCGTCTGGCCCCTCGCAGCCGGGACGCGTGCCGCGGTCGGCCCCCATCCCGCTCGGACCGGCATCGACGCGCCCGGCGACAGCGACCCACGCGCTGAACGTGGGCGCTTCCGCCGCACAGGTCGCGGCCACGGCCACGGCGGCTGCCCCCACGCCGGCGACCAGCGTCATGGAAGCGAGCGGCGGCGGAGCGGTAGGTGTCTCGTCGGCGGCCGGTTTAGGGCCCGCGCCGGAGCAGGACTCCTCGGACGTCTCCTGGGACGTCTCCTCGGACGTCTCCTCGGACGTCTCTGCCGCCGCTCCGGTTCTGAGTGCTCAGGGCAGCCCGGTCACACCCGACATCCCGGACGCACGGGCGAGTCCGCGCGCCCAACCCGACACACCGTCGCAGGCCGTCCCCCCGCCGGCTGCAGCGTCGCCCGTCGCCGTCCCGCCCGTACCGGCTCCACTGCCACAGCCGTCGGCCATGGCTTCAGTTCCGCATCCGTCTGCACCGGTATCGGCCTCCAGCTCGGCGCCGCCCGACGCTGGACCCGGGTCGACCAAGCACCTCGCCAAGCTTTCCTCGCCGGCAGCCGATGCGGGGTCGGCCAGTACGCACGCTCACCCGGCCCGCGCTGAGGCGGCGCCGGGGGCCGATCGACTAGCGTCGTAGCAATGGTTGTCGTCATGCGTTCGGGCTGCTCGGTGGCTGAGGTCAACGAGGTCATCGGCGTCGTCGAGGATGCCGGCGGCAGCGCCTTCGTCTCGCGTGGGGTCGCCCGCACCATCATCGGCGTGGTCGGCGACGACGACGTGCTCGCCAACCTGAACCTGACCGCCGTCTCGGCAGTGGCCGAGGTCATCCGGGTCACCCAGCCCTACAAGCTGGTCAGCCGTGAACACCACGCCGGCCGGTCGACGGTGGTGGTGGGGTCGGGCGAGCTCGCGGTGCCGATCGGGCCGGACGACTTCGCCCTCGTGGCCGGGCCCTGCGCCGTGGAGACGCCGGAGCAGACCCTCGAGGCAGCGCAGATGGCCAAGCGCGCAGGGGCTCGCCTGCTGCGCGGCGGTGCCTACAAGCCGCGCACCAGCCCATACGCCTTCCAAGGCTTGGGCGAGAAGGGCCTGCGGATCCTGTCGGAGGTCCGGGCCGAGGTCGGCATGGCCGTCGTCACCGAGGTCGTCGACGCCCACGACGTCGACGTCGTCGCCGAGCACGCCGACATGCTGCAGGTCGGCACGCGCAACATGAGCAACTTCGCGCTGCTGCAGGCGGTCGGTGTCGCCGGCAAGCCGGTGCTACTCAAGCGCGGGATGACGGCGACATACGAGGAGTGGCTGATGGCCGCCGAGTACGTCGCGCAGCGGGGCAACCTCGACATCGTCCTCTGCGAGCGGGGCATCCGGACGTTCGAGACCGCGACCCGCAACACGCTTGACATCAGCTCGGTCCCGATGGTGCGGGCCCTCTCACACCTTCCGGTGATGGTCGACCCGAGCCACGCGGCGGGACGCCGAGACCTGGTCGTGCCACTGTCGCGGGCAGCGATCGCCGCGGGTGCCGACGGGCTGCTCGTCGACGTTCACCCGCACCCCGAGTCGGCGTTGTGCGACGGGCCGCAGGCGCTGCGCGAGGAGGAACTCGTCGAGCTGTCCGAGGCGTGCCGGGTACTGACCGGAGCGTTGGGTCGTCGCGGGTGAGCCGAGTCGGCTGACGCGGCCGCCCTCGAGCGCCGGGCCCCGTCAGACGACGGTGCGCTGCGCGGTGTAGCCGGGGACCCCGCCGTCGTTGGCCAGAGCGAACGGGCTGAGCCACCAGCCCTTGAGCTTCCAGTTCAAGAAGTCGAGCGTGGCCCGGCGAGTGAGGTCAGCGACGCGGTCGTCGCCGATCAACGGCCAGATGTGGTACGGCCCGCTGACGCTGAGCATGGTCTTGGGACGCCCCAGGGCGCCGTTGAACAGCCCGAGCCCGTTCGCGTAGCCGTTGTACGGGTCTTGCGTCGCCTGCTCGACCAGCAGGGGGGTGGTGCGCCGGACGCCGTAGCTGCCGCCAGGCATCGCCAGGCCCGCCCCGCTCATGACAACGGTGACTGTGGGACGCGAGTCGTAGTAGCCGGTGCTCAGCTGCATCCCGGCGACGGTCATCCCGCCGTCGCTGTGGCCGATCACGCCGATGCGCCCGGTGTCGACCGTCCCGCGCAGCAGCCACGGGTCGTGCGCGACCCGCCACTGCACGCCTCCGATGACCGCGGACATGTCGTATGCCTGGTTGACCATCTCCGCGGTGCTGCGCGGCGGCATCGTGACCCCGTTGATGTAGTGGCTGGTCGGGAACGTCGGGGCGGCGACGACGTACCCGGCCGCTGCCAGCGTGTGCAGGAAGGGCTGGTAGGTGGCCGGGTTGGCGTTGTAGCCGTGGGCGAACACGAGCAGCGGGAACCGGCCGGCTGCCGGTGCAACCGCGCCCTGGTCATAGCCTCTGCCGCCAGCGGCTGCCGGGTACCAGATGGTGGTCGGCAGGTAGCGGTTGGCGTGCGCCGGCGCCCAGAAGTAGGCGGGTGTGCCACGCGCGGTGTCGACGTAGGTGTCGCCCAGGGTGCCGACCGGGTAGCCGTCGGGCAGCGGCTCGGTCGAGGTGAGCGCGCGGGGTGTGACGGAGGGACGGCCACCAGTTGCGGTGCTGCGCGGAGCCGCGGCCGCGGCTTCAGCACGCTTGATCGCCGTGACGTCGCGAGCGCCCGACGGGGCGCCTGCCCCCGCCGCGGCGCCGGCCGGGCTCGACGTGAGGCCGACAACGCTCATCGTGGCAGCCACCAGCGCGGCAAGGGGAATGACTCGGCGCATAGGGGTCATTCGGCACCGTCCGGGCGGCTCTTGAGCGCCACCACCGGACCAACTGGACGACGGCGCGCACATCGGCGGCCGGAAACGGGCAAGGTGAACCTCGTGCCCACCCATCGCCGCCGCAACGGCCCGCTGTGATGAGCCGCTGGACCGCCGAGGACATCCCTGACCAGACCGGACGCACCGCGCTCATCACCGGCGCGAACTCCGGCCTGGGCCTGCACACTGCACTCGGCCTGGCGCGCAGGGGCGCCCACGTGCTGCTCGGCTGCCGGGATGCCGGCCGCGGAGAGCAGGCGCTCGAGACCGTGCAGAACCAGGCGCCGGCCGCTGCCGTGGAACTGGTCCTCGTCGACCTGGCCGACCTCACGTCTGTCCGGCGGGCGGCGCAGCAGGTGAGCGAGCGCGTCGGCGCGCTGGACCTGCTGATGGCCAACGCAGGCGTCATGGCGCTGCCGTACCGGACCAGCACCGACGGGTTCGAGATGCAGATCGCGACCAACCACCTCGGCCACTTCGCCCTCGTCGGGCAGCTGCTGGCGACCCTGCGGCAGACGACACCGATCGGTGCCGAGCCGCGGGTCGTCGTGACCAGCAGCGAGGTCCATCGCCTCGGGAAGATCAACCTCGACAAGCTCTCACCCGAGCGGCGCAACTACCACCGGTGGCTGGCATACGGCCAGTCCAAGCTGGCCAACCTGCTGTTCATGCGCGAGCTCCAGCACCGTAGCGACGCGGCTGGGTGGGGCCTGTTGTGCGCAGCGGCGCACCCGGGGTACGCCGCCACCAACTTGCAGCTGGCCGGCCCGGCGATGCGCCGCAACCAGCTCGGCATCCTCGCCAACAAGGCCGCCAACGCGCTGTTTGCCCAGTCCGACGCCCAGGGAGCCTTGCCCCAGCTCTACGCCGCAACCATGCCCGACGTCTCCCCCGGCGACTACTGGGGGCCGGACGGGCCGGCCAACATCCGCGGCTACCCCTCACGGCAGTCAGCGAAGAAGGCGGCCTATGACGACGACATGGCGCGCCGGCTGTGGGAGCGCTCCGAGCAGCTGACCGGGGTCCACTACGGCTGAGCCAGCCTCGGTGTCCTACGAGGCCAGCCTCGGTGTCCTACGAGGCGCGGCGTAACCGAGGGCCTGAACCGGCTGCCGGACCCGCCCCGCGTACCTGCTCGGCCACCTCGCGCTTGGCGCGCTCGCGGGCTCGGAGCCACGCCCGCTCGAAGTACTGCGGGTCGCAGACCAGTGACTCGAACCGGTCGTCGCCCGGCATGCGCTGCTCGACCACCATGGCTCAACGCTCCTTGCTCGTGCTCGCGGCGTCAAGTATCAACTGGTCACCCGGCGCGTCATCGTTGGGGGTTCTGGCGTTCGTGCCAGCGGCAGGGGCTGCTGCAACCGCGGCAGAGGGACCGGCTCGGTCACCCCCGGAGCCCAGGGCAGCGCCGCCGCGAGCAACGCCGCCAGCACTCGGGTCAGGTCCGCATCCTGCTCGACAAGGTCACCGACCTCGGGCGCATCGAGGCTCAACATGCCGTACCGGCGAAGGCCGGCGCCCACGGCAACGGACAGGAATGTGCGGTACTCACTGGCGGTGGGCGTCCATCCCGCCGGCGCGTCGAGGTCGACGTCATGGCAGAAGTACGAGCCACCCGCCGCGACAAGATCGAGCGCGAAGCGCCCCGAGGCGGTAGCCGTTCTGAACACTGTCGTCGGCGGATGGCCGCGCCCGGTGTAGCTGTCGGGCTGGAGCGACCCGTCACTGCTGAGCCGGTAGAGCGACGCCCGGACGCGGCCGCCACCGACCAGATGCGCCGCGGTCGTCAGCACCGCCAGCTTGATCTCGGTGGCCAGCGCGGCCCGGGCCTGCAGGGCGTCGTCGTCGGCGCCCGGGCCAGCGGCGGCAAGCGCCGCCAGGCGGGCGAGGCGCGTGGCAATGGGTTCAAGCGCGTCATCGAGCGTCACGGACAACCGCGACTCAGCGGCCTCCGCGAGGTCTTCCGCGCGCCGCCGCTCACGGATGCTGCGGTACAGCTCACCCGCAGGAAGGGCGGTCGCAAGCGCGACCGCGACCGCGCTGAGGACCAGCCACACGACCTGGCGCCCGGGGTGGTGCGCGTCGAGCCCCACGAGGGCGCCGGTGACAGCACCCAGCGCGGTAGCCAATGTCGTCCCGACGACGACGGCGACCGCGCGACGGCGGGAGTTGACGGAGCTGAGCACGACAGGAAGGTAGCGCCGGCCACCGACAGAAATCGCGGTCAAGCGGCTTGCCCCTTGGCGCTCGGCCGAACAGGCGCGGCGCACAGTAGTGGCATGCCTGACAGCCCCCGACCCACCAGCATGGAGCAGCCGCCCGCGCACTCGGCACGAGACGTCGTACTGGTTTTCTTGCGAGGCGTCGAGGCCGGCGAGACCGCAGCCTTCGAGCTGGTTGCCGAGGACTTCGTCCAGCACGCCGCGGGCCCGCAAGGACGCGAGGGGCTGAAGCAGACCGCCTTCGTGCTGGACCACGACCTGGGCCCGGCCGCGTGGAAATACACAACATCGTCGCCAAGAACGACACGGTGATGGTGCACCTGACCCTGCATGGGCGGCACCGGGCCTCCACGATGCCGCTGCTTGCCCGGGTGCCGGTCACGGAACGGCCCGTCTCCTGGACGTTCGTGCACGTCTTCCGAGTCGCGGGTGGCACGATCCGCGAACACTGGGCCTGTCGAGACGACCTCGGCCTGCTCGTGCAACTTGGTGCGTGGCCGGAGCCGGGCGCCCCCTCGACGTAGTCGAGATCCATCCTGCCGTGCCGGCGTCACGCTGATCTCACCGGAAGCTCCCCGCAGTACGTCGCCTCCTCGGACGATGACATCACCGCCATGGAGGCAGGGGGGACCTCGTCGCGACTCTGGATTGGGCTGTGCGACGCTGGTGCTGGGTCCAGTCCTCGCCCGGAGCACGAGCACGCTCGGTGCTCGTCACGGTGACGTCAGAACTTCGCCATGCCGTTCCAGAACCGGCCGTCTCGTGGCCGCGGTAGCGCGTCATTCGCCGACCACATCCGCAGGGCGGGGTCGCGCCCCTACCAACCGTGCTACGACCCAGCGGCCGCGACCCGTCGGTCCACCCTTCAGCGGTCTCGACCGAGCCCTGCTGAACGGCCACCCCGCCGGGCTCTCTCCGCGCCGAGCTGCTGACCGGCTCGGCACGGCATTGTGGGACTCAGCGCGCGAGCAGGTGGCGCTGCTCGACGGGAACGGCGTGGTCGTGTCCGTCAACCGCGCCTGGCGTCAGTTCGGACTCAAGCACGGTGGCCAGGCGGACACCGGGCTGGGCAACAGCTACCTGGCGGCCTGCGCTCGGGCAGCCGATGCGGGCGACCCAGGTGCCGCCCGAGCAGCAGACATCGTGCGTGCTGCAACAGCAGGTCGTGACCCGTTCGCCTGAATGTCCACACGAACCTTGACTCGCGAGCGTTTCCTGTACAACATCCCCGTGTGACCCGAGCCACAACACCGAACGAGCTCGCCCCACCTGCGCCACTCTTTGCCCCTCCCAGCATTGAGTTCGAGACGCGGGTTGATGGCACGCGTCTGATGCGTTCGTCGCAGAGCGTGCCTGCCTACGCGGCCAGCCTCATCCACGTGTTCCGGGACGGGTCACGCGCGCATCCGGATCGGTTGCTTCTGGCGCAACGATCCGGCGACGGGTGGAGCCAGACGACCTGGGGCGAGGCCCGGGCCGCCGTCGACAGGCTCGCTCAGGGCCTGCTCTCCCAGGGCCTCGACACCGGCCCGCTGATGCTGCTGTCGGGCAACAGCCGGGAACACCTGCTGCTGACACTCGCGGCGTGGACGGTCGGGGTGCCGGTCGTGCCGACCAGCGTGGCCTACTCGCTGCAGAGCGAAGACCACGCGAAGCTGAAGGCGATGGCGCAGCTCGCCGACCCCGCCGCCGTATTTGCCCAGGACCCTTCGTTCATCAAAGCGCTGACGGCGATCGGCAGCGGCCGCACCGTCCTGCTTGCGGAAGGTGCAGTGGGAGGGTCGCTGTCGCTCGCCGAGCTCGAGCAGGACCCGACGAGCGCTGTCGACGCGCGCTGCGACGCCGTGACCGCAGAGTCGTTCGCAAAGATCCTGTTCACCTCCGGCTCGACCGGCACTCCCAAAGGAGTGGTCAACCCGCACGGCATGCTGCTGGCCAACCAGCAGCAGATGCGCGAGGTCTGGCCCTTCGTCGCGGACGAACCGCCCGTGCTGCTGGACTGGCTGCCCTGGAGTCACACGTTCGGCGGCAACCACAACGTCGGGCTGGTGCTCATGAACGGCGGCTCGTTGTGGATCGACGACGGCAAGCCGGTGCCCGGGCTGATCGAGCGGACGGTCCGCAACTTCCAAGACGTCCAGCCGACCGTCTACTTCAACGTGCCCGCCGGCTACAGCGCGCTCCTGCCGCTGCTCGAGCGTGACCCGGTCGCGGCCCGAAGGTTCTTCGGGCGCCTGCGGCTCGGCTTCTTCGCCGCCGCCGCGCTGCCCCAGCAGCTCTGGGACCGGATGGAGAAGCTAGCAGCGGAGCACGGTTCGTCGATGCAGATGACCACGTCCTGGGGGCTGACCGAGACAGGACCGGCCGCGACGACGACGCACTTCAGCGTCAGGAGGAGCGACTGCATCGGCGTGCCCCTGCCCGGGGTCGAGCTCAAGCTCGTCCCCAGCGGCAGCAAGACCGAGGTCCGGCTGCGCGGCCCGAACGTGACACCCGGGTACTACCAGCGCGACGACCTCACCGCCGAGGCGTTCGACGAGGAGGGGTACCTGCGCACCGGCGACGCCGTGGAGCTGGTGGACGAGGCCGACCCCGCCCAGGGGCTGGTCTTCCGGGGCCGGATCGCCGAGGACTTCAAGCTGTCCACGGGAACGTTCGTCAGCGTTGGAACGCTGCGGCCCGCACTGCTGTCGGCGGCGAACGGGCTGTTGCAGGATGCCGTGATCACCGGGCAGGATCGTGACTACGTGAGCGCCCTCGTGTGGCTGCACAGCGACCACGCGCACCGGTGCGACGCCGACGGACGGCCCGACGACGGTCTGCGCCACGAGCTGCAGGAGTGCCTCGCCCGGCTCGTCGCAAGCGGCGGCGGGTCCTCCCAGCGGGTGGAGCGGTTGCTGCTGCTGACCGAGCCACCTGTGCTCGACGCGGGGGAGATCACGGACAAGGGCTACGTGAACCAGCGTTCGGTCCGGGAGCGGCGCGCCGAGCTGGTCCTGGCTCTGCACCACGAGACCTGCAGCGACGCCGTCGTGCAGCGGGCCTGACCGGCCACCGACTGCCCGGCCGGCGACCGTCGCACCGACCCCACCAGCACCCGACCAGCTATGGAGGACCCATGAACGCCGCCATCCCCCTGGGCTTCGCCTGGACCTCGCCGTTCGCCAGATGGGGCGGCCGGCTCGCCGAGGTCAGCAGCCTCGACGTCGCGGAAGCCGTCACCCGGCGGGCCCTCGCAGACCGCGA
>JAABVA010001886.1_pt1 | contig 21604 bp, 17 predicted proteins | sample 5560331 | NCBI WGS metagenome assembly JAABVA01 (sample SAMN12812661, study PRJNA571458) | rock metagenome | isolation source: Antarctica rocks | place: Antarctica: Victoria Land, Mt New Zealand sud | collected 2016-01-07
CCAGACGCCCAACCACGCCCACCACCGGCTGGCGTCCAACGTCGGTGAATGCCCGACCTGTCGACCGAAGAACGTCACCGCCTCGACGACGCCAGTGGCAATGAACAGCATCCCCACGCGATGACCCACGCCCGCTGGAAGAGGACGTAAAAACCCACACCGGCGAAGGTCAGCGCCAGGAGGCCGTTGTGCAGGTTCGACAGCCAGAACCCCCGCGCGAAGCCGATGGTCACCAGCACGACCACGACGCTCGCCAGCAGCAGCGGTGCTGCCCCGCGCAGACCGTGGGTGTCCGTGCCGGTCACCTCCACATCGTCGCATGACCGCCAGCGCTCGCGGTGCAGGGTTTCCCCTGCTCGTCACGTCCAGGGTTCTCCCCGGTAGCGAACGACGCCGATCGGTTCCGAGAATGAGGAGCCCAAGATCCCGACCACCAAGGATGACTATGATTGCCACACCCGCCACCTCCTCGACTTCCGCCACTAGGGATCCCGAGGTCAGCGCCACCACACCGACCGAGAGGCTCTTCACGGCCGCGCTGCTCCTCGCACCACTTATCTACCTCGCCGCCGACTCGACGTACGCTGCCCGCGGCTGGACGGACTCCACCGCGGGCGTGCTCCACGTCGCCGGAGCCATCGCCTACGGGTTCGTGGTGCTCCGGGTCGCCTCCTGGCTCCCCCGCGAGTCCACTCTGAGCGCGGCGGTCGTCCTCACCGGGATCATCGGGCTGGCCGGCAACGTGGCGTACGGCTTCGACACGCTCCACATGTCGCTGGGTGACACGCCGCTCGTCGACCAGTCCGGCGCCGCCAACCTCATCAAGCCGCTGGGTCTCTTCTTCCCCCTCTCGATGGCTCTGGTCGCGCTCGCGCTCGCGAAGCTGAGCCACCGCTGTCAGGGCGCCCTCGTGCTGGTCGCGAGCATCGCCTGGCCCGTCGCCCACATCGGGAACATCGCCGTCCTCGCGGTCGCAGTGAACATCGCACTCGTGGTCGCATTCGGGAGCCTGGTCTGGGTCGCGCGAGTAGGTCGGACAGGCTGACCTGAGCGGTGTGCACGTCGCAGGGTGACGTACGTCATACGGCGAAGCGGCCGAGTCCTACCGCCGCGACAGTGGCCATGTCACACCGCCGCCAGTGGCCCACCGTCAACGCGCTCAGATGTTCGAGGCGGTGCCGATCCGAAGACCTCCCCAATCGTCTCCCCATACACCGAAGCCGGGCGTCGTCAACTGCTGACGGCTCTCACCGTTTGGGCACCGTTTCGTTCGCAAACCGATCGAAACGGTGCCCAACCGCGTCTAGCCCCGATGAGCGGCCAGCGCCCGGAGCCGGCGAGCGGTCTCCTACCGGAAGGCGGCACGCGCCACGGGTTCGACCACCTTCGCCAGCCGCGCGGGGCGGCAGGTGAACGTCAGCGTGTACACCACCTCGCTGTGCCCGGCTGGCAGCGGCCGGTGGCGGATCGAGGCAGCCCAGGAGGAGAACAACGGCGGGGAGTTCACCAGCACCACGGCCGCAAGCTCCGGGCGCCGGAAGGTGGCGTAACGGGTCCGGAAGCTGAAGCCGCCCAGATGCCACCGCGCGCTGCACACCGCCTCGACTCCGCGCCCGGGCTGCGCGTCGTCGACGGTGTAGGCACGGCGCAGCAGGGTGTCCCACTCCAGGCGTCGGCGGTAGTCGTGCACCAGGTCGAAGGTTGTCTCGACGTCGGCGGGCACCACCTGGCGGACCACGGCGTGTGCGGTCATGCTGCCAGCCTCCTGGCCGCGGCGACGTAGCGGCGGTTGATCATCCGTTGCCCGGTCACCGCCGCCGGAGGGCAGAGCCGGGCGAGCCCGCGCGGACGGCTGAACGAGCGGATGCGCAGCCGCACCTCCGCCTTCTCCCCAGCTGCACCGTGAACTGCTCCTCGCCGCTGAGCGGGTGCCCGGGCAGTGTGCCGTAGGCGAAGCCGCGTCGGGCCGGTTCGTCGACCACAGCCACCACCCGGCACGGCGCAAGCAGGCCCACCGGTCCGAGGCAGGCGACGTTGACCACGGTGCACCCGGACCGCACCGCCGGTGCGCTGACGGCCAGCACCATGTGGGCCGCGCGGTGCAGGTCCCAGCGCAGCAGGGCGTCGGCAACCCGCTCCCACGCCGCCCGCCCGGATCCGACCACGGCCGTCTGGTCGATCACGTTGTGGCCCTTGGGCAGCCGGGGGTCGGCGGTCGCACCGACGTCCGGGTAGGTCAACGAGGCACCCACGCTGTCGGCCAGACGTCCGTCGAGTCTGCTGGGACTGGGTTTCCATGCGGTGCGCACCGCATCAGACTGGCACGCCGGGGGCGCGGGCAGACGATCGGTGGGCAGGCGCAGCACCCCAACGTCGGCGGGCGGCCCGTACCGTAGTCGGGTGACCACCCGTACCAACGCAGCGGAGAGCCCGCGCGGCTCGACCGACAGCCAGCCCGGCGCCCACATCCACCCTTGGCTGTCGCTGACCGCGACCCTGATCGCCATCTTCATGCAGTTGCTGGACGTCTCCATCGTGAACGTGGCGCTGCCCAGCATTTCCACCGAGCTGGGTGCGTCGTTCTCCACCCTGCAGCTCGTCATCACCGCTTACACGCTGGCCTTCGCCTGCACCCTGATCACCGCTGCCCGCCTCGGCGACTTGTACGGCCGGCGCAAGGTCTTCCTGCTGGCGCTCACTTCGTTCACCGTCGCCTCGGTGCTCTGCGGCATCGCCCAGAACCCGGCGGAGCTGGTGGCTGCGCGCTTTCTGCAGGGCCTGACCGCGGCGATGATGATGGCGCAGACGCTCGCGATCATCACCACCACCTTCCCTCCCGAGCGGCGGGGCAAGGTCTTCGGGATCTACGGCGCCACGATCGGCATGGCGACGATCCTCGGGCCCACGCTGGGGGGCGCGCTCATCGCGTGGGACGTCTTCGCGCTGGGCTGGCGGGCGATCTTCCTGGTCAACGTCCCCCTCGGCGTCGTCGCGTTGGTCTTCGGCTACCGCAACTTGCTGGACAGTCGCTCGCAAACGGCGCAACGCCTGGACCTTCCCGGGGTGGTGCTCTCCGTGCTGGGGTTGTTCCTGGTGGTGTACCCGCTGGCCGAGGGCCGCGAACGTGGCTGGCCGCTGTGGCTGGTCCTCATGCTCGTCGCCGCGGCGCCGGTGCTGGGCTGCTTCATCTGGTACCAGTGGGTCCGTGGGCGCCGGAAGGACTCGCCGCTGCTCGAGCTCGGGGTGTTCCGTGATCGGGCCTTCAGCGTCGGCTCATTGATGGCGCTGCTGTTCTTCAGCTGCCTCATCTCGTTCTTCTTCACGATCTCCCTCACGCTGCAGGCCGGCTTCGGTTTCAGCGCCCTGCACGCGGGCTTGACGACCCTGCCGTTCGCGGTGGGCTCGGCCATCGGCTCCGCGCGCTCCAACGCCATCGCGCAGCGCCTGGGCAGCCGGGTGCTGATGCTGGGTGCGGGCGTGCTCGCCGTCGGGCTGGTGATCCTGTCCGTCGTGATGCAACAGCAGGGCACCGCCCCGCACTGGTTGGTCCTCGCCGGGCCCCTGTTCGTGTCCGGAGTGGGGCTGGGCCTGTTCATCGCTCCCCTGCAGACGATCATCCTGTCCGAGGTGAAGCAGGAGAACGCCGGAGCGGCCTCCGGCGTGCTGCCCACCTTCCAGCAGCTGGGCGGGTCGGTGGGACTGGCGGCGATCGGTGTGCTGTTCTTCACCTTCATCGGAATGCAGGGCCCCGCCGCGGTGCAGCAGGTGACCCCCGCGTTGAGCCAGCAGCTCAGGGCTGTCGGCGTGCCCGCAGCGGCCCAGCCGCGAGTGATCGAGACGTTCCGCAGCTGCAGCGAGCGCCGGCTGTCCTCCGCCGACCCCTCGGCCGTGCCCGCCGGATGCACGCCGGTCACGGCCGCACCCGGCTCACCGCAGGCCCAGGTGGGCCAGGTGCTGGCCTCGGCAGGCACTCAGGTGGGCGGTGAGTCCTTTCTGCAGTCCCAACGGCGCATTCTGTGGATCTTCGCCGGCATGCTGCTGGCCGTGATGGCCCTGTCCATGGCGCTGCCCCGGCGTACCGCGGGGCACGGCGGCTGACGGCGGCAGCTGAGCTGCCCAGCCTGACTCAGCCGCCGAAGGAGTGCTCGACCACCGCCCTGGCGTGTCGCGTCACCTTGCGGTAGTGGTCGAGGAACGCACCGGAGTCGGCGTTCGGCCAGCCGGCCGCGCGTGCCACGGCAACGAGCACCCGGCCCGGTCCGGGCAGCTGGTCTGCGGGCTTGCCGCGCACGAGCACCAGGGCGTTGCGGGCGCGGGTCGCCGTGAGCCATGCCGTCCGCAGGGTGTCGACGTCGGGCTCGCTCAACAACTCCGCGCCCCCTGCGGCAGAGAGGGCGTCCATGGTCGAGGGCGTCCGCAGGCCGGCGATCTCGTGCGCGTGGCGCAGCTGCAGCAGCTGCACGGTCCACTCCACGTCGGCGAGACCGCCCCGGCCGAGCTTGGTATGCGTGGCCGGGTCGGCGCCGCGGGGCAACCGTTCCGTGTCGACCCTGGCCTTGATGCGCCGGATCTCCCGGATGTTGCCGGCGCTGATGCCGCCATCGGGAAAACGCACCGGGTCGACCATGGCGCAAAACCGCTCACCCAGCTCCGCGTCACCGGCGACCGGACGCGCGCGCAGCAAGGCCTGCGCCTCCCACGGCGCGGACCACTGCGCGTAGTAGGCGGCGTAGGAATCCAGGGTGCGCACGATTGCCCCGTTGCGTCCTTCGGGTCGCAGCCCGGTGTCCACCTCCAAGGGAGGATCCGAGCTCGCGGCGCCCAGGAGCGCACGCACCCGCTCCACCACCCGGGAGGCCCAGCGCACCGCCTCCTGCTCGTCGGCCCCGCCCGTGGGCTCGCAGACGAACAGGACGTCTGCGTCGGAGCCGTAACCCAGCTCGGCCCCACCCAGGCGTCCCATCCCGATCACCGCCAGCCGCGCCGGCGGCTCGTCGTGCTCGGTGGCCACCGCGCTCACCACCTGCAGGGCCGCGTGCAGCACCGCCGCCCACACCGAGGACAGGGCGGCGCACACCTGTTGCACGTCCAGCAGGCCCAGCAGGTCCGCACTGGCCAGCCGGGCCAACTCGTGACGCCGCAGGCTCCGGGCCGCCTCCACCGCGCGGTCGGCATCACCGGTCCTGGCGCCACTGTGCCGCTCCGCGCTGACCTGCAGACCCTCGGCCACCTCGGCCGGCTCCACCTCGAGCAGCCGCGGACCGCTCGGGCCGTCGGCGTAGAGACGGATGACCTCCGGGGCGCGAATCAGCAGATCGGGAAGGTAGGTCGAGGTGCCGAGCACGGTCATCAGCCGTTGCGCCACCGCGCCCTCGTCGCGCAGAGTCCGCAGGTACCACGGCGTCTCCCCCAGTGCTTCGGACAGCCTCCGGTAGGCCAAGAGTCCGCCGTCGGGGTTCGGGGTGTCGCCGAGCCAGTCCAACAGAGTGGGCAGGAGCAGGGTCTGCAGTCGCCCGCGCCGGGACACCCCCGCGGTGAGCGCCCGCAGATGGTTCAGTGCGTTCTCCGGCGAGACGTAGCCCAGCGCGGCCAGTTGGCGCAGGGCCGAGTCCTTGGACAACCGCAGCGCCGCGGAATCGCCGCGCGCAACCGCCTCTAGCAACGGGCGGTAGAAGAGCTTCTCGTGCAGCCGCCGGACCCGCTGGGCGTTGCGGCGCACCTCAGCCGCGAGGACCCCGGCGGCGTCGGTGCGGCCGTCCGGGCGGACGTGGGCCGCCCGCGCCAGCCAGCGCATCGCCGCCCCGTCCTCTGGGTCGGGCAGCGTGTGGGTGCGGCGCATCCGCTGCAGCTGCAGCCGGTGCTCGAGCAGGCGCAGGAACTCATACGACGCGGTGAGGTTCGCGGCGTCCTCCCTGCCGATGTAGCCGCCGGCGCCCAGCGCGGCCAAGGCGTCCACCGTGGGCAGCACGTGCAGCGACTCGTCGTCGCGGCCATGCACCAACTGCAGCAGCTGCACGGCGAACTCGACGTCGCGCAGGCTGCCTCGCCCCAGCTTCAGCTCACGGTCGCGCAGCTCGGCGGGAACGTTTTCCTCCACCCGCCGCCGCATGGCCTGCACCTCGGGCACGAAGTCCTCCCGCTGCGAGGCCGTCCACACCATCGGCGACACCGCGTCGAGATAGTCCTTGCCCAGTTCCCTGCCGCCGGTCATCGGTCGGGCCTTGAGTAGGGCCTGGAACTCCCAGGTCTTCGCCCAGCGCCGGTAGTAGGCGAGGTGCGACTCGACGGTGCGTACCAATGCCCCGGAGCGGCCTTCGGGGCGCAGGCCGGCGTCGACCTCGAAGAAGGCACCGCTGCCGATACGCATCATCGCCCCCGCTAGGCGGCTGGCGACCGCATCGGCCGGTTCGGCGACGAACACTACATCCACGTCGCTGACGTAGTTCAGCTCCCTGGCTCCGCACTTGCCCATCGCGATGACCGCCAGGCGGGTGGTGCACGGGGAGTCTGGCAACACCTCAGCCACGGCGACGGCCAACGCGGCCGTCAGCGCCGCATCGGCGAGGTCGGACAGCTGAGCACCCACCTGTGCGTAGGGCAGCACCGGCAGGTCCTCCACCGTGGCGGCCAGATCCGCCGCAGCCAGCACCAGCAGCTGGTCGCGGTAGGTCTTGCGTAGCGCGCCGTAGGCCTGCGCGCCGCTGAGCCCGGCACGCAGCAGCGACGAGTCGGGTTCCGGCTCGGCGCGCACCGCGGAGAGCATCTGCTCCCCCAGCGCGACGGCGTCGGGCAGGCCGTCGTCGGCATCGAGGAGGCGCCAGGTGTCGGCCTCGGCCACCAGGTGGTCGCTCAGCGCGGTGGAGGCCCCGAGCACGCCGAACAATCTGCCGCGCAGCGCCTTGTCGTCCCGTAGTCGGGTCTCCAGCTCCGACCACTGCGCGCCCAGCGCCTCGGACAATCGCGTCAGTCCGCGTAGCGCCAGGTCCGGGTCCGGGGCCCTGGACAGTGCCCACAGCAGCTCCGTGTGTTCGACCGAGGTCCAGCCCAGCTGGGCCAGCGCGGACGGCGCGGCGGCATCGAGCAGTCCGAGCCGCCCGGGATTGGGCACGATGGAGCGCGCCGGATCGGTGCCGTTCACAGGTCACCGAGCAGCGGAAGGTCCACCCGAGCCCGGCCGACCCCGCTGCCCCGCGGCTGGCCGGCCAGCTCGGCGAAGCGCCGGACGATGGGTTCCCACGTCTCGGCCACGTCCTGATGGCCCTGCTCGAGCACGCCATCGACCTCGGTGGACGCCGGCATCACGGCCGCCACCTCCGGTGCGGCGAGCATCCACTGCCGCAGCAGCTCGGGCGTGGTCTCGATGTGGAACTGCAGTCCCCAGGCGCTGGCACCCACCCGGAACGCCTGGTTGGTGCACTGCGGCGCGACGGCCAACAGGGTTGCGGATGCGGGCAGCCGGGTGATCTCCGCGCGGTGAAACTGCACCACGTCGGGGGTAAAGGGCAGGTCGGCGAGCAAGGGGTCGGTGGCAGCGGCGTCCCGCTTGGCCACCAGCCGCAGGCCGGCCTCCGGGCCCTCAGCCATCACGCCGACGACGCCACCGGTCGCCAGCGCCAGCAACTGCGCGCCGAGGCCGATCGCGAGGACAGGGACCCGCTCGCGCACCGCCTCGGCCAGCAGCGCGCGGATGTCCGGCAGCCAGGGCCCGCGCTGGTCGTCGTCGGCGTCCAACTCCCCGCCCAGACACACCACCGCGTCGACCCCGGCGACGCCGTGGGGTACCGCATCTCCGGCGAACGGACGGATTATCGTCAGCTGCACCCCGCCGCCGTGCAACCACTGCCGCAACGGCCCCGGCGGGTGGGTCTCGGAGGGTTGCAGCAGGAGCACAGTGGTCACAGCCAGAGCCTAGCCAGGCTCGGGCCGCCGCCTACAGGTTGAGATACGTGACCAGCTCGTAGGGGGTGACGTTGCGACGGTAGTTGTCCCACTCCATCCGCTTGTTCCGCAGGAAGTAGTCGAACACGTGCTCACCGAGCGCCTCGGCGACCAGCTCCGAGTTCTCCATGACCTTGAGTGCGTCGTTGAGGCTCTGCGGCAGTTCCTGGTAACCCATCGCCTTGCGCTCGGCCTCGCTCAGCGACCACACGTCGTCCTCGGAGGCCGGCGGCAGCTCGTAGCCCTGCTCGATACCGCGCAGCCCGGCCGCGAGCATCACGGCGAAGGTCAGGTAGGGGTTACAGGCCGAGTCCGGAGTGCGTACCTCGATCCGTCGCGAGGCGGCCTTGCCGGGGGTGTACATCGGCACCCGGACCAAGGCTGAGCGGTTGGCCGCGCCCCAGGAGACGGCAGTGGGGGCCTCCCCGCCGGTGATCAGCCGCTTGTAGGAGTTCACCCACTGGTTGGTGACGGCACTCATCTCGGGGGCGTGGTGCAAGATGCCCGCGATGAACGCCTTGCCGGTGGCGGAGAGCTGGTTGTCGTCGTCGGGATCGTGAAAGGCGTTCGTGTCGCCCTCGAACAGGCTCATGTGCGTGTGCATCGCGGAGCCGGCCTGGTCGCGGAAAGGCTTGGGCATGAACGACGCCCGGACGCCTTCGGCGATCGCCACCTCCTTGATGACGTAGCGGAAGGTCATCACGTTGTCGGCCATGCTCAGCGCGTCGGCGTACCGCAGGTCGATCTCCTGCTGCCCGGGTGCGGCCTCGTGGTGGCTGAACTCCACCGAGATCCCCATCGACTCGAGTGCCTCGATGGCGTGCCGACGGAAGTTCGGTGCGTCGTCATGCACCGCCTGGTCGAAGTAGCCGCCGGAGTCTGCGGGAACGGGCACCGTGCCGTCCACCGGGCCGTCCTGCAGTAGGAAGAACTCGATCTCCGGGTGCACGTAGCAGGTGAAGCCGAGCTTCTTGGCCTTGTTCAACTGCCGACGCAGCACATGCCGGGGATCGGCCCAGGACGGTGAACCGTCGGGCATGACGATGTCGCAGAAGATGCGTGCCGAGTGCTGATTGCTGCCGGTGGAATCGACCCAGGGCAGGACCTGGAACGTCGACGGGTCCGGCTTGGCGACGGTGTCAGCCTCGGACACCCGGGAGAAGCCCTCGACCGAGGAGCCGTCGAACCCGATCCCCTCGGCGAACGCGCCTTCCAGCTCGGCCGGCGCGATGGCCACGGACTTGAGGTATCCCAGTACGTCGGTGAACCACAGCCGAACGAACCTGATGTCGCGCTCTTCCAGGGTGCGGAGCACGAACTCCTGCTGACGATCCATACCCAAACCCTAGGCGTGGCGCGTTACGGGCGTGTTTCGCCCACCCCGTTCCCGCTGGTAGACCCACTCAGCAGGTGACGCCCTCCGCAGGCAGCTTCAGGTCGACCAGGTAGCTCGTCACGGCCTTGTCCACGCAGGGCTTGCCCTGCAGCGCGACGGTGTGCTGGTTGCCGTTGTAGGTGAGCAGGCGCGCGTTCAGTTGCTTGGCGAGCTTCACCCCGGCCTGGTAAGGCGTGGCGGGATCACCGCTGGTGGAGATCACCAGCGTCTGCGGCAGTCCGGGGGCGCGCACCTCGTGCGGGCCATTGGAGGGCGGTACCGGCCAGAATGCGCAGGTGTCCAGCGGTGCCGCCCCGCTGCCACGGCCGTCGTCGAAGACCGGCGCGAGCTTGCGGTACTGGGCGTCGGCGGTGTCGGTCACGGCGCGGTTGGTCACCGGCGGGTCGTCCACACAGCGCACGGCGTTGAACGCGTCGATGGAGTTGGTGTAGGAGCCGTCGGCGTTGCGGCCGTCGTAGAGGTCGGCCAGCGCCAGCAAGGTGTCCCCCGACCCGTCGGCGAGTTGGCTCAGCCCGGCTCGCAACGCGCTCCACAGCTGCGGCGAGTACAGGGCCTGCTGGGTTCCGGTCCGCGAGTCGGTGTAGCTCAGGCCCCGGGGGTCCCTGGTCTTGGCCGGTGCGGTGATCAACGGGTTGACCAGCGCCCGGTAGCGGGGCACCGCGACCTGCGGGTCCGCACCCAGCGGGCAGCCCGCCTGCTTGGCGCAGTCGGCGGCGAACGCGTCGAACACACCCTGGAAGCCCTGGGCCTGGTGCAGCAGGTCCTGCACCGGATCGGCCGTCGGGTCCACCGCGCCGTCGAGCACCATCGCGCGGACATTCGCCGGGAAGGCTTCGGCGTATGCGGTGCCGATCCGGGTGCCGTAGGAGTACCCGAGGTAGGTCAGCTTCTGCTCACCGAGCACGGAGCGCAGCACATCCATGTCCTGTGCGACCTCCCGGGTACCGACGCGTTCCAGCACCTCCCTGCCCACTCGCTGCCCGCACTTGCCGGTGTAGTCCTGCTCTTCCCGCTCGGTCTGGGCGATGCCGGGCGGCGAGGTGTCCACGTCCACGTCAGCCCGTTTGGCATCGTTCTCCGGCCCGGTCAAGCAGACGACGGACGGCTGGGACGCGCCCACTCCCCGCGGGTCGAAGCCGACCAGGTCGAAGTGCGCGCCGATGCCGGTACTGCCCACCGTCGACGCTAGATCCGCGGCCAGCGTCATCCCCGAGGAACCCGGGCCGCCCGGGTTCACCACGACCGCTCCGTTCCGGCTTCCCGATGCGGGCCGGCGCAGCACGGCAATGCTCACTTGCTCACCCTGCGGCTTCGTGTAGTCCAAGGGCGCCTTCATCCGGGCGCACTGCAGTCCCGGCGCGGTGTAGGACGTCTTGTCGGTGGACGTGCGCGCGTAGTCGGCGCACTCGCCCCAGGTGATCACCTGCGAGTAATACGCCGCCAAACCCGTGGGCACCGGCCCGACTGGTTGGCCCGAGCTCTGCGGGGTGGACGACGGCGCGACGGCGGTGACCGAGCCGGCCCCGGAGTCGCACCCGGCCACGGTCAGCACGGCAGTGAGCCCCACGGCGAGCAGAACCAAGGTGCGGCGTGCGCGAGTGCGGGGGGCTCGCGGGGGCAACAGCGTCATGCAGCGATGGTGCCACGCCGCGGCTGCCGCTCGCGGCGCACGCGTGCTACTCGGAGCCCCCTCGCGCCCGGTGCGCCCCCACTAGGCTTCGGGCATGCCTCAGCTCCGACTGGCTCTCGCTCAGGTCAACGCCTGCGTCGGTGATCTCACCGGAAACGCCCAGCTCGTCGTCGAGTGGACCAAGCGCGCCGTCGAAGCCGGCGCGCAGGTGGTGTTGCTGCCCGAGATGGTGCTTACCGGGTACCCGGTGGAGGACCTCGCCCTGCGCCGGTCCTTCGCGGACGCCTCCAGGGCCACGCTCGACTCCTTGGCCGCGTGGTTGGTCGACGCCGGGTGCGGGCAAGCGTGCGTGGTGGTCGGCTACCTCGACCGGGACGCGATGGGGGCGCGCAACTGCGCGGCGGTGCTGAGCGGCGGCGTGGTGCACACCCGCTACGCCAAGCACCACCTGCCGAACTACGGGGTGTTCGACGAGTTCCGCTACTTCGCCGCGGGCAACACCCTGCCGGTCGTTCGGGTGCACGGCCTCGACGTCGGCATCGTGATCTGCGAGGACATCTGGCAGGACCGGGGCCCCGTCGCGGCCTACGCCGAGGTGGGTGTGGACCTGTTGCTCTGCCTGAACGGCTCGCCGTACGAGCGCAGCAAGGATGACGCCCGCGGCGCGCTGGTGGCCCGGCGCGCCCAGGAGGCCGGTGCAGCCATGGCCTACGTGAACCTCGTTGGCGCGCAGGACGAGCTGGTGTTCGACGGTGACTCCATGGTGGTCGGCGCGGACGGCGCGATGCTGGCCAGGGCGCCGCAGTTCGTCGAGCACCTGTTGACGGTCGACGTGGACCTGCCCGCGAAGGGCCCCGGGGCCGAAGGCGTTGTGGGTTGGGCGGTGCAACGGGTCACGCTGTCCGAGCAGCCGCTGCCCGGATGGGAACCGGAGCCCCCGGCGATGACGGCCGCGGTGAGCGAGGAAGAGGAGATCTGGGGCGCACTGGTCACTGGGCTGCGGGATTACGTGCACAAGAACGGTTTCCGTTCCGTCGTGCTCGGGCTCTCCGGAGGTATCGACTCCGCGGTGGTCGCTGCGCTGGCCGTGGACGCCCTGGGCGCCGACGGGGTGTACGGCGTCTCGCTGCCCTCGGCCTACTCCTCGGAGCACTCCCGTTCGGACGCCGACGAGTTGGCCGAGCGCACCGGGCTGCGGTACCGGGTGGAGCCGATCGGGGCCCTTGTCGACGCCTTCGTCGATCAGTTGGCGCTCACCGGACTCGCGGAGGAGAACGTGCAGGCGCGCTGCCGCGGGGTGACCCTGATGGCGTTGTCCAACGCCGAGGGCCACCTCGTGCTGGCCACCGGGAACAAGTCCGAGCTCGCCGTGGGCTACTCCACGATCTACGGCGACGCGGTGGGTGGTTTCGCCCCGATCAAGGACGTCTCCAAGACCTTCGTCTGGCAGCTGGCCCGCTGGCGTAACGCCTGCGCGGCCGAGCGCGGCCAGGTACCGCCGATCCCGGCGGCCTCCATCACCAAGGAGCCCTCGGCCGAGTTGCGTCCTGGCCAGCTGGACACCGACTCACTGCCGGACTACGCGGTGCTGGACGAGATTCTCTCCCGTTATGTGGAGGGCGACGCCAGCTTCGCCGAGATGGTGGCCGACGGCTTCGAGCCCGAACTGGTCGAGGACATCGTCCGCAAGGTCGACCGGGCCGAGTACAAGCGCCGCCAGTACCCGCCGGGCACCAAGATCGGCGTCAAGGCCTTCGGGCGCGACCGACGGCTGCCGCTGACCAACAGCTGGCGGGAGCGAGCGCCGCAGTAGGGTGTACTGCAGCGGCAGGAGGGCGTACTGCAAGTACTACCAACCGGGCGCTGGACCGCCTGTAACCGCTACCAACATGCAACCGGCCCAGTGCACCGGCCCCGTTCGCATCTGCGCCTCCCCGCTCGGTGTGACCTAGGCCGCAGGGTAGCGCCGCTGGCGGGCAGAAGTGGCACGATTTAGCGGTCAGCTCCTCACAACCCGGGGACCCGTCAGGGCCTCGAGGAAAGGTTGGACGACATGTCCGAAAGCACGCTCTACGGCAGCACGCCGGAGACCGCCGTCCCGGCGCAGACCCAAGCCCGGCGGCGCACCCGCACCCACCACCTGCACGCCATGAAACAGGTCGGCGAGCGCTGGCCGATGTTGACCGCATACGACTACTCGAGCGCCAAGATCTTCGACGACGCCGGCATCCCGGTGCTGTTGGTCGGCGACTCGGCGGCCAACGTGGTCTACGGCTACGACACCACCGTCCCCGTCACGGTGGATGAGCTGCTCCCCTTGGTCCGGGCCGTTGTCCGCGGCGCACCGCACGCCCTGGTCGTGGCCGACCTGCCATTCGGCAGCTACGAGTCCAGCCCCGAGCAGGCCGTCGCCACCTCGGTCCGCTTCCTCAAGGAAGGCCTGGCCCACGCCGTCAAGCTCGAGGGCGGTGAGCGGGTGGCACCCCAGATCGCCGCCATCACCGCCGCCGGCATTCCCGTCATGGCGCACGTCGGCTTCACCCCGCAGAGCGTGAACGGGCTCGGCGGTTTCCGGGTGCAGGGCCGTGGCGAGGGCGCCGAGCAGCTGATCGCCGACGCACTGGCCGTGCAGGACGCCGGTGCGTTCTCCGTGGTGATGGAGATGGTGCCCGCCGAACTCGCCGCGCAGATCACCGCCAAGCTGACCATCCCGACGGTGGGCATCGGAGCCGGCCCGGACTGCGACGCGCAGGTACTGGTGTGGCAGGACATGGCCGGGCTCAGCGAGGGCAAGGGGCCGAAGTTCGTCAAGCGGTTCGGCAACGTCGCCGGCGAGCTGCGACGGGCCGCCACCGACTACGCCGACGAGGTCCGCCGTGGCGTCTTCCCGGCACCGGAGCACTGCTTCTGACGCCGCTCGGGTAACGCGCGTCAGGCGGTCGCGCAACGGCCGAGCACCTTCTCCGGGTCGATGCCCGCCAGCGCCTGCTGGAACAGCCGCTGGTAGCCCAGCTCCTCCCGGCTACGTGGCGCCGGGAAGCCGACGATCCCGCTCCGCCAGTCGGAGTCGGGAACCAGCTGCTCGGCGCGTTCGGCCATCACCGCTGCGGTACCGCTGCCGTCACCAAACTGTTCCTTGACCCGCCAGAGGATCTCCGGCGGAAGCCAGCCCTCGAAGGCCTCCCGCAGCAGGCGCTTCTCCTGGCCCAGCTCGCCGGGCAGCTTCCATGCGATGGGGACGCGCTGGGCCACCTCGATCATGTCCAGATCGAGGAAGGGCACCCGCGCCTCGAGTCCGTGCGCCATGGTGACCCGGTCGCAGCGCTGTAGGTTCAGGTTGTGCAGTCCCCTGATGCTGCGCAGCAACTCCTCCCGCAGAGCTTCGTGGCCGGTGATCTGCCGGAGGCGGCTGTAGCCGGCGAACAGCTCGTCCGCCCCCTCCCCGGTCAGCACCACCTTGACGTGCTCGGCCGCGAGGCGGGCCAGCAGGAAGTTCGGCACGGCACTGCGCACCAACGGTGGCTCGAAGGACTCCATGGACGCCACCACCTCGGGCAACACGGTGATGACGTCGTCGGCGGTGTAGACGCGTTCGTGGTGCACCAGGCCCAAATGTTCGGCCACCACCCGCGCGGCGAGCAGGTCCGGGCTGTCCGCCACCCCGGCGGCGAAGGAATGCACCGCACCGGCACCGGCCTCCCGCGCCATGATCGCCGCGACCACGCTCGAGTCCAGGCCACCGGAGAGGAACACCCCGACGCCGACGTCGGCCATCAGCCGGCGGCGCACCGCCAGCTGCAGCGTCGCGCGCACCTCGGTCCGCGCCTGCTCTCGGCTGACGTACTCGACGGTCGGCGCCGGCAGCGATGCGAAACGGACGAGCCCGCATTTTGGGGTCCAGTAGTGCCCGGGCGGGAAGGTCTCAACCACGGCACGCTGGTCCTCGTCGAAGGCCCGCAGCTCCGAGGCGAACACGACGTCACCGTCCCGGCGGACCCAGTACAGCGGTTTGATCCCCAACGGGTCCCGGGCCGCGACGAAGCCACCCCGCTCGTCGGCGTAGCAGAGCGCGAACATCCCCCGCAGCCGCGCGACGCCGGAAGGTCCGTGCTCGGCGATCAGGTGCAGCGCCGCCTCGTTGTCCGACCGGGTGCGGGGCACCGCGGTGATCTTCTCGCGCAGTTCCTCGTGGTTGTAGATCTCGCCGTTGCAGACCAGCCACTGTTGCCCGGCACCGTCGCGCAGCGGTTGGTCACCGCCGGCGACATCCACGATGGCCAAGCGGGTGTGTCCGAGCCAGCTCCGCCCGACCCGACGTTGCGCCATGCCGTCGGGTCCGCGGTGGCGCAGCCGCGACAGCATGCGCGCCACCATCGCCGCGTCCGTATCCACCGCTGCCGGGGCGTAGAGGACGGCGATACCACACATGTCAGCGCACCAGAGGGCTCATGAGGTCCACCCGCTGAGGTCGGGACCGACCGGAACGATGCCGCTGGGGTTGATCGTGGGGTGGGTGCCGTAGTAGTGCCGTTCGATCTGGTCAAAGTCCACTGTGGACCCGATCTCCGGAATGGCGAAGAGCCGCTTGGCATAAGCCATCAGTACCGGCATCTCGGTGAGCTTGTTGCGGTTGCACTTGAAGTGCCCGTGATACACCGCGTCGAACCGCACCAGGGTGGTGAACAGCCGGAGGTCCGCCTCGCTCAGCTGCTCACCGACCAGGAACTCCCGGTCGGCCAGGTGCTCGGACAGCGCGTCGAGTCGGCGGAACAGGGCCTGGTACGCGGTCTCGTATGCTCCTTGCGAGGTCGCGAAGCCGCACCGGTACACCCCGTTGTTTACGTCCCGGAAGACCTCGGCGTTGACGGCGTCGATCGCCGGGCGCAACTCCTCCGGGTACAGGTTCGGGGCTGCACGACGGTGCAGAGCTGTCCACTGCGTGGACAGGTCGATGCTGATCTGCGGGTAGTCGTTGGTCACCACCGCGCCCGTCTGGGTGTCCACGATGCACGGCACCGTGTAGCGGCCCTCGAAGTCGGGGTCCGCTCGGTGATAGGCCTCGGAGAGAAGGGAGATCCCCAGCACCGGGTCCTTGCCCCCAGGGTCCAGGGTGAAGCGCCAGCCCCGCTCATCGCGGATCGGATCCACCACGGCCATCGGCAGCGCATCCTCCATACCCAACAGCCGCCGCACGATGATGGAGCGGTGTGCCCACGGGCAGGCCAAGGACACCACCAGTCGGTACCGGCCCGCTTCCACCGGGTATGCCGAGGAATCGTCGGAGGTGATCCGGTGGGTGAAGCGGTTCGGCTGGCGAGTGAACTCGCCCGTCTTGGTGGTCTCTGCCGCGAATTCAGCCATAGCGCCGACCCTAGGACTTGGCAGGATGCCTGTCATGCGAACCCTGCACCCCCCGATCGAGCCCTACGCGGCCGGGCGCCTCGACGTCGGCGACGGCCAGCGGATGTACTACGAGGAGAGTGGCAATCCCGCGGGCAAACCCGTGGTGTTCCTGCACGGCGGGCCCGGTGGCGGCACGGGCCCACGCAACCGGCGGGTGTTCGACCCGCACGCGTACCGCATCGTGCTGCTGGACCAGCGCGGCTGTGGGCGCAGCACCCCGCACGTCGCCGATGGCGCCGACCTGGCGTTGAACACCACGCCGAAGCTGGTCGCCGATATCGAGTTCCTGCGCGAGCACCTGGGCATCGAGCGGTGGCAGGTGTTCGGCGGCTCCTGGGGTTCCACCCTGGCGCTGGCCTACGCCCAGGAGCATCCGATGCGGGCGAGTGAGCTGGTGCTGCGGGGCATTTTTCTGCTGCGCCGCAGTGAGATCGACTGGTACTACAACGGGGGCGCGGCCCAGCTGTTCCCGGAACTGTGGGAACGGTTCCTGGCGCCGGTACCGCCCGCGGAGCGCGGCACCGACCTGGTGCAGGCGTATCACGCCCTGCTGCACTCCCCCGACCCCGCGGTCGCCGAGCGTGCGGCCGTGGCCTGGTCCACCTGGGAAGCGGCGACGTGCTCGCTGCTACCGCGCCCCGAGCTGGTGGAACAGAACGCCGAGCCGCGCTTCGCGCTGGCGTTCGCCCGCATCGAGAACCACTACTTTCGCCACGGCGGCTTCCTCGCCGAGGGACAGCTGCTGCAGCAGGTCGACCGGCTCAGCGGCATTCCGGGGATCATCGTGCAGGGCCGCTACGACGTGGTCTGCCCCGCGGCCAGTGCCTGGGCCCTGCACCGAGCGTGGCCGGACTCGAAGCTGGTCATCGTCGACGACGCCGGGCACTCCTTCGACGAGCCGGGTATCACCGCGGCGCTGATCGAGGCGACCGACGCGTTCCGGGAATGAACCCGTCGATGCGCACCGGTGGCTGTGCGGCTGGCATCACCCGACCTCCGGTCATCGGGGTTCGACGGTGATGGTCACCCCGGCGGCACTAAGGCAGTCAGCCAGCGCCTCGTCCATCACCGTGCCGGGGTGAGCACCCCCGCCAACTCAGACAGTTTCGAACGCTCCAAGGCCAGACACAGACCGCATTCCCCCAAGATCACGGCAGTGGCCTTGTTCCGGGGTCACCCTGCGCCGAGAAGGTCGCGAGGTACTTGGCTCCCGAAGAGGTACGGGCAAAAGTCATCATCGTGAAGTACCCGTTCTCCCGAGCCTTCTCGCTGGGTCCGGTGCCCGGCTTGGGCGCGATCCGGTCGAGCAGCCGGCGTCCCACGCCGCGCGAGACCAACGGACCCACCACGTTCATCGCGAACATGCCGCCCGCGATCGCCGTCGCAAGAAGCGGTGACAGCAAGGATCGTCTCGTGCTCATCACCTCGCTGTAGCGAAAGTTCTTCCCGTAGGCCCAGCCCAGCAGCGCATTGCTGCGACGCACGATGCGGGTGTTGTGCGGTGCCATCACAAAGCTGGTCACCCACCCGTGCAGGCTCGGACCGATCGTGTTCGCCGGGCGCAGCGCCGCATCCGGCTGCGCCCAGGCCGGGCTCGAGCTCACGGTCCGGGCTCAGTGCGTACGGGTCGGACACCACCTCACCCAGCGAGTCGTCGGACGCGATCGCCTCCATCTGGCCGCGGCCGGAGGCGATCGTGCCGCCGCTCATCCCGCCGCGCATCGCCGCGACCAGGGTAGTGACGTCGAGCTCGCCGACGTCGTCGGCCAGGGCACGGCGGTACAGCAGATACACCCTGAGATCCGACGGAACGGAATCGAAGCCGCAGGAGTGCACGATTCGCGCCCCGCTGCGCTGCGCCTGTTCGTGGTAGCGGTCGATGCTCTCGCGGACGAACAGCGGCTCGCCGGTGAGGTCGGCGTAGTCCGTCCCCGCTCGGGCGCACGCCTCCACCAACGGCAGGCCGTACTTCGCGTACGGACCCACGGTGATCACCACCACCGCAGTTCGTGCCGCCATCTGCAGGAGTGACTGCACGTCGGTCGCGTCGGCGAGCACCACCTGCCAGTCCCGCGCGCCGCACCCAGTTCCCCGTCTGCACGGCGCGCAGCTTCGGCTCGCTTCGGCCGGCGACGGCGGTGCGCGCACCGGCCGGGGCGGTGCCGGCGAGGTACTGCGCCGTCAGCCGGCCGACGAAACCCGTCGCTCCGTACACGATGATGTCAAATTCACCACGGCCACCGTGGGGCAGTTGGCCGGCGGCGGCTTCGACGAGGTGCTGCTCCCATGGCAATCTCCAGTCCGTTGGCGACCGCGATCGCATGCACGGTGCCGAGGTGGTCGTGTACCCCCCACCAATTGCGGACCTTGACCGCGGCATAGTTCGGGCGCAGCTCGGTGATCGGAGGGGCGATGGTCAGGAAGTACGGCGCCTTGAACGCGAATGGCCCACGAGAAGGCGCGCCGGCGCACGACCGGCATTCGGCTGGCGCGACGATAGAGATCGAGAACCCTGGTCACGCCTTGGGCACCTCGAACATCTCCATGAAGCCTGCTGCAAATCCGAGCGACCCTGCGACCTTCACCTTGCGTCGCACGAACATCATCTTCGCCGATGCGTTACCGGTGGCGAGCTTGAGCAGGTTGGTCGGGCTGAGGGTGGTGGTGGCCTTGGCATCGGTGCTGGGCCCGCTGCGGACGGTGCACTGCCGGTCCTCGATCTGCACTGCGTAGTGGTCGTAACCCTCCTCGCCGATGCCGCCGGTGACCCGAAAGGCCATGACGACCTTGCCCTCTCGCGTCCGTTCCGAGATGAAGTGCGCGGTCATCCTGCGGAAGAGCTCGTCCAGCACCATGCCGCGCAGCGCTGGATCCGCTGCTGCGGCCTCGACCTGGTCGTCGGAGGCCCGAGAGATGATCCGGGCGAAGTTCTGTAGGTCCATCGTGGACAGATCGACGTCTGCTCCGGCGTCGGCAAGCCGACCGATGGCCGAGAGCATGTCGACGAACTGTTCCTTGCTGAGCTTCTTTGGGTCGATGCGGCGGGCAACGACATCGATGTCGAGCGTCTCGACCGCCGGTTACCGCCGGGTGTGCCACGGCCCCCGATGGACAACTCAGTGCACAGTCGTGCATTATGTGAGTCGAGTCACCCCAAGGCGAGCCATTACAGCGGGGAGATCCGAGCGTGCCGATACCCGTCCCCGCTCCCCCATTGCCCCGACGCACGCTGGCGGCCGCAGGCGCGATCGCCAGCCGCCGCCGGGGCCACCGCACTCGAGCTTCGCCGTCGGATGGCCGACAGCGAGCCCGCGGACGCGCTGAAGCCGGACCCGGACCTGCTGCGCGGCGCCGCCGCCCGGATGACCACCCCGCTGCTGCCGGATGACTACCTGCACCTGCTCAACCCACTGTGGAGCGCCAGGGAGCTGCGCGGCAAGGTGGTCAAAGTCCTCAAGGAGACCGACACCGCCGCAACGCTGGTGATCAAGCCAGGCTGGGGCTGGTCCTTCGACTACCAGCCCGGGCAGTACGTCGGCATCGCCACCCAGCTGGAGGGACACTGGTACTGGCGGTCCTACTCGCTGACCTCCTCGCCGCGCCGCGATCAGGATCACATCTCCATCACGGTGAAGGCGACCCCGGAAGGCTTCATCTCCTCCCACCTCGTCAACGAACTGGAACCGGGCACGATCGTCCGCCTCGCCGCGCCCAAGGGCGACTTCATCCTCCCCGACCCGCCCCCGGACAAGGTCCTGTTCCTCACCGCAGGCAGCGGGATCACGCCGGTGATGGGGATGCTGCGCACGCTTGATCGCCGCGGCACCATGCCCGACGTGCTCCTCGTGCACTCCGCTCCCGAGGCCGGCGAGGTCTTGTTCCGCGAGGAGCTGCACTCCCTTGCCGAGCGCTGCCCCACCTTCCGGCTGCACGAGCAGCTCACCAAGCGCAAGGGAAAGCTCGACCTGGAGCGGCTCGCCGACGTCTGTCCGGATTGGACCGAACGCGAGACGTGGGCCTGCGGTCCCTCGGCCATGCTCGACTCGGCGGAGGAGGTCTGGAAGGACCGCAAGATCGCCGAGAAGCTGCACATGGAGCGGTTCACCGTCGCGCTGGCCGGCGGGGGCGGCGAAGGCGGCACCGTCACCTTCCAGGCCACCGGCAAGACCGCGGAGGCCGATGGGGCGACCACCCTGATGGACGCCGGCGAAGCCGCTGGCGTGCAGATGCCCTTCGGCTGCCGGATGGGCATCTGCCAGTCCTGCGTCGTGCCGCTGCTGGAAGGCAGCGTGCGCGACCTCCGTTCCGGCGCCGAACACCACGAGGGCGACCGGATCCAAACCTGCGTCTCCGCAGCCGCGGGCGACTGCATCCTCGACGTTTAAGGAGAACCTATGGCCATCACCGACATCAAGGCGTTTGCGCACCTCACCGAGGCCGACGTCGAGTCCCTCGGGCGTGAGCTGGACCAGATCCGGCGCGACGTCGAAGACTCCCGAGGCGACCGCGACGCCGCCTACATCCGCAAGGCGATCCAGCTCCAGCGGGGCCTGGCCGTCGGCGGTCGCGTCACCCTGTTCGCCAGCGCCTTTCCGCCCGCCTGGGTCGCCGGAACGGCGATGCTGGGCGCGGCGAAGGTCATCGAGAACATGGAACTGGGCCACAACGTCATCCACGGCCAGTGGGACTGGATGAACGACCCGGAGATCCACTCCACCAACTGGGAGTGGGACACCACGTGCCCCTCCTCGCACTGGAAGCACTCGCACAACTACGTCCACCACAAGTACACCAACGTCGTCGGCAAGGACAACGACGTCGGCTACGGCATCCTCCGCGTCACCCGGGACCAAAAGTGGCACCCGATCAACCTGGGTCAGCCGCTGTACAACGCGATGCTCGCCATGTTTTTCCAGTACGGCGTCGCCCTGCACGACCTGAACATCGAGGCCATCCGCAAGCGGCAGAAGCCGATGAACGAGACCTGGGCGCAGTTGAAGGTGATCGGCCGTAAGGTGGCTCGTCAGCTCGGCAAGGACTACGTGGTCTTCCCCCTGCTTTCCGGACCGAACCTCGTCTCCACCATCACCGCGAACGCCACCGCGAACCTCATCCGCAATCTGTGGTCCTACACCGTGATCTTCTGTGGGCACTTCCCCGACGGTGCCGAGAAGTTCACCGAGGAGGAGCTCGAGCGCGAGACTCCCGCGGAGTGGTACCTGCGGCAGATGCTGGGT
>JAABVA010001887.1_pt1 | contig 21597 bp, 16 predicted proteins | sample 5560331 | NCBI WGS metagenome assembly JAABVA01 (sample SAMN12812661, study PRJNA571458) | rock metagenome | isolation source: Antarctica rocks | place: Antarctica: Victoria Land, Mt New Zealand sud | collected 2016-01-07
AAAGTCTGATGATCAATGAACATTTGAATGAGTAGTTCAATGCATTTCAGCTCAAGTCATCAATGTTCGAAGCATCGAATAATGATTAACAATTTCTTGTCATAAATGTGATAATTGATTTCAGCGAAGATCATGCTTTTACTGTAGAAGATCATTGAATAAAGAACTTTCTTGTCATCATACTGAGATAGTATTTCATCTTTTACATAGTTCAAAGCATCGATCTTCAAAATAGCTTGTCGTTTGAGATCAAAATGACGAAGTACTGAGATTGAGCTGACTTATTTCTTTAGATTGTTAAAGACTTGAACACAAATCTCATTTCAAACAAAAGATGTATTCTTTCTAGTCAGCTGAGTGAATGATTTGACTAGCTTCAAGAAGTTCTTAATGAAACGACGATAGAAGTTAACAAATTTCACGAAGCTTTGAATTTCTTTTAGATTGATCGAAGTGATTCAACTGACTATGACTGTCACTTTGCTGAAATTCATACGAAAATTTAGTTCTGATACAATGACTTCTAGAAAGACAGTCTCTTTCACATTGAATTCGCACTTTCAAATATTCATTTGCAGTTCAGCTTCGCGTAGTTGACTTAATACTAGTTTGACGTGATCTTTATGTTTCTTTCTCATTTTGCTATAGATAAGAATGTCATTTAAATAGACTTGACAAAAGTCGTTCAGAAAGTTTCATAAAATGTCATTCATATATTGCTGAAAGAAGATCAATTCATTAGTCAGTTTGAATGATAACATCTTGTATTTATATGCTTTTAAAGCAGTGATAAAAGTGATGTAATTCTCGCTATCGAGATGCATTTGAAGTTTGTTGAATGCTGATATGATGTTCAATCTAGTCAGATGCTTGCAACTCACTATTTTATCAATGATCTCGTCTATCAACGATAGAAAATATCTATTTCTTTTGAAAATGACATTTAACTTTCAATAGTTAACGCAGAATTGAAGATTTTCATTTGCTTTGAGAACGAATAAAACGAAGAAGAAATAGAGAGTCTGACTAGAAGTGATGAATTTCTTCGACAGATTCTCGTTTAAGTACTTCTTTACTTTCAGAAGTTTGACAGAAAACATTCAATAGACTCGACAGCAAAAAGACGTTGAATCATTGATGTGTTCAATTTTATGATTATAGAAGCAATGAGAAAGTAGTTTATTTGATTGAACTCAATCAAAAACATCTAGAAACTCATGATATTTCAATGACAGCTTTGCTTTAATATCTTTCAAATTCTGAGCAGTTTCATTGATTGAAGAGATGTTTAAAGCGTTCAAATCATACTGAGTATTGTACGCGATTTTTCTATTGATGTTCATCATGAATAGAACAAAGACTTTGATCTTGTTTTTCTTTAAATGATTCAACAGTGTTTTGAACGAAGCTGCGTCTATGCTTCAAATCGAGAATGACTTTTCTTGAATGAGTTGTTTGAGCATCATAGAAATCTTAGTCTAAGTGATTGAAGAAGATGAAGTTGATCGCGATCAACTTAAGTGCTTTGAATTAAGAGAAATTGAAAAAATCGAAATAGAAGTATTCAATTAATCTGAAAAAACAATGACGTCGTTTTGCATATTCAATAATATTTCGGTTTTATTCATTCAGAGCTTACTCAATATGACTTCATGATGATTGATATAAGCTATCAGCATTGATACAGTCAATTTCTTATGACTTTCGATGATGAGATTGAGTAGAATTTTATGAGTGATGATTTTCTTAAATATCTTCTCATCATAATTTCTTATTAGCTTCTTTTTTGTCAGTGATATAGATTGAATTTTCAGTTTCTTGCATACTTTATTGACTAAATTAAAATGTATGATCGTGTAAACGATTGAATCACTGTCTATTAGAAAACAAAGGCTGAAAGATTAATTCTGAGAGATGAGATGAACATCAATTAGAAACGACTTTTCAAAGTAATTTTCTTTCGATAGAATTTCGTTTAATTTGCACAAAGATATAATCTCTATTTCTTTGATGACTTTTGAAGAAATGACTAGTTTTTTGAATTGAAATTCGAATCAAAATCGAAGCAATCATATTCATTGTTCACGACATTGATTCTAGTAAATCGATCAAGACACTCTTTAGAGCTATGATCTGATTTATGACATATAAAACAGCTTTCAACTAGAATGTCTGCTTCTTTGACGCTAGTTAAAATCACGTCACGCGACTTTAGCTGATCAGACTTCGAGTGATCGACTGACTGAGTGACAATAGTCGCTTTATGAAAGATAGTCTTAGAAAGATTATCAACACGTTTGATCTTGTTCTTGATTTCTCGAATGACTCGCTGATTATTATTCAAACAAATCAGATAGAAACGAATTTCTTTTAGAAAATCAGATTGAACTAGTTGATTTACTCAAACAAATCGAAGACGAGAATGTATTTTATCTTTCAGATCAGTGATCAGTTGCTTTTCATGATAGTCTAGATAGAAAGATAAACGTTGAAACTGAATATAGAATTTCTTGAATTTCTTGAATTCTTGAATCAAGTTGTAGTATTTTCTACGAAAGTTGACTTTCTTATTTGAATCATCAAACAACTGAGTTAGCTTTTTCAAAAGATCGTTGACGATCTTATAGAGATTGATATAGTCACGTTCGCGTTTAGCTTGAGTGATCTCAGCTGCATCATTGAATAATCTAGAATATATATAGCTCAATTTGACTAATTTATTAGAAAAAAGATCGACGTTGATCTCTAGTTTATTCTGAATTTTTCCGTATCAGTTCTTTCAAGTAGAGTTCTTTTCATCAGTAAACAGCGAAGAATTAGATATTTTTTGAGATCTAGAACGCTCAGAGTAGATAGAATCAGAAGAAGTGATTTCTTTAGCTTGAAGTCTAGTCTTCAACTCTTTGATTTCGTCTTCTTGTTGTTTATTTAACTCGTAAAGTTGATCTGTTTCTTTATCAAGAGCTAGACTTCAAGTCTTTCAAATTTCGTAAAACATGAGAAGTATTATCATTTCAATGAATGATTCATCATCTTTCTGAATGAATGATGCAACACTTGATGATTTTGATGAATCAGCATCAGAGATTTGAAAGAAACGATTTCGAAATTCTTCGAAATGCTCTTCAGTAGACGAATGACTAAGCATGATGAGATTTGTTTGAAAGAGAATTGAACGAATGATGATGCTTGATGATTGAAGAAGAAAGACGTATAAAGTGATGTTTAATCTTCAATAAAGAAGATGAGATTTGTTTGTTGATTTAATTAATTCTCTAGCAAACAATGAAGATTCTTTATCATTGAATCTATCGATCGATTTGATTCTTGAACAAGTCACGAAGATTCTTTATCGTGATTCGCATAATCGAGTGAACTTTGTGTACTTAATAAGTGATAAGTAGTCTAGCAATTCAAACAGTCTTGTCGTTGATTCTATTCAACTCTTTAATGTTGTTCTATCTTTTGATTATCATCGATCATCAGATAAATTAATTTCTTTAGACTCGTTCTGTCTAGATGAGTATGTTGAATGAGTAATGAGATCAGTATCGTGTGATTAACAAATTCTTAATATAATGTCAGAATCATGTCTAAATGATACAATCAATAAAGATCAGAGTTGATAGTGCTTAATCTTTAGAAATAACTATAATTGAATATTAAGAATACAGAAGAAGATTGATAGAAAAGCTTCTATTTATGTAATGTTCAGAGACTGTGTTAAACTCAAAAGAAATGTGTTTGTGACATGAGAAGAATGTGATGTAAATGAACAAGATGTTGATGAAAGAAAAGAGTGTTGAGAAAGAAAAAGAATGTTAAGTCATATCTGAGTCATATCTGAGTCATATTTAAGTCAAACCTGACTAGCTCGCTGATTAACTTTAATCATTACGCAGAAAACTCGCTAGCGTTCACTGCGAATTGATTAAAGCTTCAGTCTTGTTCAGTCTTGATACGCTCGTAACAAGATGTTTGTTTCAGTTCATATAGAGTCTTGTTTAAATGACAGATCAAAAAGATTTCATTTGATTCTTTTTGCTCAAATCTTAATGATTACTGTTAAAGATCAGTATAAAGCGAGTCATATGAATGTCATTTAACTAATAGATAAATGCTAAGAAAGAAAAGTATCTACAGAAAAGAACTCGATTCTTATATGTGTATTTCTCAGCTCTGTGCTAGACTCAATTGAATTGACGTCTTACACATATGATGCAGAGTCTCAATGACATCACTTCTAGCTCAAATGCTCACTAGACTCAATTAGAATGAAATCAAGATGAAGATTAGAAAGAATAAATGAAGATTAGAATCATAACATTATTTTTCTTTCTTGAATATTCATGTTCGCATGAATGTTGTTTCTTAGTGCGCTTTTCTTGAATATTTAATATGAAAGTCATCGATCATTTCTTGAGTGTTCATAAATTCGTCGTCGTCAGCGTTATATCAATTGAGATCATTGTCATAGCTCTTTCATTTGACTTGATATTGAAGTCATCTTCGATATCGTCGAGAGTTCAATATATCGTCGATTTCTCATTCATCTTCATTGTTTACCACTATTGATCTTGAGAGTTCATTCTTCTGATCAAACAGAGAGTCATTGATAATGAGATTAAGAAGCTCTGAATGAAATACATCATGTATACACATAGTCTCGAGTAGTTTCAATTTATAAAATGAGTCAATGAGATCAATGATCTGAAAAGAATTGAGCATCTTGTTATTCAATTTTTTGAAAAGTCTTGCTGTAATGATGTTTCATTCATTCAAAAACATTCTTGATTTGATCTCATAATTGATCTTCTTTCTATGCTTGTTAGCTTGATTCATCATTTGTTTTCGTGTTTTGATCAAAGCTTCACGAGCGAAGATCAATGTCTTGTTCATTTGTTCAGATATATTCTTGACTTGATTGATCTGCAAGCGTTCGCGAGTGCTTTTATACTCGATGATGTCAGAGTTGAAGCTTATACGAGAATGAAAGATCTTGTTCATGAAGAAGAGAGTCAAGAAAATGACTGAGAACAAGATGTTATTGTCGATGAACTCGATCATGAGTAGTCACTTAGATCAGTCATTCTGCATATACGAACAGAAGAATCAAAGATATCGCTTGACGTTCTGATTGACTCGTTCGCTTTGATCATTGATCTAAGAATGATAAACGATGAACAATTGAAGAAAAATGCTCAGTCGTTTGCAAAGAAACTTTCATAGTATAGAGATGAATTGCGAATCTCGATCAGATACTATGAAGCTTGATAAATCATGAGTTTAATATACTCATTGAATCAGCATTTCAGCTGTCTTTTTGACAATGACATCTTCATCATCAATGATGCAAGAAATATAATGTCTTTCTTTTGACAATCTGCAGATGATCATCAGAATAGCGTTGTACTCGCTCGAATCAAATAGATTGATAATGAAGTTCATTGTTATGTCTTGTCATCGCTGTTTAGATATTGATAAAGATTGAAGCAAGTCGTTTGATTTATCTCTAGATGTCTTTGAACGTTGACAGATATAGCAGTTTCAAATATATTGATCTATCGTTTTTCGCATGAATGATCAATAGTAGTTTCGCTTTATGACTTTCACAGTTCTAAGAATATCAGAATGATCAATTGATGATTGATCGTGCATCTCACGAATCAGATTCATTTGTAGAAACTCGTTGAACGAAATTCATAGCTGACTATCATGATACAAGATTTTATTCTGAGTTCAACAATTCTTCAATTTAATATCTTCATATTGTGTCTCATCTTTTGCTATTGCTTCGCGAAGTAGCGTACAATTCTCGTCGATCTCATTAGTCTCAAGAATCTGTTTATAGATTGATTCACTGATGTTCTTCTCTAGATCAGCAATTTTCATTTGATTCGAAGTCAGAATAGTGATTCATTGATAACGAACGCGCTCATCTTTTGAATCTCTGAGCACGACGTCAGCTTGACGAGTTAATGCATCGATCTTGATGTTCTGTTTGTCAGATCAATACATTATTCTGAAGTTGAAATCAGCGAGCTTCTGAACTTAACACATCTGACGTCTGCTCAGCTTTTTATCTTTCATCAACGAGATGAGCGCTTGATGATTGATGAACATCTTGATAGAAATGTCAGTTAGCTTCAGTTCGAGTCGTCAGTGTTCAAATGCTCAAATGATGATCAAAAGTTCTTTGTTGTATATCTCGTAGTTGCATTCAGCAGAAGACATGTTCTTGCTATAGAAGACAATTGAATGTAGTACTTCTTCGTCATTATATTGAGAGAAAACTTCATTGTTGACGTAGTTGAATGAGTTAATTTCGAGAATAGTCTCACGAGTTTGATCAAAGTGACGTAGTATAGAAGTCTCGATCATACGTCTCTTCATATGATCGAAGATGATCTGACAGACTTCATTTCATTCAAATATGATCTTCTTTTGAATGAGTTGAATCATTGAATGAACAATCTTCGAAAAGTTCTTGATGAAGCATCGATAGAAATTGCAGAAGTCAATGAAGAACTGCATCTGAGTGAGATTATTGAGTGTAGATCAATCAACAGCTGCTTGCATCTTTCGCGAATTCATCTTCAATTCTTCGATTGATATCAAGAGTTCTAGAAAGATAGTTTTCTGAACATGAAACTTGCACTTGTTGATGTCTATCTGTAGATCAGCTTCTCGTAGTTTATTCAAGATCAATCATACATGTCACTTGTGTTTCTTCAGAATCTTGCTGTAGATGATAATGTCATTTAGATAGATTTGACAAAACTGATGTAGATACTTGAACAACATGTCGTTCATATAGTGTTGATAGAACGCAGATTCGTTGATTAATTCAAAGAGCATTACATGATATTTGTATGAATTGAAAAAGATAATAAAGATAGTCAAATCTTTGCTATCTGAGTGCATGTGTAGTTTGTTGAACGCGACAATGATGTTTAATCGAGTCAGATACTTGCTTTCTTGTATACGAGCGAGAGTCTCGTCTATCAATGACAAAGAATAATGATCTCGTTTAATCAAAGCATTGAGTTTTCTGTAATTGATGCAGAAACGCAGACTATCGTCTTTCTTTTCGATGAACAAAATGAGCGAGACGTATGATGCGAAGCTGAAGAAAATGAATTCTTTGTTTAGATGATTGATCAGATACTTCTTTATCTTCTGAAGCTTGTGATTGAACATCTGATATAGTCTGCTTCGAGAAAATATTTCTTCATTGATCAACTCAATTTTGTGATCGTAGAAACGATGCGATGATAGCTGATCAATCATAGCTCGATTGAACACTTCTAAATAGTCATGATACTCGAGAAAGAGCTTGACTTTGACCTTCTCAAGAATCTTGACGTGTGAGAGCTCATGCAGATTCACTTCTTCAGACTTATTTTCAACTGTAGTTATGAGTCGATCGATTTTCAAGATGATAACAGCAAAGATCTTGATGTCTGATCATTTGACTAACATTCTATATGTCGCTGTCTCTATCATTGCTATGTTCATTGAACTGAAAGAGAATGATTTCAGACTGAACATTGACTTAGAATTGATGCTAGTCAAAGTCACGTCACGCTGTTTTAACTGTTCAATGAACTTCTTGTTTTGACTGAATTGAGATGTAACGAAAGTGAAAGATCTCTTCAGTATATGAGTAGAAGTCAAGCTCTTTCGTTTCGTGATTGATTTATTGCTTGAAAATAGAGCAATCAATTTCTGATTAGTAGAGTTGAAATTCGAAAATCGAAGAGAATTGTTTTGCATATCAATTACTAGGTTGATTTTGTTCATTCATGTTTTTTCAAGAATCATTTGATGTTGATTTAATCAAGTGATCAACATAGAAGCTGTATCAATCATATGATCTTGAACAGTCAGATTTGAATAGATGACATGAATAATGAGTTTCTTAGCATAATAATCGTCGAATTCTTGAATTGACTTCGCTTTGATCAAAGTCAGAGACTCAATTTGCAACTGATCACAAACAATCTGCGCGATTACTTCATCAATGAATGAATAGTCAGCAGCTTTGATGTCAATCAATGACTTCAATGAGTAACTAATTTCATTGCTAGAAAGTATACATTCAATAGTCAAAGATTCAGAAGCAAAAGAATCATTTGACATGCTCATCGTTGAAGAAATTAACACATCTTTCATCGCGTCTTTGATGAAAGTCTCTAGTTTTTTGCCTCGCTATTCTCGAAAGACATTTTCTTATTCTTTTTATTCTTCGAAATGATGATCTCATGTAGACGAAGAGTGAATGCATGAGATGCAGAAGTGTCAATCTTGTTCAGCTGAGAGCAATTCTTGAACAAATGATTGAGAGTCTTGCAGATGTAGCAGATAATTGACGATCTCGCTGACTCAGAAATAGAAGAAATAGTCGACTTAACATAATCGATTATCGAAGTTGTTACTGACAGAGAAGTAATGCGTTTATCAGATACAACAGTGACTTTGATGATGACAATGCAACGTTCGCTGCGAAGCTGATAATTAACTCGTTGTTTACTATTCACATCTTGAAGAAAGATTCTTAAGCGAGTGAGCGAAGTAAAGTTCTCTGAACAGACTGATAGATTGTTCTGCAAGCGATTATTGATTTTATTCTGAAGATTGTTCATCAGAGTGCAATCGTTGTATTCGAGATAGTTGAATAGCTTCATAAAGTTGAAGTAGAAGACATTGAAAGACTTGTCTGCTTGTCTCAGAGCGTTGTACTCACGACGACACTTTCGATTCTTATTCAGTTCATCGTATATTTCTTTCAGATGCTCAAATAGCTCGTCGATTGAAATGTATGAATGCGAAGCGTCATGTCAATGTTGAGCGAAGATGTGCTCAGCAGCATCATCTTCTAGTCTAGATATCACATAGACAATACAGATATTCTCATTATCGAAATGATCGACATTTGTCTGAAGCTTGTCGTCTATCTTGACTCTTCAGCTGTTTCATGTCAATTCATCTTCATCAATGAATATAAATGAATTTGAAAACTTGAAGAACTTGTGATGATCATTGTCGAATAGAGTGAACGACTTTCGTTGAGTATGATTCTTGATAGAAGCTTGAGACTTCGTAGACTGTCGAGATCGAAGATGATTCGCTGAACGCTGTCTCTTTTTGAGACTCAATACTTTCTCTTGTAGTTCAACAATAGTCTCTTCTTGAGTGTTTATTGTCGTTTAATTGATCTTTAGCTCATCAAGTCTCTTGATGTGATCGACTTGTAGATTGATTCATTGCTTGTTGAGTTTCAAAGTCATGTCTCGTTGATTTCTTAGCTCGATCAGCATCTTGATGATCTCGTCTGACTGATTGATAGCTTATTGACGAAGTTGTTAACTCATGTTGATGTTTCATGAAGTAGCGACATTCTGAGATTTCGCTGAAGCATCGAAAGAAATAAGAAAAACTCGTCTACTAGCAATGCTTTTAAGCAGACGAGCTGTTCGTGACTCGACTGATTCAGAGTCGTGTGTCATTGTGAGAGAGATAAAGATAGATAGATAGATTTGATTATGATAAGATTGAGTGATTGATTTGATAAATTTGAGTAAATTTGAATGTGTGTTTTGATGAAAGTAATTCAAAGAATTTCTTGCAAATTCTCTGAATGAACGAAGTAGATTATTTCGTATCATCTACACGTCAATAGCAGAGTAGTTGATTAGCATTTATCTACTGTTAGAAATCAGCATAGAGCGAGTCATATGAATGTCATTTAACTAATAGATAAATGCTAAGAAAGAAAAGTATCTACAGAAAAGAACTCGATTCTTATATGTGTGTTTCTCAGCTCTGTGCTAGACTAGATTGAGTTGATGTCTTACACATATGATGCAAAGTCTCAATGACATTATTTCTAGCTTGAATGCTTACTAGACTCAATTAGAATGAAATCAAGACAAAGACTAGAAAGAATAAATGAAGACTAGAATCATAACAATTACTGCATTCAGATCTCTTCTTTTAGATGTGCTTCTAGAAAGATAATGATGATGTTCATTTGTTCAACTTCGTAGTCATATTTGATCATCAGTGCTAAAAGCATTTTGATGATGATGACTTTGATCATTGAGACAAAGATCTCATTATAATTGATTTCTTGCTTCTGACGAAATTTCTTACACACTCATTTAGCTTTGTATTTGATCATCTTCTCTTTGAATTCTCGCTTAATGATAGTTACTCAGCGCGTCGACAGTATTCATCAACTCGACGAAGATATTCTCAGAGTAAAGATGTTGTTTTTGATGTGAGTGTTCAGTTCACTTCTGAAAGTGAGCTTTCATTGTTCTCAATCGAGACTGACTTTAGCTTGTTTCACTGTTTGTGATGTATTCAATTTAATTTGAATTTAATTTGCTCAACTGACAAAGTCTTGATTGTCTTTAATTCAGAGATCATTGAGAGTCTTGTAATCAATCGATTCAGCAATGACTCATTTGAGATGTTTGCTCAAAGCATCAAAAATATCAGTATTGCTTGAGCTATCTAACTCGATTGATTCTGATTCTAGTTCTAGTGATCTGCTTTTAGTTTTCTGTGAAGTGATTGATATTCTTGTTTGATGATCGTTGATTTGATCATCGAAGCTTAGTATTAAAAGATCTTTATCATACTCTTCAACTTCGATGACTATCTCGTTTCATTGAATGTGACTAGATATTAGTATCTTCTTCTCGTTTCACAAGCGATACTGATTGACTCTCTTGTAGCTCAAGAACTGACATTTTAAGCTCTTGTCATTGAGCTTTCAATGAACTTTCTTCACATGATGATAAATTATGCATTCAAATGTATGCAGATAGCTAAGATCAGACTTCTTGTCATGTTATGCTTCATAAAGAGTTATTTTGTTCAACGCAATGATAGAACTTCTGTTCTTCAGATAGATGACAGTCATTATTGTTTTCTTTCATAGTCTGATTGATGAATTGACGCTAGATAGTATAGCGCAAGTTCATTCAAAAAGAGTGTGAAAACATCATTCTGCAACTTTATTTTGACTTGAGTTATATGAAGTCATCAACTTTCATTTGATCTCATGCTTCTTGAGCAAATCAATAATGTGATGATCAGCATACTTCTCTTCATTGTCTGAACGAAATTGATGAATCGAAGTATTTCGATTCTTCATTAAATTCAGATAGTTTTGAAGTACATCTTTTAGATCGAATTTTTGATCTATTAGATAAATGATTGTATATTGACTGTAATCATCAATCATAGTGACAACATATCTGAATTCTTCATCGATCATAAGTATTTTATCATCGTCAACAAGATTTAAATGTGTCAGCTCATCAATCTTGATGACTCTTATGTGAGATCTTTGACTTGAAGCTCAATGTTGCTTGTCTAAGACACAAGTCTCACATATCGATTCTGAAAATTCTCTCTCTTCTAGACTATTGATTGAATTCACATTGATGTCGATGCTCATGTTGACTAGACGTTTTACATCTGTCATATTCAGATGAGCTAGTCGTTTATATCATTGATATCATGATGCTCTGATTGATTCATGTGTTCTGCTTGTCAGTGTTTGAAAATTTGAGAAGTTAGTTGATGCATTCATGAAGTAGAATTTCTCATCGCTTCTTAAGTCAATGAGAACAATGACTCTCATTGAATCAATGTGTCAAAGACTGAGCTAAACTAAAGATACTATCAATATAAAAGACTGATATTATTATTACTTTGATAGAATCTAGATACAAGACAATACATCAGATAATGTATAAGATGAAAAACAAAGAGTGAAAGAAAAGAATGAAAGCTCAACTTTTATATACATGAATTGAGCAGAATCAAGACTAGACAGTAGTTTTATGACTTAAGATTGCAAAGATTTACGCACACAACTAAAATGATCAAAACAGAATTGCTGAAACTAAATTAAAATGATGATGACTAAATTGATGACTTGATTCATTGAACTGCGAAACAAATTCAATGAATCGAGATTATTTAAGACATTGACAATTTATGTTCTAAATTAAATTGATGATTTGACATCATGACAGTAACTTCTCTCTTCAAGACTGAGCTTTTGCAAGATGATGAGAAGAAACAAGATAAAATGAGAAAGAATTGAAAATGAAGACTGAAATGAGATAAGAATTGATATAAACGCATTTTAATGTGATGAAGCACAGATGAGACTAAAATAAATCTGAGTCACATTTGAATCAGATCTGAGCAAGATGTCTGAAGAGTAAAACGAGATGAGATGCATTTTAACATGATAATGCACAGAAATTGAAACACATTTGAGTCACATCTGAGTCAGATTTAAACAAGATGTCTGAGTCAGATCTAGACAAGATTTGAGTCAGATTTGAGCAAAAAAAAGACGAAATGCAGTTTAATGTGATGATGCACAGAAATTGAAACACATTTGAATTACATCTGAATCAAATTTAAACAAAATGTTTGAGTCAGATCTAAACAAGATCTGAGTCAGATCTGAGCTGAGTTAAGATAATGAAGATTGAACTTAAAGTTTTTGACATTGACATTGAAACATCACAAATAACAGTACATATGATTCTTTGACGACAGAATTGACGAGATGATATTCATTGAGCGCTTGCTCACAATTATTCAGAAGATGAAAAGACTTTCAAATAGAAAAGTAATCTTTTCAATCAACATAATACTTAAGCAGAGATGAGTTATAACATCTATCACGCTTGAAGTTTAATATGCTATTTACATATCAGAATCTTTTGTCATTCTCAACAATAATGAGTTCTTGAAATTTCTGATATTGACTTGAAAGAAAATCACTTGCGATATGATTCAGAAGAATAACATGAAAGATTGAATGAATCTTCATGAATACTGAAAGATTTAACTTGATGATCAGAGAATTATTCTTGAAGACACGCTTGATCTTGAAAAAGTCAACATTACAATCATTTAACTTGACAATGAAGTGAGTGATGTTGAGATTGCAAGCATTCAGTCAGACTTCATCTTCGATGAAGTATTTAGAACAAGAACGACGAGAAAGATTGATATTGAATTCGTAAATGATCTGAGCTATAAGCATCTCATCATGTAAATGTTCAGTTAGTTTCTTCATCTTCTTAATAAACTCTTCAACATTGATTAACTTGTTTCAAGCTTGAAACGTAAGATTCTTGAACAAAGACTCAGAAGACTCAAAGTTTAAATGTGAGTTTTGACTCAAATTGATCAAGAAGAATGATGTTAAAGTGATTGATGATGATGCATTATTGACGATGAATTCAACTTCAGAAAGTCACTTAGCTCAGTCATTCTGCATGTAGTTGACGAAGACTTGAAGATAATGCTTCATAACAGCATTGATTTTCTTGATTTGATCATTAATTTCAGAATGATACGTTGTTAATAACTTAATGTCTATCTTCTCAGATATTGAAAATGAATTGTGTATCTCAATCAGACATGAAGAACTTGAGTAAATCATGATGTTTTCAAACATGAGCATAGAAGCAGTTGATAGCTTCTTCAACTTTCATAAAAGTGATTAGACTGATCGTCAAGTTGAGTTTTCATATCTACATTCTGATTCGACTTGAGTACTTGAGTCAAATCTTCTGACTCGACTTGAATACTTGAGTTGAATCTCATGACTCGACTCAATATTGATCTCGAGTCGAGTCAGAACTCGCTGACTCGATTCGACTCATTAAGCAATTGAATATGACGTCAAGAGAGCTAAATATAGAAATTTTTCCGGTTTTTCGCCTTTGCATTATCTTTTTGCATTATCTTTTTGATAGAAATTCATAAAGAGAAACATGAAGAAAAACATGAAGAGAAACATGAAGAGAAACATGAAGATTGTTTGATAGAGAGCTTTGATAAAAGACTATGATAGAAAGCTATGATAGAAAGTCATGACGAGAAACTATGAAGACTGTTTGATAGAGAATCATGAAGAAAAGTCATGAAGAAAAGTCATGAAGAAAAGTCATGAAGAAAAGTCATGAAGAAAAGCTATGATAGAAAAACATGATAGAAAGCTATGAAGAAAAGTCATGAAGAAAAGTCATGAAGAGAAGTCATGAAGAGAAGCTATGATAGAGAAACATGAAGGCTATTTGATAGAGAGTCATGATAGAAAGTCATAATAGAGAGTCATAATAGAATATCTATCTATTTATCTTTATGTCTTGACGAGTCGAATCGAGAATTTCAAGTCGATACTCGATTTCAATTTTCTGACTTGACTTGAATACTTGAGTCAAACATCTTGATTCAACTTGAATACTCAAGTCAAGAATTCTGACTTGAATCGAGTCTTGACGAATCGAGAACTCGACTCGATCTCAATGATTCAACTCGATGCAATCAGTTTAAAAGTGATGAGAATTAAATGTTTCATTTTGATAAAATGATCAACGAAGATTAGAACATATCTATATGTGATACTCATGAAGATACTGAGCGATAAAGAATCTACATAGTTCATGAAGACATCACATCAACGACGTTCAAGAACTGAAAGAAAACACAATCATTCTTGAGTTCATTGTTTAAAGAGCTTGAAACGTGTGCACACGTGACAGTTTTGTACAAAGCGTTGAACATACTTATAAATATTTAATCATCAGTAAACTCGACTGATCAGTTCATAGCTTTTTGCTCTTTCTGAATGATTATTGATGACACTATCATGAGTGAGCTGAATGATACAAAGACGTAGTTTATCTGAGTTGAGCACGTACTTTCTTTCTTGAAAGTACAGATGATTCTCGTGTTTTTCACACTCGACTAGAGAAATCTTGTTGTGATGTCGTGCTTCATTGCGAAGCACTTCAATTATCTGAGCTGCGAATTTGTCATTGATTTCAACTTGCTTTCACAATGTCTGAATGAAAGTATCAGCAGAATCTTCATCAAGATTCAGAATGTTTTGATTTAGTTAAGACTTGATGTTTTCAACGTCAAATTCTTTGATTTCTAGATTCATAAAGATTAAAATTTGCGAAGATGCTGAGATAACTAAAAACAGATGTAACTGAACTGAATCTAAAGTGATGATTTGTGACTAAAGCTTTATGACTTTGATGTTGAAGATGTTGAAGATGAGATTCTTAATAATATCGAAGTCTAAAACATGAGTTTTCAGAATTGTCTGATGTTGATATTAATGTTAAGAATCGAATGTATTTCTCTCTTTAGAAAGATCTTCTGAGCAACATGTCAGAGCATTTAACTTATCATCGATCTTGTCGAAATGATAAGCGATGCGATAGTTGAATCTAAACAGAAACTCACTTCAACGAGCTTGACAACGACTCAACTGCTTAATTGACATGAAATACTCAAGATTTTTGTGATTTATGATCATCTCGACAGAATAAATAAAGTCTTCAAGCTCTGATCATCATTTCTTGAAAGCGCAAACAATAATCATGAGTTCTTTATCGTAGATTTCGTAGTTACACTCGATTGAATTATGCTTCTTTGAAAAGTAAGCGACTGAATGAAGAATCTCATTCTCATTGTACTGAGAGAAAATGTTTTCAAACACATAGTTCAAAGCATTGATTTCTATCACAATCTTATGATCTAAATTATAGTGATGAAGAATAATCTTGAAAGTGAAGACTTTCTTAAGAATGTTGAATGCAATCTGACATTTCTGAGATCAGACAAAGAGTACATCTTTTCTGATGAGATGAATGAGCGAGATAGCTATTCTACTATAGTCATAAATGAATCTTCTATAAAAGTTCGCAAAATCTAGAAAACTTTGAACGTCTTTAACATTGATCAAGATGAATCAGTTGACAATGATGTTTATCTTAAAAGAATTCATCTTGATTTCTTCGATGATGATTATCAATTCTAGATATGAAACTTGAGTGACGTGAAACTTGCATTTGATTATATTCATTTGAAGATCTGCTTCTTGCAGCTTTTGCAGAATGAGCTTGACATAAATCTCATGCTCGAGTTCATTGTCGAAATAGATCAAAATGTCATTCAGATAAGCTGTACAGAACTTATTTAAATGTTCACAAAGAGTATTGTTGATATACTTCTGAAACAAGACAGATTCATTACATAGATTAAAGAGCATGATTAAATACTTGAATAATTCAAATCAAGTGTGAAAGACGATGAGAGCTTCATTTTCTTCTTTGATTCAAAGTTGATTGAATGCAGAAATGATATTCAGCTTGATAAAGATTTTAGCTCAACTCAGACGATTCAGCGTTTCTGAGATCAGAGACAGAGAATATCGATTCTTGACTGTGATAACGTTCAGATCTCGATAGTTCACGCAGAAGCAAAGTTCTTCTTTAAGTTTCTTGATGAAGAGAACAGAAGTGATCATTTGAAAGTGACTGACTTGAATGAAATCTTTGCTCAGATTTTCATTCAGATAAAGATGAAGTTCTAGAATTTTATCATGATTTATGTTGTACAAAGCGAAGACTGAGAATTGAGCATCTTTTTTAAGATGTATGACATGATCATGAACTTGATGCAAAGACAAGATATTAACATTCTTCTTGAAGAAAATGTTTAGAAACTTGAAATATTTGAATGATAGAATTGTGACTGAATCGACGTTCTTACTTTGTCAATAGACTTCAAGATCTTCTTGTGTCGTGAATACAGTCAAATGAAATTTCTTTTTCATTTGATGAAGATTCAGACAATAATTCTTATCATACATACTGTCTTGAGAGCGAAATGAGAACTGAGCAAGAGTTGAACTGTTCTTTGAATGAACAGTTAAAGTCGTGTGACGCGATTTTGACTCATCAGAGTCTAGACTAGAAGATGAGATTGATTCAAGATTTAAGAAGACATCAATTTTCTTTAAAGTAATGCTAAACACTTCAATGTCTTTGACATGAGCAGCATGATCAAAGCTTCAAACTTTCAACTCAACTATATCAAGTTGTATAAAAAATTGATCGAATTGATCTGCTTGAAAGATAACAGAAGTTTTAGAAAGAAAAGAATTTTAACACTTGATTTTTGATGAGTATTCTTTTTGAATGACTTGAAGAATACAACTAAAAGCTTCTTGTTTCAGATGAGAGACAAGACTGAACGAGATTTGTTTCTTGTGAATGAGCTGAGTATTAGTTGACTTTTCATAAGCAAATGAAGAATTATATTACTTCTTGTGAGCAAATGAGAAACTGAGTTGCTTCTTGTGAGCGAATTGAGAACTGAATTGCTTCTTGTGAGCGAACTGAAAACTGAGTTACTTCTTTCAAGTGAATGAGAAACTAGATTGCTTCTTGCAAGTGAACTGAAAACTGAGTTGCTTCTTTCAAATGAATGAAAAACTAGATTGCTTCTTGCAAGCAAACTGAATGCTGAATTGCTTCTTATAAACAATCTGTAGACTGAATTGCTTTTTGTGAATGATCTGTAGACTGAATTACTTCTTGTGAGTGATTCATGAACTGAGTTGCTTCTTGTGAGTGAATTGAAGACGAGACTGAAAGAAAGCTACTTTGTTAACTTCAAATGAGAAATTTTCTTCTTGTTGATTAAGATCATAAATCTTGATGAAGAATGAGTAACAATGATTAAGATAAAAGAAGAAAGACAAGATGAGAATATTGTGCTCAAAATTGACATCAATGACGTGACAACGAAGTCATGATAGATTCATGATGATGAAATATTGACTTAATTCAGTGACATAGAAGAATAGTTTTTCAATGTGTTCATTGAGAATCATTGTGATTTCAATGACATGAATAATGTCATTGATTAAAGTGACTTGATCATCAAATTCTTGAAGTCTGCAAGAATGAATTAATTGATGCAAGAAAAGATGATGTTGTTGCGTGAAGAATTTATTCATAAAGACATAAGTAAAGACTTTACTATCAATCAGAGCGAGAGTGAGAACTTTAGATTGAGCTTAACATAGAATACAGAATACTATTATGTGATTATCTTTGAATGTTGAATTGAATTCAAAGAGTTTCAAGACAGATTTAGCAGAAAACTTTCTATATGATTGAAGTGAGAGTGAAAAGATTGAGACTAGTAGACAAGATGATATGTATACAGATTTCTGAGCGTGACTTAGCTTAAAGACTAAACTTTTCTTGTGAACAGTGAGACTTCTTCATTTATACTGACGACGTCATTGTCGTAGATGTTCATGATACGCAGAGTGAAGAACTTCTTATTTGAGTATTCTTTAGCAATTTTGCTTGAATGTTGCAATTTGCAATAGTAGCAAAGCTTTCACTTATTGCAGATTTTCTTGATATAAAAAATGATCAGAATCTTATCTTGAATGATGACAATGACAAAGCTTAAATTCATTAACTCATCGAGAAATGAGAAAGAAAAAGATGAAGATACTGTTGAGATGACAGTCACAAAAGTGATAATCTTTGAATTCAAAGAGTTACTAATTAATGCAAAGATGTTCTTGACTTTAATGAACAAAACAATGATGAAGATGAAGTGAGATTGATGATGCTTAAGCTGCTGAAACTCTTCATTGATATCAGAGAATGCTTAAACTCATTAATGAAAGATGAATGATTGAATTTCATCAAGATTTCGTCAGAAGAAGACGATGACTTAAGTGAAATAATTGACATTACGCTTCAGACAGTCAATCAATGAAAAATCTTTCATCAAAAAACATTCTTTCTTTTGATAGAAAAGATTGTAATAGTTGACAAAGTTATTCATGTCTTGCTTCAAAGTTTCACGAAAATATAAATGAATATCTTCTGTCTCAAAAAAATTGTTGCAGCAATGATACAACTTGTATCATCAATCTGCAAAGATGAAAATGATACAAAGATCATTGACTTGATATTGATTTATTAGATTGTGAGTCTTCTTATCTATGATGAATCATGACTCAACATAAATGATCTTGACTCAATGAAAGAAATAATGATCATCGTTCACGTTCATGCGCTGTATCAGACTCTGCTTTCATGCATTCAATTGATCTTTGTTTCTTTCATACTCAAATATGTCAGAAAGCTTCTTGAATTTAAAAGCAATGAAGACAGCGACAGAATTTGCAGAGAAATGAACGATGAAGAAAGATTGATTATTCAAGATTTGTGCAACGATTCGAGCTATCATTGCAAGAGACTGAGAATTCAACTTTATATAAACTGAAGAATTGAAAACAATGAATGAAGATGAAGTGATGACATCATGTTGTTGAACTTGATTTTGAAGCTCTTGCATTATGCGAAAGATCTCGACTGAATTTTCGATCACACTTTGAGCGAACTGTTCAACAGCACGCTCATTGTTGATCAAAAGATTGTGAAGTGACTTCATTTGAGCAAAAGAATAACTAGATGAGATTTCAACATATGAAAACGTTGCAGAAAGTGTAGATCTTTCGTAATGTCAGAAACTGAGTTAAATTAAAGATACTATCAATATAAAAGACTGATATTATTATTACTTTGATAGAATTTAAATACAAGACAATACATCAGATAATGTACAAAATGAAAGACAAAGAATGAAAGAAAAGAACGAGAATTCAACTTTTATATACATGAATCAAATAGAATCAAGACTAAACAATAGTTTTATGACTTAAGATTGCAGAGATCTGTGCACATAACTGAGATGATTGAAACAGAATTGCTGAGACTAAATTAAGATGATGATGACTAGATTGATGACTTGATTCATTGAACTGCAAAACAGATTCAATGAATCGAGATTATTTAAAACATTGACGATCTATGTTTTAAATCAAATTGATGATCTGACATTATGATACAATGAATAGAAATTTATCTTTTTGTATACTACACGTATATTCTTTGACTTTCACTTGTTCAACTGACATCAGATTATAATGCAGCTTCAAACAGTGATAAACATCGTTTAGTTAAATTTTGATTGATTGATTCTTTAGCAAAATATTGATTATAATTGTATTTTTCTCAATAATGATTACTGCTTTATTATTTGCAGTAACAATGCTGTTTTCAATCACTTTTCAATATGTCTGTTCATTGAACAAGTTCTTGTCATAGCAAACATGATTCTTAGCTTTGATGTTTATTCATCAGACGTTGATGCAACTACTTGCTTGATTGATGAAGAAGATTTTTATTGATCTGACTATTCTGATCTTGAAGTCTGTTTCAAAGTTGATGACTAGATTCTTGTTTCTCTCGCTGAGTTTTCAATCATCTGAACGAAGATTAAAATGTAGATATCAACACTTCTGTTGATCGTGACTTATTTGCTTGCAATGAGAGCAGATCTTATTTGACTCTTTTTGAAATTTGTTGTTTTTGAATTTTCTCTTCTTTTCATTAAACTTAGTTATCATGCTCTTGAAGCTGAAGTTCTTCTCTTCGTTCACTTGTTTATCATGATCAACTAAAGCGATAGTCATTTCATTAATTAGTAGCTTGAATTTGTTGATCTTAATGCTCTGTATCAGATCAAAGATGTATGATTCTAGACTTTCATTAAGATTTAGAAGAAAGAGATTGCTCAACAGTCACAATTCTATTGTTTTTTCAATGTTTGAACATCTGATAATTGTCAGAATCGTGTCTAAATGATACAATCAATGAAGATCAGAATTGATAATGCTTGATCTTTAAAGATAGCTATAACTGAATATTAAGAATACAGAAGAAGATTGATACAAAAGCTTTTATTTATGTAATGTTCAGAGACTGCGCTAGACTCGAAAGAGATGTGTTTGTGACATGAGAAGAATGTGATGTAAATGAACAAGATGTTGGTGAAAGAAAAGAGTGTTGAGAAAGAAAAAGAATGTTGAGTCATATCTGAGTCATATCTGAGTCAAACCTGACTAGCTCGCTGATTAGTTCTAATCATTACGCAGAGAACTCGCTAGCGTTCACTGCGAATTGATTAAAGCTTCAGTCTTGTTCAGTCTTGATACGCTCGTAACATTATCTTTCTCTTCGAAAATTCATGTTCGCATGAATGTAGTTCATTTGCTCGCTTTTGTTGATAGTTATTCCGATATTTAGCGCGATTTGTTTAAATATAGTTTATGAAATTCGTTTAAAACTTTCTCTGAGTCATCGAATTTTTCTTTATCAACATAGTATCATTCGTCGTCTCTATCTAGATCTGTTCATTTGACTTTGTACTGTATTTAATCTTGATAGCGTCTGAAGTTCAATATATCATCTATCTCTCAATGTTCATCATCTTCAATAGTGATGAGTTTGAGTGATTCTGAATGCTGTTCTGATAGAAGATCTTCTGAATACGATCGCAGTAGCTTCGAGCTGAACATCGAATGCAGATGCTTCATGCTGACTGATAGACGAAGATGATAGAAGATACTCACTTTGACAGTGATTTGATAAAGATCTAGCTGTTTGTCTTTCAAATCTTTGCAGAGTCTCGTTGTCTTGACGTTTCTGAAAGATAGTTAAACTCAGTCATCTACTTCATGAATGATGTTTCGTCTATGTTTATTGATTTGAACTTCAATGATCAGCTTCGTCTTTTTCAATTGTTGACGATCGAAGTTCAGTAGCTCTTTCATTTGAATGACAATATCATCTGCTTTTCTAGCTTCAAGTCGTT
>JAABVA010001889.1_pt1 | contig 21579 bp, 20 predicted proteins | sample 5560331 | NCBI WGS metagenome assembly JAABVA01 (sample SAMN12812661, study PRJNA571458) | rock metagenome | isolation source: Antarctica rocks | place: Antarctica: Victoria Land, Mt New Zealand sud | collected 2016-01-07
AATTTGGATCCACTCCCTTAATTGTGCTAGCTGACAGCAACTGTATAGTGGAGAAGTCAGCAACGAAGCGCTGGGCAACAAAACTGTGCTTTGGTGTTTCTGACATTCATTCTAATGGTTCATTTGATAGACACACAAGGAAAAAAACTCGCGTTACGTAAGTCTTACTTCAAAGGCAACTAAGATAAGGTACAGGTAACTGTACTTGAAAAGAGCCCGGATGTCGGACTATAAGACAAGGGCGTAAACTACTGTAAGGTAGGTAGATAGATCCTAATAAGAAACTTTTCCTAGGTACATCCCTGACATTCATTTAACATTCATTTCAATATCTGTTGCAAGGTTTACGGATTCGTACAGTGCGAGCGGCAGCAAAGACGCCAGGCATATGACAGCACAATGTTGATCTTGATTCATTCAGCTTTAGGCCACTGTAGCTACCTAAAGTGAATTGGTTGAGTTTGGGATCTCGTTGTCATGGCTGCATCAGAAGTCAGCTGTCCTTGATCAATCAATCAGTCTCTTAACTCAGTCGCGAATGATGGCCGACGCTCTGCAACCCCCAATCATGAACAGGCTGGGAGAAGAGTGACAGAGAGAAGCTATATTGCAAACAGTACAATGCACTGGCGCGACCCGAAGGCATACAATAATAATGTGATACCGGATGGACGCCCACCCCCTCATGTGGTTCAGGGGGGGAAAATATGACAACTCTGACGACAACTTTTTCTGCCGACAATCATTACTGAATCTACGACAGCTCCACTAATGCTTCTGAGGTGACAACAACGTGATAAGAGTAGCCGACGACATGGAGGTTCAGTGTCCGTGCCGGCACTAAAAATTATGGCCAAATTGGACCCACCACATCAGGTGTCACCATAAAGCTAAGCAGGGGTCTGCCGTGTTACTCGCGCTCCAATCAATTCCCGGCCGAGGCACTACAAAAGCTTCAAGTTTCTCCAAAAGGTTACAAAGCGCCACAAATGCTTCGAAATCCTACAGTACAGGGGTCTCACTTGGTACACGGCCCGGAGGCATGCAGGTAATGTACGTGTACAGTAGGTACCTTACTGTACCTACCCGACTTGTCCCAGGGCCTGATAAGCGGACCTTGGGTACCTAAGGCCTACTTTAGTAAGGTAAGGTATACAATCGCACACACACCCACATACGGTAGGTACAGCATCAACCTCCTTTCCCCACTGATGTAGTCTCTCGAGGGCATTCTGGGAAGGCATATAAAGCAACACTATGGATCAATTTTCGTACTTCGTTGCAATTATCCATTCCCCTCTTCCAACGTCTGATTGTTACCTGTTGAACGAATTCTTCATCGTTTACCTAGATCATGGGGTTCCGGATACGAAAACCCACGGATTCATGGTTCGACAGAGGTATGCCAGACTCGGACATGTCTGACGAAAACGAACCACGTCCCATGTCTGACGCAACCGAACCACGTCGGTATGCTTTTACGTCAATATTGCTCCGGTCAGTTTTGATAATGAGATCTTGAATTGATCATTGCTCACTGCGTGCCAGCCTCAAAAAAATGTGTCGGAAATTCGGCCGCTTTCGGCGAAGCTGCTGAGCCCTATGTCCTGAGGACGCGAGGCGGAGACGGACTAAAATTCGTTGCACTGCTCTACTTGTTGAGCGCAGCTGCTCTCTCCCTTAGTGTTATGATTGCTATTGCCTGTTTTGAATACTGGCTAGATCTTCTAGAGGGCTCGAGAGAAATTGAAGTCGCGTATGGAAGCCGAGAAAACTTTCCCCATATCGCCTGAGACTTCCATCCGTCTCAGCCAGAAACAAGTTGTAGATGTCTTCCTGCCGCACGCCCACCTTACTCTCATACAAGCGCTCCAGTCCCCGGCCCATCCGCTCGAGGATATCCTTTTGCATGGTGCTTTGCGGATGGCAGAGGAGCGCCCACTGTTCAGCATTCCTTGGGTTTAACCCTCTGGCTTCTACGCTAGAGGTCGCTGTAAACACTTAAGGTAAGGTGGGCGTTAGTCAAGGAGGTCAAGGTGACAGCAAAGGACACCCTCCTGAGCGCCTTACCAATAACTGATTGACCAGCCCGGGTGCTTTTGCTGTTTAGGGCATTGTGGTCGTCAAAGCTGGGAGGAGGTTCTGGTGCAATCCCTGGCTGTTTCACGACTTCAGGTTGCTGTGATAGTGGTGGTGATGGTGATGATGCTTGCATATGATCACTGTTTGTAGCTGCTAATCATCACCTTTCGTCTTATTAACTGGGCCCTTCCCCAAAGTGACAGATAGGCGGTCACACAGAATGCCAACTTTTCATCATGGGATTTACGGGCTGCGAGAAGTGGTTATTCAGCAGAGACCGGTCTATTTGAAGGTCGGCAGAGTAGGTGGTGCTAGCTTGATCGGCGCAGACCACCATCAACACCCTGAATTCAGGTGGTTCAGGTGCGGCTTTGCCAGCAGGATTTCCATATTCTCTAACAATCTTTTACCATTTCCAAGCTGTCTTCTGTATGAACTCAGCATGTCGGATCATGTCTTCAGGTGACCCTTGGCCCAGATATTACAGGCTGGAAGACAGATCTGGACCATTGGGTGGCGACGGGGATGATGTTAAATACACCTTTTGACTTACAGTACAGAGTACCTACAGTTAATATAGGTACGGAAAAGTGAATACAAACTATAGTCTTAAGATGGTAAGATATCTAAGATGTAGATATATCACAGCACAGTGGGTAAGCGTACCTTACAGTAGGTACCTTACCGGTAAAGACACCGGTATATGCCACGTAAAAAGGCTTCGGCACATGTTAAAATTTTTAAACCAGTACTACTATGTAATCGATTTCGTACAGTGACGCAAATAATAATAACAGTTAACTGTTATAACGGTAAGACTCGATTTAAGAGCTAAATTGTGGAAAATTGAAATTCAAAAAAAGAACTCAACAGGAATCGAACATGCAACATATTAAGTTATGTATTTATCACTTACCAACTATACCACGCAACCTTTTATAAAAGCCTTAACTTATTATATTCTCTAATTAGTCAGTAAACCAACTGTTTTGTTACGATTTCAAAAAAATAATCATTACACATTGTTTACCGTTTGAAAACCAAAACGTGCACCACACTCCACACATTTTTGTGTTTTTTTACGATAAATACACTGTTATTTTAATTCAAGTAGTGAAGTAATCGTTACATAACACATAACTGAATTATAACTGTAATATGAAACCATATACTCCCGTTAAGGTAGGTGTCGAGGTTTTGTAGCCGCTCAAGCGTTGCTGGAGACGTGGAGAAGAATTAATTAGGGTTATGTAAGCCTGATTAGTCACACGAGGGCTTAGGGCACGTGATTCAGGGTAGACTAGTGCTCGAGTGGCTCAGGTCACGTGAAAGGTTACGGCACGCTTGCCACTTGAGATAAGTGTTCAGTAGAGTAAGCTGCACGTGACCTGAGCCACTTCAAGCGTAGAATCTTGTAAATTAACCTAGCTTCGTAACGGCGCGAGTGAGCTCCTCCCCCATTAGCAAAACAGACTTCTCTCTATTCTCCAACCATGCCTCTCACCATCCCAGGTATTCCTACAGAGATTGTTCATCTCTTTGAGCTAGACGCGAAAGAGGGCCTGGAATCAGGAATGGTTAAAAAACGAAGCAGATCTTGGGACCGCGTTCCTGCCGAGGACCGACAAGCAATGCGCACCAAAATTTATGATTCTATCAAGCTTTATCACCCGGAGGAGCTGGGTAAATACCCTGTCATGGGGCAGGACAAAGAGAGCTTCGGGGATGGTATCTACAAGTTATGCTGCTATGTATACATCGGCAGATATCGATCAATCTATGAGTACAAGGTTGGGGACATTCTTTACATTGAAAAGATGCAACAACTGGCCTGTGCTTACCTCACCAACAGAAGGCGTTCTCTCAGCCCAATCTGGTCGAAGAACCGGTTGCCAAGCCCTCCGATAGCAGCAGTAGCATGCAAATACCCTCACTTCCGAACGAATAATTGACCTGTCGATCTACAACAATGCGAAACAAGACCTCAAGCACAGCATCAAAGACTCTTCACAGATCTCAACACACCGTGCCTCCTTAACCTAAGGAGAACGGATGTTTGGCTCTTTGGCTCGCTTGATGAATGCTAGTACCTCAGCACACTTGCGGCAGCTGCCACACTGCGATATATTTCCTTTTGCATGGGCCGCATGAATTGAGCTTGCGGCATCGCGTTGTGCGTCGGTCTTTTTACGACTTCTGCGGCGCGTTCAACGGTTGCAGCGGCTTACACGTCAATCTGGGTTTGCTTGGTTTTCTGCCCGCTTTAGGAATTCCTTTCATAGATTATCATTCTTGAGAATATCTCGCTTTGCCATTGCTGCGTTCCGGAGATTATCATGAGCTCGCTGCCAACCCTGTTCATTTCGTCCCCCAACCCTTCTTCAGTGCCACATAGAAGAGCTGGTTCTTGTTTGATTTGTCTGAGATGAAGACTGGCCAAAACTTGCTGTGCCTCTGTAAATCACCAGATGAGATTCACTCTTCTCCATTGAAATTGTTCCAGGCTGCTCTTACTCACGCTAGTGTGGCCAACTTGCTTGACCATCTCCTCTGAGAGAAAATAGTCCCTAAGGTAGGTATCTATCTTTTTCTTTGGGCTTGGTGACATCCTCAAAGATTGGCTACCTTAGTCACACCTTCCGATGCGGATCATGTTGAGAGATGTTTGCTGTACACCGTTTCGCGATGTTGAGAATCTACATTGCTACTTCCTTCAGGCACCCACTGGCCCTTTGTGATTCCGCTTTTTCCGGTCTTTCTATGTTGTCTGTGAGCCCCCTGAAGTATATCGTCCTCTTGGGGCGTACAGTAGTCCTCATCCTGTTGTTTGAGACGTTATTTCCTCCTCGGCAAATTACCCCCTCTTGAGGAAATAAGACCGATCATTTTATTTATCAACCTGATATGCTTGGTGTCCTCAATTGCCTGCTGGCAAGTGTCTGGATCAGCATGCCGCTACAGCGGAGGAGATGACGGGTTTTTCCATCAGTTGTTGCGGCAGTCTTACCAATGAACCTTGTATTATTCCAATGACCGCATCTAGATTACCTACAAGATAGCATATTGAGTTATGTTTGCTTGACGTCATGCTACATCTTCTTCAAAGCATTTTTCACCTTTCCACAACCCTTCGTCGGTACAAGCGATCCAGTTGGACACCATGCCTCCGTCATACATGACCTCACCCAGTTCTCTTCAGCAATCCACACCATCTGTTGCAGCGCATGTTGACAACTAGGCCGTACACGTTCACGTTATGACCAATTATCGACGCTATCGAGTTAGAGTCTGGTGACGAAGGGCGAAGAAGGAATACCCACTCACCCTGCTCCATGTGACGCTTCTTCCCACCGACCTACCATACTCCCTCAGATCAATAGAGAGCATCCTACCAAGCCACACTCTCGCCAATTGGAAGATATTGTGATAAAATCTGACTGAGACAGTACTTGAACCGGGGAATTACTCGTCCTGCGCATGAGGGACGATCACGACCGCCTAGGCTGCGTGGAGTCATTGAACAAGGCGTCGGCATGGTGTGGTGGAGGCTCATTTTCGTCAGGTGATTTGGGGTAAGCCTCATTGTTTTCAAGTGACGGCCCGCTGTCGTTTGGCTCATAAGCCTCATTTGATGTGACGAAATAGGCGAGCGAGGGAGGGGGTTGGGCTTCGTTGCGGCGAGTCCATTGCGGCGAGTCCATTGCGGCTTGTTATTCGACAGATACTCGATGCAAAGGGGCTGTCGCTCGTTCACAGTGAGATTTGGTGGTGATGCACAACTCGGTGCTTGCGTTCTGTAGTCTCGATCGGGGGCGTTTTCGGGACGTTCTTGGAGCGGAAGGGCTGTCGACGGGGGGTGAGGCTGACTTCCAACATCATTGAATCGACGGAAAGACTGCTGTCCATCGTAGGGTGGTCTTGAGGAGGTGTCAAATCAATGGTAGGGTTGTTGGTCTTCATACCAGTATTGCAACCCACACGTCAGCCGCCTTCTGTCGCGAGTTCGGTGCTGTGTGTTGGCGCTTGCGATGAATGTTGCGATCCGTCTTGAAGGCGAGAACCTTTCTAAGGCATTTCAGATTACTCAGCCCCTACAGTCATTGTTTCATGACAAGCCCTTTTGGCTGAAGAAGCTCGGGCAGCATGGCCTCACAAACCTCGCTGGCGCTGAGATGGAGGTCAAGTCTGAAGGGATGAGAGGTTCATAGGAAGGTCTTGATTTCTAAGTCAACAGGTAACTACCTAAAAACCAAAGACTAGTTAAGGCTGAGGAAAGAACTTGATATCTTGGGAATGTGGCCTTGTACTTATACCTCAGCAGAGCAAGGTAAGCGAAGGTGCATCGGCGTGTTCCTCACCCTAAGTGTTGGTGAGAGTGCGAAGCGAAATGAAGCGCAATATAAGTGAAACGAAGCGATGTGCCACCTGTGATCCTGACATGTTCAACTATCAGTGTTTTCTTTATCATTAATTATATGTAAATGTTTCAAGATATTGAAAGGAAGTAGATACTCGTGCACACTTTGTCATCTAGTGGAACCCCTTAACCGTGTTGCCTATGGGCACGTCTTGGTCAAGATTTCACTCTGCCGCTAGTCCTAATTCGGCTCGAGGGAAGCAGCTAGAACACCGCTTTTCAACACAAGAATTAACAACCCTGTTGTCTGTTGACAGTTTCACATGATTTCTGACGGATTTATAAATTCACATGTGATGTATATTGCATAACTCTTACATCTATCTGTTAACATCCCTGATTGAAAGTCAGATATTGTTAGTCAACTGTGTGTAAGTGTTTCAAAAATCAACAGCTTTGCTGTCTGTTAACATTGTCAGATGATTTGTGATTTACAATGTTATATTTGATGTATATTTTTGCAGAAAAATAAAAGTTCTCTGTAAAGTCAGCATTTTCATCAAGTTGAACTTGGTCTATCACTTCATTTCACTTGCATTGCTTCATTTCGCTCGCATCGCTTCATTTCACTTCGCATGGTCGCGAGCACTTAGCGCAAAGAACACGCTGATGCATCTTCACTTGCTCAGTCCTGGTGGAGTCTAAGTATGAGGCCACACCCTCAAGATGTTAAGCTCTTCCCTCAGTCTTAGTCTTTGGTTTTTAGGTAGTCACCTGTTGGCTTAGTATTCAGGACATTCACGCAAATCTCACATTGCCTCAGACTTCACACTCCATGTCAATATCAACCTTGGAGTGTGAAGTCTGAAGAAATGAGAGGTTTGTTGGGAAGGTCTTGATTTCTAAGTCAACAGGTAACTACCTAAAAACCAAAGAGTAAGGCTGAGGAAAGAACTTGATATCTTGAGGATGTGGCCTTGTACTTATACCTCAGCAGGGCAAGGTAAGCGAAGGTGCATTGGCGTGTTCCTCACACTAACGTAATCTACCCCCAAATGAATCACACCCCCAAATGAATCAGCACCCCGCCCCGACGGGTCTTTTCGACAAAACACCAAAATGCCTCCCAACCACAAAGGCGATCAAGAAGCTAGAATCTCCCAAGCCATTGAAGCTATCCATAGCAATAATTCCCCGAGTATACGCGCCGCAGCCCGCGCCTACGACGTCCCTTATTCAACTTTAGTTAAACGTCTTCATGGGCAGCCAACATATCAACAATCCCGAATGGCAAATCGAAAGCTCCTCCCTACAGAAGAAGAAGCTCTTTTCCAATGGGTTATATCCATGGGCGAACGGGATTTCCACGTCGGATCTCTGCTGTACGCAAAATGGCTGATATTCTTCTTTCAACGCACACTGATTCCCCCGCCAACGCGTCACCCACTGTGGGTAAAATTGGGTCCGCAAATTTGTCAGTCGCCATGAGCAGCTCCAATCAAAATACACACGGAAGTATGACTACCAACGGGCCTTATGCGAGGACTTCAAGGCTATGAGTGACTGGTTTCGGCTCGTGAAGAACACACGGGCAAAATATGGTATCCCGGACGAAGACATCTACAATTTTGACGAAACAGGGTTTCAAATGGGAGTCATAGGCACCGCCAAAGTGGTGACAAGGTCACAAAGAGCCGGAAAAGCATTGATCACACAGCCAGGAAATCGAGAATGGGTGACAGTTGTGGAAGCTATCAACGCCAGTGGTTGGGCTTTACCTCCTATGATCATTTTTGCAGGCAAAATGCATCAAGCTGCGTGGTATGAGGCTCTGCCACCACGGTGGACAATTGCTGTTAGTGAAAATGGGTGGACCACCGACAAGATTGGCCTGATTTGGCTCCAGACCATATTCAATGAATATACAAAAGCACGTACGGTTGGGCAGTATCGACTGCTGATCTTGGATGGCCATGGAAGTCATGCAACCCCCGAGTTTGATCGATTCTGCCTGGACAACGCAATTATAACCTTATGTATGCCACCGCATTCATCGCATCTGCTGCAGCCATTGGATGTTGGCTGCTTTTCGCCGCTGAAACGCGCGTATGGACATCAGGTGGAAATCTGTATGCAGCTTGGACGCAACCATATTGACAAGCTCGACTTTTTGGAAGCTTTCAAGCCTGCCCGCGCAGCAGCTCTAAATTCATCAAATATCTGCAGCGGATTTGCTGCAGCTGGACTAGTGCCACATAATCCTGAGCGAGTCCTGTCGCGTCTTCAGTTCAAACTACGAACGCCCACTCCTCCTGCATCAGAGACGGCTATAGCAACCTGCCAAACCCCCAAAACACCCTACACTGTGGCTCAATTGGCTCAGGAATATACTACAATCAAAGGGTTACTGAAACGGCGTTCAAAAAGCCCTCCAAGTCCAACGGAACAGGCGCTGAAGCGGGTGGTCAAAGGGTGTCAAATGGCTATGCATAACGCTGCCTTTTTAGCCAGTGAAATCAAGGATCTACGGGCTATGAGCGCGCGTCAGAAACGCAAGAGAGAAACTCCTTGCTCATATATAGCTAGTGGGGGGGTTCTGACTGCGGAGGAAGGCCAGGAGCGGGCCAAAAAAGCTCGAATAGCTGATAAAGCTGTTTTGAGCAGGGTTGCTGCGCAAGCTTCTGGTCGCGCGCCACCAAGATGTAGTCTGTGTAGCTCGCTGGAGCATAATGCCAGGGTATGTCCGACACGTGTAGCTTGATTTCTGAGTGTAAATAGCTTGATTTAATGAAAATTCGTTGATATATCGTACTTGAGTTGCATTTCGGGGTGGGGTGCTGATTCATTTGGGGGTGTGATTCATTTGGGGGTAGATTACGTTAGGTACCTACCTTAGGTAAGGTAGGTAGGTAATTTATTCCGCCCGGAGGCACTACGCCTAAAGGGCTCTAGCGCTATCCTGTCATGTCTATTGCTATGTCCATGTCCCACAAAAAGCCCTTACTGAAACATCTTTTCCTATACTCATTTACTCCTGATATGCTCAGGTAGTCGTTAAAAGCGCCCGACTCTCGCAGAGGAAGCCACGAACGCAAGCGGCGCGGAGGCAGCGCAGCAGCGCATTGACGACGGCCGAGCTCTCCACCTGCCGGGACAGGGGATCGGCGCGCTGGCCGAGCTGATCGTGCATCCGGCTCCGCAGGTACTCGATGGGCAGAACCCATCGGGTGACGTCGGCGTACACGAAGCGGTTGACAAGGCGGGTGGGCAGACGCCAGAAAGGCGAGTGTTCACCTGGAGCGAGTTCGAGGGCGGCCGGCGGAGGGTCTAGCGCCTGCATGAGATCCCAGGTGACGCGGTACTCCTCGCGGACCCCGCACGAACGGCCGGAGCGGACGGCCCCGACGAGGGTGTGGTAGACCCTGGCTTTCATGGCCTGAAACCCGGCCATGATCTGCCGGAGCGGATCGCGGGTGGGGAGGGCAGCCCGGGCGTGAGGCGGTGTACCAGGCGTCGACGACCTCGCGGCTCATCGCAATGCCCTCGAGATGTGGGTCGTCGAACAGCCGGTGCTCCTTGGCAGAGGTGGTGAACAGGTCCTTGTCCACCTTGTACGCTTGGGCGAAGACGATGCCGGCCTTCCGGAGGGGATTGCCCAAGGCCAACTCGGCGCGTGCGGTCCCTGCCTGTTCGGTGAGGTGCCACTGGTATATCTGGGATTGGATGAGCGGGTGCTCGGCCGTGTCGCGCATCCGGTGCAGCCAATGGGCAAGACAACCGGTGCGGCGGAGGAGGGTAGAGCCTCGAGGCGTGTCGGCGTCGTGGTCGTCGTCGGGAGGACAGTCCTCGAACGCAATGTCGACCCACGTCTGCGTCAGGTCGGCGTGGCGCAGACGGAAGCGGGAGCGGAGCTGCTGGAGGAAATCGGCTCGGCTTTGGCCGAACGTTGGTGCCTTGGTCGCGGAGTTTCAGGTCCTTGGCGCTGACGAAGAGGGCAAAGTTCCGGAAAGCTCGGAAGTCGCCGTGGCCGGCTGCGGCGAGCCGACCGACGACCGCGCGCCAGAAGGACGGGAGCCACCTGGCGGGGATGAACTCGTGCATGACGAGGAGTTTGCGGGGCCTGGTGGATGCGACGTTCTCGCGCATCAACGCCTGGGCCTTGAGACGGGCCTCGTCGAAGGACCGTGGGTGGTGATGGACCACGTCGGCCGGGCAAGACTGCCGGAGGCTGGGTAGAAGGACACCATCGACCCAGAGGCGCTGCAGGTCGTCGGTCAGGTGCAAGGTGTCGTTGGAGTCCTTGTCGTAGGGCACGCCCGGGAAGAGTATGTACAGTGGAAAGATGGAGCCATGGGCGCTGTGGCCGAGGCAGAGGTGGCGAGTGGTGTGGAGGGCGTGTCCGTTGACTTTGACGTGGAGGTTGCTGGTGATGGCGGCGCTGAAGCTGGGGTAGTAGGATATGTTGAAGCCTTCCCGGAAGAAGGCCAGGCGGCGGACGCGCATGATGAAGGAGTCGACGTCAAAGGTCCGACGGACGCCGCGGGGTGGGAGCGACGACGAGGCGGCACTTCGAGCCAAGTCGAGCCCGAAGGGTTGGTCGCCGCCGGCGAGGTATTTCTTCCACGGCAGCGTGGCATACTGTGGGCGGTCGGCCAGGTGCGATTCCGCGTGGCGGCGAAGGGTATCCGGCATGGCGGGAGGTTCGTCGGGGCGGCGGAAGGCTTGGTGGGGCCATTCCTCGGGGGAATAGCAGCCTTCGGTGGTGAGGTAGTGACAGAGCGTCTCCAACGAGAAACGGTTCTGGAACGCCGGGGGTTGGGGTTGGCCGGCGTGAGGACGGGACGGGTGGCGTCGCTGCTGCCGGCGAACTTCGTCGCGGCCCAAATTTTCATCAAACCCATTCCTCCAGCCCACTGCCACTGGCTTCCGCAGTGCTGCGATTGGCTTCATGCGAACGTACTCTTTCTTGGTGCGTTCTGAGTCAGACTTCTTCCTAACACAGGAAAAACGTCTGAATCCCAGAAATGATCCTAATGGCCCTGAAGCGCAGCAACTTTGTTTTTGAAAAGCATGTCAAACCACCACATATTGATGTTATTTACACAAATCAACATATATTTCTATTAATCTGAATAGGCAGAATCCTTATATATATGGAGATCTATTATTTGCTAAATTTTTATAAAAAAATATAAAGAAATAACAAAGTTATTGAGCAAATTTCAATATCTAAGGTTTGATTGTAACATGCGGCAGTTTTTGATAGAAATTTGTATGTAAATTTTGCTTATTTAATAAATTACTTGCAGTCATAGAGATATATACTTGAAATTTGCAGGAATGAAAGATCTTTATATATATAATAATTCTGTCTATTTAAATTTTTAATAAAAATCATTGTTGTAGTTAAATATGTGATTTTCAAGTGTAAATACTCTCTTGTTATGCGGATTTCAACAAAGTATTTGATACTGTTGATAGCATTGTTATTTCACTATGTTTAGTTATAAAAATTTAATATATGATAGATCTATATATATATAACAGTTTTGTCTATTCAGATTAATAGAAATAGGTGTTTAGTTGTGGAAATAACACAGAAATGCTGTGTTTTGACATGCTTTTCCAAAACAAAGTTGCGAAAATTCCATGCCGCACGTTACGGCTGTATTTGCGCATCTTTCCAGGAAAACTTACCTAATCACCTTATTGATGCAGAATGAGAACCATACATCAATGTGGTCATGATCCCAATCCTCACAACTTTCATTATCATTTTCGTCACTCTAAGTGCGATGCAGTTGAAGTTGGCCGCCTAAAGGTTCATTGACATGGAATCTCATTGGGCTGCCTTCACATTCAAATTGAGATGGTTCTCTGTGGCTATTGGGTCTTATAGCATTTGTTGTGGTCTGTGTTGTTATCTTTATGATATTCTTATTTATGCACGAGCATGTGTTTGCCCTACGGATTCTGAAGGAGAAAAAGGCGAAACTTGACGGCGGAGCTTGGAAGAGCCGGGAATCAGGGGTAGTATGAATGCCTGCGGTCTCACTGACTGACATGAGTAAGTTGAGGTGAGGTTTCGCTGTGTAGGGATAGAACATGAAAAAGCTGATCAGGACCAAGAATACAATAGAGTGAAAAATGGCACTGGAAAGAGACGGTCTTTAGACGTTCCTTTCAATCTGTGTGCTGCAGGACATGTACTCTGAGGGAGCTGGCAGATTCGACTTCTTCATAGAACCGATCCATCCGGATGAGAAGAGCCACCCGCCCAAGCCGCTTCGTTCAGCCCCACCGTCTCCGGCTGACACGATGCAGTCCACAGTCGTACGGCCTCTCCTGTCAGCTCCAAACGACCTCTTGATCCAGATGTCTGTAAGGGGGGCAGTCAAAGTGAGCGTTGAAATGTCCCTGGCTACGACTTGACCTATGTTGATGATTTGCAGATTGTCCGATCGAGCTTGGGGATAGATGCACGGTCAGCTCGGCCCCTCCGGCTTGAACCCAAAGCCCATGAGGATGTGGAGGGTGGGGGACATGGGCGCAGAAGGGTGGATGCCCACCTTGCCGTCCTTGTACAGGGCGCCGTATCCGTGCCACGGCGAGTTTGTGCCGCGACCGTCCCCCGGGATTCCAGCAGGTATAATGACCCCCCGGCACGGGCCTCCTGGTGCCGCTTGGCCACAGTGTTAGAACAGTGATCGGTCCGGATGGCTGTTCGGAGCGTTCGTGCGGCCTGCGGGCCTCCCTGTCAGCGAGGCGGCAACGGCACAGGTGCCTGGAGGGGTGAGAGGAGAGGGCCGGCCCACCGAATCCGAGGTTGAAGCTCGCGGCATCACAGCAGCAAACCTTCCACCGATAGACCCGAGCAATGGCGGGGGTCGACTTTCCTCTGTTCCAGCCGCGAGAGGAAGCTGTGAACCGCCTGGGCGGATGAGGTGGAGATGAGGTCGACGGTGATGGCGGCCATGGCGATGTGGATCCGAGGTTGGTGCGGTGATGGGTGACGATGGATGGCGGTTGGGCCAAGGGGTTTTTGTGGGGTGGAAGGGAGAGCGAGAGCGGGGCGGATGCGTGAATGGTGAGAAGATCAAGCGAATAACCCATTTTGCCGCGGGGGAATGGTCGGAACGTTTCAGCCCCGGTGGAGGGGCAGGCACGGTGGGATCGGGCTCTGGTCGGAGGAGGATGACGACCACGAGGATGGGAGGGGCAGAGGTGGGAAGGAGCGAAGATGATGATGTTCGAACCCCAAACGAAGGCTGGGCAATTTGGTGCAACGGTCACGGCAAAGGACCCGGGGCCGACCACTCCTTCATGCTGGTTCAGTGACATCTCCGCTCGTGGCTTGTGGCTCGGGACTCTCTGCCGGCCTTGGTAATTCCAAGTGGTCAGGATTGGGGGAGCACGACTAATGTGGTTGGCCTGATGGGAGGGCAGGTGGGGTCGGCGGCCCTGGCACCTCTCACGCTCACGGTGCAGCGCTACAGGCAAGGGAAGGGATGTCGATGCCGCTTGTGAGGCTACCCCTGGCGAAAGGGAGAAGTCCCTTGGTCCTGCTCGATGGAGAAGAGCAGGGCGGTCGCAGAGGGGATTGCACCACGGCGCCCCACATCCCACATCCCACCATGGCTCCCGATGGGCCGACCAGGTGTCATCTTCTGCCATGGTTCAGAAGGCCTTGGGGCATTTTGGAAGTGGACGTCACCACCTGTCCCCGGCAAGCAGCCTGCCTTCACCGCCCCTGGGGACGACCCGCGGCGGTTTCAAGCATGACCTGGGGCGCCTTCAAGCACAACCCACGGTATTTTGAGACGTAACCACGCTGCTCCCAGGCATGACCCGCGGTGCCTCAGGGTGTGACCCACAATATTTTCAGACAGCACAGGCGGGTCTGATGGATCAAAGACTGCAGCCCAGGCATTCGCCAAGCACTCCCCATTTCAAGCGACATCGTACATTAACCACAATTGGTAACGGTTACATGCCAGGCTCGCTGTGTGCCCCCATCGCTAGGGGCTGTAGCAATGTTAACGAGGATGGTAGACGAGTGTACAATCTCCATTCCGTGCCACACGTTCTGTCTCCTTCAACCCACGTCTGGGTCCCCAGCTCGGAGGCCATGGGAGTTGGCCTGCTCTCTCCATTTGTAGAGTCAGCCTGATGCGCTGTACTCGAGGCTCTCCTGCAGTACGAGCACCCGGACGTCCGTATGCGTTTGCCTCATTTTGCTCCTGCTGGCTCTGCACTGAGCTGTCTTTGCCAATCTGCTCCCAGAGATGAATGGCTACTGACTTTTGCTGCACCTCCCACCTATTGGGTTGAGCATTTTCGCTACAGTCTTACAGTCACCTCAACTCATTCTTATAGTTTGCTGGTCGGCATTCGGAAATTGCAATGTATCCATGATGGCTCGCACGTCTCAAGACTAAATCACTCTCGAAGATCAGAAATATGTCATGGTTGGTCATGGCCTCTATACTACTTGGAACAGCAATCTCAAGACCGGTCCAGACAGAGACAGAAAAAGGAACCTCGACACCATCCTCACGCTCCTATTGACCCTCTCTCTCCTACTCAACATCTTTCTCTATCTCACCCTCTTCATTCCCGCGGCATCCACCACCTCCTCTTCCTCCTCTTCTCGGCGACAACACTACTCTCCCCTTCGAGAGATCCGCCTACGATAAGTTTCCACAGACAGCTTATTTTGGTTGCCACCCGCAAGTCCGTTTGACTCGTCATGCTAAGAAGTTCTTCTCTCCTTAACCAGCGGGGCTGGCCTCTGACTCCCCGGAGCCATGGCTGATTAAGTCGCCCCACTTTGGCGAGGCCGACGAGACATAGACCGATCGATTATAGGAGGAGATAAGCATCGAACAACGGCACCGTAGCGCTGGACGACGCCTATGTTGATGCATCATTCAAAACCTGCCAAAGGGAGCGTCAGTCGCAGTTTCCCCCCCATCGCAGCGGAAAAAAACTCACCGTGTCGTCAGTCGTCTTCGCCTTCAGCTTGGTGCAGTAGTGCACCTGCAGCGTGCCACTGCTCCTGCCCGGGAAGAACTCGGCGATCTGCTTCCACTTCAGGTCCTTGTTCTCTTTCAGGTCGACGAGCAGCTGGTCGTCCTCGGGGCTGAACTTGAGTTTTGGGCCGCGGGGGCGCGGTGCCGGGTCCGGCATGCCGGCCTGGCCGACGGCGCTCGGCAGACCGCCCGCTGAAGCTTCGGGGGACGACATGGAGCCGGTGCCGAGGTGCTGGCGTTTCGCGGGCGGAGCTTGCGAGGGGAGGCGGTGGTGGTGATGGGTCGGGTGCGGTTGGAGGTGCGGGTGGTGGACGGGCTGGCGCTGGCGCTGACGATGGGATTGGGACTGGGGCTGGGATGGAAGCCCCTGCTGGGCGCTCTCGAAGCTTTCCTCCTCTCCCTCGGCTTGCAGGAGAAGGTCAATCTCGTCTTCGGTGTCGGGGACTCGCCGTCGTTTCCTCGAGATGGATGGGAATCCGACGCGGACCTGGGTGTCGGCGGTCTGGGGAGGTTGCTGTTCTTGGTGGACGACTTGGTGGGGAAGGACGAGGGGGTGATGGACATCTCGGAGCAGCTGCTCGTTGGCGTTCGGCCGGCCAGCTCCTATTTGCTGAAAGGCCGGGTGGTGGGCGCGGGCACGGGCGTGCTGGAAGGCAAGCTCCTGCCCACCGGAGTGGTGGAGGGACGGCTGGTGGGCCGGGAAAACAAGTTGGTTGTGTTTTTGTCCCGCTTCCGATTCGTCTTGGGCGCCAAATCCGAGAGCAAAGTCTCGATAGGGATCCGCCAGCTTCGCGGTAGGTCATCGGGCACTGCCAGAGCGAGGAAGCTCTGGGCAGCTCGCCGAGAACGAACAAGGAGGCCCGAAGAAGCTTCCGTGGCCCTTTGTGCCGCTCCGTTTGAGGTGAAAGTTGATGGGTTCTGTAAAGGTTTCTTGCTTCCTGAGCGTGCAACGGAAGTCGAGTCCTTTTGTCTTCGAGGATATAGCACCTTCATTGACTTATATCAGGATCTCCGAAGCATACTTTAAGGGGTAGAAGAAGCTTTGAATGGTTGACAATACGTCTTATGTACATTATAACTGCGATGCGAAAATGACTAGAAGACACTGACTGTGGCCGGAAAGCTTCCCTGACTAGTGACTCAACACATGCGTCTCTTTGCCAAACTTCCTTCAAAGTACACAAATCCCAACAGCCAGCAAATCAGTTTTGATGTTTTCAGAGCTCCAGATTTTGCCTAGAGAAAGGGAGTCGATGATTGGGCTTAATGAAGTTCCGCATCCGGAATCTACATGTACATGTACATCCTTGTCCTATACCTTCTGTTACCGGTAGCCACTTCTCCCAAGTACCCTCGTACTAGAGTAGGTCCCAGGTAAGTTAGGCACAGATTCAAGACATTCTGTAGCAACCGTAATGTACTGTAACTACGTTACCTACCTATGCACCTCTACGGTCATGTACTGAAAACTTACAGTAGGCCAAATCTTCTTTTGGGTGACGTCTAACATCTAAGGGTGAAATCTAACGCAACTTCCACACTCATAAGTTACCACACTGTTGCCAGGTCAGGGCAACAATGGCTTCATGTTTCGAGCAGAGGCACATCACCCTCGCAAGGGGCTCGTGCCTACATTAGTAAGGTAGCTGAATGCATCAGGTCACTAAGGTAGCGCAGCGAAAGTCTTTGCCCGGACGACCCGCGCATTCTGGACCTGGGAGTCATACTTTGGAACGAACTGGAAAAACTGTCAAAATGGAAGTTATATCAGCTACACAAAGGGGCTCAGAAGACAGAGAAGAACTGATCCATTAAGGCTGGAGCCTTTCAAGAAGGCAGTGATCCTGCACCGGCAGCACCGTCCCGTCTCCGGCCCTATGATCCAGTAAGGGATGATTGACAACGTGGGGTGGGCAGGGTCGCGCCTGGATTTTGCCGTTCAGGGACGCGGATACGCTGTGGCAAACTTGATTAGATTGATAATCTCCCACCGTTTGCTTTTACGACACGTTTCATTTCATATTTTACCGCTGCATGATGTCTGTGCCACTTAGCTTGCATTTTCTTTGTGGCTTACGGTCACTGTACTAGAGCTTAACTTATCGATCTTCCGCTGTCTCAAATGATGGCTCAAGCGCTACTAATGTGCCACCTTTGATCCCTATTCGTACTGTAGGACCGGCTGGTACCACAAAAAAAAATTGGGGGGCTTGCTGTCAAGTTTGTGGCTTGCAGTAGAGGAATCTGAAGCGGACTCAGCAGGTTCAGTGCGGTGTGCAGTACTGCGTGTTGTTGCCTTGCTGCACGAACGATCGCATGGGTCTGGCTCGTGGTTGCCCTGTTGCTCAGTGACAGGGGGCATTGATGATATAAGGTAAGCTCCACTAAATCCTAAGCTGCAATTTGTGCCAAGCAATTTCGAGCACATTCGAGTGCTTGAAATTGCTTGGCACAAATTTCTGCGCATTTTGTAACTGATGCTCTCAACCCATTGCGAATGATGTACCCAGCTTTCGACAAGGATTTTACTTGTAAGGTGGCAACACTGCAGGATGGTAACATTTGGAGCTGTCAAATTCTTCAAAAAGGTGATTAAGTTATGGAAACACTCCGATAGGCAGGAGACTAATACGTTCAGATAATCAATCTCGTCACTGAGAATCTTGATGTAATATGGAAGATTTATCTCCTCTCCTGAAAGCCATTCGTGTCGAGGACAATGTCTCCCGAAAAGCCCCCCATTGATCGATCAGAGGTTCAGCGGCAAAAAGTAAGGCAATTATCGCAGCGTTCGGTTCTGAAGAACGTTGGGAAGCAGGAGGAGAAATAGGCGACGATATTCGAAGCAATGTTCGTGAAGGGCTGATATCAGGACAGCTGCGGCAGGAACCCGCAATACGGAGACAATCTTTGTTAGAATTGATGATAACAACTTGCTGAAGATGGGCAAAGTTATGCAGATATGCTTCCGTTCTAGTTCTAGAAAGGTACAAACTGTGACTGGAGACAGAATCTGTAAGAGAGAGATGTCCTCGTGGGAGTCTGGGTACTGGGCGATGATGTTGGCGCATCAATTTTGCAGGTGGCGGTTTGAGCGATGATTAGTCAGATCGGCGGAAAAAACTGGTCTGTAACTAAACATCGTAAGCGAAAAACACACCCCCGTGTTCCACCCACATATTCACCCGAAAATCAGGCCCACAGCCACCGTGACTGCATCCTAAACGTCGGACCTGTAGGATGTCGGCGCCATCGATCCACGGGGACACGGGGGTTACTCGACAAAGTCAAAGGATGCGAAGGAACCAACAGGTATGGGGGTCATCTAAGGCCCCCAGACTTGGAAAGAATGGTCGGCCTAGAGCCCTGACTTCGGCAATGGAAGAGGCCCTGGCCAAATACCTCGAGGAAAGACCCTGGGCATATCGTGATGAGATGGGCTGATTTCTTTGGGATGAGTTTGAGGTCAATGTCAACCCCAGATGAGTTCGCAGAAGGTTCAAAGTATTAGATGGCAACTGACATCCTCAGGAGGATCCGAGCGTGAAATACGAAGACGACGATGCAGCCAAAGATCAGGACCCCAATGACGACAAATCCCGGGAGAAGAGGAAGAAGCAAGTTCATGCAGGCAACGGCAGCGGCAACAGTTGTGGCAACGCAAAGTCGACCGACAGAGCCAACAGTGCCGGCAAAGCCGGCATGAATCAACCTGGCGTAAGATGAAGAGTGGGACATTCTGATGCTAATCATCACCATGCGCCGTTCAACACCTTTGGACAGTCCCTGGACCGTAGACCCAGCCTTGACAGGAATCTGACCGAACTATAGTCTCGACGCCGCTGTTCATACACCGTTGTGGAGGTACTTCATTCTGGGTATCATGTACAAACCAGCCATGTGATCTGTTGTTGCGTTCTCGGAGCTCTGCTGAGCATGGCCAATACATTGGAGTGGTGGTGGGCTGGTGATCTTTTCGGCCTACAGGGAACTCTACCTACCTTAATTACATTCCTTTACATGTTAGTACCTAGGTACAAGTACCTTATCCCTCGCTCGTTGGGCCCAACCTGCAGAGACCCTTGCTCGTCACCCCAACTCTCCAAAGCCCTTGCTCATTTTTCAACCTGCAGAGATCCCTACTTGTTGTCCAATTTGCAGAAATCCTTGCTCGTCATCCAACTCTTCAAAACTTTTGCTCGTTACCCAACTCCCAAAATCTCCCGCTTGTGACTCAACTCTCAAAATCCCTCGCTCATCACCCAACCTGCAGAACCCTTCCAAGTCCCTTGCTCGTCACTCTAAACTCTCAAAATTCCTCGCTCATCACCCAACTCTCAAATTCCCTCGCTCGTCGCCCAATCTGCAGAAATCCTCGCTCATCGCCCAACTCTCAAAATCCCTCACTTGTTGCTCAATCTGCAGAAACTTGTCGTCCAATTTCTTATATTCCTCGCTTGTTGCCCAACTCTCAAAATTCCTCGCTCATCACCCAACTCTCAAAATCCCTCGCTCGTCGCTCAACCTGCAGAAATTTTCGCTCATCATCGAACTCTCAAAATCCCTCGCTCGTCGCTCAACCTGCAGAGAATTTCGCTCATCACCCAACTCTCCAGATCCCTTGCTCGTCGCCCAACTCTCAAACTCCCTCGCTGTGTTAGCATTCGAATCGCTACTTCTGACCGCTGTTCTAGCCATGTGTCAAGAGATTGACCAGAAATTTGATGACATCATTGAAACCATCCGCAGTCTCTGCGACGTTGACGATAGTGTCTTCGACAATCTACAACGGAGATCCTCTGAACTCCCAGTACAAATCAATTTTCAAAGAACCTTTAATAAAGCAGCGCTAGGTATTAGGCGTGGGGACACACCGGCCGTTCGGCGAATTGGTCACAACATCAAGCAGCTATCTGCTGCTCGCGGAACCCGCTGGTTGGACTTGCAGGAACTCAGCTGCCCACAGATTATATTCAGCACCATGGCTTTTTTAAATTTGGCTTCTATGCCAAATGAACAATTCGACTGCCTTTTGCACAACTTACCGAAAGCTCTCGAGGTCCAAGATTTAGGTAACTGGTACATACGCGGGAATATCAAGTCCATTATTCTAGGAGGCAAGTTAATCACAGAGAGTACCAAGCCATTCATAAAACGTGAGTTTCGCTCCATACTACTCGACAAGGAAGCACTCAATAATTGGACTAGGTTACTTGGACCTCGTGACGGAAACTGACGCCAAGAAGGAGAAAAGACTTGACGGTGGGTATTGATAACATCAATTTAGGGACAGAAGCTTAGCCTGCAGCAGGTAAACACACGCCGTCAACCAACAGCACCGATCGAGGCAACGGAAATGGTCGGAAACGCAAGCGCGGAGCTGGTCAGGAACGCAGGCCCAACGCCTCAGGTGGGCATAACGGTGTGATTCAGGCAGGACCCATCGAGACCCCTGAAGCCCCTGCAGCTGTTAATCGGGCGGCAAACGCATCAATTCTTGGTCCGTCCCATTCCCAAACATCAACTGGACTCATACATGACCAAGGTGGAGCGATTGGGAAGACAGATGCCAACTCCAGCGCGGTATCTCAGGCGGGGGGTGCCCACCAGGTTGAAGCAGGTGGTACCGCAACCTTGGCCGCGATGTGGGCTAAGGTAGACAAGTTAGAGGGCACTTTTGGGAGCTACCTATTCAATGGTATTGATGCGAGCCGTAAGAGAGAGATAGAGAAGAATTACCGCAGACAGGAGCTTACCCAGCTTACCGATACTGTGCGTTTACACTTCCCTTTGCAAGGATTCGAGGATTTCAAGCTGGAGATTTGGATATGTTCGTCGGTTGGGGAGAGTATTTTACAAGCAAAGATGAGGTCAGTCGAAGACATGAGGGGCATACTTGGTGATCGTCTCTTCATGGCTATGAAATCCAGCAATCAGAGAAAGCAAGAGGAGGAGATGGGAGTGTCAGACTGTACTGGCGCTGTCAATGTGTTTTCTTCCAACCCTGATCACGATTGCAAGGTGGAAGTGATGTTGCAGTTTCAAGCAGCTCTAGACTTACATGCTGCCATATTCTTTAGCTAGGTTTCTGTTTCAATCTGAAATCTG